>Ga0182024_10001416_pt1 | contig 62013 bp, 44 predicted proteins | sample P32metaG_FD_120480 | JGI IMG/M metagenome (GOLD analysis project Ga0182024, IMG submission 120480) | Permafrost microbial communities from Stordalen Mire, Sweden - P3-2 metaG (Illumina Assembly) | ecosystem: Environmental > Terrestrial > Soil > Wetlands > Permafrost | place: Sweden: Stordalen...
CCATTTTCGGGATGTTGCAGAGCAATCTGAACTCTCTGGATTTCAGCCTGCTGTTACCCGATGTCATGGCGATCGCGGACGAGGTGGATGCGCAGTTGACCCAATCGATGGACAGCTACATGAAACTCACGCACAAGTCGATGGCCAGCCTAGTACTGACGAGTGGCCAGGCTTTCCAAGGGAATGCCGTTCGAGTTCAATCGCCGGTTACAGAGGAGCGATAACGAGATCCCGGGAAGTGCACCCTTCCGAACCAGTTATTAGCAAGAGTGAACATCTTTGGTGATTGGACGGGCCGTGGCCGAGAGGTTACTAGCCTCAGGAGCATCCGTCTCGCTATGGGATACAAGCGAAGCTCGGCTCAAGACTACGGCAGAAGAGTTGAGCATGAAAGCCCACATCCATATCGCAGTCAATTGCATCACGCCAGCCGCGGCGCGCACGCGGCTCTTCGATCAGATGACGCAGGTACACATTGACTATATGCTTGCGAAAATTCCACGGGGACGCTTTGTAGAAGTTGACGAGATCGCCTCGATGGTGGCATGGCTGGTTTCCGCAGAAAATTCTTTTACGACCGCTGCCGTATTCGATTTGAGCGGTGGCCGAGCTTTTCCTATACGTCAAGGCTTGCTCGTGACATCTACGGTGCCTGTTCAATGGCCCCTTCGGAAGCTGAGTAACCCGGAGATTCGCATTCCGCAGGAACAGACTGATCGATCATCGGCACCGAGCCAGCTGGCGTGTAGTTGCTGATCAGTCGGCAAAGACTAGATGTGGTCCGCCCTTTCAACTTCTTCTGATTGTTCCTTGATCACAGCTAGCACAGAACGTAGTTCTGGCTGTGGTCTTCGATGTCAAAAACATATGCCGTACTGTCAAGACTTAGGAGGCACGAGCAAGCTGGTAAAGAGCGTCTTTCCGTGTGCGTCGAGGGAGCGGATCTGGTAATCGAGCGCATGGGTCTGGCCCAGCGCATTCGCATCCAGCTCGATCAAGTTGAGGTTTTGAAGAATTAACCAGGAGATTAACAAATCCTGATACGGGCACAAAGCGATTTCAAATTGGGGCGCTACCTAATTCTGAACAGAGGTGAAGGGTTCGAGCAGGAATCGTGACCGGGGTCTCCCGGCGACCAGGCAAAGCGACAAATGATGACAAACTCCGCTACTTGTTCGTCTCGGTTACCCCGGGCACGCTATAGAACGCGATTTGGTCGCCCTTAAGAACAGCCAACTGGTCGCCGCGGGGCGAAAGTACGAAGGTCTGCAGTGTAGGTACGGGAGCAGGAATACTCACGGCAAATGTCCGCTTTCCATTTTCTACACGGTAGACACCGATATTTTCACTCACCAAGTCGGCGGGGAGGAACAAAGATTCAGCCTCAATGGGTTTGGCCGCCTTTGCCACTCCGACGGCAAAAGTGCCACTAGCCCCGTTCGCCGTTTGTTCCAGCTCCGCCGACGGAGACCAGCCTTTCAGCACTGGCTTCCCATCCGATCGCAGCATTCGATACCACTTACCGTCAGCCTGACGGTCGCAGCCGACCAGGAACAACAGATTAGGTTGCAGAGTTGTCGCTTCCGGCCTGCACGTGGAAGTGACTTGGGCGAGGACACGTCTCTGTCCATCCCACGTATTCTCCACAATCCGCCACCGGTTCTTGCCAATGGTTGGAATGCGGATTTCGCCCTCGTCTGATAGCACAGGAGGTGCGTCCCGCGAGGATCGTGTGACAGTGGCTAGTGTATGAAATTGCGCAGTCAGCACCTTCACCTCAACGTCTTCTTCAGGCTCTCGCGCCTCGGCTTCCGCGAGCTGGTCATGTACAGCTCGCGAATGGCGTTCCTGCACCACGCCGACCGCAAAGTATTTACCGGAAGGAGAAATCCGCACAAATGCCAGTGGGCCGCTGAGCGAAACCTTTTGCTCCACTTTCAATCCCGGCCCATACATTCGTAGTTCCCGGCTCACGTGGACCAGCACTCTCTCATTTCCGATCGGCCACAAATATTGCTTTGCATCCAGCACGCGCCAATCCATGGTTTGCAGGGCCTTCATGGTTTGCAGATCGATCAGAACGGCACGAACAGTACGCATTTGCGGCGATGCTTCTGCTCCTGGACGTGGCACCAGCGAGTGGGGATTAAACGTGAACAGCAGCTTGCTGGGTCCCAAGTAGGCCAGCGCAGCGTCGTAATCAAAACTATCCATCTCGTGATTGGCTCGCAGCGAATAGCCCAATTCTTTGATTGATATGGTTGCCGCAGCCTGAGTCATCCCCGGTTCGGCTTCGCTTGCCGCAAGGGCAACACTGCATTCTGGAGGTGCGCAGATTTCTGTTTCATCGATGGGGGGCACTTCTGGCGCGGCCGTTTGGTTGGCGGTGGAACTAGTCGTTGACCAAGTAGAAGTTGCTCCCGGAGCAAGTGCGTTCGGGGGCACGTTGGTGGCTACCGTAGGTGCTGGTTTCAAGCTGGGCACGAGGACAAACTGCGATCCCGACTCAAGGCGCATGTTATGTCCCGATGATGACAGGACCGAACTTCCTTCCGGACCGCTTCCAACGCTCAGTTTCACGCCTCCAATACCAACCACTTGCCCGGGCAGGACTGCTTTTGGCGGTTTGTATCGAGTAGGTTCAACGTAGGCCGTGGCCGCCGCGGCGGTCACGCTCCTTAGGCCGCCCCCTCCACCTGCAAAACCTGATCCGGTTCCGGCGTTCCCTCCGCCCCCGACGGCCAGACCCACGGCTTCACTGAGGGACTGATGTTCTTGGTCTCTATACAAACTCGAGTTTGGATCCGGAGCCATTACCGCCGCTATGGTGAGCGGTAGCAGCTTCATATCGCGGCCGCCGCACTCGCCACTTTCAAACAACAGGGCGAGGTCAGAAGTCTTAGAAGTCTTCGAGCGGACGTTCGCGGAGACCACGCGGCCCTGGAGAATTGCACCCTTCCGGAGATTGCATGCCGGACTTTTCCAGTCGATTTGGACTTTCGCCAGGACAGAGTCTCCCGCCTTCAGCTTTCCCGCTTCCATGGCCTTGACCAGTTCCGCCTGAATTGGAACGCGATTCGGCTCCGTGGCATAAACAAGAAAGCAGAGGCCAAACCCAATGAGCGCTGGGATTGCGAGAAAGCGTTTACCCATGACTCCCGCATCATGCCATACCTTCCGCAGGTTCGGAAGGCCTTTTACAATTGAACTATCGAGTTCTTGAGACCTGCGCGGTGGGCAGGGCGACGCTGCGACCGGCGCCCCCTAACCGAAATGGACGGCGCTCCAGCTGGGTGTAGTTCTTGGCGAACTCCTTAATCTCAAGAAACTGGTTCTTCTCTACATCGGGGAAGTGCTGCCGAGTATCGCTGGTAGGCCACCAGATCTCGAGGTCAACGATGTGCGCGGCTTTCCCCAGGCCGATGTGTGGTTGCAGCGGGGATGCCCCAAAAGACCCGCCGCTGCCCACAGTCCGGTAAATCGAGCGCCGCCCTTGACCTGCATTGTCTACAGTCACCTTGATTCGCGCGCCGATGGCTGCCCGGTTAGTTTTCACCCCCACCAGATGCAAGCTAATCCAGTCGTTGCCATTGCCGGGATTCTCGAAAAGACGGAATGCATGCGCGTCTCCGGGAACTGCACCACCCACTTCTTCGAGCAGGTCTTCATCGCCGTCGTTGTCAATATCGGCGAAGGCGACGCCATGTCCCTTGTGCAGCTCACCGGTGCCGGAGGAAGCCGTGACGTCCACGAAAAACTTTCCGTCGTGGTTCCGTAGCAGAACGTTGGGGAGCAAGGACGCATACGATGGATTTCCCGTGCCCAGGTACATATCGAGATATCCATCATTGTCGATGTCACCGAAGTTGGCCCCCATAGGCATGAAAACCTTATCGAGTCCAACCTCCGCCGTTACATCCTTGAATGTTCCGTTACCCATGTTTTTGTAAAGCTTTAGGGTCTCGGCATTATGAGGAAATCCGAGATACGTACGCAGGGACTCATCCACGGAGATGTAGTAGCTGGTCACGAACAAATCTGGCCAGCCGTCGTTATCGTAATCGAAGAACCAGGCCGCAAAACTTTGCCAGGGTTTTTGTACGCCTGCCTGTAGCGCGACTTCAGTGAAGGTGCGATCGTGATTATTGTGGTAGAGCGCGTTGTTGCCGTTCAGGTTCGAAACGTAGAAATCCACGTACCCATCATTGTCGTAATCGGCCGCTGCCACACCTTTGGTGAACGCGATTGAGTCGACTCCCGCCGAGTGAGAAATGTCTTCGAACGTACCGTCCCCTTTGTTCCGGAATAGCTGCAGGGGACTGTTCTCGTTGCCGACGATTAGGTCCACAAAGCCGTCGTTGTCGATGTCGGCCCAGACCGCAGTCTGGGTGCTGGTCGCCGGTTGCGCCAGACCACTGGCGGCGGTTACATCGCTGAAAGTGCCATCGCAATTGTTGCGCAATAGCGATTTTCGTTGCGGAAACTCCCAGGCACCGCGCAGCACCAGAATGTCCATACAACCGTCATTGTTGTAATCCGCCTGAATTAGATTCAAGCCGCCCAATTGGTCCGCTAACCCGGCCTGCGCGGTCCTGTCGGCAAACGTTCCATCGCCATTATTGTGAAAAAAGTGCATGGGCGCGCATTGATCGTAGTCGGAGACGACCACATCGAGAAGTCCGTCATTATCGAAGTCATCGACGATCAAGCCGCCGGACTCAGAGAGAGTCTTGATTCCCGCCGCAGGTGCGACATCGACAAAACGCCCCACCTGCTCGGGCGACTCAAACATTGAGGGCGGCACCAGGTATTTTTGCGGTACACCCGCGGGATAGGTGCCCAACGTCATGTAGGCCAGGTTGAGCAGCCATTTCATGTCGAGTTCGTCCGGCTTCCGAGCCAGATATTTCAGAAAATATCCAATCGCTTTTTCTGAATCGTCCGTCTTTTGATAGCGCACTGATTGCTGCGGAGGGTAGATGCATCGATCGCCCGGGTTGCGATAAACGTCGTTATCCATCTCGGATTTATGGAGGTACGCAATTCCTAGTACCTCTTCCAACTCGGGCATTGCCGCAGGCAATTGCGATTGGGCGATCTGATACGCGGCTTCCCATTGCAAAACCGCTTTATCCATCTCGCCCTTATATGAGTAGAGATTTGCCAAACCATAGTGCATCTCGATCACATCCAGCGGTTTTCCTTGCGGCAAGTCTCCCGCAATGACCGGCGGCAGGCTTTTTTCGAGTTGGTCGATAAGCTGAAAAAGAGACTTCTTGCGTATTTCGCACAACCCATGTAAGTCTTGGCTCCAGCCGTCAGATTTGGGAAAGCTCCGGAAGGCCAAGTCCGCTTCGCCTTTCCCGCCGACGTTTGGCGCGTATCGAATGCTGCCGGTGGCGGCGAGAGGAAGAATCCGCGCGGGGGTTACATCCTTGGAATCGGAGGACTCCTTCGGCGGCAGGACTTTCAGGATGGAATAACCCGAAGGAAGTTTGACCACGCCGCTGATTTGCCCTGGCGCGAGCCCCTTCAATGCATCTCGCAATTCGGAGCGCAGGGTGGCAGGGTCCGCTTTGCCGATGTAGCCGCCGTCTGCGGCGGTCGCGTCAATAGACTTTTCTTTCGCCAGCCCGGCGAAGTCCTCGCCTTTTTTCAGGCGATCGAGAATCTGCTGCGCTTCAGTGGCAGAGCCCACCACGATGATCCGTAGTCCTGTCAAGGCAGAGGGCGTGTCTTGGCCGGAAAGAAATTTGGGACAAAAAAGGGCCGCAAGGACGGCAACCGCCATCAGCCCGACCGCGAACCTTCCAGCTCGAGCGGAGGGAATAGGAAACCATTTGAAGATATTCCTGGTTTTCGTTCGCCAGTCTGAGTGGGGCCGAGAAGGTTGTTCCGGCAGCGTAAACAGCTTCATGCAATTGTGCGGAACTGCGATGAAAAAACTATAGCATAAACCTTTGGTAAACGTTTACCATAGCGCGGTGATTCCCACGCACGTCGGACAGAAGAGTCCATCTGTGGCATTCACTCTGCCTCAACCCGTGTCCTGCTTTCGAAAGGCGACATTTGACCTGTAAATATATCTAGGAGAATACAAGCATGTTTTCGGACAACAGACGGCGTTTTTTGCGTCAAGCTTCTACCGCAGGCGTGGCGTGGTCCGCCAGCCGGATGTTCGGCGGCTTTTTGTTTGCCCAAACAAAGCCAATGAACGCCGCCGAGGCGGTCCGAATTTATGTTGATTCCCGTCGCACGATTGCGCCCCTCGACCGAAATCTATTCGGATCGTTTCTCGAACACCTGGGCCGAGCGATCTACGAAGGGATCTATGATCCCGAATCAAAGTTGTCGGACGCGAACGGCTTCCGCAAGGATGTGATGGACGAAGTGCGCCACCTCGGTGTGCCCATCATTCGCTACCCGGGAGGCAATTTTGTCTCCGGCTACAACTGGCTGGACGGCGTTGGTCCGAAGCAGGACCGCCCCCGGCAGTTGGATAAAGCATGGAACTCCATGGACTCGAACCAGTTCGGCACGAACGAATTCATGGTCTGGTGCAAGGCGGTTGGAACCGAGCCTCTGATGGGGCTGAATCTGGGGACGGGAACTCCTGAACAAGCTGCCGCACTGGTCGAATATTGCAACGTCGACAAGGGTACGCAGTGGAGTGAACTGCGCCGAAAGCATGGCTATGCTGATCCCTATAAGGTGCAACGCTGGTGCCTGGGCAATGAGATGGACGGGCCCTGGCAAATCGGCCACATGACCGCGACGGAGTATGGCTTGAAAGCCCAGGATGCCGCCCGGCAAATGCGCGCGGTGGATCCGTCGTTGAAGCTCATCGCTTGTGGATCCAGTGGGCCGGGGATGCCAACCTATCTGGAATGGGACCGTGAAGTTTTGGAGCAGTGTTACGAGTATGTGGATGGCCTGTCGCTGCATCGGTACATCGGAAATACGCAGGAAGAGACAGGCGGGGAAAGCTCAAAGTTCGTGGCCATGAACTTGAGCATGGAACAGCAGATCGCCGAGTCGCTGGCGGTTTGCGATTTGGTGCGAGGCCATAGGCGGTCTCCGAAGAAGCTGTGGCTCTCCTTCGATGAGTGGAACGTATGGTACCGGGCGCGCAGTGGGGCTGCGCTGAATGGCGCTCGACAGGAAGCCCCGCATTTGCTGGAAGAAATCTATAACCTGGAAGACGCGCTGCTGGTGGGCGGGTTCATCAATACGCTGCTTCGCAACGCAGACCGGGTGAAGCTGGCCTGCCTGGCGCAGTTGATCAATGTGATCGCGCCGATCATGACCAATGCAACCGGCATGTACAAGCAGACGATCTACTATCCCTACGCCTGGGGCCTGCAATATGCGCACGGCACCGTGCTGAATGTTTTGACGGAATCCCCGACTTACGAAGTCAAGGGTATGGGCGACGTTCCGTATCTGGATGTGACGGGAACGACCGCGGACGATGGCAAGGTCTCTCTGTTTGTTCTCAATCGCGATTTGTCCAAGGCCCACAGCGTGGAAGTAAATTGGCAGGACAAAGCGCCATCACAGGTGGTCGCGTCCTTCGTTCTGACGGGAGACGATCTGAAAGCTTCCAACAGCTTCGATGCGCCGAAGCGGGTAGCTCCGCAAGCGTTTGAGAAGCCTGCGACCGCCAACGGGCGCACGAAGTTTGAGGTGCCGGCGCGCTCCTACACCGTAATCCAGTGGGGAGCATAATTTGTCTATGATCTTTCATCCGGGAGGAGAGATCCAAGCATGATCGACCGCCGCAGGTTCATTCGTAACAGCGCGCTGGGCGCGGGTGCGTTTCTTTTGACTAGAAATTCGCCCTTCGCTTTCGCTGCCACATCTACTGGGCCCGATTCGCGTATCGAAGTTTTGTTGGGAGAGACTTTAGGGACCATCTCTCCCAACATCTACGGGCATTTTGCGGAGAACCTTAGCGGCGTCGTCTACGACGGCATTTGGGTCGGTGAAAATTCGAAGATCCCGAATGTGAACGGCATTCGCAAGGAACTCATCGACGAGATGCGAAAGATCAAAGCTCCGGTCGTCCGCTATCCCGGCGGATGCTTCGCTGATAGCTATGACTGGCGCGATGGAGTTGGCCCTGCCGACAAGCGTCCCCGGCGGACCAATTTCTGGGCCGAAGGAGAAACCCCTGCGGCACCTACCAGCCATAAGTACGATCCCAATCAGTTTGGTACCAATGAATTCGTCCACTTCTGCAAATTGATTGGAGCCCAACCTTATCTTGCCGGCAACGTCCGTAGTCTTCCCGCCGAGGAGTTCTACCGTTGGGTGGAATATTGCAACTCTCCCGCAGGCAGCACAACTTTGGCGGACACGCGAGCGGCGGCGGGATATCCCGAGCCTTTCGACGTCCATTACTGGGGCGTGGGGAATGAGTCCTGGGGATGCGGTGGAAACTTTACGCCGCAGGAATACGCCGTCGAATTTCGCCGCTACACGACTTGGGTGCCGCGCTACGGACAGCAGCCATTGTCGTTCATTGCTTCCGGCCCCAATGACGACAGTTGGGATTGGACGCGAGGTTTTCTCGAAGAGATGGTACGCAAAGGCCCACGGCAACTCCGTGCCATTTACGGTCTGGCGCTCCATTACTACGCTTGGAATCTCAGCCGCGGACGCACGCGAAACTGGATTGAAGGTAAGGGTGATGCATTGAAGTTTGACGTCGTGGATTGGTATGAACTCCTGCAGCAAGGCGATGTGATGGAATCTCTGATCAACGGTCATTGGCAGGTGATGGGCGAGATTGACCGGGAACACCATGTCAAACTGGTGGTTGACGAATGGGGGCCCTGGTATCGCCCCGGAAGCGAGGCGACTGCTGGTGACCAACTGGAGCAGATGCCCACCCTGCGTGACGCCGTTTTCAGTGGGATGACGCTGGACACTTTTAACCGCCATCCAGAGAAAGTCACAATGGCGAACTGCGCGCAGCTGATTAATTGCTTGAACAGTCTGTACCTGGCGCACGAAGACAAGTTCTGCGTCACTCCGGTGGGTCATGTCCTGGCCATGTACGCCGCACATCAAGGCGGACAAGGCCTGCGGACGATCTTTTCGTCGCCCACCGTCAACTATGATCGCGATGGCAAGCCCGCTTCCTTCTGGGGGCTGAAAGGCTCTGCGTCCCTCCAAGATAAGGAGCTGATCCTGACCGTAGTAAACCCGCATGTGAGCGAAGCGCGGGAAACCGAGCTTGGCATCCGAGGCGCGAGCATAAAGTCGGGGACGGTCATTACACTTGCCAATTCCGACATTCATGCTCACAACACCTTCGAGCAAAGGAACGTTGTCACTCCCCAAGAGCAGGACTTGGGACCCGGAGGGCGATTCGTGACCATTACTTTTCCTCCAGCTTCAGTCACAAAACTGGCACTGACGCTTGTATAGCAGCATTCGTAGCAAGGCGACTGCAAGGAAGTAGCTTTATGGGCCATGGACGTCCAGCGTTTTCAATATCGTTGTTAGCCGTCGCATGCTCGCTGGTCGCATGTGGCGGGAATGGCTCCAGCACGCAACCTGCGCAGCCATCTTCTCCCGTGTTCACGAACTATCATCTGACTGGCGCCACGTCACCAGTGCGTGATCCCAGCGTGATTCGGCAGGCAAGCACCTACTATCAATTTGGCACCGACATCGGGGCTCCCGTCGGAGGCTCTGTTCCGATGCATTGCTCCACCGATCGCGTAGCTTGGAGTTCGTGCAGTTTTGTGTTCAGCCAGATTCCGGCGTGGGTCACGGCCAAAGTTCCCGGCCTGGTGGGATTGTGGGCGCCCGATATTTCGTTCTTCAGTGGCCTCTATCACGTGTATTACACCGGATCCACTTTCGGTTCCAACACTTCCGTGATCGGTCTCGTTACCAATATCACGCTTGATCAGACGGACCCCAACTATCAGTGGGTCGACCAGGGAGAAGTGCTGGGATCGGTTTCCAGCGATGACTTCAATACGCTGGATCCCACGGTTCTGGTGGATACCGACGGCAGCGTTTGGCTCACCTACGGGAGCTACTGGAGCGGCATCAAGCAGCGGCAGATTGATCCCACCACGGGCATGCTTCTGGCTTCGAATCCCACGGTTTATTCTTTGGCTGCGCGCCCTAACGTGCAATACGATCCCATCGAGGGAACATCGTTAGTGCACAAGGGCAGCTACTACTATCTCTTTGCGTCTTTCGATAACTGCTGCGCTAGCAATCCCTACCAGAGCAACTACCGCATCATGGTTGGCCGGGGAAACGGTCCGAACGGCCCGTTTGCCGATAGGAACGGGACTCCCATGTTGCAAGGTGGTGGCACGCAATTGCTCGCGAGCAATGAAGTTACTTGGAATGCACCGGGAGGCGCAACCGCTTATCTTGATTCGCAACAAGGCGATATCATTGTTTTTCATGCGCTCCATCTGCCAGACGGAGGGGCGTACTTATTCGTCAACTCCTTGACTTGGCCCAATGACTGGCCGCAGATTCAACCTTGAACTTGGCGAGGGACACTATGAGACGAGCATCCAGGCGACAATTTCTAAAATCGAGTGCAATCGCCGCTGCCGGTGCGCTTACGGCGCATCGCATGCCGGTGTGGGCCAGTTCTTCGCAGAAGCTTTCCGTCACTCCTCCGTTGTCCTTATTCGGATACTCGCAAGTGCAACTGCTGGATGGTCCGATGCGCCGTCAGTTTGAACAAAACCATCAATTTTTCCTGCAGCTCGATGAGGATGCCCTACTAAAACCATTCCGCGATCGCGCTGTACTCCCCGCGCCCGGTCCGGACATGGGCGGGTGGTACGACAACTTCGCCGGCTTCAACCCCGAAAGCAATTTTCGTGGTTTCATTCCGGGGCACAGTTTCGGGCAATATGTTTCGGGATTGGCGCGCGCCTATGCGGTCACCGGATCGAAGCCAACGAAAGAAAAGGTGGGCCGTCTCGTCAAGGGTTACGCACAGACCGTTGATCCAGAAGGAAAATTTTATGTGGATTATCATCTTCCCGCGTATACGTTCGACAAGACCTGTTGCGGACTCATTGATGCCCATGAGTTTGCCGGAGACTCGGCTGCGCTGGACGTGCTTTGGCGCAGCACGCAGGCAGTTCTGCCGCATCTCCCCGAGCGTGCATTGAGCCGAGCCGACCAGAGGGCGCGTCCTCATAAGGACGTCGCCTACACCTGGGACGAAACCTACACCCTGCCCGAAAATTTCTTCCTAGCCTACCAGCGAAGTGGTAATGCTCGCTACCGCGATCTCGCGGTTCGTTTTCTCGAGCAGGATTACTTCGATCCTCTTGCGGAAGGAGAGAACGTCTTGGTCGGTGAGCATGCCTACAGTCACCTCAACGCGCTCAGTTCCGCGATGCAGGCGTACCTGGTGCTCGGGCAGGAGAAATATCTGCGAGCGGCCACCAACGCCATGCGCATGGTCCATGAGCAAAGCTATGCCACTGGAGGCTGGGGACCGAATGAAGGATTCGTCGAGCCGGGAAAGGACCGACTCGCGGAGAGTCTCGAAACCACCCACAACAGCTTTGAAACGCCATGCGGCGCCTATGGTCATTTCAAGATCACTCGTTATCTGCTGCGGGTGTCGCGCGATTCACGCTATGGGGACAGCATGGAACGGGTGCTCTACAACACCATCCTGGGCGCCAAGCCGATCCTCGCGGATGGGTCCAGCTTTTACTATTCCGACTACAACAATGCCGGGAAGAAGGGATACCACCATGACAAGTGGCCCTGCTGTTCCGGTACGTTCCCGCAGTTGACGGCAGATTACGGCATTAGCGCGTATTACTCCGGTGCCGAAGGAATTTATGTCAATCTATTCATTCCTTCACGTGTTTCCTGGTTGCAAAACCGAACTCGGTCCACTCTGACCCAGAGAACGGAATATCCCACAACGAACACGACCCAACTCGAACTGACGCTGGCGCGTCCGGAGCGCTTCACGGTGTATGTCCGCATTCCCGCTTGGGCGGGGCCAAAAACGACTCAGTCAGTTAATGGCCGGCGTGCAGAGAATCAGGCGATACCTGGGCAGTTCCTGGCAATACAGCGCACCTGGAAAAGTGGAGACCGCTTAGAGATTGAGTTCGATATGCCCCTGCGTCTGGAGGCAGTTGACGCACAGAATCCGAACGCCGTCGCTCTTGTGCATGGCCCCATTGCGTTTTTCGCGGTTGGGGATCTTCCTGCCCGGATCACCCGCGATCAGTTGCTCGCTGCGAATCCCGGAGGGCCATCTTCAGTCGACTGGCACGCGGAAACGGATGTAGGAAGCCTAAAGTTACGGCCCTTCATGGCAATCGAGGACGAAACCTACCGCCTGTATCAGAAGGTTAGCAGCTAAGAAACTCCCGGCGAAGGCAGCGCCGGTGGTCAGCCATGCCTTGTCATTTTCCTGCGGCAGGTTTTGCGGACGGGGCCAACCCTGTGGACCCGCGCAGTACCAGGTTGGTTTTTACCAGGTATTCGGTCCCGTTGGGAGACGGCGTCTCCCGGCCCACTTCCGCCAGTAGAGCATTGAACGCCAGGCGGGCCAATTCGGCCTGGGACATCTGTATCGTGGTCAGTGGAGGCAGCACGAACTGCGCCAGGTGGATGTCATCAAATCCCACCACCGAGAGGTCCTGAGGGATTCGGATTCCATCTTCATAACTCTTCCGCAGGACACCAATCGCAGTCATGTCATTGGAACAAAGGATCGCGGTAGGTTTGACGGGTCGGGCCAGCAATTGGGCGGAGACCGCCATGCCGCCTTCCATGGTGTGGTCTCCTTCCTGGATCAGGTCGGGATCCACCGCCAGGCCAATCTCCTGCATGGAGCTCACAAACGCCTGCTTGCGCGCCATTGAAGATTTCAAACGCAAAGGCCCGCTGATAAAGGCGATTTTCTGGTGGCGGAGCGCCGCCAGATGCTGCACCGCCTGGCGAATGCCGTGCAGATAATCGATACGAATATTGCTGACTCGGGGCCGCGCTGGGCCTACGTCCACGAATACCAACGGCACTTTTCGCAACTTCAGATCTTCGAGCAGCACCTCTTCCATTCCGAACGTCATGACCGCCACGCCATCCACGCGCCTTTCGATCATGCGGCGGACCGAACTCTCCATGCGTTTTGGGTCGTTCACGGTGGACGTCAGAAGAATCTCGTACTGATGCTGGACGGCAATGGTTTCGAAGACCTGCACGATTTCCGGAAAGAAGGGATTGGTAATTTCCGAAACGATCAGCCCAAAAATCCGGCTGCGCCCCGAAACCAGGGCCCGGGCCTGGGTGTTCGGGTAATATCCCAGTTCTTCGATGACTTTCCAAACCCGTTTGGCCAGTTGGGGGTTCACGGTGGGCACCCGGTTGATGGCACGGGAAACGGTCGCGGTGGAGACCTTGGCGCGCTTGGCAATTTCCTGGATGTTCATGGGGATGGTCACAAATCGCCGCAAGCAGCGGCCCAAATGGCGCAATCTTAGCACGGAAAACGTTTCCCGCAATACCGGGCCCGGGAAGCGCAGCATTAAACGCGGCGCCGCGGCAAAACAAAATAGTGATATGTTTGCTGAATTGAGGTAATGGCTTACGGGAAAACTCATGCGCAGAACCATCGTGATCGCAATTCTGCTTTTTCTCACATTCGTTTCGTCGGCATTGACGGTGTTTGCCCTATCTGCCCAGCAGTGGCCGGTGAAGCGGGCGAACGACTGGTACTCCCGGCAGCTCTGGCTGGTGGGAAGTAATTTCATTCCCAGCACGGCAATCAACCAACTTGACATGTGGCAGGCGGACACATTTGATTTGCCTACCATCGATCGCGAATTGGGTTTCGCCGAGGGCTTGGGTATGAACACAATGCGAGTATTTCTCCATAACCTTCTGTGGCAACAGGATTCCCAAGGATTCCTCCAAAGAATGGACCAGTTCCTACAGATCGCGGACAAACATCACATTCGAATTACCTTCGTTATTTTCGACTCGGTATGGGACCCCTATCCGAAATTGGGGAAGCAGCGTGAGCCCCGGCCGCACGTGCACAACTCCGGCTGGGTGCAATCGCCCGGCGCCGACATGTTGCAGAACCCATCGCGCTGGAACCAAGAATTGAAGCCTTATGTTGAAGGCGTCATCGGCCACTTTCGCGATGACAAGCGAGTTTTAATGTGGGACCTGATGAATGAGCCCGACAATAACAACCCGCCCTACAAAGACAAAGAGCTTTCCAAAAAAGCGGAACCGTCTTTGGCGTTGCTGAAAGAAGAGTGGACTTGGGCAAGGCACGAAAAGCCTTCCCAGCCGCTGACGAGCGGAGTTTGGAGAGACGATTGGTCCAGCGATGAAAAGCTGAGCGAGATGGCACGCTTTCAGCTGCAAAACTCCGACGTGATTACATTTCACAGCTACGGGCCGCCGGAGGAAATGCGAAGCCGCATCCAATCGCTCCAGCGCTTTGGTCGTCCCATCATCTGCACCGAATACATGGCTCGACCTTTGGGGAGCACCTTCCAGACAATCCTTCCGATTCTGAAGGAGGCCCATGTAGGTGCATATAACTGGGGATTTGTGAATGGGAAATCTCAGACGATCTATCCATGGGATTCTTGGGAAAAGCAGTACACAGCAGAGCCACCAGTGTGGTTCCACGACATTTTCCGCAAAGATGGCACACCCTATGATCCGCAAGAAATAGCCGCGATCAAGCAGCTCACCGGGAAGGAAAGCTCATCTCAGAGATAAACTCGCTCGGATTGCACGGACTCTCCCTGATCCGCATCGCATGATAGGCTCGGGCATGTCTTCATCAAACAGGATAGGAATCAATCGGGTGTTTCGTAGCCTCCTTGTCGCTGGGTTCCTCACGCTGGGAATTGCCGGCTTCATGGCAGGCCAAGCTTCCCAGCCACAAGACGGAACCTCCGCCCAGTCTGCCGCCAATGCAGCGCAAGCACCACAGTCGCAGGAGAGCGTGTCCACATCCGGGGTCTATGCTCCGGTGCTGGACGAAGAGAAGCGCCCAATCACCGCTGGTGGATTTGTGGAGAGTGGCCCGATCGTTTTCCAGGATGTTGCAGAAAAGGCTGGCCTCACTAGTTGGCGGCATGTGATGGGCACGCCACAGAAAAAGTTTATTGTGGAGACGGTCGGCTCCGGAGTCGCCCTGCTCGATTACGACAACGATGGCTGGTTGGACATCTATTTGGTCAGCGGCTCGACTTACGACGCGATGTCGGGCAAAACGCAGCCGCCACGCGCCGCCCTGTTCCACAACAACCATGATGGCACCTTTACGAACGTCGCCGAGCAAGCGGGCGTGACCAATGACCGCTGGGGTTTCGGCGTTGCTGTGGGTGATTACGATAACGACGGATGGCCTGACATTTACGTCGGCAATTTCGGCAAGAACCGCCTCTATCACAACAATCACGACGGCACATTTACCGACGTCGCCGAAAAGGCCGGCGTCGCCCTTGGCAACTGGTCAACCGGCGCGACCTTCGGTGACTATGATGGCGATGGCCGTCTCGATCTTTTCGTTCCGGGCTACGTCCACTACGACTCTGATCATCCGCCGGTTCCGGGCTCGTCGGCGGTGGCCTTCGCGACCTGCCAGTTCCGTGGCATTAACATCATGTGCGGTCCGCGAGGACTCAAGGGCGAGCGCGACCATCTCTTCCACAATAACGGCGATGGGACCTTTACCGATGTCAGCGAAAAAGCGGGGGTCAGCGATCCCAATGCCTATTATGGACTCACGGCGGTGTTCGCCGACGTGAACAACGACGGCAAGCCCGATCTCGTTGTAGCTAACGACTCAACCCCAAACTATCTCTACCTCAACAAAGGCAACGGCACCTTCGAGGACGCAAGCTACGCTTCCGGCTATGCGCTCAATGAGAACGGACACGAGACCGCCTCCATGGGGATTGCGATCGGCGATTACCGCAACAATGGTCTTCTCGATCTGTACAACACGGTTTTCTCAGATGACTATAACCCGCTTTACCGAAACGAAGGCGATGCCAACTTCACCGACGTCAGTTATCGGCTGGGGATCGCCGAGGTGACCATCCCTTTTCTGGGCTGGGGAACCGGTTTTCTCGACTACGACAACGACGGCTGGAAAGACCTTTTCGTCGCGAACGGGCATGTGTATCCGGAAGTGGATCATGCGGGGTGGGGCACGACTTTCGCGGAGCGGCCCTTGCTCTTTCACAATCTCAAGGGAGAAAAATTCGATGTGATTCCTCCCGTGAAGGGGACGGGGTTAGCGCGGGTGATGACGGCGCGTGGTGCGGCTTTCGGAGATCTCTTCAACGACGGCAAGATTGACGTGGTCATCAACCAGTTGGACGACGTGCCGGCCCTGTTGCGCAACGTGAGTCCGGAGAACAACCATTGGGTCGGAGTCAAGTTGACTGGAGGACCGAAGAGTCCGAGGGATGCCGTCGGAGCCACCGTCTATCTGACTGCAGGCGGGATCCGGCAACGCGCGGATGTGCTCAGCGGCGGAAGCTTTGCTTCGTCGAATGACCAGCGTGTGCACTTTGGCTTAGGGCAAAATGTTACGGTCGAAGGCATCGAGATTCACTGGCCGAGCGGTGCCGTAGAACGCCTAGCTCTCCCTTCGGTAGACCGCTTTTATGCCATCGAAGAAGGCAAGGGAATTGTGCCCAGCGTCTACGACAAGCTCGTGAAAAGTCAGAGCGACGTTCCTCCTGGTCCGGCTAGAGCATCACCGGCCAATCATTCACTCGCCGCAGGCGCCATTCCCCCAAAGAGGGTTCAGTGATTGGTTCAGCCAGCGGCGGAGGTGGCTGGGGCACTAACGCTGGTCTTATGCGAGTAATCGTTTGCTCAATTTATATTTTCGAACCAAAAAAGTCTTGACAAGTCTAATCGTTTAATACTATATTCGCGCCCGTTTGATAACGCCCAGACAAATGAATCGTTCCCGTAAGATACGTGGTTTCAGTTGTCTAGTGTGCTGTCTTACGTCGCTCGGCGCGTCTGCCGTGATGTTTGCCCAGGATGTTCAATTTGAGAAAGCGTTTCACCAAGGCACCGAAGCACTGCGGAATGGGCAACTCGACGAGGCGGTAACAGACTTTTCTAGAGCCGCGACACTGAATCCCACTTTTGCCGAGGCGTATTTTAACCTCGGCCTGGCCCAGTTGCAGCAGGCGCATTTGGGCGAAGCGGTCGCGGCACTCCGTAAGAGTGTCAAGCTCAAGCCTCAGCTCCGCGGGGCAAACCTATTTTTGGGAATTGCGCAGTATCGAAAGAATGACTATGCCGAGGCCATCGCCGCGCTGAAGCGTGAAACCAAGATTGATCCAGCGAATGCAGACGCCTGGATGTGGTTGGGTGTGGCGCAGTTAGCTGCTGGCGATCCCGATAACGCCACGTCCACTTTGGACAAGGCGGCGGCGCTCAATCCAAACAACGTGGATATCCTTTACCATCGCGGCCGGGCCCACATGCTGGTTTCGAAGGAGACATACGAACACATGTACCAGGTCGATCCCCAGTCCTGGCGGATCCATCAGGTACTTGCGCAATCGCTGGTGGAGCAGGAACGCTACGAAGAAGCTGCTAACGAAGCCCAGGAAGCCATCCAGTTAAAACCCGGAGAGCCCGGACTTCATGAGGAATTGGCCGACATTTACTGGAAACAGAACCAACTGGTCAAGGCTGAGGCCGAGTTTGAGAACGAATTGAAGACTGATCCGGAAAGCGTAACCTCTAAGTACAAGCTGGCGACAGTCAGCATGGAGAGGTCCAAGCCCGATGTTGCCGCGAAACTGCTGCAGGAAGTACTGCATGTAACGCCACGCTCAGCCGATGCTCATTACCAAATGGGAAGGGCACAGGCGCAATTGGGAAACACGGGCGCGGCAATCAACAATTTTGTGGCCGCGGTCTCCGAGTCCGGCCAAACCGATACTGAGACTCTACGACAGTCATACTACCAATTGGCGCAGTTGTACCGCCGGGCGCAGAAGCCTGAGGAATCCCGGGCGGCGCTCGATTCCTTCATGAGACTGAAGCAGCAGGTAGACGCTCAGCAGGCACAAAAGCTACAGGACAAGCTCAAACGCTCCGCGCAAATGCAAGATGCAGCGCAATGACAGAACGAACCGATTTTCGTACCGCGAGTTATTTTGGGGAGCTGTGAGTAAACGTTTTCTGCGAAAACGTCAACATCAGTTGTGGCTTTCGACACTTTGACAGGGAGAATCTGACATGTTGCGAGAAATCAACAACAAGAGCTGGGGACGCAATCTGGGAACGGATATTGCGCTACTCATTCTGGTCATGGCAATCCTGCTGGGTTCCGCATGGGGGCAGTCCAACCAGGGTTCCATCGCCGGCAATGTCAGCGATCCCACGGGCGCACTCGTCCCGAATGCAAAGATTACAGCGAAAGAAGTCTCCACCGGAACCACCTACGCCACTGCATCGAGCAGTGCCGGCTCGTACAGATTTCCCAACGTAAATATCGGAACCTACGACGTCACCGTCACGGCCACAGGTTTCAAGACGGCGACTCTCACTGGAGTGGTGGTGCAGGTTGCCACCACGAGTGCCCTCGACATCAAGCTGACTACAGGCGTGATCACCGAGAACGTGGTTGTGAACGCGGACGCTCCCACGGTGCAATCCGAAAGCTCGGATATTGGTACCGTCATCACGCAGAAGCAGACTTTGGACCTTCCACTTGCCCTCGGAAGTACCGTCCAGGCCATGCGTTCCCCAGAGGCATTTGTCTTTCTGACTCCCGGCGCGGTTGGCCCCGGTTCGGATTCCGGGAACGGCGGAACATTCGAATCCAAAATCTCCGGTGGTCAGAATTACGCTACCGAAGTTCTCCTGGACGGCGCAGGAACGACTCGGTCGGAGAACGGATCGTCATTTGACGAGACCGCGCCCTCGGTCGAGGCACTGAGCGAATTTAAAGTAATAACCTCAACCCTGCCGGCGGAGTTTGGTAGAACCACTGGCGGCATCGAGAGCTTTAACACCAAGGGTGGAACCAACAATTACCACGGCACAGCATACGAATTGTTTCGCAATGAAGACCTCGACGCCAACGTTTGGGGAAATGACTACAACCTCGCTAACGGCATAGGCCCGCGGTCTGCGAGCGAGACTCCGCTTGACAGGCAGAACGACTATGGCGGAGCCTTCGGCGGACCTTTGCGGATTCCGCACCTCTATAACGGCAAAGACAAGACCTTTTTCTTCTTTTCGTGGGAGCAGTACCGGCAACAGCAAGGAGGCGTGAGTACTGACACGGTGCCCACGGCGTTGGAGCGCACCGGCGATTTTTCTGAAACGTTGAATACAGGCAGCGTGCTCGGCACCAACCCTTGCGACGGCACCCCGATCTATGCGGGCGAGATTTTTGATCCGGCAACCACCCAAACTGTAGGCGGAGTCGAGTGCCGGACAGCCTTTCTGAATGAGCCGGGAAGCACGGGCAACGTTATTCCTTCAACTGAGTTGTCAACTGTCGGTAAGAATATGCTCTCGTATTATCCAGCTCCGCAGAATGGCAATCTGAGCAACAATTATCTGTTCCCCTATAGTTTTCCCATCGAGGATACGACCACCACGTTCCGCATCGACCAAAACATTACCGCGAAGAGCAAGGCATATTTTACATACTCTTCTCGCGAGAATGTCCGGATCTCGACCACTCCGGAATTTGCGGGTCCGGCGGGAGAGGGACGCAACCAATTCTTTGGCACTCATTACGTCCGCTTTGGTTACGACTACACGATATCGCCCACACTGCTCAACCACCTCAGCCTTGGTTACAACCGAACCAACAGCAAGAACGTTGGTGCGGCGGTGGGATTGGGGAATGGCACGGACTGGGATACCCAGCTCGGCCTCACCGGGGCGAGCGGCAAGATATTTCCCGGAATCACCAATTCCTCGGCTAATGGGCTAGGCGACAACGTGTATGGCGACACGATTGACAATGGCTTCCGGTTTGGCGATACCCTGGATTGGGTGAAAGGTAAACACCAATTCAAAATCGGATACGAACAATGGTATCAGCAGTATTCTCCCCTCAATTTCCAGAATACCAGCGGCTCTCTGGGCTTCACGAGTGGCGAAACTGCCGCGACCACTGACCCGACAATAGCGAATAATTTGACGGGCAACGGCACCGCCAGTTTGCTGCTGGGTGTTCCCAATACCGGTTCGGTAACCTCGTATGCCAGCCAGGCTCGTTGGTTGCGAAACTACTGGGCAGGGTTCTTCCAGGATAGCTTCAAAGTCATGCCCACATTAGTGATCAACTATGGCTTGCGCTATGAGATAGACCAGCCGTTCAAAGAGGCGTATGGAGACACCTCCACAATCAGCTTGACTGCACCGAACTCGGCGGCCGGCAATTTGCCTGGCGCACTAGTGTTCGCGGGAAATGGGACCGGCCGAAATGGAAACGCAAATGAGCGCTGGGCCAATACTTGGAAAAAGGGCTTCGGGCCACGCTTGGGATTTGCCTGGTCTCCGTCGGTGTTCAACAACAAGACCGTATTCCGCGGTGGTTACGGTATCATCTACGGCGGCCTGCAATATGCCGACTTCGGAGGCGACAATCGCACCGGATTTCAGGCGAATCCGTCATTCAACAGTCCCCAGGGCTATGATCCGGCGTTCAAGCTTGACTCTGGTTTCCCGGGCTTCCCGGCACCGCCGAATCTCGATCCGACTCAGTTGAACTTCCAGGGACCAACCTACATCGATCCATCTTACGGTCGGACCCCAATGATCCAGAATTGGAGTGCAGAAGTTCAGCACGAGATCGCTTCCGATCTGATTCTCGATGTGGCTTACGTGGGACAGCACTCTACTCATCTGCGCTCGAATTTTGATGCGGTGAACTCACTTAATCCCAAATACTTCTCTCTCGGGGGGTTGCTCGGCGACGCCATTAGTTCGCCCCAAGCTGTAGCAGCTGGAATTAATCCACCCTATGCCGGTTTCCCGGGAAACCTAGTTGTGGCGCAAGCGCTCGTTCCTTTCCCGCAATACTTTGGCTTCAATACTGACTGTTGCTTGGAGGACCTCGGACAATCCACCTACAACGCGCTCGAAGCTACGTTGAACCGGCGCTTCCACAATGGCCTGAACCTCATGGCTTCCTACACCTGGTCGAAAACCCTAACGGATGCAGACGCGGCATTGCCTTTCTTTGCCACACTGCACCAAGGCGGAGCGCCGCAGGATCCGTTCAATAAGAATGGAGACAAGGCGATTAGTAACCAGGATCTGCCGCAAAACTTTGTGGTCAGCTATATCTACGAGCTGCCATTCGGGAAGAATAAGAAGTTTCTTAACAGCCCGGGTGTTTTGGACAAGGTCGCGGGTGGCTGGTCGATTAGCGGTGTCCAACGTTATGAGAGTGGCCAACCCTTGGCATTTGGTTGCGCTTCCGGCGTTCCGGCCTTCGCTGGTTGCATACGTTTCGACCAGGTACCTGGCAGTGCAATCTTCAGCTCAGCTTATAAGAGCGGACAGTGGGACCCAGTTACCCAGCCAATCTTCAATTCGCTCGACCTTGTGAACACCGCAAACCCTGCGCAAGCGGCCTTCGATGACCCCAATTCTGCGAGCAAAGTTACAGCGCGCGGGAACTACACATTCGGGACGTTGCCGCGAGTTGACGGCGCGATCCGGATGTCCCCTTATCTGAGCGAGGACTTTAACCTACTGAAACGAACCAAGATCACCGAAGGCAGCGATCTTCTCTTACAGGTTAGCTTGTTAAACGCCTTCAATAGGCACATCTGGAACCGGCCCGAAGATCTAAATCCGTACGATTCGCAACTGAATCCAACGTGCCCGACTTGCGCCACATCCTTCGGCTTGATCCAATATGACAACTTCTCGAACACTGGAGGCGGCAGTTATCTTTTACTGCCGAGAAAGATTCAGTTACAACTCAAATTTGAGTTCTGACGACTCCTCCATCTCACTTTAACCCTGGGCCGTTGATAAAACGACGGCCCCGTGTTTTTGGGGGGGAACTGGCAGCGCGTTGGACCCCACAGTGTTAGGCCCTCTCCGGTATAAACTGAAAACCGCGGTGAGCGGCGAAGTTACCTCCCCGCGCCAGGGAACGAAGGCAAGGGTTTTGGAATCCCAAGTTATGGGACGACTTCGAATCAGAATCATTCTGACAGCGGGCGGGATGTTTTGGCTGTTGTTGTCCCTCTTCTATGGTTTCGGCCAAGCTGCTGTGTCATCTTCTAAAACCGACGCGGGCACGCTCGTGCCAGGAGAGTTTGTGGATGTGACTGAGAAACTGGGTATCCGCTTCAACCATCAATCCCCGTCCACCTCGAAAAAATATCTGCTGGAGACCATGGGTTCGGGAGTGGCTTTGTTTGATTACGACAACGACGGCCGGCTCGATATCTTTTTCGCTAATGGCGGCCGCATTGACGACCCCATGGCCAAAGGATCCATCCCGCAAAAGGACGGCCCAAAATACTGGAACCGTCTTTTTCACCAAAAACCTGATGGAACGTTCGAAGATGTTACGGAGAAGGCCGGCGTCAGCGGTGTGGGCTATTCCACGGGCGTCGCAGTGGGTGACTACGACAACGATGGATTTGACGATCTCTTCGTCGCCGGCTACGGCCGCAGCACGCTCTATCACAACAACGGAAATGGCACCTTCACCGATGTGACCGACAGTGCGGGCGTCGCTGGTTCTGGTTGGGCCACCAGCGCGGCGTGGGTGGATTACGATAACGACGGGCGGCTGGATCTGGTGGTGGCACGTTACATGGAGTGGGATTTCGACGACATCAATTGCGGCGAACGGAAAGAAGGCTACCGGTCGTATTGCCATCCCGACATTTTCAAGCCGGTGTCCATTCTCCTTTATCACAATGATGGCAATGGCAAGTTCACCGAGGTGTCGCACAAGGCGGGCGTGGACAAACCCGGTAAAGGCCTGGGCGTGGCAATTGCCGACTACGATCACGACGGCTGGCCGGATATCTTGATCGCCAACGACTCCATGCCGGAATTTCTTTTTCACAACAAAGGCAATGGCACATTCGAAGAAGTCGCTATGGTTTCGGGTCTCGCCCTCGATGGCAGCGGAGCCACCTTCGCTGGCATGGGGTTGGACTTCGAAGACTACAATAATGATGGCTGGCCGGATGTGATTGTCACGGATTTAGCGAATCAGAGGTACGGGTTGTATACCAACGCCGGAGACGGCACATTCGACTATTCCACCAATGCGAGCGGCCTCGGCGCCATGACGCTGCTACACTCCGGCTGGGGCGCGAAGTTTCTTGACTACGATAACGACGGGTGGAAAGACCTATTCGTCGTGCAATCCCACGTGATGGACACGATCGAGATCAACGAACCACACTTGCACTATCGCGAGGCTCCTCTGTTGGCACGCAACGTCCAAGGCAAGATATTTGTGGACGTCTCGGCAGAATCAGGCGAAGTGTTCCAGCGGAAGTGGGTCGGCCGAGGTTTGGCCGTCGGCGATATCGACAATGACGGAAGAGTGGACGTCGTGGTGACCTCAAACAATGGTCCCGCTTGGGTACTCATGAATGAAACACCTACGCAAAACCACTGGATCACGCTAAAGCTGATGGGCGTCCAGAGCAACCGGGACGGGATCGGAGCGCAGATCGAAATTGTGACTAATGCCGGCAAGCAATCGGCGACCGTGACCACTGCCGGCAGTTACGAATCATCGAGCGATCGCCGGGTCCATTTCGGTTTGGGCGTCGAGAATTCCGTAAAGTCGATTCGAATCCGCTGGCCCAGTGGGATTGTGCAAACGCTAGACAACACGAAAGCAGACCAGTTTCTTACAGTGACGGAAGCGGTTTCATCCGCGAAATAGCAGGGTGCGAGAAATGAAAAGTGCAGTTCATGACTAAACGAGCGGTTGGCGTGCTTGCACTCTTGCCGTTTTTGGTGGGATGCACGGCGCTGATGTTTTCCCAAGCCGCCGACTTCGATCAAGCCATGGCTCTGTTCCGGCAAAAGCGCTGGAAACAAGCTGCCACCGCGTTTGCGAACACGGAGAAAATTCAGCCAGGCAAAACCGATGCTCTCTTGTTCCAGGGAAAGTGCCTGGTTAATTTGGGGCAATTCGCTGAAGCGGATACTACTCTGCAAGCCTATGTTACTGGCCATCCAAAGTCCGAAGACGCTGCTTACTTGCTGGCTTACACTTATTTCCGCGAGGATAAGCCGAAGGAGTCCCTGCAATCGTTTACCACAGCGGCCCAACTCAAAACTCCGACGGCGGATGACCTGAAAATTGTCGCTCTCGATTACGTGCTGTTGAATGACTACCGCGACGCAGGGCACTATCTCGAGGAAGCGCTCAAGATAGACCCTGAAAACGTTGAAGTGCGTTACCATCTCGGGCGGGTGCGATATCAGCAAAATCAGTTTGACCAGGCAATTGTAGAATTCCAGGAAGTGTTGAAGCGTGATCCAGGCAACGTGAAGGCACAAGACAACCTGGGGTTGAGTCTGGAAGCGGAGAATCAACTCGACCGGGCGATTGCGGAATATAGAAAAGCGATCGCGTTGGATGACGCCTCGACGGTTCACAGCGCACAGCCCTATTTGAACCTCGGCGCCTTGCTGAGCAAAGCGAATAAGTCCGAGGAGGCATCGGCTCTTTTGGCGAAGGCTGCGGAAATTGATCCCAAATCAAGCAAGATCCACTATGAATTGGGCAAGGCCTACTTCGACCTGAATCGGCTCGAGGATTCGCGGAAGGAAGTGGGGGAAGCCGTTCGCCTCGACACCAAGAATGCGCCAGCCCACTATTTGCTTGGGAGGATCTATCAGCGCACCGGCAAACCCGATTTGGCCGCCCAACAGTTCAAACTCACTGATGAGCTGATGCGCTCGCAGGGTGAAAACTCCGGCGGTATGGGGATGGCCTCCCAGGCGAATACTAAATAGTTTTTGTAACCGATGTGTGAACCCGTCCGACGCCGAAGTCGCACAACTACTTGCAAGACGTCTTGAGGAGTTTCTTGCCCGCATGACCGCATTCGCTCCGAAGTTTCTGGTGCTGCTTCTCTTCGGTGTCTCCTGCTTGCCGTCTTTCGACCCAGCGGCTGCGCAGACTGCGGCAACGCAGTCTAACTTTGCTCTCATCAAAGACGCGGCAGAGTCCATTGCCGCAGGAGACTTACAGAAGGCCGAAACCGAACTGAAGACCGTGCTTGCCGCAAATCCGAGCGAGTTTCGTGCAATGAGCCTGTTGGGCGTGGTGCGTGCCCAACAGCACCGCGAAGCGGAGGCAGAGCAGTTATTCAAGCAGGCGATTCAGCAGAAACCGGATTTCGCCAGTGCCCACGTGGATCTTGGCCTTCTCTATGTGCAAATCAACCGCGAGAGTGACGCTGTACCCGAATTTCAAGAAGCACTTCGCATTGATCCCGGCCGCAGCGATGCTCTTTCGAGTCTACTGAACGTCTGGCGTGCGCAGGCCAGAGATGCGCTGCGAAGCGGAGATTTGGAGAAGGCCCTGGCGGTGTTGATCCAGGCGCACAAAATGGCCCCGCAGGATGCAGACGGTACGTTTGAATTTGGTATGGTGGCCCTGCGCATGTCTCTGCTTCCCGACGCCATCCAGGCCTTCCAGGAAGTTTTGAGCGTGCGTAAAGACGATCCTGGCGCACTGTACGGCTTGGGGCGCGCACAGATTGAATTGAGCAAATACCAGGAAGCCAGGGAATCGTTTGAGCGTTATGTGCAACTTCGCCCCAAGGACGCCAGTGGCCATTACGCGCTTGGGTTTGCCCTCCAGGCATTGCAGCAGACGCCGGAAGCTCGCCGCCAGTTCGAACACTCGATCGAACTCCAACCGATGCAGACCGAGTCTTATTTCCAGCTTGGACTGATGGATCTCGAGGGAAACAATTTGGAAAGTGCGGCCAGCCGCTTCAACCGGGTATTGGAACGCGATCCAAAACATGCCGGTGCCCTGACCGGAATGGGGCGTGTGGAGTTTCAGCGCAAAGATTATCAGAAAGCCGTGGAGCTGCTGCAAAGCGCGATTGCCTCCGATCCTTCATTGCGTGAGGCCCACTATTATTTGGGGATGTCCTATGCCCGTTTGGGCAAAAAGGACGACTCGGAGAAAGAACTCCAGCTTGCGAGTCAGCTCGAACATGAAGAAGTAGAGAAACGGAGAGTGGTGATTAAAATTCTGGATTCGAATGACCCAGATGCCAAACAACTAGATGAGAAGAAATAATGGCGAAAGAACCTCATTTTCCGGGAGGCTTGGGGTCGCCTTCCAAAGCCGCGTGTGGCCAGCCATCGATCCACACAATCGAGGAAATCTGCAACGACGGTCTACCCGTCTTTCCGTCATAGGCGTGAAACACAATAATGTCTCCGTCCTTCTGTTGAAGGATCGATTCACCACCGGGACCGATCCAAAGCTCGTTTCCCACCAACAACGGAGTTCCACCGCCGTCTAGCATTGGTTTTCCGTCAGCATCGACATAGGGCCCGGTGACATTGCTCGAGCGGCCCACCATCGTCTTGTAATTACTCCTGGTGCCGCGGCAGCATAAATCAAAAGACACGAACAGGTAGTAATAAGCTTCGTGACGGACCACAAAGGGCGCTTCAATCGCCTGCCAGTTGCCCGGTAAGCCTGGAGGAGTGGGCGGAGGGTTGTCAGGACGCTTGCGGCGGGCAAGAGAATACAGCTTTGTGTCTTCCGGAGCCAGCTTGCCGGTCTTGGGATCAATGCGCCTCATCTTAATTCCGGTCCAAAAACTCCCGAAACTCAACCAGGCATGGCCATCGGAGTCTAGAACAAGATTGGGGTCAATTGCGTTGAAGTCGTCTTCCGCCCGTGAACGCAAAACCAGCCCTTGGTCCACCCAGTGAAAGTCCGGGCTACTAGGTTCAAGCGTCTTATTTGTGAGCAAGGCGATTCCGGAAGTGTTCTTGCCAAAGGCAGAGAATGCGTAATAGAGGTGAAACTCACCATTGAAGTAGGAGATGTCCGGAGCCCAAAGTTCTTTGGTCTCCGGAAGCTCTTTCTTGATCCATTCAGGCACAGCCGGGAACACGTATCCGCACTCTTTCCAGTGGTGCAGGTCCTTCGAGCAACGGATCGGCAACTCCCCCTTGTGGGTTGGCCCGGTGGCGGTGGCAAATAGATACCAGGTGTCACCATCCTTAATTATCGACGGATCGTGTGTACCAGCGACGTCGCCGTCAACCTGGATCACATGAGGTGCAACAGAATCGGACGGCTGGGCTGAAACTGTTTTCGCCCCGAAAATAATTGTTAGGAAGGCGCTAAGAATCAGAGAGACGATTGGGTTGTTCATCTTCGAACCTTCGAGGGAATGAACTGGATTGTGAAAAAGCTGAAGTATGGTTTAAGCCGAAGAATATCATAATCCGAGTAAACGTTTACGCGAATTATCACCTCAGCCGTAACGAGCCGGGAGCGTACGCTCCGTTGAGCGATAAGCTCGCGACTCAGGAGCACCACTACATGCACCTGACGGACTTTGACCTCCTACTGCCAGGCGCAGGAATGGACCGGCACGTTGTATGCTGATCCCGGCGCATGGGTGCGCAAGGCTGTCTTGAACGTAGCGAGATCCAGGAAGTTTTCGAGTCAGCGCACCGCTACCGAATACTCATCCGACACTTGGAAGGTGAAAGCATGCCCGGTACTCTAGAAAAACAATCAATGACAGGCGCACCTGACGAAATGACGGTTTCGCCACTCGCCGGCAAACCGGCTCCAAAGACGATGCTGGTGGACGTCGCTCGCCTGGAGAAAGAGTATTTTGAGCGCCATCCCGACGTGAATGATCGCAACCAGCTGGCCAGCTTCGGTACCAGTGGACATCGCGGCTCGCCGCTGCACGGCACATTCACCGAAGCGCACATCCTGGCAATCACTCAGGCGATCTGCGACTACCGCCGACAGCAGGGAACCGACGGCCCACTCTACATGGGGAAAGACACCCACGCGCTGTCCGCGCCCGCACAGCGCACTGCACTCGAGGTGCTGGCGGCGAACCAGGTGGAGGCGATCATCCAACAAGACGACGGTGTGACTCCGACCCCGGTCATCTCGCGGGCCATTCTCGTTTACAACCGCAGCCGGAAAGAACACCTTGCCGACGGAATTGTCGTCACGCCGTCGCATAACCCGCCGGAAGATGGAGGGTTCAAGTACAACCCGACCAACGGCGGTCCGGCCGATACTGGTGTGACGCGATGGGTCCAAGATCGGGCGAACGAATTGTTGCGAGCAGGGAATGTGGGGGTCAAACGGGTTCCGTTCGCCAAAGCCATCCATGCGGCGTCTACGCATCAGGAAGACTTCATCTTGCCGTACGTTCGCGATCTCAAGAGCGTGGTTGACATGGATGCGATTCGTGGCGCCCACCTCAAACTTGGCGTGGATCCTCTGGGCGGAGCCGCGCGGCCGTATTGGGAGCCGATCAACTCCGTTTACGGACTGGACATCGCCGTCGTCAATCCGACGATTGACCCGACATTTTCTTTCATGACGGTGGACCACGACGGCAAGATCCGTATGGATTGTTCCAGTCCGTACGCGATGGCCCGCCTCGTCGGGCTGAAAGATGAATACCAGGTGGCTTTCGCCAACGATCCCGACTCGGACCGGCACGGGATTGTGACTCCGGTTGCGGGGTTGATGAATCCGAACCACTATCTCGCGGTGGCGATCCGATATTTGCTCACGCATCGCCGACTGTGGCGTCAGGAAGTCGTAGTTGGAAAGACGCTGGTGAGCAGCAGCATGATCGATCGGGTCGTCAAAAAGCTCGGCCGCGAGCTACGCGAAGTGCCGGTGGGTTTCAAATGGTTTGTGCCGGGCCTGGTTGACGGTTCGTATTGCTTCGGCGGCGAAGAGAGTGCCGGAGCGAGTTTTCTTCGCCTTGATGGTACGGCGTGGACGACCGACAAGGACGGGCTAATCATGGACCTGCTGGCAGCGGAGATGACCGCGCGCACGGGCAAGGATCCCGGCGAGCACTATCGCGAGCTCACGGCCGAGTTCGGCACCCCTTACTACACGCGCATCGACGCCCCAGCCACTCCCGAGCAGAAATCAAAATTGCAAGAACTATCGCCAGGCGCAGTAAAAGAATCCGATCTCGCGGGCGAGCCAATCACTGCCAAGCTGACCAAGGCTCCGGGCAATGATGCTCACATCGGCGGCCTGAAAGTTGTGGCAGAAAGCGGCTGGTTTGCGGCCCGGCCCTCCGGCACCGAGAACATTTATAAAATCTACGCCGAGAGCTTTAAGAGCCAAGCCCATCTGAACCAGATCGTGAGTGAAGCTCAGCAGATGGTGAACAATGCTCTAGGTTCTTAGGGGAGACGTTTCTCAAATCGCGGGCAAGGCCAACCAGCCTCGCCAGAGCCAATTTTCCTGAAGAGCGTCGTTCGGGGGATTCGTAGTCTGGTCCCCACTCGGTAACGCAATGGATCCAAAGCTGTAAGGCATCACCCATGCCCTTCCGAGTTTATTGGTTGCAACTCTTGTATTGCTAAATTTCATGTTTTTGATATGCTCGGGCTGTTTCGGGACCCATTTGGACGGCAGGACGAACCTCGAAACTTTCCTCATCCGTGCGACCCCCAGTCGCGATTGGTTCCTAGCCGCTCTGTTCCCCCGAAACGAAGGAGCAGTCTGTGACTTCCGCTAGAAAATCTCACGTCATTTTAGGCAGCGAACGTCAGCCCGTTCGAGGTGCCCGCCTGATCCAAAATGCGCATCCGGACCAAACCATTGAAGTCTCCGTGCGACTTCGCCCAAAATCAAAGGCAAAGCACGGAGAGTTAAGGAGTGCCCTGGAAAAACCCGGTTTCAAGCAGATGTCGCGCGCCGACTTCGAGAATACCTACGGCGCCGATCCTGCGGATCTCAACCAAATCAGGAAGTTCGCCCAGGAATTCGGCCTGGAGGTGCGCGAAACCGGGACCGAGCTCGCGCGCCGGACCGTAATGCTGTCCGGAACCGTGAGCGATCTGCAGAAAGCCTTCAACGTCGAACTCAAAGAGTACAGCCACCCGAAGGGAAATTTCCGCGGACGTGTCGGCGCCATCAGCGTGCCGGCCGAGTATGCGGACATCATCACGGGAGTCTTTGGTCTCGACAACCGGCCGCAGGCAGAACCGCATTTCAGACGCATGCAGCCGGCCTCCGGAATTAAGTCCCACACCTCCTCCATCTCGCATGATCCCAACGAAGTGGCCCAAATCTATGACTTCCCGCAAGGAGACGGAACGGGCCAGTGTATCGGGATAATCGAGTTAGGGGGAGGTTTTCAGATGGATGACCTGAGCAACTATTTTAGCTCGCTCAAGATCAGCCAGCCTCAAGTCATCTCCGTGTCCGTCGATGGAGGCACCAATAGCCCAAGCACTCCAGACAGTGCGGACGGCGAAGTGATGCTCGATATTGAAGTCGCGGGCGCGATTGCTCCGGCGGCGAAGATCGTCGTCTATTTTGCCCCGAACACCGATCAGGGTTTTCTTGACGCCATTACTACCGCCGCGCACGACAGCACCAATCAACCATCAGTCATTTCCATAAGCTGGGGCTCCGCCGAATCGAATTGGACAAATCAGGCCCTCACCAACTTCGATGAAGCCTTCCAGGCGGCAGGGGCCATGGGTGTGACCGTCTGCGTCGCCTCGGGCGACAACGGTTCATCGGACGGAGTCAATGACGGCCACAACCACGTTGATTTTCCGGCGTCCAGTTCGTTCGTATTGGGCTGTGGTGGCACGACACTGCAGGCTGCGAAAGGACAAATTGTCGATGAACAGGTGTGGAACAACCAGTCGGCTGGGGGAGGAGCAGGCGGTGGCGGGGTGAGCGACGTGTTCCCGCTTTCGGCATGGCAGGATGGTTTCGGTGTTCCGGCGCCATCAAATCAAAGTGGCGGACGCGGCGTACCGGACGTTGCTGGCGATGCCGACCCCAGCACCGGATATAACGTTCTCGTCGATGGCGAGAGTGCCGTCTTCGGTGGCACCAGTGCGGTTGCGCCTTTATGGGCCGCGCTGGTGGCGCGAATCAATCAAAAGATGGGAAAACCGATCGGTTTCCTGAACCCGCTAATCTACGCCCAGGCCGTTGAAGCGTCGGGATTCCACGATATAACCAAAGGCAACAACGGCTCCTTTAGCGCAGCTCAGGGATGGGATCCATGCACCGGACTTGGCAGTCCGGATGGCACCCAGTTACTGGCAGCGCTTACCGGAACCTCTGGGGCACAGGCATCTTCAGGCGAGCGGTCTGGCAGATCCCGGAAACCCGCAGCTTAAGACTATCCGGGGGCTAGTTCGCTCGCCCCAATTCTCTCTGCTCTTAACTCTTAGTTGTCCCAAACGACAGAGGCTTTCTTCGCGGCTTCGTGCTCTTTTCTCAGGATACGCGCGGAGTCGCCAAGAGGCGTGGGATGCGATACTGGGGCCACTTCCCACAACGGCCTTTCCCCCTTGGCCCAAGTGTAGCCAGAGACCTCCAGTAAGTCCTGTTCGCGTCCCATAGGATGCTGCGAAGCCAGCGTCTCATGACTCGGAAACTCCACCACCGAGGGGGTAGCGCTCAGCGTTGAGCCAATACTGCCAGATTGTCCAAGTGCTGCTGTTGCACAAAGAAAGCACAATACAAATATGCGCGTTTTCATCGAATTTATCTCCTGCCCTAAAGAACCCTGTTTGTCGGCCGTGCATCCGGGAGATTGATCCTATGCTTCTCGTGCGCGTTCCCGGCTTCGCTAGGTATGTATGCAAGCTCCGTACCAACCGCTAAACCGCTGATCTGTATACGTTTATTACCGTCTCCGGATGGTGTTGCGCAATTGTTTGCACAATTGTGGAGGGTGCGTATCGTGAACCATTCAGGCCGCCGAACCACATGCAGGAAGGAGTGAGGAGAGTGTCAGGAATGAGTCCCATCAGTTGATAAAACCGCTGCAAACAAACCCTGACATCAGTAGTACTCTCAATCGGTTTAATAGCTTAGCTTCTTTGGGGCTGTGTGGTTCAAAACCCCGATTGGTGTGTTAATATCCCGCCCACGTTCTTAAGTTCAAGCTAGAGAAGGACGATTCCATGACAACCGCATTGCGTCCTCTGAGTCTGGCTGAGTTGCTCGACCGAAGCTTTTTTCTCTACCGAAAACGCTTCGCGCTTTTCGTCGGTATTGCCGCGCTGCCCTATTTGCTCCTGTTGGCCTTTCAGCTCACGGGAGTCGCGATCGGTATACAAAAAGGGGGTGTGTTCTCAGGTCTGTATTGGATTTGGCTACTCGCAACTCTGGTCATTCAATTGGGTGTAACCGCTGCGTCCCAAGGCGCAACCGTGGTTGCCGTATCAAACGTTCATCTGGATCGAGAAGCGAGCATTTCCAGTGCTTTCGCGGGCATGAAGGGCCGGATTCTATCGATCGCTTTGATCATGATAGGAACGGGAATCGGCATCTTTATCGGATTTATTTTGCTGATTGTTCCGGGAATTATTCTAGCGCTGATGTGGGCGCTGGTCATCCCGGTTGCAGTGCTCGAAGACACGGGGCTCGGTGACTCCATCTCGCGCAGTTCGGAGTTGACTAAAGGCAGCCGGCTCCGGATATTAGTGATTTATATTCTTTATCTTTTCCTGCTCTACACTTTTATCTTGCTATGGGAAATCCCTATGTTTGCTGCAATCGGAATGTTCGCCCGTGGACATAATCCGGCCATGATCCCTTTGTGGAGCCAGATCGTCATTCCGATTTGCAGTTTCCTGAGCCTGTCGCTGGTTACTCCGTTGATTACGATTGCTCTTTCACTGACCTATTACGACCAGAAGGTTCGGAAAGAAGCTTTCGACTTACAACACATGATGTCAATGCTGGACGGCACGCCAGGCGGAGCGGCGACGGCGCTCCCCGGATAGGCTGATGGGCTTGCGCCGTATCTTTGCAATCCTGGCGTCGTTGGCCCTGTGTGGGTTGCTGTGTGCCGCTTGCGTTGCGGAAACAAAGCCAGTTCAAGCCGGCGCACTCACTCTCCACGAATACATCGCTGAACTGGATCGCCTTAGTTCCGCGATTGAGGTGCTGGACCAGAAGAAGCCAGATGTCTCCGGCGTGCTGAAGCAGATTCCCTCAGTTTGGCGGGTCCAAACCGACCAACAGAGGTTTGAAGTTTCTTCCGAATGGCTGCGTAGTGAGCTGATTGGTTGGCAGACGGACCCGGATGAGAAAGTTCAGGACCTGATAAACAAACGACTGGAACATCTGCGCTCGGAAGCGGCTGCGTTTGAAAACCCCTCTGCCGATGTTTCCGACAAACAAGCGCAGTTGAATGGCATTCTTGCCGCCCCGGAATTCCACAGTGTTCATGGTCCAACCTGGACGGACCGTCTAAAACAACGAGTTGAGGAATTTCTGATCCATTTGCTGGGCCGCACCCTCGCTTCATCCGTGATTCCCACGATCGGAAATATCATGGTTTATGGGTTGATCGCAGTGGCTGTTCTGTTACTTGCGTACTGGATGTACCGGTCCATCCGAAATAGCGGGGAATTGGAAACGATTCTGCCGCACCCGCTGCCCGTTTCAAGCAAAGAATGGACGCTTTGGATGGCCGAGGCCAGAGCGGCCGCGGATCGCGGAAACTGGCGGGATGCAATTCATCTGGCGTACTGGTGCGGAGTTTCTTTTCTGGAGGCGCAGGGGTTGTGGCGCCCTGATTACGCCCGCACTCCCAGAGAATATCTGCGCCTGCTGCCCTCCTCCAGCGAACATCATCCGACCCTGGTCGCTCTTACCCGCAGCTTCGAGGTGGTCTGGTACGGCAAGCAGCAAGCCGATGCGGATGCGTTTTCACAGACGTTGGCCCAACTGGAGAAACTTGGATGTCACTCAAGCTGAGCCGGGGCGACCGCAAAATTGTTCTGATAGCAGGTGGAGTGTTTCTGCTGATCGTTACAGTTAGTTTCATTTTCGCAAAAGGATCAGGCCCCAACGATGAGGTTCCAAGCACCTACTCGACTGGATCCGGTGGAGCGAAGGCCGCTTATCTCTTGCTAAAAGCGTCCGGGTACGGCGTGCAACGATGGGAAGACTCATTGCGCGACCTGCCCGACCCTGAGGGCAAAACCCTGGTGCTGGCGGCGCCGGAAGGTTCGCCTACTACGGAAGAGCGTAAGAAGCTGGGCCAATTCATCGAGAACGGTGGGAGAGTGATTGCGACCGGTGTGTACGCCGGATTTTTTCTTCCTGCGGATGGAGCGGCCCCAGACCCATTTGGGGGTACGACCTGGAAAAAGCTCTCGGCACAATCTCCCTCGGCAATCACGCGAGCCGCCCCGGAAATTACCTTGGTTCCGGAGGCGCATTGGAGGACCTCCACGTTCGCGGTGCCACTCTATGGGGATGGCGAAAAGCAGAGAGTGGTGAAATATAAAATGGGCAAAGGCGAGGTCATCTGGTGGGCTTCAGCGACACCGCTGACCAACGCTGGTTTGAAGGAGCGCGGCAATTTAGAGTTCTTCCTGGCCTGCGTAGGGGAAGCAAAGGATAGACAAGTCTTGTGGGACGAGTATTTCCATGGATACCGGCGCTCGCTCGCCGATTCCGTGGAACGCTCCCCATTGAAATGGATGTTCTGGCAACTTGCCTTGTTTACTTTGGCCATCCTTCTCACCTATTCAAGGCGGAGCGGGCCAGTTTGCGCTCCCGCGAGTCAAGCTCGTCTTTCGCCGCTGGAATTTGTGCGGACCCTTGGTTCTCTTTACCAGCAAGCGCACGCAGCATCAGTGGCCGTGGACATCAGCTATCACCGGTTTCGTTACTGGCTGACACGGCGGCTGGGAATGGCAAGCAACGCGTCAGTCGAGGAGATGGAGCGCGCCATCCGCGAACGCTGGAATTTCCAGGACGTGCACTTTGGAGAAACTCTTCATGCCTGCGAATCCGCACCCTATGAAACCGAACTCAAACCCAGAGTCGCGTTACGGCTGGTGCAATCCCTTGATGATTATGCGGTCAAACTTAAATTGTTTGGCATCTCGGGCAAGGAGAAAGATTAATGGAAGCCGTTCCAAAGCTGGCGCAGCACATCCGCCAAGAAATGGGCAAAGTAGTAGTTGGCCAGGAAGATCTAAAGACGCAATGCCTCATCGCATTGCTCTGCGAAGGCCATGCCTTGCTGGAAGGCGTACCCGGGATCGCGAAGACGCTGGCGATCAAGACGCTTTCCCACCTGCTGCGCCTCGAATTTCAGCGCGTGCAGTGTACCTCGGACCTGATGCCGGCTGACATTATCGGCACGAACGTGCTCAACCTCTCCAGCAGCACGTTTCAATTGCATCCCGGGCCCGTCTTTACTCACCTGCTTCTGGTGGATGAAGTGAACCGAATGCCGCCGCGTACGCAGGCCGCGTTGCTGGAATGCATGGAGGAGCGCCAGGTTACGATTGATGGCAAGCGCCACGATCTTTCTCCATACTTCACGGTGTTCGCCACGCAAAACCCAATCGATTTTGAGGGAACCTATCCGCTGCCGGAGGCCCAACTCGACCGCTTTCTGGTGAAAATTCGTGTGCCTTATCCAGAAGCCAGGGAAGAGATCCAACTGCTTTCGAATGTCCAGAACGGATTCGATTCGCACAATCTGGAGGCCCTTGGCCTCAGCCCAATCGATCCCGAACTACTGAAACTAGCCCGGCAAGAAGTGAAAACGGTCAACGTGCAGGAATCGTTGTTCACTTACATCGTGCAACTGGTGCGACGTACGCGGGAATGGCCGGCGCTCTCTCTGGGAGCGAGTCCACGGGCCGCCGTCAGCTTGATGATGTTTGCCAAGGCAATTGCGGCTTTGGAGGACCGCGAATATCTCATCCCCGATGACGTCAAACAAGCCGCGCTTCCCGTCCTGCGCCATCGTATTGTAGTCAAGCCCGAGGCTGACCTCGAGGGCATTACGCCGGACCAGGTTGTTCAGGATGTAGTGCGAGCGGTCGAGGTCCCAAAGTGAGTGAGCCCCATGCCCTGGTTCCGGCTTCGGTGGAAGGACAAGCTCGTTCCTTCAAACGGATGGGGATCGCGTTTGGAAATCGCTTCTTCTTTCTGCTGCTCGTCGGCCTTATCTGGATTGTTCCCGCCTTTGTTGACAAACGTTTTGCATACGCCATGGGCGGCTGGGACGTCCTCGTTTTCTGTGTTTGGCTGTTGGATCTGATTCGATTGCCGAGGCCGGGAGAATTGACTGTTCGCCGGTCGTGGCTTGCGCCTTGCGCTTTGTCGGTTGCAGCAGAAGTCAGACTAACTCTCTTCAATCAATCGAATGCCACCATCCACGCCAAAATCCTGGACAACGTGCCGACTCAACTACGGCTTGAGCCTGCACAAGTGGATGTTTCCGCGCGGGCACACGATGAAGGTGAGGCACGTTACTCAATTCTGCCCAAAGTGCGCGGTAAGGCCGAGCTGAAGGACGCTTACCTTCGTTACCAGAGCTCGATGAGAATTGCGGAGCGGTGGGCGAAAGTTGACCTGGCCCAGACGGTTGTTACCTATCCGAACCTGGACGACGCCAAGCGGCACTCGGTCTATCTGATAAGCAGCCGCCAAATCGAATTGGCAAAACGCCATTCGCGATTTCGGGGCGCGGGCCGGTCATTCGAAAGCCTGCGGGAATATAGAGAAGGAGATGAATTCCGCGACATTTGTTGGACTGCCAGCGCGCGTCGCGGCAAGCTGGTGACGCGGCTGTATGAAATCGAGAAGAGTCAAACCATTTGGATTCTAGTCGATTCCGGCCGCCTCATGCGAGCGCGAGTGGCGAGCCTGAGCAAGCTGGACTACGCGGTGAATGCAGCCCTCACGCTGACGCAAGTCGCAATGTACTCGGGCGATCGGGTTGGATTGTTGGCCTATGGGCGCGGAATACGGCAGCGGGTTCCTGCGGCCCATGGCAGCGCACACTTGAGGCAGATCATTGAACACCTGGCGGCCGTGCACGAGGACGAATGGGAAGCCGATCATTTGCAGGCAGCTGGACGTTTACTTACCGATCAGAAACGCCGCAGCTTGGTCGTCTGGCTGACGGACCTGGCGGAGACTGCCATGACTCCCGAAGTGATTGAAGCGGCGTCAAGACTCATGCCGCGTCATCTCGTGCTGTTCGTGGTGATCGGCCAGCCGGACCTTAACGAACTGGCAGCGCGGAAGCCAGAAAATGTCGATCAGATGTACGAGGCGGCGGCAGCACAGGAAGTTGTTCATCGGAGGGAATTGCTGCTGGCACGTCTCCGGGAGCGAGGCGCGCTGGCACTGGAAACCAGCTCAGGAAAGCTTTCTCCTACACTCGTAAATTCCTACCTGGAGATCAAGCAGCGGGATCAGTTGTAGGCTTCTCAGCAGGCGCCCAGAAAAGATAAACAATGAGCAACGTGAAGAGTGCACCCGCCAACCCAAATTTGAATTTCACGGCCAACTCTGTCGGGGAGACATAGGCTTCTATCGTACCTGCGATCACCAGGATGGGCACACAACCCAGCAGCAGTTTGACGGCTTCCGAGCCGGCACGCGCGATGGACTCACGTCGTGGCAGGAACCCGGGGAAGAGCACGCTATAAGCCAGCTTCAGCCCCGCGCCTCCGGCAATAAAGATGGCAGGTAATTCGAGGACCCCATGGGGAGCGACAAAGCTCCACAATTGCAAGCTCATGCCGGAGAGTCGGCATGCCGTTCCAATGACTCCGATAAGAATCCCGTTGAAAGCCATCATGTAGATAGTGCCCACGCCGCCGGTGATGCCAGAGGCAAATGCCATAAAGGAGACGCTCATGTTATTGGTCATGATGGCGCTCGATGCGAGGGGCTTAATTCCTACGATGGAATGGGTCCACATTTCACGGTGCTCGATGGTTTGTACCATCTCCGGGCCAAGAATCTTTACTTTAAAATCAGGATCATGATACGTAAGTGCAGTCCCGACCGCCGCCGCCACCAGGAAAATCAGGAATGCCACCACGCTGTAGCGCAGATTTTCCCGGAATATCCGCGGGTAGGTCCTCAGGAAAAATTCGATTGCCGCGGAAGGACTCGCCCTGTGGGCGGAATAGATGGTATTGTGGGCGCGCGCGAGCAACTGGTTAAGGTATCTGGCAAAATTGACCGAACCGCGGTCCTCGCGAAGTACCGCAAGATCGGCGGCAATTTGCCGGTAAAGCAGGCTCAGCTCTTGCAGCTCGGAGCGGGTCAGAGACTTGAATCCTTTGCGCACGCTGTTGTTGAGCAGCTCTTCGAGCCGGCTCCAGTGCGGCTTGCGTTTTTCTAACCAGCGAGTGGAGATCACAAGTGCAGTCAACTGATCAGCTAAAGATTGATACTCCCGAGCAAATAGCCCTCGAGTTGCCCCTGGCCGGGATTGGCAGCCGGTTCCTCGGTCTGGCCATCGATACTCTACTGCAATGGGTGCTCTATTTTGTAGTTTTTCTTATATTTCTCGGCGCGGCCTATACGGTCCCCTCCATCGGAAAGTTGGGTCGATATTTTCAATGGATTCCAGAATCCTTCGTTCCGGCCCTGGTGATTCTCTTCATCTTTTGCATCTACTGGGGATATTTCGCATTTTTCGAGATCATCTGGAAAGGCCAGACTCCGGGAAAGAGGGTCGCGGGAATCCGGGTCATCCATACATCTGGTCGACCGATCAATGCTTATGAAGCCATCGGGCGCAACTTGTTGCGAGCCATTGACGGATTGCCTGGCATGTATGGCGTGGGGATCGTTTGCATGATGCTCAACAATCAGCATCGCCGCCTCGGAGACTACGTCGCCGGCACGGTGGTAGTCCACGACAAACATACCCAGGAGGCCATGCCTGACTTGAACACGGTGTCGCCGCTGATCTCGAGGGCCACTCCTTATGATTCGGTCTCAGCCTCGGAAAACATTCGAATCGCAAGTTCCTCTGGTTCGCAATTAGCGCAGATCACATCGGAAGAACTGGTATTGATCGAAACTTTTCTCCAGCGGAGATACGATTTGGACCCGGTGGTTCGAGACGGCACCGCATATAAGATCGCCAGCCGCATCTGCGCTAAGACGGGACTGCAGCGGGATCCCAACGAATCCTGGGAACATTTCCTGGAGGTTGCCGCCCGGCAGGTTCGAGACACCGCACGCTTCCGCTAATCATCCCTGCACCGAGGTCATCCCGAAGATCCGGCGCAGTTCAGCCGCGCGAGGGATCTGGCGCGAATCTATGCGATTGCCGGGACAAACTGCAGATCCGTCGCAAGCTCAGGATGACCCTTGTTTAAGAATGAAATTTAAAGCTCAGTCACCATCAATGCAACCCCTCATTCTGCAAATGGAGCCGCCAAGGTTTAGAATCTCAGATTGACAAATTTATGCGGTTTCTCTAACTTTGCGGAATTGCAGGAAGGTTTGCCGAATTCTTAGTTGAGGAAATAAATATGGTCCAACTCAAGGTGAATGGTGTCGACCATTCCTTCGATGGCGATCCCGAAATGCCATTGCTGTGGTATTTGCGGGACATACTGGGGATGGCGGGTACCAAGTATGGCTGCGGCATGGCCCTCTGCGGCGCCTGTACGGTGCTGGAAAACGGAACCGCGGTTCGATCCTGCGCCAAAGCCATGAGCACGCTGGAGGGTAAAAGTATCACCACCATTGAGGGCATCGCGGAGAAAGGATTACACCCGGTCCAGAAGGCATGGGTGGAGAACAATGTCCCGCAATGTGGTTATTGCCAGCCGGGCCAGATCATGCAGGCGGTTTCGTTGCTGAACAGCAAGCGCAAAGTCACGGACCACGAAATTGATGCGGTCATGTCAGGGAACATCTGCCGGTGTGGGACATATCAGCGAATTCGCGCGGCCATCAAGGCGGCTGCGAAGGAGACGGCATGATCATCATTGAAAATGTCAGTCGCCGCGGATTCCTTCAGGGTGTGCTTTCTGCGGGAGGCTTTGTTTTGTGCGCGGGTCTTGTACCGCAGACGCTATGGGGGCTCGATGCTACCGCAGGTTCGATTGATCGTACGGTTTTGCATCCTACGATCTTCGTCGGGATCGAGACCGACGGGACGGTGTATGTGGTTGCGCATCGCTCCGACATGGGTACCGGAACCCGCACCAGCCTCCCTCGCGTGGTTGCCGACGAATTGGATGCCGACTGGGCGCGGGTGAAAGTCGTACAAGCGCTGGGGGATGCCAAATACGGGGACCAGGACACCGACGGATCGCACTCCATCCGCGGCTTCTTTGATGTGATGCGGGAGAGCGGCGCCACCGCGCGGTTGATGTTGGTCAGCGCGGCGGCTCAGCAATGGAATGTTCCAGCATCGGAGTGTGTGACCAATCCTGTTCATACCGTGGTTCATCATCCGACGGGGCGCAAGCTGGGCTATGGCGAACTCGCCTCCGCGGCTGCGAAATTACCGGTTCCTAAGAAAGAAGAATTGAAATTCAAACCGAGAAGCGCATGGCACTACATCGGTAAACCCGCTCCTCACTACGATGTGGTGGATCTTTGCACCGGGAAACCGGTTTTCGGCATGGACGTTCGTCGTGAGGGCATGGTCTACGCAGCCATCGCGCATCCGCCGGTTTTAGGAGGTAAGGTCAAATCTTTTGACGACAAGGCGGCCTTGCAAGTACCGGGAGTGAAGCAGACCGTCTCGATTGAACCCTTCAAGCCTCCGCATGAGTTTCAGCCATTAGGTGGTGTGGCCGTAATCGCGGACAACACATGGTCGGCATTTAAAGGCCGCAAGAAACTTCAAGTGGATTGGGACAATGGACCAAACAGCACCTTCGATTCCGACCAGTTCAAGAAGGAGATGCAGGAGACCGCGCGCAAGCCCGGCAAGGTCGTACGCAATATTGGTGACGTGGATGCTGAATTTGCCAAGGGCGGCAAGATTCTCGAGGCTGAGTACTACACGCCAATGCTGGCCCACGTTTCTATGGAAACTCCGGCTGCCGTTGCTGAATATCGTGATGGCAAAGTGACCGCCTGGACGTGTACGCAGAATCCTCAAGGAGTGCAGGACACCGTAGCCAAGGCTGTGGGTATTAAGAAGGAAGATGTGACCTGCCACGTCACCTTGCTGGGCGGGGGCTTTGGCCGCAAGTCCAAGCCTGACTACGTGGCGGAAGCCGCCGTGCTTTCAAAACAGCTTGGCAAGCCGGTGAAAGTAGTTTGGAGTCGCGAAGATGATATCAAGTTCGACTACTTCCACACCGTTGCCGCCATGTATATGAAGGCTGCAGTCGATCCGAGCGGAAAGCCGACAGCCTGGTTGCAGCGCTCGGTATTTCCTCCCATCGGTTCAACTTTCGGCATGGATGTGCGCCTGGGGGACAACGGTGAGATGGCCATGGGCTGGAGCGACGTTCCCTTCGACCTGCCCAATCATCGCGCCGAGAACGGTGAGGCTTCGGCCCACGTCCGCATCGGCTGGTTGCGGTCGGTGGCGAATATTTATCACGCGTTTGCGGTGCAGTCTTTTGCGAATGAACTGGCTCATGCCGCCGGCCGCGATCCCCTGGATTACCTGCTCTCCCTGATCGGGCCTTCCCGCATCGTAGATATGAAAGGCGTGGACTATCCGAACCAGGACGCCCCCTACGATGTTTATCCCATTGATACCGGCCGTATGCGCCATGTTGTCGAACTTGCGGCGGAAAAGTCGGGTTGGGGAAAACGGAAGTTTGCAAAGGGAACAGGATTGGGCATCGCCGTGCATCGCAGCTTCCTTACTTATGTGGCCACGGTCGTGGAGGTCGAAGTCAGCGACAAAGGTGTGCTTCGAATTCCGCGTGTCGAGACTGTGCTCGATGCGGGAACGATTGTGAATCCGGATACTGTACGCGCACAGTTCGAAGGCGCGGCGGTTTTTGGCACAAGCATCGCCCGCACCGGAGAAATTACCGCGACCAACGGCGTCATCAATCAGTCGAATTTTAATGATTATCTGATCGCACGCATGAACGAAGCGCCTTACCAAACCAATATTCACATCGTCGAAAGCGAAGCCCCTCCAGCCGGAGTGGGCGAGCCGGGGGTGCCGCCATTCGCGCCCGCGCTCTGTAATGCGATTTTCGCCGCCACCGGCAAACGAGTGCGGGAGCTGCCTCTCTCGCGAAATGGATTCAGCTAAACAAGGTCCATCATGGAAAAGGACGACCGCAATCCAGCTCGTGATCGCGAGCTGGGGATGGACAGGCCCATTACCCGTCGTGACTTCTTGAATGGGATGGCCATCGGTGTAGGGGGTGTCGTCGCCAGTTCATGGGGTCCCGGATTTGCTCTCGCCGCGGAGGAATCCGCCAACCTTGCACAAAATGCTCCGGGATATTACCCGCCTGCACTTACCGGAATGCGTGGCAGTCACGACGGATCTTTTGCCATTGCCCACGCTCTTCGTGATGGAAAATTCTGGAAGACCGCTGGAACTCCCATCAGTACTCGCGAAACCCATGATCTTGTGATTGCCGGCGGCGGCCTCAGTGGACTGGCGGCGGCATATTTCTATCGCCAGAAGAACCCGTCCGCACGAATTCTCATTCTAGATAATCACGATGATTTTGGCGGCCATGCCAAGCGCAACGAGTTTCGCTCCGGCGGACGCCTGCTGCTTGCGAACGGTGGAACGTGGGCGATTGAATCGCCGTTTCCATATAGCAAAGAAGCCAATCGCCTGATGACTGAACTGGGCATCGATCCTCGCGTGCTCGATGCCAAATGTCACGATCGGAATGCTTATAAAGGTCTGGGCAGAGCATATTGTTTTGATAAAGAGACGTTTGGCCTAGACCGGTTGGTGGCCAGTGTTCCCGAGGGCGATGAGAAGCAGGGCGGCGCGTCGTGGGCAGAGTTTTTGGCAAAAACCCCTCTATCCGCCGAAGCGAAACGCGACATTGCGCGCATTGAAGAAGCCAGGGTTGACTACATGCCGGGCTTGCCGCAGGCCGAGAAGAAAGACCGGCTCTCGCGCATGAGCTACAAGAATTTTCTTTTGAACGTGGTCAAGGCACATCCCGACGTGGTGCCGTTTTATCAGAGCCGAACTCACGATCTCTATGGGGTCGGAATCGATGCAGTTCCGGCACTTGATTGCTGGGCCATCGAGTTTCCAGGATTCCGGGGGCTGAATCTCGATCGTGTGCCATCGCCGCGCATCAGCTTTACGGCATTAGGTTTTGTCACTCCTGACCAACCGCCCTACTTTTTTCACTTCCCGGATGGCAATGCGTCGATCGCCCGCATGCTGGTACGAGCGCTGATTCCGGCCGCGGTGCCGGGTCACACTGCGGAAGACATCGTGACCGCTCGAGTGGACTACAGCAAGCTCGATTCGGAAAGCTCTCCGATCCGTATCCGATTGAATAGTACTGTCGTAGGCGTAAAGCACGTGGGTAATGCGGCGTCCGCCACGGAAGTGGAGATCACTTACGGCAGCGATAAGCAGGCTTTCATCGTGCGCGGGAAGGGAACCGTGTTGGCCTGCTGGAACATGAGCATTCCTTATATGTGCCCGGAGTTACCCGACAAACAAAAAGAAGCGCTTCATTACGGGGTGAAAGTCCCTTTGGTGTATACCACCGTGGCGGTGAGGAATTGGACGGCGTTCCAGAAGCTGGGTGTTCAACAGGTGACATGCCCGGGCATGTACCATACGGACGTCACTCTCGATTTGTCGGTCAGTATCGGTGAGTACAAGTCGTCGAAATCGCCAGAAGAGCCGATTCTTCTGCGCATGACCCGAACTCCGTGTATGCCAGGGCTGCCGGCCAGAGATCAACAACGCGCGGGACACTACGAATTGCTGGCCACACCGTTTGAAGCTTTCGAACGGAATATTCGAGATCAACTGGCTCGAGTGTTGGGTTCGGGTGGGTTCGATCCCGCACGCGACATCGAGGCGATCACGGTGAACCGCTGGCCCCACGGCTACGCTTACGAGTACAACCCGCTTTGGGACCCAGATTGGCCAATCGGGGAAAGACCATGCGATATCGCGCGAAAGCGCTTCGGCCGCATCGCCGTCGCCAACTCCGATGCTGCTGCCGCTGCCTACACCGATCAGGCCATTGATCAGGCCTATCGGGCAGTGCAAGAACTTTTGGCGATTTAATACTGATTTCGCAATAGTCTTCGAGCTCACGGAGGATTGAATGAGTGACGATTCACGCGACCGTGATCTGGGCATGGATCGCAAGATCACCCGCCGCGATTTCTTAAACGGGGTCAGCATCGCCGTGGGGGGATCGGTGCTCGCCGCGAGCGTTCCAGGGCTCAGCGGTCTTGACGTATCCCCCTCACCCTACGCTCCGGAAAAAGATCCAGGCTACTATCCCCCGGCCTTGACGGGGATGCGTGGCAATCATGAGGGAACTTACACCTATGCCCATCAACTTCGCGATGGAGACTTTTGGCAGAGGGCATCCAAGCCCGACGACACCGGAGAGAAATACGATCTCGTCATTGTGGGCGGTGGCATTAGCGGTTTGGCGGCGGCTTACTTTTATCGCAAACAGGCCGGTGCGAACGCGCGCATTCTCGTTCTTGATAATCACGACGATTTCGGCGGCCATGCCAAGCGCAATGAGTTCACCGCAGGGAAGCGGTTGCTGCTGAGCAACGGTGGTACACAATCGATTGAAAACCCCGGTGAATATAGCAAGGTCGCCAAAGACTTACTGGTTGACCTTGGGATTGACACCCAGCGTTTCTACAAAGATTACGATCAAACACTCTACACCAAGCTGAAGACTGCGTGCTTTTACGACCGCGAGACTTTTGGCGAAGACCGTTTGGTCACGGGAATGGGGTCTCTACCGTGGAAAGAATTTCTAGCAAAGAGTCCGCTCTCGGATGTTGCCCGCCGGGATATTGAACGGGTCTACACCGAAAAAGTGGACTACATGCCCGGCCGGTCAAAAGAAGAAAAAAAGCAGCAGCTGGCCAAAATGAGCTATGCAGACTTTCTAACCAAAATTTGCAAAGTTCATGCGGAAGGACTGCCTTTCTTTCAGAAGTATCCACACGATCTGTTTGCTGTAGGAATTGAGGCCGTGTCCGCTCTCAGTTGCTACAACAACGGCGACGACTATGACTCCGTCACCTATCCCGGCTTCGATGGATTGGGTCTCGACGAGGTCAAAGAGGAGGAACCGTATATTTTCCATTTTCCAGATGGCAACGCTTCAATCGCCCGCCTGCTAGTAAGGTCGTTGATTCCTGGAAGCGTTCCCGGAAACACGATGGAAGATGGTGTGACAGCCCGTGCCAATTACGGCCTTCTCGACGAAGACAAGTCTCCAGTTCGAATCCGTTTGAATAGCACTGTGGTGCGGGCCCGCCACTTGGGGTCTCCTGAGTCCTCGAAAGAAGTTGCGATCGACTACATGCGCGGCGGGAGGCTGCAGTCGGTCGTAGGCAAGAACTGCGTTCTTGCTTGCTACAACATGATGATTCCGTATCTTTGCCCCGAGCTCCCTGAAATGCAGAAGGAAGCTCTGAGCTACTGCGTGAAGGCTCCGCTGGTGTATACCCATGTGGCGATCCGCAACTGGACTGCGTTTCAGAATCTGGGAATCCATCACATCGTCGCACCCGGCGGTTATCACTCTTATATAGCTCTGGATTTTCCTGTGAGTATTGGCCAATACGAGTTTCCCAGCAAACCGGATGAGCCCATGGTCTTGTTCATGCTGCGGACTCCGTGCAAGCCAGGTTTGCCGCGGCGGGAACAATTCCGGATGGGAAGAGTGGAACTGTTTATGACTCCTTTTGCCACTTTTGAACGGAATATTCGCGACCAATTGGGAAGAATGCTGGGGCCGTCAGGATTCGATCCCGCGCGTGACATTGAGGGAATCACCGTGAATCGTTGGGCCCATGGCTATGCCTACGAATACGAATCGCTCTCCGACCCTGCATGGCCCGAGGCCGAGCGTCCCTGCGTCATTGGCCGCCAACGCTTCGGACGAATCTCGATTGCCAACTCCGATGCAGGCGCCAGTGCCTACACCAATGTCGCCATCGATCAGGCGTACCGAGCGGTGGGAGAGTTATTAAGGATATAGCTCCAGTAGATCTGCTTGCGGTGAGAAATTGCTCATCTGAATGTGGGCAGATGAACTAAATCGTCCTCTGGAACTGTTTCCACCGCTAGGCCAGCTTTGCGCCAGGCTGTCAACCCGCCAACGATTACGAACGCGTTGAATCCTTTTTCCCGCAGCATATGCGCCACACGGGCGCTGGTGGCTTCGCGCAGTCAAGTACAGTACAAATAAATGTCTCTATCCTTTGGCAGCCGCTTGATCTCTTCGTTGAGCTTGTTTGGTTCAATGCGAATGGACCCCTTAATGCGGGCAGCTCCTGCGTCGTAGTAGCCGTGGCTGCGGACATCCACCAGCAAAATCTTTTCTGCTTCCTCCGTCTTTAGCTTTTCCGCTAGCTCTTCGATTTGCACGCGCGGAACCACGCGATAGATACGGTTCTTGCGATAGAGCCAAAGACGATAACCGACGTATACTGCCAGGACCATCAACACACCAATAGCAGCCACATGTCCGGCGGCGCCGAGGGCCCGTGCGATTGCCGTCAGAAAGCGGTGAAACAGATATCCCACACCGCCGTAGGCGAGTGCGTAGAGCGACGCTCCTATGAAGTCGAACCACAAAAACTGTTCAAAGCGCATCTTCATGCTGCCAGCCAGAGGTGGCGCCATGGTATTGATGCCGGGAATAAACTTCGCGATGATCAGGGTGGTCTTGCCCCGTTTGTAAAACAATTCTGCGGATCGCAGGATGCAAGTCTCGGGATTTACAGAAACCTTGCAGAGAAAACCCAGCAGGGCCCATCCCATGTAGCGGCCCAAGAAATAGATGATGGAGTCGCCCAGCAGCAAGGCGGTGACTGCGAACAAAAAGACGATGGGCGCTCTTAGCGCACCGGAGGCGGCTGCCGCTCCGGCCGCGATCAACGCGAGCGACGCAGGCAGCGGAAGATCCAGGGCCTCCGCAAGCACGATCAGGAAAATGACCAGGTAGCCGTGGTGCGCGATCAGAATGAGCAAATGGTCCATGAAATTAGCGGCGCTAAACTAAAGAGAATTAGATTCGCGATCCAGCGTATTCGCTGCAATGATTTACAGCCATGATCCCATGGATGGATCTTCATTGTTGAACGGCGCTCGTTACTGGGGCTTAGCTGGGGTTCCCGTGTTGACCTTGACTGCGGGGGTAGTGTCTGGCTTGCGAGTATCTACTTGGACGGTAGGGCTCGTCGTGACTTGCCGGGTGTCAACCCAGGTTACGCCCAGGCTTCCACTGGGGTCTTGGGATTGAATGACGTGCTGCTCCTGGTTCTTGCCGTCAAGTCCCGGCCGTATGATGTCGATTGTCTTCTCCGTTGTCCGGATCCCACCATCCAGATTGCCGGTATTTCGTGTGTCCGTTTGCGTCTGGGTCACTTGTTTTCCGTCCTCACTTACCGTTTGAACTGTGCTTACACGCTGGCTCAAACTCAAGCGCCCTTCGCCAAACCCTCCCGGAACATTGGTGGAATAGGTTTCGGTAGTCTGCTGCTTGTCGCCCGGTGCGCTCTCGGATTCCTTACGGATCGTTCGCTCCACCACCGCCAGGTGCCCATCATTGTCGGGACGCAGAACGTTTTCTTCCCGGGTGCTCTCTTTGCCATTTTCGCTTCGAATCGCACCTTCCTTGACTTCGTTCACTACCCAATTGCCATTCGTGTCGGGCAACAGTGTAGACTTGCGGAACTCGGTCAGGTGGTCGTTCCGGCGCGTCTCGCGCTCGTCCCGCTGCAGGGCTGGCGCTAAACCGCCATTCGCCGAAGGAGTCAGCACGGTAGTTTTCGTTTCTTTGACATCGGAACTGATCTGCTTCGTGTCCTGAATTTCCCGCTGCACCACCTGCAATCGTCCATTGCTATCAGGATTCGAAGTCGTGAGAGTGGACCTTTGTTCGCCGCCCGGCAAGCTGTGGATCTCTTCTTCAGTTACCTGCATGAGTGTCTTTCGACCATCGGAATCGCGTACGAAGGTGCGGCTGATGGTTCGCGTAGTATTCGCATCCACCTTCACCGATTCCTTCTCGGTATCGAGGTAAGGCTCATAACGGCCGTCGGGCTCGAGTCGTTCCGTCGATTCCTTGTCGATCACGCGGCCGTTTTCTACTTCGTGCGATTGTTGGGTCCGAGTCGGATTGGCGTTTCCAGAAGCGGTCTGTTCCTGACTGCTGGCCGTCCAGGATTTGTCATCACTGCTCGATGTATCCTCGCCGCTCTGAGCTTTCGCCAGCAAGCTTAGCGCTGGTAACCACAACAACGCTGCTACGCAAAGGACAGCGAACGTTGCCCTCCGCCGGATTGGTAGCCATTTCGTGAGGTGCATCGACCCGGCATTCATTAGGATTGACCCTTAGCGCTTGCGTACTCTTGAATTGTCCGCCCGGAAGGAAGCCTTGTCGAGATCAAACTAACGATTGCTTACGTTTACGAAAACCGGGCCATCAAACCAGATACACCCAGCTTGTAAAGCAGGTACAAGCCGGCAACAATCCCGATCGCGGTTCCGCGCTTCACCTTGCTATTAGAGGCGAACCCAATGCCCATCAGCACGATATTCCAGATAACAAAAACGTCGAGCGCCGTGGCCATGCCGTAAGCGAACTTGTTGCTTGTGGGATCCATAAAATAAGCCAGGTTGGTAGCGACAGGATTATTGACATTGAATGCTTCCTTGTCCAGAGAGCCGGACATCCCTCCAGCGAACAAGGAAATGGTCCCCAACAAGGCATGGAAAATCCCCGGCAGGCTGGCATAGACCACAATGGCCAGTGCAACCTTGAATGGAACTGAAGCCCCTGCCCCAAGGTTGAATGCGCCCATGAGCACGGCTGCGATCACCACAAAAGCGATGAGCGTGAGGACCGGGAACCCGTAGGCAATGCATCGAGTTATGATCACCGAAATTTGCATCTGCTGCGCTTTTTGACTGGCCGGGAGCTTGTCAAATTGCTCAGCGCGAGACGATTGAGCAATGTTGTTCTTGGTGATTTGGTCAAATCCAACATTCCGATCCATGCTGTAAACAAAAATCACCGAAACAATGGCGAGGAGCAGCCATGGCGCCCACCAGCTGGCGCTTCGCTGCAAGTCGCCAAATGTCTTGCTGGGAGCGATAAACGTATTAACGATCCGGCTACCCTGGGACAACGGTGCAGGTGCAGGTGCAGGTTCAGGGTTGATGGCTGGGACTGGCATGGCGTTCATAGGAACCTCCGGGAAACAGTCGGCGAATTTTATGCCGTGAGGCGCAGAAACACAAGAAAAGAGTCACACCAGCGTCGCCGACTGCCCGATCAAAGGAGGTTTTCTGGAACCTGATAATATGGGCTTGAATTCATGAAAATCCTCGAAGCGATCCGTATTGCGCTGCAATCTCTCTGGGCAAATAAGTTGCGCTCTTTGCTTACCTTGCTGGGAATGATGATCGGTGTCGCAGCGGTGATCGCCGTAGTTACATTCGTGAATGGCATCAATGGCTATGTGGCCGAAAAGATCTTTAACCTTGGCGCGGACGTATTCATCGCCTTCAAGGTTTCCCCCGCCGTTACCAATGTGGACCACTTTCTGGAAGGGGAGAAACGCAAAGACCTTACGATGGAGGACTATCAGGCGGTCGTAGATGCGTGCCGTCATTGTCTCTATGTCGGTGCCGCCCTCCGCAACCAGACCGGGCAGGTGAAATATGCCGAGCAGTCCATCAATGACACCACAGTACAAGGGATCACGCCTTCGATGGCGCCCATTTATGACACCGAGTTGACCCTGGGACGCATGCTGAACGCGACCGACTTGAACAACAAGTCCGCCGTTGCCGTTGTGGGAAGCGACATTGTAGACAACTTGATGCCCGCCGAAGACCCGTTGGGCCGGGAGATTCGGGTGGATGGTTGGACCTACCAGATCATTGGAGTAGGCAAGAAAAAAGGCAAGACTCTCGGACAAAGCCTCGACAACTATGTGATGATTCCGATCACAGCTTACTTGAAACAGTATGGAGTTCATAACAATAGCATTCGGATTTCAGGCAAAGCGATCAATGCCGGCGCTGCATTGGATGTTGCCATGGATGAAGCTCGAGTCGCGCTGCGTTCCCGCCGCCATGATCGAGCCGGCGCGGACGATAGTTTCGATATTGAGACCAATGCCAGCCTCTTGAGTATCTGGTCGAATTTCAGTAACACGTTTTTTATTGCGATGATCGGTATCGCCGCGGTTTCGCTCGTCGTCGGTGGCATCGTCATCATGAACATCATGCTGGTCTCGGTGACCGAACGCACGCGGGAGATTGGAATCCGCAAGGCAATGGGCGCACGCAGGTCTGACGTGCTGCTGCAATTCCTGATCGAGTCTGCCACCATGGCGTTGGTCGGGGGAGCGGTGGGCGTTTTAGTGGGCGTGAGTTTAGCCAAGGGAATCACTCTGGCAGTTGGCATGCCGTCTGCGATCAAGCTATGGGCGGTCGCCGCCGGGCTGATTGTCTCGGCCAGCGTTGGCGTGTTCTTTGGCGTTTATCCGGCACGAAAGGCTGCGCGCCTTGATCCGATCGCCGCCTTGCGGTTTGAAATGTAATCTGGATTTTGAGGGCCGAAGTATCGCCAAAGAGAAAGGGAAGCAGCTTGAAAGTTAGCGTCTTCGGTTTGGGTTATGTTGGTACGGTGTCGGCAGGATGTCTCGCCAATGATGGACATGAAGTCCTGGGCGTGGACCCGTTTCCGACGAAAGTTGACCTGATCAACCAGGGTCAATCTCCAATTATCGAAGCGGACATTGGCGAGATCATCGCGTCGACCGTCCGATCCGGCCGGCTGCGCGCTACCAGCGACCAGGCCCAAGCCATCCGGGAAACGGAGTTGTCATTCATTTGCGTGGGCACGCCCAGCCAGCCCAATGGCAACCTCGACCTGAGTTACATCACGCGGGTGTGTGAGCAAATTGGGCAGGCACTCAAAGCCAAGTCTACGCGCCACACGGTCGTCATTCGCAGCACCATCTTGCCGGGAACGATGCACAAGATCGTCGTCCCGGTTCTCGAGGAATTTTCCGGAAAGAAAGCCGGAGTTGACTTCGGCGTCTGTCACAATCCCGAGTTCCTGCGGGAAGGTTCAGCGGTCAAGGACTTCAATGCTCCACCCAAGACCGTCATTGGCGAGTTGGATAAAGCCAGTGGCGACATTCTGGCTTCACTCTACGAATCACTCGCAGCCCCATTGATCCGGACGGACCTCGAAACCGCCGAGATGGTCAAGTATGTGGACAACAGTTGGCATGCGCTCAAGATTGGTTTCGCCAATGAAATCGGCAATCTTTGCAAGGCTTTTACGATTGACGCGCACGCCGTGATGAATATTTTCTGCCAGGACAAGAAGCTCAACATTTCGCCCGCCTATCTTTTGCCCGGATTTGCGTTTGGCGGGTCGTGTTTGCCCAAGGACCTACGAGCGTTGTCTTATCACGCGAAAACGCACGATCTGGAAGTGCCGATTCTCACTTCCATTCTCCCCAGCAACGAAATGCAGGTAGCCCGCGGCTTGCAGCTCATCATGGAAAAAGGACACAAACAGGTGGGCATTCTGGGGTTCAGCTTCAAAGCGGGGACGGACGATCTGCGCGAAAGCCCGGTGATTGAGGTCATCGAACGGTTGCTTGGCAAAGGTTACGACCTTCGGATCTATGACAAGAACGTGAATATCGCCAGCCTGGTGGGTGCGAACCGTGACTTCATTCTCAATCGCATTCCCCATATTTCGAAGCTGATGGTCAGCGAGATTGATGCGGTCCTGGCGCACGCTAAAACCGTCGTGATTGGCAATAACGATCCGGATTTCCGGACTGTGCCGGAGCGGATGCGCCAGGGCCAGATCCTAGTGGATTTCGTGCGCATTGCGAATCGCAGGAGCGAGAAAGGTAAATACGATGGCATCTGCTGGTAAGCGACTTGGGGCGCTACAGCGAAAACGCGGGCTTTGAAACCAGTCAAATGCGCAAGAATCGAGCGATGTCCGATTTCAACTCGTGGGCTTTGGACCCGGGGCAGGTCGAGCTCGGCGAAAACGAAGTTCACGTCTGGAGGGCCTATCTCGATTGCGGAGAGGCAGCGCTTCGTCAATTCGAAGCAACCCTCGCGCCCGATGAGATTGCCAGAGCGAATCGTTTTCTCTTTCAACGGGACAGGAATAGTTTTGTTGCCACACGCGGAATCCTGCGAGAACTACTGGGGAGATATGTGAATCGATCCCCAGGACAGATAGAATTCGACTATTGCCCGAAAGGCAAACCGCTACTCCGGGAGCCGCTCGAATCGCCGGTTCAGTTTAATGTTTCGCATTCACACGGTTTGGCGTTGCTTACCTTTGCATTGGGACGGCATTTGGGAGTTGACGTAGAATTAGTCCGACCCGATTTCTCAAGTGACGAAATTGCAGCGAAGTTCTTTTCCACTCAGGAAGTAATCGAATTGCAGGCCTTGCCGCCATCATTGCGCACCGAAGGATTTTTTCTTTGCTGGACGCTTAAGGAGGCATATGTTAAAGCAAGAGGCGAAGGACTACAGATTCCGCTCGACAGCTTCCACGTTTCATTCACTCCGGGACAGCCGGAGCGGTTGCAGAGCTCGGATAGCTTCCGCTGGAGCATGCGCTCCCTCCGCCCAGCTCCGCGATACGTGGGCGCTTTAGTGGGAGAGGGCGGAGGTTGGCGACCTCGCTTTTTGGATTGGAAGCCACAGAGTTGCAGGTGATCGGCTTGATCGGTCGAGCGCAACTAGGAAGTATCCACCCAATCATCCAATTCTTATGATCCGCAGACACGATTACGGCGAGATTGTTCGCATGGCGATGGACACTATCCGCAGCAACAAGCTGCGGTCCTCCCTCACGGTGTTGGGCATTGTAATCGGTGTGGCCGTAGTCATCGCCATCTCGTCCATTGTGCGCGGGCTCAATGACAATGTCAGCAATATGATCAGCAGCATGGGCTCGAATATTATTTTCGCGTATCATCTCGAGCCGTTCACTTTTGGGCGTCCCACGGAGGAGATGCGCACACGCAAGAAACTCACCTTCGACGACGCCCAGGCCATAAAAGACCTACCGCATGTGAAGGCGGTGAACGCCGGCATCCGCTATTTTCGACCTGAGCTTGGCATCGGTACCTATGCCGTGAAATATGGAGATCGCAAGTCCAAGAACACCATCCTGGAAGGCGATCTGGCCGCGGTCAAAGACGTCTTCGATCTGGAGATGGCGCAGGGCCGTTGGTTCAGCGAGGTGGATGATGCCCGCCAGGCGCCGGTAATTGTGCTGGGATCCGACACTGCCGAGGAATTATTCCCCAGCGAAAGTCCGCTGGGAAAAGAAATCAACATTGAAGGCGAGCTCTTCGAAGTGGTCGGAGTAATTCAAAAGGTCAAATCAGTCTTCGGAGGTGGTAAGAATCCCGGCGACAACATCGTATATTTCCCACTGTCCACCTTCCGTAAGCTGCATCCGGAATTGAAGGACCACTGGATCAGCATGAAAGCCACCTCGCACGCCGACATGCCGCAGGCTATCGATGAAGTCCGCGAACTGCTGCGGCGCCGTCGCAAGGTTCCACCTGATAAGGCAGACAACTTTGCCGTCTTCACGCAGGATTCGATCTCGGATGTATGGAACCAGATTACCGGCATGGTATTTGTTTTTATGTTTGCTGTTTCCAGTGTTGGTCTGATCGTGGGCGGCGTAGGGGTGATGAACATCATGCTGGTCTCGGTGACGGAACGAACCAGGGAGATCGGCGTACGTAAAGCTATCGGCGCTCGAAAGCGCGATATTCTCCTTCAATTTACGTTGGAGGCGATCGCATTAACGGCGGCAGGCGGGATCATTGGTGTGCTGATTGGGGCGATCATCACCTGGACAATACCAGTGATTTGGAGTTCACTGCCCGCGCGGATATCGCTGTTTTGGGCTGTTTTCGGACTTGGAGCTGCGGCGGTTGAGGGATTGTTCTTTGGCATCTATCCGGCTTGGAAAGCCGCCAATCTTGATCCGATCGAGTCTTTGCGTTACGAATGACCAGTGCGCAGCAGGGCCCGGCAAAGAAGGAAACTGTGGAGGGGTACAGATGAAGATTTCCGTAATCGGTGCTGGCTACGTGGGACTGACGACGGCTGCGTGCCTGGCACAGATCGGCCATGACGTGTTCTGCAGTGAAAGTGACGCAGAAAAATTGCACAAGCTGCAAAACGGCGTGATGCCGCTCTTTGAACCCCACCTCGAGAACATCATCGCGGATACTCGAAAGTCAGGCAAGCTGACTTTTGGCGCGACTGAACAAGCAATCGATTGGGGATCAGCAATCTTCATCTGCGTAGGCACCCCACCGCTCGGCAATGGCGACGCCGATTTGTCTGCAATCGAGGGAGTTGCTCGAACCATTGCAAAGCGGGCAGAAGGCTACCGGCTCATCGTAGAGAAAAGTACTGTGCCGGTGCAGACGGGCATGCAGCTACGAAGGCACCTGTCGGTACACAGCACAAACAAATTGGATTACGACGTTGCTTCCAATCCGGAGTTTCTGAGGGAAGGGTCTTCGGTCGAGGATTTTCTTCATCCCGACCGCATCGTTGTCGGTGTTGAGTCGTCGCGGGCCGCGGATCTTCTGCGGGAGATATATGACCCGATCATCCATCAGACTTTTGCGTGTCCGATCCATTCAGCGTGCCCAAGCCGCAAACAGGCCCACTTTCTTGTAACCGATACAAATTCGGCCGAGCTCATAAAACATGCCTCCAATTCGTTCCTGGCGATGAAAATTTCGTTCATCAACATGGTCTCGGACCTGTGCGAGGCGGCAGGCGCTGACATCAGCAAGGTGGCGGAAGGCATCGGCATGGATCCACGCATTGGATCTTCATTCCTGCAACCCGGCATCGGCTTTGGCGGCTTTTGCTTTCCCAAGGATCTGCAGGCATTTGTGCGGATCGCCGATAAATTTGGCTGCAATTTCGCGCTGCTTAAGGAAGTCGAACGCATCAATCAGACTCGCGTAGACCAGCTGGTGGAAAAGATCAAGAAGGAGCTGTGGGTCCTGCGAGGAAAGAAGATTTGTGTCTGGGGATTAGCCTTCAAACCCAACACGGACGATGTTCGCTTCGCCCCCGCTCTTTTGATTATTCGCCGACTGCTGGCGGAGGGCGCGATTGTTCAGGCTTACGACCCGCAGGCGATGGAAAAAGCGAAGAAGGAAATACCCGAGGTGACCTATTGTCGGGACGTCTACGAGGCAGCCGAAGGGGCAGATGCGGTTGTACTCCTCACCGAATGGGAGGAATTCCGGAAAGTGGATTGGAAACGAATCGGCACTCTAGTAGAGCGATCGTTGATCATCGACGGACGAAATTCGCTGTCTCGCGAAGAAATCACCTCTCACGGGTTCCAATATGTTGGCATCGGTGGCGTTTCCGGCATCCCGAAACAGACGCCGTCGCTCGCCAAGATGTAGCGATTTCGCAACTTTTTCCAACAAGCGGCGGCAGCATCAAGGTGATGCGCCCGGCGACCAGCCGGGAGAGGGTGGTTCGATGCCGCCCCGCCGCTCCAAATTCTGAGTCCCGCTTACTCGACACAAATCATGCATTGTCTTCAGCCGTAACCGGTGTCGAGTTGTCCACCTTTACGCTGGTTCGAGGACGCAAAGTCCGAAGCACTCTATAGGATCCGGTGACGATTTCGTCCCCCTCATTCAATCCATTGAGGACCTCGATATCATTACTGCCGGTGATCCCCGTCTGAACCGGCACGAATTCGGCTTTCCGGTTCCGGATCACGAATACGCCCTGGATCTCTGTTTTCGGGTCCTTCGCATTCTCCTTCGGCAGCGCCGAGGCCTGAACCGATCCTTTGTCATTTGCCGGCTGCAGATCAGATTGCCGGCGAATGGTAACCGCCTGGATAGGAACCGATAGCGCATTACTTCGCGTAGCTGTCGTCACCTTGGCCGTCGCCGAAAGCCCGGGACGCAAGTTTTCCGGCGGATTCTGCAGGGTCACGACCACTTTAAACTCCTTGGCTTCATCGCTGGCCGTTGTCTGCTGTGAGGTAGCAACCCCAGTGGAGCGCACAATTGCGTTATCACCAATTTCAGTCACAATGGCTTTGAACGCCTTATTCGGGATCGCATCGATGCTGACCTCGGCTGGCTGCCCTAGTCTCACATCGACAATATCGGTCTCGTCCATTTCGACTTCCGCCGTAATGATCGACATATCGGCGATGCTCATCAGCGTACTTCCGGGAGAATTTTGAATTCCGATGACGACGGTTTCACCCTCACGCACCGGCAGACTTGTAATCACGCCATCGAAAGGAGCTACGTATCTGCTCTTCTGCAAAACATCTGCAACCCGCGTCAAGTTGGCCTGGTTCTGAGTGATGTGTCGGTCTGCCGATTCCTTCTGGGCCTTGGCTTGAGCGACCCGCGCCTCTGCCTGTGCCAAACCTGCTTGCGCCGTTTGCCAAAGCGCCTTTTGCGTGTCGTACTCTGACTTCGGAATGAGGGCATTCTTCCACAGGGCCTGACTGCGGTCCCAGTCAAGTTGCGTGTGTTCGGCGTCCGATTTGGCCCGGTTCAGGTCAGCCAAATCCGTACGCAAGGCCGCTTCGGCGGCAATGGCATCGCTCTGGGCAGCGTCCAGGGACGCCTGCGTGGCGTTTACGTCAGCTCCCGATTGCACACTTTCAAGTTGGGCCAGCAATTGCCCCTGCTTAACGTGGTCGCCCTCTTTCACAAATAGTTTGGTGATCTTTCCGAATGCATTGGCGCCAATGTTCACGAATGTCTTCGGCTTGATCTCACCGGAGGCGCTCACCACGGAAGAAAGGTCAATGCGCTGCACCTTACTTGTCTGCACCGTAACCACGTTCTTGTTGCTCTGGCGTATGCTAAACCCGATGATGGACAGCATTAGAGCCGCTGCCCCAGCACCGATCACAATTTTCCACGTAGTGCTCATTCCGCTCCCATCCTAAGTTGGCGTCCGAAAAAAGGTTAACTTTCACTGCGTACTTTACAAGGAATTTTGCGTCTCCCAGTGGCTGAGATTGTAGCAGGCGCCTGTCGAGGTCGAGCGGGAAGCGATAACCCAGAAAAGCTATTGGCTAGGCCGAAGAACCTCGCGGACCTTATCGCCATGCACCGCAAGACCGTCGGAAACAAATATGACTTCGATCACGATTCCGCGGGTTCACTAAGTGGGGAGTTGAGCGGACGCGCCGCAGCAGAAGAGAGTCCGCTGGCAATTGACGGCGATTGGACGGGACCCAGAGCGGAGCGGGCCGCCGGTTCGGACGCTAACGCAGCGTTGCGCCACTCGCTGATCTGTTGGACCGCCTGCGCAAGGGAAGCCACAACTCTATCGGGCCGCGTGCTGCCGAAGCGTTCCTTCGCTTTGTCGAGGTCGCCGGCAAATCCCCAAATACCAGCAAGGATCTTAATCCGAGGCAGGTGCATTCGAATTCGCTGGCACAAGGCTTGAGATTGCGCAAAGGCAAAAGGGGGTAGCGCGGAGATGCAGACCACATCTTGGGGTTCGGGCGGCAGATGGGTCAATATTTCCTCGAAGGCAGAACCAACCGGCAACGAAAGTACGCCGTGGCCTTCACGCTCCAGCAGTTGGGAGAGCATCGAAGACGTGATCTCGTCAGCCTGATCATTCGCTGCCAAACAGAAAACGCGAATGGCAGAAAGAGCCGGCCCCGCATTGCTCGAGGGCAACTCCGGCTGTCCGGTGGACATCCAGCGCGACTTCAGCTTTCGCGATTTTGCCGGAGCCTCTTCCCCCCGGTAAACCGCCAACTCCGAAACGATTTCGCTCACGCTGAGAAACAAAAATGACTCTCGCATTTCCCCCAACGCTCCTTTGTGCCGGTCCTGTTCGGCCAGGGTGAGAGCGGGGACCAAGACCTCGTCATACAGGCTCACTAGGGAGTGAGCTTTCAGAAAACTAGTCGCGATCATTCGGGCGTCTTCCTGGTCCAGCGCAAGGAGACGTTGATAAAACCGGGCCTCGACGGACAGCGCAGTTTCATCGCCCAGCAGAACATGGAGGAAAGACATGCGCGGGACATAGCGCCCCATTACGATCACACAAACCGTAAGTGGAACGGCCAAAACCAGTCCGGCCCATCCCCAAAGCGTCGTCCAGAAAACGGTGGTGACCAACAGGGCGAGAGAAGAGATCCCGGTGTGCGCACCGTAGAGCGAGGGTTCCACAAAATTTGTCGCGATCAATTCAAGAAGCGCGAACAAGAGAACAACCAGAACCGGTGGTCCCCACCCATTGAATACCGCAAGAGCCAGCGCGACTGGAAAAGCGGTAGCTGTCAGAATGCCCACATAGGGCACGATGCGGAGTATGCCTGCGATGACCCCCCAAAGAATAGCGTTCGGAATACCGATAAAGAACAGGCCGGCGCCGAAGCAAACCCCATAGCAGGCGTTTACCAGAAACTGCATCACCAAATAACGGCTGATGCGGCGAGCCGCGTCATCCAAAGCCAGCGTCATGGCGTTCAACTGGGCCACGCCGGCGAGGCGAAGAAAGCGATTGCGCAGGTCCTCCTGCTTGATCAGGATGAACACGGTGAAGATCAGAACCATTCCCGCTGTGCCCAGCGGCTTGAGCAGCGGCCCCCCTACCTCGCGAAGGGACTGCAATCCGCCTAGTGGAGCCGCGACGACCTGGACGGGCAACGGTTCAGCCGGCTGCGGAGCAGTCTTAGATTGGGCGCCAGCCTGGGTACCGGCCGGGGAGCTACGTTTTGACAAATCGGCGGGCGGAGTTGCCGGGCTGATCCCCGCATCCGAGAACTCCCTGCCAATTTCTTCCACGCTCTCGGTCGCCCGCCCCAGCGCGCTGTCCGGCGCGGAATGAAGGGCTTCGATTTTGTTGTGGATATTTAGACGATACTTGGGGAGATCATTCGCGACTTCCAGCAATTGCTTGGCGACCACCCAGCCCATGCCTCCGACGGCGGCTACTGAAATCAACATCGCCAGCGCGACCGCGGGCACGCGACGCATGGGGAGCTTTTGGAACCACATCACCATCGGCGTCAACAGGAAGTTAAGGGTCAGGGCGAGAGCGAGAGGGATCAGAACCGCGCGCGCGAAATATAAAATCAGAATGACGACGGCCAGCACCACCAGCGGGCTTAGCGTCGGCGAATCCTGTCGCGATCGACTCATCCGGAATCCCCCTCACAACCGCGCGAATATTCGCGTTGGCTCGATCATACGACCACCTGCACAGAGTTCAAAAAGGAAATGTGGATTTAGAACGGAGGGCAAAAAAGAAAACGGCTGACAGCATTTGCTGCCAGCCGTTCCCGCAGTCGAAGACTACGTTGAGCTAATTACCGGCGTCCGCCACCGTGGGACCCGCCGCCTCCACCATGAAATCCGCCGCCGCCGTGGAATCCGCTGCCACCACGAAACCCACCACCGCCGTGGAATCCACCCCCAACCGGGCCGCGTGCAGAGCCGCGATAACCATAACCGCGTCCGTAAGAGCCGCGTCCGTAAGAGCCGCGTCCGTAAGAGCCGCGTCCGTAAGAGCCGCGTCCGTAAGAGCCGCGTCCGTAAGAGCCGCGTCCGTAAGAGCCGCGTCCATAGTAGCCCCGACCGTAGAACCCGTGGTACCAGGGGCCGGCGCCGATGAAGACACCGCCGGAGAACCAAGCCGAACCATAGTAGCCATAGGGCGCGCAAGCGTAAGGAGCATAGTCGTAGTAACCGTACGCACATGCCGGGGGTGCAGCGGCGTATCCGTAGCCTGGTCCCACCCCGATGCCAACTCCAACTTGCGCCTGAGAGTAAGCCGCCGGAATCATGAAAACACCCACTAAAACGAGATATCTTAGATAGCGCATTTCAATCTCCTCGCCAGACTCGCAAGTTCTTGCCGAATCTGAAGGCTCCGGCGACCTCACCTACTTAAATCGCCTTTGCTATCTAATTAAACGCGAATGAAGGCAAAAAGTTGCGGGCCGCGCTTCCTGTGGGGATTCTCGATGGAAGTGGGGAAACAGGAATTGGCGGCGTCCCGCCGGGCAAAAGGAAAGCCGCCCCGAAGAGCGGCTAGATCTCATCCTTATAAGAAGACGACCCTACTTGGCAAACTTCTTCTTCAGCGCGCCGAAGATTGCAATTCCGCTGCAGCCCAGCAGCGCAAGCGATCCGGCATCCGGAGTGGAGTAAGACGGGTTCGGTAGAGCGGGTTGATTCAGCGCCTTCAAGACCTTGTTAAAATCGGCTATCGCAGTTTGAAAATCAATCTGCGCGGCTCTCCCGTTACCGCGCGAATTCTGGAAAAGGGCTTCAGCGCCTGCCAGTTCCCCCGCGACAAATGCAGATTTAGCAGTTGAGCTCGATTCGAAGATTTTGAAATTCTTTGAAACGCTGGTTTGGACAATTTGAAGGTCGGCGCGGAACGCGCTCGGAGTCACCACCGAATCCGCCCACACAGAACCTACCAGGGTCAGTACCACTAACATGGCCAAAGAACCTGCTTTTACAATACGCATTTCATACCTTTCACTTAGTTCGTGTCTCTGACCGGGGAGCAGAGATTTCATCTACTATCGCTGAATTGACGATGGTCTGTGAATGGCCCGAAAGGGCTACCTGGCGCGGGTTTCGGCTCGCTGCACGAATAGACGTAAGAAGCTAGACTCGGTTTAATTTGCCGACCATTGCTATCGATTCCGTCATATTTTCCTTTGCGGCTAATTGGGCTTCACGTGTGCAATGTTTTTCACATAATGCACCGGAGAATCCGCGGAACACCATCGTTATCAATAACTTAGCGTTGGATGGCGGAATGCCGATGTGTAGGTTTCACAGATCAAGCGCACCGCAGCGGGGGAACCATACCGTGAGGGAACCAGACAATGAAGCGCTATTTTGCCCTTATGCTGCTAGTTGTCGCGCTGCCTGTTTTCGGAGAGGATTTGCCTGACGCACCCCGCCCGGCCTACATCCCGTACATAGCCGAGTCATCCAGCAACTTTGTTAACCCGAATAGAAGTGTTTCGCAGGCATCCACCCACAAGTTCCTCGATCGCGGCAATTACATCCGCATGGGAATCCTTGCCGGACTCGTAGCGGCCGACGGGATCTCGACGCAAGAGATCCTGAACAACGGCGGTCACTGGCGCGAAATGGACCCTGCTAGCTCGTCCCTTTGTCAATAAGGGCGCCCCTGGCCAGTTGGTGGCGTCGGTCCTCGGTTACGGATTCAGCGTGGGAACCTCTTATTTGCTCCACAGGGCCATCACAAGCTGGAGAAACTGATGCTGGATGCGTCTCTCGGGGTAGAAACCGAAACCGTCAGCAGCAACCTGATCTGGTACTCAAGTCAGTGAGAATAAATTCAAAGGCGGGAGAGATTAACAGCAACATGCCGTATCACGTGCTCGAATCGGTGGTCAAAGCGCTGAACCAGTACAAGAAAGCACTGAACGGGGCCAAGGTCCTGGTTCTGGGTGTGGCCTACAAAAGGGACATTGACGATTTAAGGGAATCTCCGGCCCTGACCATCATCGAACTGCTGCAGAAAGATGGCGCCCAGGTCAGCTATAACGATCCTTATTTCCCGACGGTGGGCAAAGGACGCAAATACGACTTACAGATGAAGTGTGCCCCGCTCGACAATCTTGGCCAATACGATTGCGTGCTGATCGTGACCGATCACTCCGACTATGACTACGCCAGGATCGTGCAAGAATCGCAGCTGGTCGTTGACACCCGCA
>Ga0182024_10001417_pt1 | contig 62000 bp, 52 predicted proteins | sample P32metaG_FD_120480 | JGI IMG/M metagenome (GOLD analysis project Ga0182024, IMG submission 120480) | Permafrost microbial communities from Stordalen Mire, Sweden - P3-2 metaG (Illumina Assembly) | ecosystem: Environmental > Terrestrial > Soil > Wetlands > Permafrost | place: Sweden: Stordalen...
CGCTGACGGTTAGCGCGCTGGTTTCGAGGAGGCCGGCGCGGCGGAGATGGAGCATCGCTTCGGGGACGCCTCCAGCCAGGAAAACCTGGATGGTCGGATGATGGCGGGGGCCGTTGGGGAGGGCGTCTACGATGCGGGGGACTTGGCGGTTGATGCGGGCCCAATCGGCGGCGGTGGGACGACGCAGGCCGGCGGCGTGGGCGATCGCGGGGAGATGGAGGATCAGGTTCGTCGAGCCTCCGAACGCGGCGTGGGTGACCATGGCGTTGTGGAGGGCGGCGTCGGTCACGATATCTTTCATTGATACGCCGCGCGATTCCATTTGCATGAGTGCTCGGGCGGATCGGCGCGCCATATCGAGCCAGATGGGATGGCCTGAAGGCGCGAGCGCGGAATGGCCTAACGACATGCCTAGAGCCTCGCCGACGACTTGCGCGGTCGCGGCGGTGCCTAAAAATTGACAGCCTCCGCCGGGTGAGGCGCAGGCGCGGCAGCCTAGCTCGGAGGCTTGTTCGATGGAAATTTGGCCGTGGGCGAAGCGGGCGCCGATGGTTTGGATGCGGCCGGCGTCTTCGCCTTCGTCGGGCAGCAGAGTCACGCCGCCTGGCACGAGGACGCAGGGGAGATTTTGCATGGCGGCTAGCGCCATCATCATCGCGGGGAGTCCCTTGTCGCATGTCGCGACGCCTAGGACGCCACTGCGAGTGGGGAGGGAGCGGATGAGTCGACGGAAGACGGTCGAGGCGTCGTTGCGATAGGCGAGCGAGTCGAACATGCCGACTGTCCCTTGGGTGCGGCCGTCGCAGGGGTCGGTGCAATAGGCGGCGAAGGGGATCGCGCCGGCGGACTTGAGCTCGGCCGCGGCGGCTTCCATAAGGAGGCCGACTTCCCAGTGGCCGGTGTGATAGCCGAGGGCGATTGGCGTGCCGTCGGGGGCGCGGATGCCTCCGTGGGTGGAGAGGATCAGGAATTCTTTGGCGCCGAGCTTGGACGCGTCCCAACCCATGCCGGCGTTTTGAGTCCAGCCGAAGAGGTCGCCGGAGGGACGCTCGCGGAGGATTTCGGTGGTGAGGGGGAGGGAGCCGGTGGGGCCGGGGGCGTGGGAGTGGATGTCGAAGAGGGAGGGGTCGGAGGAGTCGAAGAGCATTGTTCTTAGGGTGGCACAGGGCGGCGAGCTAGAACGGCAGGGTATCCTGCGGGCCGTCTTCGGATTCCTTCGGCGCTTTTTTGAACGTTGCCGAGTCCACGAGAGGAATGTTCGGCTGCTTGCCGCCGAAAAGATCCTCGACGGTCAGGATTTGGATCTTCGAATATTTTCCATAGATCGTTTCGTAGAATCCGGCCTTCACCGCTTCGGTGCGCATCGGCGCGGTCGGATCGGCGAGGGTGATAAACACGCCGATTTTGGCTTTTTCGCGGTCTACGACGTGCGCCAGGTCGCGGACCATGGCTACGTTGACGTTGTCGCCACCCTTGACCGAGACGATCGCCTTTTCGGTGGTCTTGCCTTCGGGCTTGAAGTAGATCAGCCCGTCGATCCCGGAGTCGGCTCCCTTTTTCTTGCCGCCGAAGGGGACGGCGTTGACGAGGGAGACGGCCCACCACTGGAATTGGTATTTGTCCTGGAGGGCGAGGGCTCGGGCGCCTTCGAGGTCCTTGGGGGTGCCGTGGACTTCGTATTGGATGCCGGGGAAGGCGTCCTTGAGGCGTTTTTCGATGAGGGATATGGCGAGATGGGTGATGTCGATGCCGATCCAGTTGCGTTTCAGTTTGTGCGCGGCGTGAACTGCTGTTCCACAGCCGCAAAATGGGTCGAGGACGACATCGCCCTTCTTGCTGGACGCAGTGATGATGCGCTCAAGAAGGGCGAGCGGCTTCTGTGTGGGGTATCCGAGGCGCTCTTGCGCTTGCGAATTGATCGGCGGAATGTCAGTCCACACGTCGCCAATCACCCCGCCCTCCATCTCCTCGAGGTATCGCTTCAGTTGAGGGCGTTTGGTGAGATCGAAGGAGCCGTCTCGCTTTTTCGGGTACCAAACGCGGCCCTCAGCGTCCAACTTCGCCATGGTTTCTTTCGAGTACCGCCAACCTTTATCCGGGAAGGGGAATCCTTTCCACTCGTACATCATGTTGGGCCGCGGATTGGGGCTCGTCATATTGTCGAGCCGATACTTTCCCTCGCCGTCGTCAAACCGATACTTGCTTGCCAAATACTCGTCGGAGTGAGGTTCGCGCGGGGTTGTCCAGGTGAACACCCGTCCTCTGGTATAGAAAAAGATCGTGTCCGATACGCGGCTCCAGGTCTTGCTGTCGCTGTGGGTGGTCGTTCTCTTCCAGGTGATCTCGTTTCGAAACATCTCAGCGCCAAGCACCGCATCCATGAGGACTTTGAGGTAGTGGCTCGCGGTCGGGTCGCAGTGCAGGTACATGCTGCCGGCCGGCTTCAGAACGCGATGCAACTCCAACAACCGGACAGCCATCATCGTAAGATAGGCCATCATGTCGTTTTCTTTCAGAAATGAACGAAACGATCGGAGCATCTCCGCGACTTGAGAGTTTCCGCCATGCATCACCCCATCGAACGCACCCTCCGCTTCCTCGCCCCAGTGCCAAGTGTCGCCGAACGCTTCAATCTGCGCGTGGGACTGCTCCCCGGTGGGACTTCGGAAAAGCACGTTGTAGTTCGCCTGGCTGTTAAACGGCGGGTCGAGGTAAATCAGATCCACGCTCTCGCTTTGGATCTCATTTCGCAGGACCGTCAGGTTGTCGCCGTAGTAGAGTCGATTCATCCGGACTCCGGTAGTATAACTTGATAGTCGCGCCGGACGGAGATGTTCTCACGCCTTGTTGCTGTTATCTTCTGCCTCTCAAGATCGCAGCCATTACGCGAGGGCTGCGGCGGCCATGCATTACGGCGATGATCCAGAGAGGCGTTTCGTCCGGCGCGTAGGCGATGAGATATTCGTGGACGATGGTGAAGCGGAGGGGGCGCGAGGTCAGGTCAGGGCGTTTGTGGCCTTGTTCGGGGAAGGGCACCAGTGCACGAATCGCGCGAAGGATGTCCTCTCGCACACGGCGCGCTGCGTGCCGACTATCGTCGGCGATATAGGTCCAAATATCGGCGATGTCCCGGGCCGCCTGGGGATGAAGCTTAAAGCCGCGCCCGACGGTCATTTTTCATTCAGTAATTTCTCTTCGCGTAGGCGAAGGTCCTCAAAGAAGGCTTCGCCGTCGATCGGCTTCACCTTGCCCGTCTTTAGGTCGTCATAGCGGTTGTCAAGCATCTGTCGAGTGGCCGCGGCCTCAGTGACGTAGGCGGCTAGCGCGTCCTCAATCAGCTTTTCGGGCGCGCATCCGCTCTCATTCACCAATTGGTCGAACTGGGCTTGGAGCTCGGGGGCGAGATGCAGTTCCATGGCTTCAGTGTACTGCGATATTCCTACGGTAGCCAGGTGGCGGAAGAATGCGAGTCTGCCTCCGCTTCCTGCGGTCGCGGCTCGGAAGGCGGATGAGTTCATGTAGAGCACGTTCTGAGATGGAAGCCGCGGCCGGGCAAGTTGCCCGCTCTGCGCGGAAACCGTTAACCTGAAGGTGTACCCCCCATGCTCAAAGTCAAAGTGGAAGCTCCTGATGACCTCAATCCGGTGGAAACCTCCGAATGGATCGAGGCGCTCGATGAAATTATCGATGAGGCTGGGCCCGACCGGGCCAGCTACCTGCTGAATCGCCTGATGGAGCGCGCCGCGAATTTCGGCGTGCAGCCGCCTTTGCGCTGGAACACTCCGTACGTCAACACCATTTCGACCGAAGAGGAAGTCGCCTATCCGGGCGATCGCGAGATTGAGCGGCGGATTAAAAGCCTGGTGCGGTGGAACGCGGCGGCGATGGTGGTGCGGGCCAATAAATACGACGCCAATATCGGCGGGCACATTGCCACTTATGCGTCGCTGGCCACGCTGCTGGAAGTCGGCTACAACCATTTCTTCCACGGCTCGCATCACGGCTTGCCGGGCGATTTCGTTTACTTCCAGGGTCATGCTTCGCCGGGCGTTTATTCGCGCGCCTACCTCGAAGGGCGGTTGAGCGAAAAGAATCTGGAAAATTTCCGGCATGAGCTGCGCGATACGCCGGGGCTTTCTTCATATCCTCATCCTTGGCTGATGCCGGACTTCTGGCAGTTTCCTACCGTTTCGATGGGACTGGGGCCGTTGGGCTCGATCTACCAGGCGCGCTTCATGAAGTATTTGGAGAATCGCGGGATTATTAAGGCGTCGGATAGGAAGGTCTGGGCGTTCTTGGGCGATGGAGAGACGGATGAGCCGGAATCGCTGGGCGCGCTGACGCTGGCTTCGCGCGAGAAGCTGGACAATTTGATTTTCGTGGTCAATTGTAATTTGCAGCGGCTCGACGGGCCGGTGCGCGGGAATGGAAGCATCATTCAGGAACTGGAAGCGGCCTTCCTGGGCGCGGGTTGGAATGTCATTAAGTGCATTTGGGGCGCGGGGTGGGACGATCTTCTCGCCCGCGATTCCAGCGGGCTGCTGTTGAAGCGCATGCATGAATGCGTGGACGGCGAATACCAGGCTTTTCGAGCGCAGAACGGGGCTTACATCCGCAAGGAATTTTTCGGGAAGTATCCGGAACTGTTGAAGCTGGTGGAGCACCTGTCGGACGAAGACATCTGGTCGCTGCGGCGCGGCGGGCATGATCCGGTGAAGGTTTACAACGCTTATAAACGGGCGATGGAAACGACCGGGAAACCCACCGTGATTTTGGCGAAGACGGTGAAGGGGTACGGGCTGGGCGAGACGGCCGAGGGTCGGAACACGGCGCATCAGACGAAGAAGTTCGCCGAGGCCGAGATGATGAAGATTCGTGACCGGTTCAAGATTCCGATCACGGACGAAATGGTGGAGCATCTGGAGTTTCATCGTCCGGCGGAGGATTCGCCGGAGATGCAGTATCTGCGGCAGAGAAGCGAATTCATGGGCGGGCCATTGCCGGCGCGCAAGAACGATTATCCGCACGTCGCGGCGCCGTCGCTCGACTTGTTCCATGAGACTACGGGCGGGTCGAAGGGGCGCGAGGCGTCGACCACGTCGGCATGGGTGGCGATTTTGAAAGCGCTGTTGAAGCATCCGGAGTTGGGCAAGTACATTGTGCCGATTGTGCCGGATGAAGCGCGCACGTTCGGTATGGAATCGCTGTTCCGCGAGTATGGGATTTATGCGAGCCAAGGGCAGCATTACCGGCCGGTGGACGCGAACGTTCTGCTTTATTACAAGGAAGCCAAGGACGGGCAGATCCTGGAAGAGGGGATTACGGAGATGGGGTCCATGGCCTCATTCCTGGCGGCGGGCACGGCTTACGCGAATTACGGTGTGCCGATGATTCCTTTCTACGTGTACTACTCAATGTTCGGGTATCAGCGCGTCGGCGATATGGTGTGGGCGGCGGCGGATTCGCGGGTCAAGGGATTCCTGATGGGCGGAACGGCGGGGCGCAGCATGCTACTCGGCGAAGGTTTGCAGCATCAGGACGGGCATTCTCCGATGCTGTTCAGCGCGGTGCCGACGTGCGCGATTTACGATCCGGCGTTTGCGTATGAGGTCGCGGTAATCGTGCAGGACGGCATCCGAAGAATGTATCAGGAGAAGGAAGACCGGTTCTACTATTTGACGGTTTATAACGAGAATTACGCGCAGCCTCCGATGCCTGAGGGTGCGCACGTTCAAGAGGGGATTCTCAAGGGACTGTATAAATACAGGGCATCGGATAGCGGGTATGCGGCGGCGCAGTTGTTCGGCAGCGGGCCGATGCTGAATGAGGCGCTGAAGGCGCAGCAGATTTTGGCGGAGCGGTATCAGGTCCCGACCGATGTGTGGAGCGTGACCAGCTACAGTGAACTTCGCAAAGAAGGGCTCGAAATAGAGCGGTGGAACCGTCTGCATCCGGCTTCGGAGCCTCGGGTGCCGTATATTTCGCAGGTGATTGGGAACACGCAGGGGCCGATTATTGCGTCCAGCGATTATATGAAGTCGATTCCGGACGGGCTGGCGCCTTGGATCGGGGCGCGGCTGACGTCGCTGGGGACGGACGGGTTCGGAAGAAGCGAGAATCGGGAGCATCTGCGGCACTTCTTCGAGATTTCGGCGGAGGCGATTGTGCAGGCTACGCTGGCGGCGCTGGCCCGGACGGGGGCTATTAATGTGCAGCGGGCGGAGGCGGCGATTGCGGAGATGGGATTTAGTCAGGAGAAGGCGGATCCGGCGCGGCAGTAACGCGAAGAGCCGCCTGAAAGGGCGGCTGCCGGCTGAATAGCCGGCCCCACCTATTTTTGCTTGAGTTCGACCACCATCACCTCGATGGGTTTGGTACCGGCGTTGACGTCGGCGTGCATTTCGCCGGGTTTATTGGCTCCCAGCCAGTAGGCGTTGCCGACGTCCCACTGGTGCGATTCGGAAGCTCCTCCCTGCGTGACGATCTTCATGGTTCCGCCCTGGATGGGGATGATGACGCGGCCGTGTTCATGGCGGTGCATGGTGAGAGGGGTGTTGGGAATGACGACGGAGCGCCAGACTTTGACGTCGCCGTTTTCGAATTGCGCGATTCGCTGGGTTTGGGGCGGCTGCTGCTGGGGGGTGAGGGCGATCGCCGTCAGCAGGAGGGCGGGGATGAGGAGTTTCATAAGAGTCAGTTTAGTAAAGAATTTCACGCAAAGACGCAGAGGCGCAAAGTTTATGTGATTGCGTCGTGCGTGGCGCACGCCCCCGGCGTGCCGCGTCGACACTCGTGTCGATGCCTGCGGACGGGCGTCGAGACGAGTCTCGACGCGACACGCGCGAATGCGTACGCCACATAACTCTAGCGGTCGAGGGCTTTTACACCCGGCAGTTCGATGCCGCCTAGGAACTCTAGTGACGCGCCGCCTCCGGTTGAGACGTGGCTGATTTTGTCGGCAACGCCGGCGGATTTGATGGCTTTTTCGGAGTCGCCTCCGCCTACTACACTAATGGCGCCCGACGACGCTACGGCTTTCGCTATCGCCACGGTGCCGGTGTCGAACGGAGGCATTTCGAAGACGCCCATGGGACCGTTCCAGATGATGGTTTTTGCGCCGGCGATGACCTGAGAAAATGCGGCGATGGTTTGGGGGCCGATGTCGAGTCCCATTTTTCCTTCGGGGACGACTGGGACGACTTCGTTTTCGGCTCCGGCTTTAAATTCAGACGCCACGACGTGATCGACGGGGAGCATCAGTTTGTCGCCCGCTTCGGACATCAGGTGGCGGGCCAGGTCTAACTTGTCTTCTTCGACAAGAGACTTGCCGGTGCCCTCGCCGCGGGCGCGTAAAAATGTGTAGGCCATAGCGCCGCCGATGAGGAGTTTGTCGACCACCTTCATTAAGTTTTGGATGACCTCGATTTTGTCGGAGACTTTGGCGCCGCCCAGGATCGCTACGCAGGGGCGTTCGGGGTTTTTGGTTACCTTGCCGAGGTATTCGAGTTCCTTGTCCATGAGGAGTCCGGCGGCCGCTTCCTTGACGTAGGGGATCATGCCGACGGTGGAGGCGTGGGCCCGGTGGGCGGAGCCAAAGGCGTCGTTCACGTAGACGTCGCAGAGGGAGGCTAGTTTCTTGGAGAATGCGGGGTCGTTCTTTTCTTCCTCGGGGTGGTAGCGGAGGTTTTCGAGCAGGAGGACTTCGCCGGGTTTTGGGAGCATCGCTTCGACTTCGGGGCCGATCGAATCGGGGGCCATTTTTACCGGCTTTTTCAGGAGTTCGGCCAGGCGGACGGCTACAGGTGCCAGGCTCATTTCGGGATTTGGTTTTCCCTTGGGACGGCCCAGGTGGCTGGCTAGAACTAATCCTGCGCCGTGATCGAGAGCGTATTGAATGCTGGGGAGAGAGGCTTTGATGCGTTTGTCGCTGGTAATTTCTTTTCCGCCGGGGGTGAGAGGGACGTTAAAATCCACACGCATGAAGACGCGCTTGCCCCGGAGGTTCAGGTCTTTGATCGATAGTGTACTCATTCTGTCTCATGATGCCAGATGCGAGGCTGCGGACGGGGTGAAAGAGACCAGCATCGACACGAGTGTCGACGCGGCACGCAGGAGTGCGTACGCCACGTCGCTCTAGGAAGTTTGTGACGGGTGGGGGATGCCGAAGGACGCGCGGTATTTTTCGGGGAGTTTCTTGGGCTTCTGGTCGGCGCCGCAGAAGATGTGCTTGGTTTCGCCGGTGGCCAGGTGACGGCCCGTTGGGGCGTCGGTCATTTCGTAGCCGAAGCGGATCATGCGGGGGCCGGCTTCTTCGACCCAGGTGCGGATTAAGACTTCCTCGTCGTAACGGGCCGGGGAGTGGTAGCGGCAGTGGGCTTCGACGACCACCAGCAGAATGCCTTCCTGTTCCAGGTCGCGATAGCGGATGCCTTGGGAGCGGAAATATTCGACGCGGCCGACTTCCATCCAGACGATGTAATTGGCGTGGTAAACGACGCCCATCTGGTCGGTCTCGGCGTAGCGGACGCGAAGCTGGGTGCTGACGGATTCCATGAGACTCCAGTGTAGTGGGTGGCACCTAAAATGAAACCAAAGCAACGCGGGAGCGGTCTGTTAGTATGACAGCAAGTGCGGATACGTGTCCTGTTTTTTGGTGTTTTGCGAGATGTGACGGGCCTGCGGGAGGACTCGATTGAGGTTCCCGAGGGAGGGGTGGCCGCTAGTGTTTTTAATCATTATTCGGCGCGGTTTCCGCGGCTGGAGGAGATGCAAAAGAGCATTGTGCTGGCGGTAAATCAGAAATTCTGCGCGCCTTCGGAAAGGCTGGCGGATGGGGATGAGTTGGCTATGCTGCCTCCCGTGAGCGGGGGAACCGATGGGAATATTTTTGCGCTGACGCGCGATCCGATCGATGCGGCTTTGCTCGCGCGGCAGATCCTGAGAGGCGAGGATGGGGCGGTGGTCACGTTCGAGGGAGTGACGCGGAATAACACCAAGGGGCGGGCGACCCGGTATCTGGATTACGAATGCTACGAAGCGATGGCGCTGAAGACCATGGCGGAGATCGGCGAGGAGATTGCGCGGACGATGCAGATTTCCCGCATTGCGATGGTGCACAGGCTGGGGCGCGTCGAGATCGGGGAGACCAGCGTGGTGGTGATCGTTTGCGCGCCGCACAGGAGAGCGGCGTTTGAAGCGGCGCTGGAGGGGATCAACAGATTGAAGCGGCTGGTGCCGGTGTGGAAGAAGGAATATTTTGAGGACGGAGAGGTGTGGGTGGATGGGGAGTGGGATGAGGGAGTAGTGAAGGCCAAGTCATGAGATTTGTGCAGACGGGCTTGGGTGGACAGGGCGAAAACATGGGGACAGCCCGCTCTGTCCACGCGGCGCAAAAGACGCTCCTTGGGACAGAGAAGGCTGTCCCCATGTTTTCGCGGACTGTTGTGCTTGCTCTGCTGGTGACGCTCACTCTGGCGGGGCAGTCTACGTTTCGGCATGATGTGAAGCTGGTTCGGCTGCTGGTGGGGGTGAAGAACCAGGCGGGGGAGCTGGTGGGGTCTCTGGATCGGGATGCGTTTGAGGTTTATGACTGCGGGGTGAAGCAGGAGATCGCGATTTTTGAGCGGCAGACCGTGCAGCCGCTGTCGGTCTCGGTGCTGATGGATACAAGCTGGTCGACGCTGAAGGACGTGAAGCTGGAAACCAACGCGCTCTCTAAGTTTTTTAAGTCGCTTTTAAAAGAGGGCAACGCGAGGGACGCGGCGGCGCTTTATTCGTTCAGCTACGATGTGACGCAGCTCCACGGGTTCACGCGCAACCTGAATCAACTGGTGACGCAGCTGGGGAGAATCAAGTCGACGGCGGGGACGTCGCTTTATGACGCGGTGCGCTTCGCGGGACGCGACGTGCAGGGGCGCGAAGGGCGGCACGTGATGGTGATTGTGAGCGACGGAGGCGACACCACCAGCCACTGGAAATATCACGATGCGCTGGAGGCGGCGCAGAAGGCCGACGCGGTGATTTATCCCGTGATCGTGGTGCCGGTGACGAACGACGCGGGCCGCAATACCGGGGGCGAGCACGCGCTGGAGCAGTTTGCGTCGAACACGGGGGGGAGGGTGCTGTGGGCGTCGAGCCAAGGAGAGCTGGACCACGCGTTCGATGAAATATTGCTGGACCTGCGCACGCAGTATCTGATCGCCTACTATCCGAAGGAAATGCCGAAGGACGCGCCGCGATTTCATCCGGTGAAGGTGGAGCTGAAACGCTCGGAATTGCGGGCTTCGACGCGCAGCGGGTATTATGGAGATGTAGTGCCTTAGCGTGCGCATATCGTGCCCGGAAAAATCAGCCAAGCAAAAGCTCCCGATCAGACGTTTGAAGAGGTGAAGTATCTTCGCCGCCTGATTGACAACCATATTCCGGTGCGCGTCCGGTTGGCCGACAACCAGGAAGTGGACGGGATTGTGGAGTTTTACGACGCCACGTTTATCCGCATCACGCGGACCGGGGAGCCGAACCTGTTTCTGTTCAAGCACGACATCAAATACCTGTACGAATTGAGTTAAACATGACGAGGAAACTCTTCCCCGCCCTTCCGGGACGGGGTTGTAACCCCTGGCGTCAGCCTGGGGACGGAAAATAAATGGCCGAATTTCTGGAGACTGCCGCTAGTATTGCGCGCGAGGCGGGCGCATTGATCGCGAGCTATCATGCGCGGGGCATCGGGTTCGAGCTGAAGGGCGATTACGATTTGGTCACGGAGGCGGATCGGGCGAGCGAGCGGCTGATTGTGGAGAAATTGCGCAATCATTTTCCGACCCACGCGGTGGTGGCGGAAGAGGGAGGCGGGCAGGAGGGGCCGTCCGAGTATCGCTGGTATGTGGATCCTCTGGATGGGACGACGAATTTCGCGCACGGGTTTCCGATGTTCAACGTCACGCTGGCGCTGGAGAAGGCGGGCGAGCTGATTGCGGGCGTGATTTATCATCCGATTCACGAGGAGATGTTCACGGCGGAAAAGGGCGGCGGGGCGTATTTAAATGGCCGGCAGATACGTGTCTCGAAGGTGGGTCGGGTAGAGGATGCGCTGGTGGCGACGGGGTTTCCTTCGCGCAAGAGGCATGAGAATGTCAATGTGCATTTCTACTATCAGCTGGCGATGATGTCGCATGGAGTGAGGCGGGCGGGGGCAGCGGCGCTGGATCTGGCTTATGTGGCGTGCGGCCGTCTGGACGCGTTCTGGGAGTTCGGGTTGAATCCGTGGGACATGGCGGCGGGAGTGTTGATGGTTCGAGAAGCCGGGGGCATGGCTAGCGACATGCATGGAGGGCCGTTCGATATAAGAGGTCCGCACATGCTGGCTGATAACGGACTGCTGCATTTGCCGATGGTGGGCGTGTTTGGAGAGATTTTTTCAGGGCGGTACCGGTATGAGATGCCGGAGATGCCTAAGAAGTAGCCAGGAGCCAGGAGCCAGGAGCCAGAATGACGCCTGGCTCCTGCGGACGCATTGCGCCTAGCAGAGTCGCTGGCCGCTATCGATCCAATCTTCATACTCGGTTTGCGTGACGAGGTAGCTGCCGCATGGGCCGGTGCACCTAACCTCGGAAATCTCTCTCACGGGATCAACCTCCCTAAACTCGCATCGCGCTTGACAGCGCGGGCACATATCGCGCCGATCACGAGCGGCGTCACTCGACTGAAAACTGTTCATAAAGTCATCCTCTCCGAACCTGCCATTGGGCGGTTCCGTAATGTATATTGCCGTCCGTTTTGTTTTGGTTTGCCTTCGTAAACTGATAACCTGTAGTGGTGCCTACCGCGCTTTGCGTCGACGTTTCCGTCACTCCCGATGCACTGCATGTCGTCCTTGCCGATGGGCGGGAGGTCAGCGCTCCACTGGCGTGGTTTCCGCTACTCAATGAGGCGGCCGAGGCGCAACGAAGCAACTGGAGGCTGATTGGTGGCGGAATCGGCATCCATTGGCCGGACCTCGACGAGGATATCTCGGTCGAGAGCCTTCTGTCGACACGATAGAAGTACTCCTCTTTTGGCCGAGCTTAGGACTGGTCGGCTAGACCGGTTTGGTCATGCGATTCGGTACTACTCCTCCATGGGTTTGGCGGTGGCGTAGTCGTATTCTTCTCATACGCCAATGAATACGCAACCGAATGTTAGCGCGAATCCGGGTGTTTTGCGCCCCGTTCATCGAAGTTCACTTCCTCCCCATCGCGCGCCGTGCACCAGGCGGGCTTGTTTGCCTCACCTGGTTGCTGCTGCCGCTGCGGGGTCGCCTGAATCGACGGCGTTGCGGATGGGGGCGGTTCGGCTTACTTACGGAGAGCTGGACGCGCGCGCGGAGTTGCTGGCCCGGCGGCTGATGGAGTTGGGGGTGGGGCCGGAAGTCGTCGTGGGCGTGAGCCTGGAGCGGTCCTTTGAGTACGTGATCGCAGTGCTGGCGGTTTGGAAGGCGGGCGGGGCTTACGTTCCGGTCGATTTGGAATGGCCGGAGGAACGCCGGGCGTTTGTGCTGGAGGACGCTCGGGCGGCGGTCGTGATTGGGGCGGGGCTGAAGGTGGACGTCAGGCACGTGCTGAAGAAGGCCGCGAGCGCGGAGATTACCCGCGAGAATCTGGCGTACATCATTTATACATCGGGGTCGACGGGGAAGCCGAAGGGCGTCGAGGTGACGCACGGGAATTTGTTGAATCTCGTTTTCTGGCATCGGCGGGCGTTCGGGGTGACGGCCGAGGATCGGGCTAGTCACGTGGCCGGGCTGGCGTTCGACGCGGTGGTGTGGGAGTTGTGGCCTTATTTGAGCGCGGGGGCTAGCGTGGCGTTGGCGGACGCGACTACGCGGACTTCGCCGGAGTTATTGCGGGAGTGGCTGGCGGCAGAGGGGATTACGATTTCGTTCGTGCCCACGGCGCTGATGGAGCCAATGTTGACGGCGGAGTGGCCGGTTAAGACGGCGCTGCGGTATCTGTTGACGGGGGCGGACACGCTGCATCGTTATCCTGAGGCGGGGTTGCCGTTTCAGGTCGTCAATAATTACGGGCCGACGGAGTGTACCGTGGTGGCTACGTCGGGGGTGGTGAAGCCGTCCTATGTGAGCGGGCGGCCGGCAATTGGGGCCGCCATTGCGAATACGCAGATTTATTTGTTGAACGAGAATCGCGAGCCGGTGAAGGCGGGCGAGACGGGCGAGATTTATATTGGCGGGACAAGCGTGGCGCGGGGGTATCGCAATCAGCCTCAGTTGACGGCGGAGAGGTTTGTCGAGAATCCGTTCAGTCCCGCGGTGGACGCGAGGATGTATCGGACGGGGGATTTGGGCGCGATGATGCCGGAAGGGCAGATTGCGTTTCTTGGCCGCGCGGACAATCAGGAAAAGATTCGCGGGCACAGGATTGAGCCGGATGAGATTGTGAGCGTGCTCGAAAGGCATCCGAAGGTTTCCTCGGCGGCGGTGGTGGGCCGGGGGAATGCGTGTGGCCGGCAATTGGTCGGGTATGTTGTGCCTGCCGGACAGGGTCCGCGGTCTAGAGAATTGCGGGAGTTTTTGTCGAAAGAATTGCCGGAGTACATGATTCCTTCGAGGTTCGTCAGGATCGCGGCGCTGCCGCTGACGGCGAACGGGAAATTGGACCGGGGGGCGCTGCCGGAGCCGACGGCGGAGAACGCTCTGGATACGACGGTGTATCGAGCGCCGGAATCGGCGATGGAGATCAAGATCGCGTCGATTCTGGAAGAACTGCTGCGCGTGAAGCGGGTGGGCCTGGAGGATAATTTTTTCCTGCTGGGCGGCCATTCGCTGCTGGGGACGCAGCTGGTGCTGCGAGTGCGAGAAAGATTCGGGGTGATGCTGACGCTGCGCGATTTGTTCATGGCGCAGACGGTGGGGAATTTGTCGGACGAGATCGAGAGGCAGCTGATCGCCAGGCTGGACGCGATGAGCGAGGAAGAGGCCGGCGAGATGCTGGCGCAAATGGAGAGATGACGAAGAGATGAACGGGGTGGAGGTTCATTTCTTTTCGCTGGATGTGGATGCGGCGCGGTTCGCTGGGCGGCTGACGCCGGATGAAGTGGAGAGAGCTTCGCGATTCCGGTTTGATCGGGATCGGAACCGTTATATCGTTTGCCGGGGGACTTTGCGGGAGATGCTGGGAGTTCGGGAGCGGTTTGTTTACGGAGTGTATGGGAAGCCGCGGATCGAGGGGTCGGAGGTGCGGTTCAATGTTTCGCACTCACATTCGATGGGGATGATCGCGGTGGCGCGGGGTCGGGAAGTGGGGTGCGATGTTGAGCGGGTTGATCCATCGTTTGCGGATGAGAGGATTCCGGAGCGTTTTTTTTCGCCTTACGAGGTCAGGGCGTTAAGGGCGTTGCCGGAGGGTGAGCAGCGCTCGGCTTTTTTTCGGTGTTGGACGCGGAAAGAGGCGTTTATTAAAGCCTGCGGGATGGGAGTTTTTTTTGGGCTGGATTCATTCGATGTCTCGGTGGGGGATCGGGCGGAGTTGGTGAGAGGGGCGGAGGGGTGGTCTCTTGAATCGGTTGTCGGGCCGGAGGGTTATGAGGCGGCTGTGGTGATGGAAGAGGCGAAAAATGGGGACAGCACATGCGCCAGCCCGAAGTTCTACCCCACCACCCCGATCCATTCCCGTTCGATCACCGCCGCCACGGAGCGCTGCAACAGGTCCAGCGACGCCACCACCCGCACCGCTCCCTCCTCGGCGCGCACGACAAAACCCCTCACCCCCGCCAAAGGACCGCGAACGATATGAATTCGCTGGCCCGCATTCAAGTACGGCCACGGCGCCAGCTGGTGCCGGGACGCGACCATGGCCCGCAGATTGTCGATCTGATGTTCTTGGATCGGCGCCGGGGTCTTTCCGATTCCGACAATCTGCCGCACCCCGGGCGACTCTAAAATGCGCACCCGGTCGGCCAGCGGAAAGCGGCAGAAAAGATAGCCCGGGAACAGCGGTTGCTCGATGACCTTCGCGCGGTCCGACCACTGGCGTTTGTTTCCGTAACTCGGCAGATAGGCCTCCATGCCGCGGCTGGACAATTCAGAGCACGCGCGAAATTCCCGGCGCGGCGCCGTGCGGATGGCATACCAGCGCGGCGTCTCGGCATCGCCCGCGATCCATTTTTGAATGCTTCCTGTGTCGATCATCGCGTTCGATTCTTAAGTGGCGGGCAGGCGTCGGAAATCTCGACGGAAGTTCGAGAACCTGGCGTCAATTTTTCGCACCCGCGTTGAGAGTTTTCGCCGCTCGGCGCCACCATAAGGAAAGGCTCCAAAAGAGCCCAGGAGACAGCGCCATTCTGAAGCACCCTCGCAGCCTTCGCCGCCTCACGGCGACGTGGATCTTCCTCGTCGTGCTCGGGTCTTTGCAACCGCTCCGGCCGCGCTTCCTCGCGTCTTCGGGCCTGCATCGGGAAATCCACTGGCTGGCCTTCGCCGGGACAGGATTCTCGTTGCTTCTTCTTTCCGGAAACCGGCGGCAGGAACTCCGCAGCCTGGTCGCGGCCTGTCTTCTGGGACCGTCTATCGAGTATTTTCAATACGTCATCTATGGCGCTGCTTTCGAGTGGGGCGATGTGCGCGACGATTTTCTTGCCGTCCTCGCCGGCTTTGTTCTATACCGGCTAGCGTCCATATCCCCTCTTTTCCGGCCCGTATTTTGTCCCGATGAGGTACCCTGACCAGGGGATTCTTCGTGCTGTGTCCGAAATGCAAAACCGATAGCGCTCATCGCTCCCGCAGGGTTGGCGCGGAACACCTCGCCAGCGTGGCGGGTTTTTACCCCTACCGTTGCAGCCTGTGCAGCCATCGTTTTCAGAAATTCAGTTACTCGTTTCCAGAGGCTGCCGCGCCCTCCAGCGGCACGGAAAAGGAAATTGCCATCACCCAGGGCGCTTCCCGCTGGAAACAGAGGCGGCGCGAGATGTGGCTCTATGGTTCGGCCCTTACCTTGTTTGTCGTTCTGCTTTACTTCCTGACGCGAACCCCTTCGATCGGCGATTGAGCTGCGGGCTTAAGAGTCGCGCTTCTGAGCGTCAGAAACCCCTCCATGCGGGTAGTTCCCGGACTCCGTCGATACCTCAACGCGAGCCGCGCCAGCCCGCACCCGGGCGGTGTTTCAAACTGGAACCTCTCTTCCCTGTCCGCGTCCGATGCCAGGCCCGGTCCTTCCCCCAGCACCGCGCCGCTGCCCGCATCCGTGATGCGCCAGCCGAGTCCATCGCCGCTCGCGATTCCGCCGGAGCGGTATCCGAACTGCAACTCGTATCGCGTCTTCTCCGCCAGCGGAACCAGCTGCGCCAACGGCTCGCATTCCTCCGGCTCGCGCCCGGAGAACGTGACCCGCAAACCGTGGCCTGCCTCCTCTTCTGAAACGCTGACGCCCTCGATCGAAGCCAGCCGCCAGTCCAACCCCCTGGAGGAAGGAGGCGCGGCGAAATCCCCGTTGGTAAGCCGTTCTCCTTCGCGTCCGGGCGTCCGGCGCGGGACCATGCCGGACTCAGCCAGCCGGTTCCAGATCTCCGCCGCCTCGCCCGCGCGCCCGTTGTCCAGCAGCCGCTCGGAGACCGTCAGAAGCAGAGGACCATCCGCCGCGCGCTTCTCCTTCAACAGGCGCTCGACCGCCGGGCCTATCAAATCCAGCCGGTTCTGATCCAGCAAATAGGACAGGTATTCCGCGCGAACATCCGGATCGCGAATTTCCAGCCGTTCGATGAGCTTTCCATCCTCTTCCAACTTCCCGCACAAACGAAACAGGGGCCGAGCGTCGCCATACACCATCGCCGCCGCGGCCTTGGCCCACACCCACGCTGCTGCCGTGTCGCCACGCCGTAAATAATAGTTCGCCAGCGTCCAGCGAGGCAGGAATTTCCGGTCTACTTCCGCCGCATGTAGCAGGAATTGCTGCGCTCCAGCCTGATCCCCCTCCGCCTCGGCCCGCAGCCCCAGATCGATCCATGACGCAGCATCCCGCGGATTTAACTCGAGCGCTCGCCTGACCGCATCGCCGGCTTTTCGCGGATTCTCATCCGATATCAGGAACGCGAGCCGAGCAAGGTACTCAGCGTTATCCGGCGCCAGCGCAATGGCGGCGTTCATTCCTTCCACGGTTCCCCGCCGCATCTGGTAATCGGCGAGCGCAATGCGGATCGACCAGGATGCCGCCATCGCCAATCCCACGAGCGTCGCGCCCGCCGCCAGCAATCGACTTGGATAATCGAAGGGCACCCGAAGCTATAAGCGTAAGTCCGAGCCGGAAAATTCTGCAATAACAGAAAAACTGGTAGGGCTATGCTCCGCTAGTAAAAATCCTATGCAGAAGAACGGGGTAGTTTTCCTACCATTTAATTGAAAAGCGAGGAAAAGTTCACGCACATGTTGAAATACGCGATCGTTCTATGCGCCGGTTCGGTGCTGCTGGTCTCGGCAGCTCCGTCTTCAAGTCCGTCGTCAATTGGATTCGTGACCTCCACTGGAGAATTCCGGGTGGACGGCTCGGCTGTTCGCGGCAACGGCACGGTCTTTGAAGGCACGCTCGTGGAGACCGCCGCCGCGCGCTCTGTGATCCATCTCGCCGACGCGCAGGTGGCGCTTGCACCCGATTCCCGTCTCCGCGTTTATCATGATCGCGCCGTGCTGGAGAAGGGTTCCGGGGTGGTGCGCGACGGCATGCATTACAGCTTCGAAGCCGCGACCCTTCGCATCACGCCGGCCGCTCTGGCGTCGGTTGTTCAAATTGAGCTCAACGGGCCCTCGCTACTCACCGTCGCCGCCCGCGGCGGACCAGCCGAGGTGTACAACTCCTCCAACATTCTGGCCGGCCGGGTAATGCCTGGAATGGCGCTGGCCTTCGAGCCCCAGGTAGGTACTCCGACTGCGGTTCAAGTGACGGGAATTGTCGAAGCGCGCGACGGCGCCTTCTTCCTCACCGATGAAACAACCAAGGTCACTGTGCAGTTGACAGGCATAGACCTGGCCAAGAATGTCGGCAAGATGGTCACTATCACCGGCACTTCCGTTCCCGATGCAGCCCCTGCCGGCGGTGCGTCACAAGTCGTGCACGTCGCCAATGTTAAGAAGGTCCCGGCCGGCGCTGGCGCCGCAGCCGCTGGATCTGGTGGCGCAGGTTCGTCCGCCGGGCTCTCCACCGTGGCCATTGTCGCGATCGTCGGTGGCGTAGCCGTGGCTGGCGCGATCGGTGGGCTGGCTGCCACTGGCGCGTTCAGTAGCGGCGCGTCCGTCAGCCGCCCATAGCCGTGCGGCCATATTGACGAATGCCAGCAACCTTCGCCGCGCCTTTGCTCGGCCTTTTCTGCTTCGCGATTCTCACGCTCTGGGTTCCCGGGTACTGGCCGGTTGCCGTCTTTCAAGTCGGAATCTTCGCATTGGCGGGTGTTGCCGTCTGGCGCGCCCGACGTACCCCGCCTCCTCTCGCGTGGCCCGTGATCCCCCTGTCCTTCGCCGTCCTATGGGGAATCCTTCAATTGCTTTCGCTCCGCACCGCTTACTCGTTCGAAACCAGGCTCGCCATCCTTCGCTGGGCGACATTTCTTTCCGTTTTCCTGATCGGTATGTCCCTGTTCCAGGATCGTGCGGTTCGGCGCTGGTTTCGCTCGGGCATGGTCTGGTTCGCCTTCTTCGTGGCCGTCCTCGCCACCATCCAGACATTCACGTCCAAAGGCAAGGTGTTTTGGCTTTTCGCGACACCCTATTCCGACTTCGTCATGGGTCCGATTCTCTACCGTAATCACTACGCGGCGTTTATTGAAGCGGTCCTCCCCATTGCCCTCTATCGAGCCATTCACGAGGAGCGCAACTCATTCTTGTACTCGACCATGGCCGCCACCATGTATGCGTCCGTGATCGCCTCCGCTTCCCGAGCGGGCACGGTGCTCACCACGGCAGAGGTCGTTCTGGTTCCCCTGCTCTTATGGATACTCGGCCGTTCCACCGGCCGCGACGTCGGCGCGGGACTCCTGCGCATGAGCGTCATTCTCGGGGTTTTTACGGCGGTCGTCGGATGGGAATCCGTGTGGATGCGTTTCTGGACCCCCGATCCGCTCGGAATTCGCCGTGAACTTGCCGTCTCCACAGCGCATATGATTGCTTCGCACCCTTGGTTTGGAACCGGCCTCGGAACCTGGCCCACGGTCTATCCTCAGTACGCGATCATCGATGTCGGGATTTTTGCCAACCAGGCTCATAACGACTGGTTACAGTGGACGGCCGAAGGCGGTCTCCCGCTCGGTCTCCTGCTGATTACATTGTTTGTTTGGTGCCTTCGCCCGGCGCTCCGCTCCGTGTGGGGCCTGGGGATCGTGGCCGTATTTCTGCATGCCATCGTCGATTACCCCTTCTCTCGTCCAGCCCTGGGCTCCTGGGCCATCCTGATTCTCTCCATGCTGGCGGCGGAATTAAGGCCGTCTATCAGCGCGCAACCTGCGGCGCCGTCGCGGGCTACGCTGGTGACAACAACGTAAAGGCGCCTTCAGCGCGGGCTGTAGAGTTTCACATTCGCCGTTGAAGCGCCGGCACAAGCGATCGCCGCGCGCCCGTCCCCGTGGAAATCCGCGATCTTGCAATCCGCGGCCGCGATCCCACCCGGATCCAGAACGTGCCGCGTCCACCGGCTTCCCGTCTGGTCGTCAGCGGTAAATATATAAAGCTTGAATCCCTCACCGCGGAACCCGGCAACAATTTCGTCGCGCCCGTCTCCGTTCAAATCTCCGACCGCCAGGGCGTGGCCGTTCACCATCGCGTCCTCGATCACGTGGCGCTTCCAGATCCGCCCTTCTTCGGTATAAACCACCACCTGGTTGCCGTGCCAGGGCTCGATTGCGGCGATAAACCGGCGTTTGCCCAGATGCCCGATCTTGATCTCGCTTGACCCGCATTGCGGGCAAGCGCGCGAGTCGCCTTTCGAAATTTCCACCGGCCCTTGCGGCAGGAAGACACGGAGCCCCAAAAAGTCGGCCGTCATGAGTTGCTCTCCTCGCCCCTGCCAGCGGACCGGCGTGATGCTGTGGAGAATGCCTCGCGGCAGGCTGGTGAACAACTCGCGTTTCCATTCGCCCGGACGATACAGGTAGACCGGCACGTTATCCGCATAATCCGGCGGAGTCGCTTTGGACCCGATCATCGGCGCCACCAGCAGCACTTTCTTGCCATCGCCCGCGAGGTCGATCCAGCGCAGGCGATGCACAGTATGGATGCGATCGATCTCCCGCGCCGTCCAAGGTTTTTTCGGGTCCGGCCCGCTCTTGAGGATCAGGACATTGCCGATGCTCTTCTCCGGCACGGTCTCGAAGTGGTACCCCATGGCGATTTCCGGAATTCCGCAGCCGTCGTAATCGAAGACGTCGAGATTAATGGTGCGCGGAACGTCGCTGATAATGACGTGGCGCTCCCAGGTCGGATTCTCGAACCACGCGAGCTCCGTGCCTCGCTCATCCACCACGATCAGGTCCGGTCGCCCGTCGCGATTCAGATCCGCGACCACCAATTGATAACCCATCTTCAGCGAGTTCGTGACGGTGCTCTCACTCCATCGCGGCAGGTCCGCGCCCGATAGCGCCGCCATCATCAGGAACAGAGAGAAATATTTCACTTCTTCAGCAACCAGACTTCGGCCAGCCGCGATTTATCGCGCCAGTTCAGATTTTCTTCTCCCACGGCCTTATCCCAGGTCAGCACGATTCTGCCGGCCTTCAGGAATTTCGAATCCACAGGAAATTCCTTGAACTCGCCCATTTTCGATCCATCGACGGCCGGGGTCACGCGTTCCCCATTGATTCGCAGATTGCCCTGGCCAGCTCCGGTGGTTCGCACCAGATACTTTGCATTCGGATCGAGTCCGTCGTAAGCCATCTCCTTTGGAAACCGCGTGACCTGCCAGGTGATCCGGGCGCGGCTGCGGCCTTGATCCCACCACCAGAACGTGCGCCCCGGCGCGACCTCCGGCAGCACATGCGGAGACTTTGAAAAATCGCCGGGATGATCGTAAAAACTGCCCGGCCCAGGATGTTCCCACTTCGCAATGGCCACCAGCGCCGCCGCTTTGTCTGCCTCATTCTGAAGCGCGCGAATTTCCTTGAACCGATCCTCCAGCCACCAACGGTTATTCAGCGGCGTGTCGATAAAATCGAGCACCGCGCCGCGCTGCGGGTCGCTGGCGTAATATTGCTCGACACTCGATTGCAGTCCGATGGACGCGAATAGTCGAGCGCACAAATCGACAATGCGCGCGCGCAGTTCCGGCGCAGCCGAATGATCCACGCCGCGATAGAGCACCGCCGTCGCGTCCTGAATCGCGCGCTCCGCTCCATTCTTCGGAGCCTCCAGAAGAATCGCATTCACCTCGTCTTCGAGCTTCGATTCATAGATCAGCCGCCGCCGGTCGTAAGCGTCATAATTGGCGCGCAGCAGACACATCTGCCATCGCCAATTCGAATCGAGCTGCGGAGCCATCTTCTCCATTTGCTGCCACTGGAGCAGCGTGCCTTCCACCGCTCCGTTGAAGACCAGAGGACCGCGCCAGTTGCGCTCCAGCGCCAGAATTCCGTCGGCGGCCTTCTCGCCAAGGCTCGAGTCGAAGTACACGCGCGCATACTCGATCAAAATATCCCGAACATTGCGCGAGGGGTCCCATGCCAGCGCGCTCCATACGGCCTTGTTCACGTCGTCGTGAGCGCCGTCCGAATAAGAAATAAATCCGTCCGTAAACACGGCCGTCCGATTGTGAATGGCCGCATATTCGGCGGCTCGTGGGTTGATCGCCTCGCGGCCCAGCGTGCGCGCGTAAGCCGGATCCCACTCCGGCACTTCGTATTGCGACAGCTTGTTGTGCGTGATGTCGGGGTAATCGCGCACCATGTATTGCTTTCCGAGGCGCGCCCGAAGCTCGGCCAAAGGCGCGCTGGAAGGACCTCCAACCAGCCCTCCGAACCACTTCGGCGATTCCCGTTCCAGGTACTGATAAACGAAGTCCTGCTGCGCTTTCGAAAACTGCTGCATCGACATCCAGATTTTTGCTTTGGGATGCAGCGGCAGAAGATGTTTCGACAGTTCCTCCAAGAACGGCAGGACCAGTTCCGGCGAGTTCTTCCCCGGATCGCCGCCAGGAAAGAAAATGCCGGTCAGTTCCGGAGTGTCCTTGAAAAACTCATCCGATCGGACGAGAAGATTCGCGCGCTTCGGCTGGTCGTTCAAATCGAAATCGGCGGGAACCCAGACCCAATAATCAAGACCGTACCGATTGCAAATTTCTCCGATGGCGCGATTCATCTCGCGGCGCGAAAACTTCATCACCGGCGTCGGCCGCTCGTCCTGAAACGGAATTCCCTCGATGCTGTTGGCCCCGAAAAAAGTCAGCTCGCGAATATATTGTTCAAATTGTTGCGGCGTCCATGCGTCGTAAGAATTGGCCTGCGTGCGATATCCCAGCTGGTGCCCGCGAATCGGATCCTTGGGCGCAGTGGCAATATCAAGCGGCGAATTGACACTGATCCTGCCTTTTGCCAATTCCGCGATCCGCAAAAAATTTCCCACGCCGAACAGCGCGCCGCGCGCGTCCGCCCCCATGATCCGGACCGCGACCTGCGCTTTGCTCTGATCGACGAACAGCCGGTAGCCCTCGGGCTTCGCCACCGCGGAGCCGGTGGAAGTAATCGCAATCACGGGCTTGTCGGCCGGCCACGTCGAGGACGTGTTGAGATGCACGCCCGTCCGCTTCTCGATTTCCTCCACCAGGACCGTCGCAGCGGTCTTTTCGGCGTTCGGCAAGACTCCTGGCCGGACCACCACCACTGCTTCGCGCAGATCTATCGTGGCGCAAAACACGCTGGTACCGAACGAGAACGCGAACATCGCGATGAGAGAGATCGTTCGATGCAGAATGCGCCTCACGGTTTACAAGCATATCGCAGACCAGCCGATTCGCGGCACTAACGCGCGTGGATGCCCTGGCCCGGCGTCGCTTGGTGTTGCAGTTTGCCGTCGCGGACCACGAAGGTCCCTCCGACCAGCACGTAACGGAAACCTTCGGAAAATTGCGCCGGTTTTTCAAACGTCGACTTATCGATGACCGTCTCGGGGTCGAAGACCGCCAGGTCGGCGTCGGCGCCGATTTTAACGCGGCCTTTCTGGCGCATCTGGGGCGAAAAAGCTTCCAGCCTCTTGGCGGGCATCAACGAAGACTTGCGGATGGCGTCCATCAGCGTGAGGGCTTTCTCCTGGCGAACGTATTTCCCGAGCACGCGGGCGTAGGTGCCGGCCGAGCGCGGATGCTCGCTGATGCCGTCGCTGGCGATCATCACGATGGGATTCGAGATAGCCAGCCGCACCATTTCCTCCGTGTTGTTGAATTGCGCCACGAAGCCGCCTTGCTTGCGGTAACGCAGAAACGATTCGCGGGTGAGCCGCTCGCCCGTGGGAGGCCACAGCATACTGGCGAAGTATTCGTTGGGCTGGTTCTCCAGGCCCGCGTACCGCGCCGAAGCGATTTCGGTCATGCCCGCAGTGTAAGGATAGGCCTCGGTCGTGACGTCCAATCCGCGCGCGCGCACGCCCTCGATCAGGCGGAGGGCCTCCGCGGTTTTGGAAGTGGAGGAACTATTGATGTGCACCACGTGCAGGGGCGCGCCGGACGCGGCAGCGTCGGTAATCACTTCCTGCAAGGCTGAGATGACGTTTCCCGTGGCGCGCATATGAACGAACACGGGCCGCTTGAATTTTGCCGCCAGATAAAAAAGATTCAGAATTTCGTCGACTGAGGCGGTGGGCGTATAGACGATCCCCATACCCATGCCGAGACCTCCCTCGTCCAGACCTTTTTCGACGGCCGATGCGACGGCCCTCTGCTCTTCGGGAGTCGCCGCGCGATTCATCGCCGCATCGCGCGGCAGCAGCGTACCGGAATCGTGCATGATGGCCATGCGGGCGGGGATGTGGCCGGAGCTGGCTCCGAAATTGACGATCGATTTCCCCTGGCGCGCCGCATACCATTCGCTCACCGGGAAAACGCCCACCTCCAGTTCCAGAGCGGTGGTCACTCCGTCCATCGCCTTGAAGCCATAGTCGCCGGGGGTTTGCGAATGCTGGTGCAGATCGATAAAACCGGGCGCGATGACCAGGTTCTTGGCGTCGAGTTCCAATTTCCCCCGGAGAGGGCGCGTAGCGACCGCGGCGATCTTATTGCCGGTGATGCCGACGCTCCGCACGGCGTCGAGGCCGGATTCAGGGTCCATCACCCGACCGTTTTGGAGAACAATGTCGTACGTCTGGGCAATGAGAAGCGAAGGCGCCAACAGCAGCAGGAGTCGCATCAGGTTAGTCTATCGTCATGCGCGCACGGCATTCTTAGCGACATATTCGTCTACTTTTGTGCCGGAGGGACGCCGACCGTCGATATAATAAAATCGCTCGGCATACTGCAAGTTGTGGGGCTTGGCGAAATCCCGGTACGGGTCGAGCAGAAAATGGCGGATATATTCGCGGTCGGCGGTGCGGTCGTCGTCGCCGAGCAGCGGAAGACGTTTCCCTTGCTGCGTCAACTGCGCACGTAAGTGCGAGCCGAGATTTCCTCCGCCTTGCGACTTGCATTCCGCAATGGCGTCGATTTTCTTTTCGATGTGCGGGCCCATGTCCACCACGCGATTGAAAGGCGACTCCGCCGTGGTGGAAAAATAATAACGCTCGCCGATGGGGCGCGCCGCGAATCCGGCTTCCACTTGCTCCCAGTTTTCGCTCGCGTTGGCGCACAGGGACGCCGCTTCCGCCGCCGCGCGTCCGGTGATCAGGTGATCGGCGGGCTGGCCGGGGGCCTCGGGATGGAAGGAGATTACCGTGTCGGCCTTTACCATTCGATAGATCAGCATCAGGCGGCCGCGCAGATCGGTTTTTGAGATTTCCTCCATGCGGTCGTTGCGGCAGTAGAATTCAAAAACATCCTTGAATCCGAGAGCCGCGGCCATCTTCTCGTGTTCCTGTTCGCTGCTCAGGATGTTGTGCGCATTTGTGCCGCCGCCGGAGTGTTCGTCGTTGGTGGTCCGCACGATGTAGCCGGTGTAGCCTTCGGCCATCAGCTTGGCGCAAAGGCCGGCGGCGAAATACGGCACGTCGTCCAAATGGGCGTGGACTGCCACAAAAACCTTGTCCTTGTGAGGCTGGCCGGAAACGGTCTTTTCAACTGTGGAGTGTGGGGCTGCTGTTTGACTCACCGCGGCTACCTCCTCTCCGCGTGCTGATCGGCGTATTTCATGATCTCGTCTTGATAGTTCGGCTCCGGGCCGATGTAGCGGAACGCTTCGGCATAAGCAAGCCCGCCGAACATCGAACCCATTTGCCGCCAATCCTCCATCAGGAAATGTTTCACATAGCCGAAGTCGGCGGATTCATCCGTGTCTCCCAGCAACGCCAGCTTCTTTCCCTGGCTCGCCAGCCGCTCCCGCAGCCGTCGACCGTAGTCCCGTGCCGGCCCCTTTCCCCGATTGGCGACATTCGCCCGCACTTTGGCGTCGATATACGAGCTGATGTCCACAATCCGATTCGTCAAATGGTGCCCTTGCGGCGCCCGTGAAAAATAATATTTCTCGCGGACGCTCACCGGCTTGAGGCCGGCCTTAAAGTGCTCCGGATAATCTCTCGGGCCGCCTGCCATCCAGCACGCGCCCTCAACCGCCTTACCGGCGACAATGTGATCCGGATTCTCGTCGTATTGATTGTACGGATCCATCACCACAACGGTATTCACCTGGAGCAGCCGGAACAGGAAGATCAGCCGCGCGCGGAGCTCAATGATCGCGCAGTCGTCCATGCGGTGATTGCGATAGTAGAACGAGTAAACTTTCTTGCAGCCCATGGCCTTGCCGGCTTCCTGAATATCCAGTTCGTTCTGCACGGCGCCACGGCCGAGCGTGGAGCCGGAGGCCTCGTCGTTGGACAGGCGGATCAGATACCCGGTATAACCTTCGTCGATCAGCTTGGCGACGGTTCCTGCGGCTCCCAGCGTAATATCGTCGGAGTGCGCCTGCACCGCCGCCAGCACCTTCCCCCGATGAGGTTTGCCGGAACGGTTTCGCTCGATCACCAGATCGTCGGCGAACGAGTAATAATCGGTCGCGCCGAAGGGGTTGTACGGAGACCGCGGAAACGCGTACATCGAGGGAGTGAAGCGGGAAGGCAGATCCGAGTGCTGCGCCGCGGCATTCTGCGCCTCCAGCAACGGCGGGAAGGCGAAACCAGCCGCCATCCCGCCTCCCACTGACCGGCCGAGGAATTTTCGTCTGTCCATAAGGGCTCCTGAGAACTATTCAGCATATACTACGGAGTGATGCGAATCACTCGCCGGGACCTTCTTAAAGGCGCAGCGACGCTCCCGCTCTGGACCAGGCAGGCGCAGGCCGCGGCGGAGGGCGTGGGTCCGCTCAAGATTACGAAAATCGAAGCCGTGCGTTTCCGTTCGGATCTGCACCTGGTCCCCGGCATCGAGCCCAACTGGACGTGGGTTCGCCTGCATACCGATAAAGGCATCGTCGGCCTCGGCGAATCCTACCCGGGCTATGAGGCTCATCGCGGCGCTTTGAAAGAGCTCGCTCCGTTGATCCTCGGGAAGGATGCGACGCAGATAGAGCGCCTCTGGCAAGACCTCTTTTATCACATCTCTTATCAGCCCTGGGGCGGGGCCGATACGCGCATGCTGACGGCCATCAACATCGCCCAGTGGGACATCCTGGGCAAGGCGGCGGGCCTTCCGGTCTACAAACTGCTGGGCGGCAAAGCACAGGAAAAACTCATGGTTTATAACACCATGAACGGTTGGCCGATCAATGGCATGAGGGAGCATACGGCGCCCGAAAAGCTTACCGAATTCCTGCTGGCGCGAGGGATCAAAGGCATCAAGATCTATCCTTATGACCGGGGTCCGGTGAACGCATACGCCAGGCACGGGGGAACGTTTATCACGCAGGCGGAACTTCGCCAGTCCCTCGACCCGATTCAACGCATCCGAAAAACGGCGGGCGACGAGATGGAGATCGCCCTCGATTTGAGCAGCAAATGGAACCTGCCGTGTTCGCTCGAAATCGCCCATTCGCTGGAACCGTACGGCATCATGTGGATTGAAGACGCCATGCTTCCCGACGACCTGGCGGCGTATGTGGCGCTCTGCAAGGCAACCTCTATCCCGATTTGCAACAGCGAGCGTCTGGCGACGCGATTCCGTTTCCGCGAGTTGTTCGAGCTGCGCGCCGTCGACGTGGTGATGTATGACGTGACCTGGTGCGGAGGGATTTCCGAAGCCAGGAAAATTTCCGACATGGCCGACACATACAAGATTCCCACTGCGCCGCACACGGGCGGCGGGCCGATTCTTTGGTACTCGTCCATTCACACGGCGACCTCGCTCACCAACTTCTACATCATGGAGAGCGTGTATCACCTGTATAACGATCTGTACCCGCACTTCCTCAAAAACGTGCCGGTTCCGCTGAACGGCTACGTAACCGCGCCGGAGCTGCCGGGACTGGGCCTCGAAGTTCGCGAGGAGCCCTTCCGGAACGGCGACGCGGTAGTGGAGACGATTGCCGAACTCTAGTGGGATGTTCCAGCCCGCGGAAAAAGTCTTTCGCAGGGCATGGCCCCGCGCCACAGAGGTACCCAAGTTATTGATTTGCCGTTGTGGGGCAGTGCCATGCGCTGCCAAAAAAAGAGCTCTTACGACTTTTTCCGCAGCCTGTCACGCATGGCGGCCCAGCATCGACACGGAGCCGCGACCATCAGGGAGCGGGTAGGCGCGGAGCTGCGCTTTCGAAATGGAAAATTGAGGACTCGTCAGGCTTCGTGCGCGGCTTCAATCCTGGCGTTACTCCGGAACAGTGCCGCGACAAATAGAAGAATGACGAACGCTCCCGCCGCGGAGCTGAGCCAGAACGGTTTCCAGTCATGCACGGCTGCGGCGCCCGATCCGTTGGTGAAAAAATCCAACCCGGCGCCCGAAATCACCGATCCTGCGTACATACCCATGCCGTAGGTCATGAAGGTGAGGAATCCTTGCGCCGCGCTGCGCAAGTGCGCGGGCGCCTGCTGGTCTGTGTAAAGCTGTCCGGTCATGAAGAAGAAATCGTAACAAATGCCGTGCAGCAGAATGGCGACGTAGAACATCCATACGCCCGCTCCTGCGTCGCCCAAAGCAAGCAGCGCATACCGGATGGCCCACGCCGCCAGGCCGACCAGCAAAATGCCCTTCACGCTGACCCGCCGCAGGACCCAGGGCATGACCAGCATCATCCCGACTTCCGATACTTGCCCCAGCGTCATTTTTCCGGCGGCATTGGCCACGTGGACATCGTTCAAATAGTCGTTGGTGAAGGAAAAGTAGAAAGTCAGAGGGATGCAAGCCAGCACCGAGGCGATGGCGAAAACCAGAAACGACCGGTCCTTCATCATCACCAGCGCGTCCAGCCCCAACACCCGGCGCACGCTGAACGACTCTCCTTTCGCGCCCGGCGGCGTGTGCGGCAGAATCAGGCTGAACAAACCCATCGCCACGGATGCGCCGGAGGCCAGCAGGAAAGGGGTCGCTGATTTCTCCAGCGCCATCGACCCCACCGCGACCCCGATGGCGATCCAACCCAACGTTCCAAAGACCCGGATCAAGGGAAAGTCGCGGCCGGCATCTTCTACATGTTTGAGCGTGAGCGAATTGGTCAAAGCGATGGTTGGGAAATAGCAGAGGCAGTATGCCAGCAGCAATCCGTAGACGGCGCCGAACGTCTGAGCGCTGGCCACCCGCCACAGCAGAATCGCGCCGGCAAAATGGAGCACCGCCAGAACGCGTTCCGTGGAGAAGAACCGGTCGGCAATCAAACCCACAAAAAACGGCGAGATCATGGACGCCAGCGCCGTTGTGCCGAAAACCGCTCCTGCCTGCGTTCCCGTGAAGTGCAGGGTGCTGGTCAGGTAGGTGCTGAGAGTGACGTACCAGGCGCCCCAAACCACGTAATTGAGAAACATCATCGCGCTGAGCCGCGCCCGGGTGGAAAAAGACATGAAGAGAATAGCATGGCAGAGATTAGCGAGGAATGAAGGTGTGGGGCGGGCTGTCAGCCGGCAGCCGCCCTCAGGGCGGCTTTTTATGTTTCCCACGCGTTGACATTCAACCTCTGCGCACATCAGTTTTGATATCCTCTAACCATGCTTCTGCCTCGCAAAACCCTCGTTGTGTCCCTGGTCGCACCGCTGGTTCCGCTGCTGATTTTCGCTCAGCAGACCACGGAAAAAGTGGACCTGAACGTCATTCATAAGATCAAAGCCGCCGAACTGGGCGGCGGTGGTCGCGGTGGATTCGGCGGAGGCGGCGGCAGAGGAGGAGAAGGCCGCGGCGGGTCCCAGATCATGAACACCATGTACAACCTGACGGACCGTTTCGGCCCCAGGTTGGTCAACTCGCCTCAGTTCAAGCGCGCGGGCGATTGGGCCGTCAGCCAGTTGAAAGAGTGGGGCATGACCAACGCCCATCTCGAAAAATGGTCCACCGCGGGCGGCCGCGGCGGCGCGATTCCCAGCTGGGAGATCACCGGTTACACCGGCGCGATGACCGAGCCCACCTACATGCCTCTTATCGGCTATCCGCAAGCCTGGAGCGGCGGCACCAACGGCATGGTCACCGGCGAAGCGATTGAAGCCTCCATCCAGACCCCCGCCGATCTTGAAAAATGGAAGGGCAAGCTGAAGGGAAAAATCGTGCTGACGGTTCCTCTTCAGGAGCTCGCGTTTCCGACCACGCCTCTGGCGCGTCGTTATACGGATGAAGAACTGCATGCCCTGGTGCCCGAAGTGCTTCCTGAGGGAGGCGCCGGCGGTGGCCGAGGAGGCGGACGCGGCGGACAGAACGCGGCACTCCTGGCGATGACTCCCGAAGAGCGCCAGGCCTTCACCGAAAAGCAGCGCACATTCTTCGCCGACGAGGGCGTGCTCCTGACGCTGACAGCCAACGCGCGCGGTCAGAGCGGCACCGTGTTCGCCAGCAACGGCTCCCCTCGCACCGGCGACCCCACCAAGAATCTGCCCTCGGTCGCGATCACCGCTGAGAATTACAACCGCATTGTGCGTCTCCTGGAACACAAGGTTCCAGTGAAATTGTCGTTCGATATTAAAGTCGCGTGGGATACCAGCAATACGGATTCGTTCAACGTCGTCGCCGACATTCCGGGCTCGACCAAGCCGAATGAAATCGTGATGGTCGGCGGCCATTTCGATTCCTGGCACATGGGCACCGGCGCCACCGACAACGGAGCGGGCAGCGCCGTCGCCATGGAAGTCATGCGCATTTTGAAATCCCTCAACCTGAAAATGGATCGCACCGTGCGCATCGGCCTGTGGGGCGGGGAAGAAGAAGGCCTGCTCGGGTCCGCCGCCTTCGTGAAGGAACATTTCGCCGATCCCGCCACCATGAAAACCACGGGTGAGCACGACGGCTTCGCGGGATACTTCAACATCGACAACGGCACCGGCCGGATTCGCGGCATTTATCTGCAAGAGAACGAAATGGTCCGCCCGATTTTCGAATCTTGGTTCGCCGCTCTCAAGGATCTGACGCCAGGGATCATCACCATCCGCAACACCGGCGGCACCGATCACCAGTCCTACGACCGCGTCGGCCTGCCCGGCTTCCAGTTCATCCAGGACCCGATGGATTACGACACGCGCACGCACCATTCCAACATGGACGTCTACGATCGCATCCAGCAGGCGGACATGGAGCAGATGGCCATCATCGAAGCGGTGTTCGTCTATAACGCTGCGACCAGGCCCGAAAAACTTCCGCGCAAGGAATTGCCGGCGCCCACGCCCCCAGGCGGTCGCGGCGGCCGCGGCGCCAATTAGACAACATGAAAATGGTGCTCGCGCTGGCTCTGGCGACATATTTGCACGCCCAGCCGGTCAATTGGAAAATCGACCCACTGCACTCGAGCGCGCAGTTCAGCGTGAAGCACCTGATGATCTCCACCGTGCGCGGCCAGTTCGGCGGCGTCAGGGGGAATATCGTCTACGATCCCAAAAATCCGGCCGCCGCGACCGTGGAGGCGACCATCGATTGCTCCACCGTGAACACCGGCGAGCCCAAGCGCGATGCCGATTTGAAGACCACCGAGTTCTTCGACGTGAAGAACTACCCGGTCATGAAGTTCAAATCGAAGCGCGTCGAAGGCGCGACAGCAGGGAAACTAAAAATGACCGGCGACCTGACCATCAACGCCATTACTCGTGAGGTCCTGCTCGATCTGGACCCTCCCTCCGGGGAGATCAAGGACGCGCAGGGCCGCCTCAAAATTGGCGTCAGCGGCGTAACGAAAATCAGCCGCAAGGAGTTCGGCATTACCTACAATCCGATTCTCGAAACCGGCGGCGTGACCGTGAGCGACGAAGTGTCGATTGTTTTAGAGATCGAGCTCATCCGGAACTAGTGGCCCGTCGCAGCGAGTTCGTTAGCATCCCCTCCATAACTGTCGGGGTTCCGTTGACGGGTGATCGCGTGCCGGCTGTGCTCTCAAGCATCGAAATGGAACCCCGACAGTTATGGAGGGGATGCTAACGGTTTCCCGTAGACACGCCACTAGTTTCCGCGTCTGTCCGCTCCCTGACGGTCGCGGTTCCGTTGAACCGCCATGCGTGAGCATGCGGGCAGACCGGAAACCCTCGCTAGCTAGGGCAACGATTCAGATACAATCTTGGCATGCGTGAATTGCTGCTCACCTGCTTGCTGGCGGCCACGGCTCTCGCGCAGCCTGAAAAGTTCGGCGGCTTTACCGGTTCCAACGACGTCGGCAACCCTCCCCTCAAAGGCGGCGCTGAGTTCGACGCCTCCACTGGCCAGTACAAAATCACCGGCTCCGGCACCGATATTTGGGGTAAGGCCGATCAGTTCCACTACGTTTGGCGGGAAATGTCCGGCAACTTCGCCGTCACCGCCACGGCGAAATTTCTCACTGAGGGAATCGGGCATCGCAAGGCAGTCGTGATGCTCCGCAAGACGCTCGACACCGATTCGCCGTTCGTCCAACTCGCCATCCACGGCGACGGCACGCCGGCGGTTCAGTTCCGCAATACCAAGGCCGACAACACCAATACCGTCGATTTTCCCGTCGAAGGCCCCGGCACCTGGAAGCTGAAACTGGTCCGCCAGGGAACCACCATCACCGTGTGGATCGCCAAGGATGGTGCGCCGTTGCGGGAACTGGGGCACACGCTGAATCAGTTGGGCAGCCCCATATTAGTCGGCCTGGGCGTCAGCTCCCACACCCAGGAGGCGACCAACACCGTCTTGTTTTCCGACGTCGCCGTCGAGGCTAAGTAGGACCCATGCGCCAGCTACTCATAATCTGCCTGTCAGCTTCCGCCTTCGCCCAAACCGGTATCTTTACCAACACCGGCGACGTCGGCGGCCCCGCGATCAAAGGATCCACCCAGTTCTCCGACGGCCAATACCGCATCACCGGCTCCGGAATTAACATCTGGGCCAAGCAGGACCAGTTCCAATACGCCTGGCGGGAGATGAACGGTAATTTCACGGTCACGGCCACCCTGCGATTCCTCGGTCAGGGCTCCGATCATCGCAAGGCCGGCATCATGGTGCGCCAGTCTCTCGAAACCGACGCGCCCTACGCCGATGTCGTGATCCACGGCAATGGCATGCCCGGGCTTCAGTGGCGCAGCAAGCCCGGCGAAGACACCAACGCCTTCGATTTTCCGTTCGACAGTCCCGGCACGTTCAAAGTGAAGCTGGTTCGCACCGGCGTCAGGATTTACATGTTCCTCGCCAAGGACGGCGCGGAGCTTAAGGAACTCGCCCACACGGAAGTGTCGCTCCGCAACCCTGTCCTGGTCGGCCTGGTCGTTTGCTCGCACAAAGCCGACGCCTCGGACACCATCATTTTTTCAGATGTCTCGGTCGATGCTAAATGACACCAAATAGCCCATTGTGGGGCCGCCAATGCTGGCGGCAGCCGTCCTTCCAGGCGGCTTCGGGCAGCGCCGGCACGAAAGCCGGCTTGCCGCCATAATTGGCGGCCCCACGAGGCCAAGCCTACACTAGCAGGCCCGGCCGTTTCAAGTACCTGTCGACAATGGCATCGGCCGTCCGCAGCGTCTGCGCCAGAATCGTCAGCGTCGGATTCCCCGACGGATTCTGCGGAAACGTCGACGCGCCCAGCACAAATAAATTCGACATCTGCCAGTGCTGCAACCACGTGTTCACGACCGAGTTCCCAGGGTTCGCGCCCATAATGGTTCCGCCCTGCAAGTGCGTGGACTTATATGTATTGACATCGTAGCGGCGAGGCAGCGCAGCCGCGGCCACCTCTCGCGCTCCCATCGCGCGGCCCACCTCGGCCATCTTCGACGTCAGGTACGCGATCATGTTCCGCTCGTTGTCGTTCCAGTCCATAGTCATGCGCAACAGCGGGTCGCCATTCGCATCGCGATACGTGGGGTCCAGGTCCATGTAATTCGTGCGATACGCCAGATGCTCGCCGGAGATGCCCAGATTCGACGTGCAATCGAACGCGTCGATGGCCGCTTTCTTCCACTCCGACCCCCAGGTCGCCTTCACCGACGGTGGCACGGCTCCGAAACCGCCGATCGGCGGGTACCCGCGCGACCACGCCGCAATGTACGCGCCGCGTATAAAATCGAGCCGACCATGATCGAACGAATCGCCGTCCAGATCGCGAATCGCCACCCCGCACGCCCCCGAACCCATGAACCGGTTCAACGGATGGTCGAAGAACATCACCACTCCGCGCGAAGTCGCCTGGTGCGTCAGGTTGCGCCCCACGTGCCCCGTCCCTTTCGCCGCGTCGTACGCCTCGCCGATCTTCGATAGCAGCAGCAGCCTGGTGTTGTTCAGCGTCCAGGAAGCCAGCATCACCAGGTCTGCCGGCTGCACGATCTCCTCACCCTGGACATCCACATAGGAGACGCCCGTCGTCTTGCCGTCTTTATAAAGCACGCGCCGCACATTCGCTCCCGTCCGAACCGTCACGTTTTTTTGCCGCGCGATCACCGGCATCAGCGTGTTCGTCGGCTGCGCCTTCGCGCCCACCATGCATCCGAAACGCTCGCAGAACCCGCAGTATTGGCAGGCGGGCCGCACAATCCCATCAGGATTCCGATACGCCTGGCTCAAATTGGCCGAAGGCGCAGGGGACGGATGATAACCCAGGGACCGCGCCGCGTCCCTGAACAGCGTCGGGAAATGCCCGATCTTTTGTGGAGGCGTCGGATACTCCGCCGAATGCGGACCCTCAAACGGATCTCCCGTTTTTCCCGAAATCCCCAGCAGCCTCTCCGCGCGCGTGTAGAAGGGCTCCAGTTCCGCGTACGTGATGCCCCAATCCTGCATCGAATGATTTGCCGGCAGCTTCGCCGCGCCGTAGCGTTCCACCGTGCGCGTCACAATCTCGAAGCAATCCGGCAAAACCCGCGGCGTGCAGCCGTTCCAATGCTCCCCCGCGCCGCCGACTCCCGTCCCCGGCAGGAAACTCGAGAACTGCCGCACCGGCAACGCCCTGTCTTTCGATGTGTGCCGGAACGTCACCGTCTCTTTGGACGCGTCCTGCATCAGGCGCAGGCGGATCTGGTAATCCAGCTCGTCCATCCCGTCGAAATAATCGGCGGTTTTGCGCGGCCCGCCGCGCTCCAGCACCACTACCGACAACCCTGTCCGAGCCCCCAGTTCCTTGGCCATCAGCAGCCCCGACCATCCCCCGCCGATAATGGCGACATCCATCCGCGGCAGCGTCTTCATTCCGCGTCCTCCGAAGGTTTTACAGGGTGCCCTACCACTTCTCGCAGACTGCGGGGCTTGGGCCGGAACGGCTTCCCGTAATGCTGGTCGATGTGCTCGCCCCAGCTCATGTACGGCCCCGGATACCCGATCATCTGCCAGCCGATCATATCGGCATTGCCGCCGTGCATCGGGTCCGAGAACATGCCCTCGATAGTGTGCTGCCGCAGCATCCGGAAAAAATAGGTCGTCTCGATTCCCTTGAGCTTCGCATCCTGCGCCGCCGGCGTCATCCCCTCAAAATCCTGCCCCAACAACACCAGCCCTTCGCGATAAACTTCCCGCGGCGTGGCCTTGCCCTGATACCCTTGCTCCGGCAGTCCGTCCTCAAAAGGAGGCTGCGTATATCGGTAGCGATCCCGTCCATAAGGCCCCGCCAGTTGCCGGTCGATATAAATGACGACGCCGCCCTCCGTCGCGCCGGGCCCATTCGCGTCACTAGGAAAAATGCGAGCCGTCGCCGCCGATATGATCAGCGCCTCCCGCTCATCAAAAAATCGCAGCGGCACCCGAATCTTCCGCGCGCTCTGCGCATGGACCACCATCGGCGTCCGGTGGAGCGTGAACACCAGCGCCCCTCCAACCGCCGTCGCCGAGAACGTAAGAAAGTGCCGACGCCTCATCCCCGGCTAGCCTACCACAGCCCCATCCTGTAATATGTTGTCTTACGAACCATGGAACACTTCGACGTGCTGATCGTAGGCGCCGGCCTCTCTGGCATTGACGCGGCCCATCACCTTCAGAAATTCTGTCCCAACAAAACCTACGTCATCCTCGAACAGCGCCACCACATCGGCGGCACCTGGGACCTGTTCCGCTACCCCGGCATCCGCTCCGACTCCGACATGTTCACCATGGGCTACTCCTTCCGTCCCTGGACCAGCCCGAAAGCCATTTCTCCTGGCGACGCCATCCGCGACTACATCTCCTCGACCGCCCGCGACGAAGGCATCGATGCCCACATCCGCTTCGGCCACCATATTCATAGTGCGTCATGGTCAACGGAAGACGCTACGTGGACCATCCACGCCATTGACCCATCAGGCGAAGTCACGTTAACCTGCAACTTTTTGTTCTCCTGCGCCGGCTATTACCGTTATTCCTCCGGTTACACGCCGGAATTTCCGAGCATCGACCGCTTCGACGGCCTCGTCGTTCACCCTCAAGCCTGGCCCGAAAATCTCGACTACGCCGACAAGCGCATCGTCATCATCGGCAGCGGAGCCACCGCCGTCACGCTAGTCCCCGCCATGGCCAAAACCGCGGCCCACGTGACCATGCTCCAGCGCTCGCCGACCTACGTCATCTCCCTGCCCGAAAAAGACGTCATCGCCAATTTCCTGCGCCGCGTGCTGCCCTCCATGTGGGCCTATAAGCTCAGCCGCTGGAAGAATGTCGCCTTCATGACCTGGATCTACCAGTTCTCGCAGCGCTTCCCGAATTTCATGAAAAAGGGACTCATCAAGAAGGCGAGCGAGCAACTGGGCCCCAATTACGACGTCGAGACGCACTTCACTCCTCGCTATAAGCCATGGGAACAAAGAATGTGTCTGGTTCCCGACGCCGACATGTTCGAAGCCATCAAATCGGATCGCGCCAGCGTAGTCACCGATCAAATTGCGACCTTCACCGCGAAAGGTCTCCAGCTCAAGTCGGGCCTGGAGATCGACGCCGATATCATCGTCACCGCCACTGGCCTGGTCATGCAGCCCTTCGGTGGAATGCAACTATCGGTCGATGGATGTCACGTGGATATCGGCCAGACCCTCGCCTATAAAGGAGTCATGATCTCCGGCGTCCCCAACCTGGCCGGCGTCTTCGGCTACATCAACGCCTCCTGGACCCTCAAAGCCGATTTAATTTGCAGCTACGTCTGCCGCATCCTGAATTTCATGGACAGCAAAAACATGCGCCAGGTAACCCCCACCCCCAGCAATGATGAGAAACCCGTCGCCCCGTTCGTCGAAAATTTCAGTTCCGGCTATATGCAGCGAGCCCTGGCCGCCTGGCCCAAACAAGGCTCAAAACCCCCGTGGCGGGTAAACCAAAACTACTTCCGCGACACCGTCGCTATGAAGTGGACCAAAGTAGACGATGCCGCGCTAGTGTTCTCCAACCCCCCGCGCGCACAGCCCGCCCCCGACCACCAACTGGCCGAAACCGCAAAGTAAACCAAATCCTCACCCCCTAGATGTGTGACGTGGCGCACGCACTCGTGCGTGCCGCGTCGAGACTCGTCTCGATGCTTGCGCTTTAAGAATTAAACTGGTGGGCTCGACAGAACTCGAATCTGTGACCTCCTGCGTGTCAAGCAGGCGCTCTAACCAACTGAGCTACGAGCCCCTGGTGTAAAGAGGGTGACTGGGGGTGCGAACCTCTAATATATCATGCCCTCGCCCGTTCGCTAAACTTTATACATGCCTTCTCTCGCACCTCCGCGCCGCCTTCTGTTCGGCCCCGGCCCCACCCAAGTCGAACCCCGCGTCTACGACGCTATGACCAAACCCGTGGTCGGCTACCTCGACCCCTTCTTCTTCGGAGTCGTCGACGAGATTCGCCGCGACCTCCGCGTCCTGTTCGGAACCTCGAACCCTCTCACCTTCCCCATTTCCGGAACGGGGAGCGCGGGCATGGAAGCCGCCGTCTCCAACTTCTCCGGCCCCGGAACAAAACTCGCCGTCTTTGTTTCCGGCTTTTTTGGCGATCGCATCGCCGAAATGGGCCGCCGCCACGGAGCCACGGTCGTTCGCTGCGAAAAACCCTGGGGCGAAACGTTCACCGAAGCGGAAGCTACCGAGTTTCTCGACCGCGAACGCCCCCAGCTGGTCGCCTTCGTCCACGCCGAAACATCCACCGGAGCCCTGCAACCGCCTCCCGCCATCACGAAACCCGCGCGCGCCATCGGAGCGCTGGTCATCGCCGATTGCGTCACCTCGCTCGGCGGCGTGCCGATTGATATCGATGCCTCCGGCATCGATATTGCTTACAGTTGTTCACAGAAAGGACTGAGCTGCCCTCCCGGCCTTTCGCCCATCACCGTCTCCCCGCGCGCCGCCGAGCATCTGAAAAATCGCGACAACCCCGTCTGGTATCTCGACCTCCGGCTCCTCAATGATTACTACGACGCGCCGCACAAGTATCACCACACCGCGCCCATCTCCACTTTTTACGCCCTGCGCGAAGGCTTGGCAGCCATCATGGACGAAGGAGCGTCCGCCCGATACGCCCGCCACCAGCGCTCGCACGACGAATTCGTCCGCCGCATCGAAGCCATGGGCCTCTCCATGCACGTCGCCCCAGGCTTCCGCATCGCGACCCTCAACACCGTTCGCGTGCCCTCCGGAGCCGACGATCTGGGCATCCGCAAGCGCCTTCTCTCCGACCACGACATCGAAATTGCCGGAGGCTTCGGCCCTCTCGCCGGCAAAATCTTCCGCATCGGTCTCATGGGCCCTCTCGCCACACCCGGCAATGTCGAATTATTTTGCTCCGCGTTTTCAAAATGCTTGAAAAATGTGTTACCAATAAGGGCTGGGGCAGCGTAACTGGCGAACGCGGAAGCATAGACTTTCGAGCACGAGTGGAGGACACCGGGCCAGGATTCAATGTCCTGGCCCGTATGCCCAAATTCGAACTCACCAAAACGCTTGAAGCCGTAAAGCTGAATCCCCGAACTCTCCGTCCGCTGGGCCCCATAAAATCGACCATTCCTTACGGCGCAGTCCTCGAAAAACTAACCCGCGATCGCGACATGCAGCAGTTCCACTATCTCAACGAACCTTACGAGATCCCCTACAGCGACATCGCCTCCGCCCTAAAGCCCCTCGACTAAAGCCGTGTGGCGTACGCACTCGTGCGTGCCGCGTCGAGACTCGTCTCGATGCTCGTCTACTAATCCGAACTATAGTTAATCTCCAACTTCCTAGCCTGCGTGGCCGCGATCCCCAACAACACCATCGTGACGACCACCAGTCCCCCCGCCGCCCACACCACCGGAGCAGCCTCCGCCGACGAGAGCAGCAACGCCGCCAGCGCCGGCGTATCGTTCGGCCTCGCCACCACCGGACACATCGATTGCAAATAAAAAATCACGCTGATCTTCTTGAGCGTCGCCGGCAGGAACGGATTCGCACTCTCCCACAACAGCACCACCGCAGCCGGAATAATCGGATTCCGGAACAACAACCCCGCCGCCAGGAACACACTCCCATATCCCAGGCACGCCAGCGCCGTTACGCCCAGGTACGCCCCGATCTGCCTCATCCCCGGCCCATGCAGATACTCCGTCATCGCCGGACCCGTCAAATGCCAGCCGATGGCCAGCAATTGCAGCCCCGTGCTCACCGTAAAAATGACGACGGTCGCAATCAGCCCCGCCAAATATTTCCCTACCAGCAATACTTCCCGCCGTATCGGAGCCAGCAAGTAAAAGTGCAGACTCTTATCAAGAAGTTCCCCGCGAAACAGGTTCGTGAAAATCCCCACGCACCCGAAGAAAATCGCCAGCCTCAAAAAGAAAAACTGAAACACCGTCGCGAAAATCAGCGAGTCTTTCGGAATCGTTCGTAGCTCATTCGTCTGCCGCCCGACAAGTTCGTCGTCCCGGAATGAGAGAAGATAATCGTTCTCCCCGTCCGTGTAGCGATACACCGCCTGTTCGTGCTGCTCTCGCCTCCGGTTGAAATGGAACACCTGCCTCCCGTACGGTTCGCCTAGCTTCGCGACGACCTCGTCCTTGCTCATCCCCATCTTGATCGAGCCGGTCATCTCTCTCGTGATCGGATGCGTCGACGCCTCCTCCGCCCTCCGGTCGCGATCGTGAATCACCGCAATCGAATCCGCGAAAAACAACGCCGCCGGTGCCAGGGCCAATAAATACACCCAAATCCCGCGCTTGGCGAAAAACGTTTTGCGCATCTCCAGCCGGATCACGCTCTTGATCTGCGCCCACCACAACGCCCAATTCATTTCGAGGTTTCCTCCCCGCCAATGAGATACTCGTAAATCGAATTGGCGTTATCGTCCGCCGGCGTGACGCTCTCAATTGCGATTCCCTCCAGCGCAATATGATTCAGCAGACGATAAAACTTGTCCGCATCCCGAGTCTTGATCAGCAGCCCTCCACCGTCCACATGAAGCTTCACCTCCACCACATGATCCGTCTCAAAAACCCTGGCCGCCATCGCCGAAGGCCTGTCGCACCGGATCTGCACCTGTATCGGCTGCTCGCTGATCTCTGAGCGCACCCCGCTGATCTCGCCCTCCGCCACTACGTAGCCGTTCGAAAGCAGAATCACCTGGTCCGAAATCATGTCGACCTCGTGCAGGATATGAGTGGACATCATCACGTGCCGCCCCTTGCTGGCGAACTCGCGAAACAGTGCAATGGTCTCAGCCCGTACCAGCGGATCCAGACCGTTGAGTGGTTCGTCCAGCACCAGCACCCGGGGATCGTGGGCAATCGCCTGCGCCAGCTTGATCCTCTGCCGCATCCCTTTGCTATACCCTGCGATCTTCCGCTTCGCCGGCTCCACCAGGCCCACGCGCTCAATCGCCTTCCACGCCCGAGCCTCGCAATCCGCATGCGAATCCCCAAACAACCGCAAAAACGAATAGACAAAATCAAACCCCGTAAGGCCCTTGGGAAACGAATCGAACTGTGTTGAATACCCCACAATCCGGAACAATTTCTCCGGATCGTCCGTCGCCGCACCCAGCACCTTTATCGCCCCGCGTGTCGGCCGCACCAGGCCAGTCATCAAATTCATGAGCGTAGTTTTGCCCGACCCGTTCGGCCCGACCAGCGAAGTAATCCCCGGCGGAATGGTCAGCGTGACCCGGTTGACTCCCAGCACCTCGCCATAAAATCGCGAGACGTTGTCAAAAATAACCAGGCTCTCCTCAATAGGCGGAGGCGTGACTGGCCCCTGGCCCCTGGCCCCTGGCCCCTCGACCGCGCGCGGCGCCTCGATCACTTCACCACCTCGAACGCCCGCACTTTTTTCGACAGCAGCCAGAGGCAGATCGCCGAGACAGCGCCCAGCACCGCCCACGCCTGCGCCGCCGTGACGCCTCCGCCGTTGTCGTAGTGCAGCAGTTGTCCCAAAGCTGTCGCCATCATCCGTGCGATGTCGATCAGCGACCCCTTGTCTGTCCGCATCACTTCGTTAATGGCCGCGCCGAATCCAGCGCCCGCGAAAAACACGCCCAGAATGAGACCTCCCGCCGCGATCTTCCATCGCACCCAAGCCGAGATCGCCAGCGCGATCAGCGACAGCACCACCGTCCACACAAACAGCCCCGCCAGCAATCCCCATGCGATCCACAAATGATCTTTGGTCCAATCCCATCCCGCCATGTCCGCCTGAATCCCGAACAGAATCAGCCCCGGAATCCAGGTGATCCACGCCAGTAAATACAGCAGCACCGTCATCCGCCCCAGTACATATTCGGTCCGCGTAAACGGCCGGCATAAATACAGCGGCATTGCATTGTTGGTCACATCCGGAGACACCAGGCTAGGCCCCACGATCGCCGTCAGCAGATACGCCATCACCGACTGAAAATTACAAAAAATCACAAAGAATCGCTGGTTGACCTCCAGAAAATTCCCCGCCGCCGGATTCAGCGCCCTCAGAAACGACACGTTGTGCGCGATGTAAATGAACCCCGCGGCCCCGATCGGATAAATCGCGCACGCGGCTAAGAACATCAGCAGAAATTTCGATTGAAACAGCCGCGCAAAGCTGTACCGCGGCAAAATCATGAACCGCGACCACCCGGGGGTCATCCCGCCCGCGTATCCCTTATAAGTGCGTTTATAAACAGCCATAAAAATGGGGACAGCCTACTCTGTCCCAAGGCGCCACGCATCCTCCCGAAATCCTCGCGAACCACGCCGCCGGTGGACAGAGCGGGCTGTCCCCAGTTTTCGCCCCGTCAGCAAAACCCATCAGTTCTCCATCGCCTTCAAAAAAATATCCTCCAGCGTGTCCCGCCGGTAATTCAGCCTCCGCAACTGCAAATCTCTCTCCGCCGCCAGCCGATAAATCTCGCGCAGCTCGAACCCGACGGGACAGATCATCTTGAAACGGCCGTAGCCGGCCGATGCACACTCGCAGCCGAGTTGAGTCAGCGCATCCGCGAATCCGCTATCGTCCCCGCGAGTCTCCAGTTCCACGAACCTCTTGTTCGCGCGCCGTTCTTCTTCCAGATTCGCGTAGTGGACAATCCGCCCCTGCTTCAAAATGAGAACTTCTTCGCACGTCTCTTCCACATCGCGCAGCAGATGCGAGCACAACACGATGTGCATATCGCTGACCGCCTTCATTTCGCCGATCAGCTTGATCATGCGGATGCGCGCCGGCGGATCCAGGCCATTGGTAGGCTCATCGAGAATCACCAGCTTCGGCCCATGAACAATCGCCTGCGCCAGCTTCGCCAGCTGCTTCATCCCCAGCGAATAAGTCCCCAAAGGACGGTACCGGGCCTCGCCCAGCCCCACATAAAACAACACCTCGTGAGCCCGCTCCAAAGCCGCGTCCTTGGGAAGCCCGCTCAACTCGCCCATCATCCGGATGAACGAAACCGCGGTCATGTTGGCGATGAACGAATCGTTCTCCGGCATGTACCCGACCACCGCGCGAATCTGTTTCTGTTCGCTCCGGATGTCGTGCCCGAAAATCGAGGCCGTCCCCGCCGTCAATGGACAGAACCCCAGCAGCGATTGAATCAGCGTCGATTTCCCCGCGCCATTCGGCCCCAGCAACCCAATGGTGCGTCCGGAAAGCGATACGCGCAGGTCTTTTAAAATATCGCGAGACCCAAACCGCACCCCCAGCCCCGCCAACTCAATCACAGGTTGCAATGAATCCCTAGAACCTTTCTCACTTCTTGTGGGGCCACGCTCTAAGCCTGCAGCCGCCTCTAAGGCGGCTCTATTGCCGCGAAGCCCCCAACGCCGGACCCATCAACTTCGTAAACAAACTCCCCGCATTCCCACCATTCAATCCTACCAGCGTGTCGAGCCCCAGCCCGAAAAAGCTCCCTCGCGTCGCCGCCACAATCCGGTCCGGCTCCGCATACACGTAAATCAGCGTCGGAGCCCGATCCGCCGTCAGAGCCTCCAGCGCCTTCTGCTGCTCCGCCGTCAGAAACTTGGTCTGCTTCAACTGATCCGCCATCGGCGCAATCGCCGCGCTCGCGTTGTACCAGGCCAGCGCCGAAAAATTCATCTGCCCGTTCTGCGGCAACTGCTGCCGGAAAGCGGTTGAGCTTGTCAACGTCGTTCCCGACGTCCGATTCTGAATCGACGTCGATAGCAGCCCATGATTCGGGGCCATCAGCAGGTACCCGTCTGTGAATACATAATTCACCGCCACCGGACTCTTGGCCGTCGACAGCACGTAGTAGGTGAGCCCGCCGACGACCTCGTTCGTGAGCTTCACCTGGGCATCCGGCTGCGCCTGCTGCGCCGCCTTCACCACCTGCTCGATCGACCATTCGAGGCGCGTCGGATTATTCACCTCCACCGCAACCTTCCAACTCGGCGAAGGCAGCAGCGGCCCGTCCACCGCAATCGTCATCTCCCCGCCCAGCGTAGCCGCGATGTCGTTGGTCACATCCACGCCCGTCGCTTTTTGAATCTCGCTAAAGACCGTCGCCGGCAACTGGCTCAGCAGCGCCGCCGGATTGTTCACCACGAAGGAAGCCGCGAACGTGGCATCCGGAGAGATGAAGTCCAGAGTCCCCATCGGCGCCGGGGCCGCGATCCAGCTCGCCATCCCAGTCCTCGTCCCACTGAAACTTACCGTAGCCGAGTTCTCCGTGCGCCCCAGATTCTGCTTGCGCTCCACCACCAGGTAGCGAATATTGTTGAGCCCAGTCACGTCCTTGGAATCTTTTACGTGCGCCGGCAAAATTTGTTCCATGTCCGCCGCAAAAAGCCATCCCGCCCCCGACGCATAACTCTGCGCCACGCGCTTCCCCAACTCCGTCCCTTCAAACCCAGAAGTGATTCTCCCCCCCATCACAACCAGACCACCCTGTTCCGTCACCTCATAACCCCGCCCGTCAGGGCGGGGATAACCAGCCGATCCCAAATACTCCTTCAACCCCTGCTTCCGCGCCTCCGCCACCATCACCGGCCCAAGCAAATGCCCACCACTCACCGGCACCGCCAGCACAATCTCATCCCCCAAGTAATCGCTGACCGTCCGCACCTGCTCGACAATCCGCCTCACACTTCGAGCCCCCTCCGCGTTCCACCACTCCGACAATACCGGACTCTGCTTCGCCCTCTCCTCGAAAATCGAATCCGCCTCAGCCAACTGGGACGCCAGGTTCGGCATCGATACAAACACCGCCGTATTCGCCGGCAGCACCGCGGTCAGCTTCGAGCTATACCGCATCCCCGGTCCCGGAATCGCGTCGATCCTTTTCGAAATCGCCGACAACTCCCCCAGCAGCGCCAGATACTTCGGCGAATTCTCACTCCACGAAATATCCGCCGCCACGCCTGTGAGAGCCATCGTCGGATTGGTCGCCGTCTGGTCTCCGCGATGCAACATCTCCGTGCCCGTCGCCATATCGACCTTCACTTCTCCTGCCACCACCGACACCCGCGACCCCTTCAGCCCCCTGCTGACCGAGAAAATCGTCCCCTTGACAGACACCATGCAATCCGGCGTGGAAATCTCCAGCCGTCCTCTGCGCTGCTTCGCCGCTTCCACCATCACGCTGCCGCGTTCCAGCGCGACAGTCTTCCCGCTCCACCGCTCATTGAGCCGCAGATCGCTTCTCTCCGCCACTTCCACCAGCGACCCATCGCGCAGCTTCAACACCGCTCGCGATCCCTTCGCCGTCCGCAATTCTTCGTTCTCCGCAATCTGCGCCCCGACGTTCAGCAACCCGGCGGGAGAAACCCGATAAAGCTCGCCATCCACCGATGCGACCGTCGCCCGCGGCCCCGACGGCGCAAACAGGACGTTGAAATACTCCGGCAGCGTAATCCCCGCCACCAGCACCACCGCTGCCGCAATCGCCCAAGGCAGCGCGACGCCCACAAACGATTTCCTCGACGGCATCGTCACCGTCGTTTTCAATATGGACGTCTTCTGCTCGCCGCGAAAAAACCTGCGGCAAGCGACGCACGAATGCAGATGATCCTCCACCAGCATGTGCCGAGCTTCGGTCAACTTCCCTTCGCGATAAGCATCGGCCAGCGAGCGAAAATCCTCGCACGAGTTCAAGCGGCCGCCGAAATCGACAGCCCTCGCCACATTTAAATAAGTCAGGTTCGCCCGCACACGCTCGGCCGCCGCATCGACGACAGCCTGCCCCGGATCTTCCTCGCGAATAGATTTCAAGATTTGATCGAAGTTCATCGTCCCATCTCCTTCTGCAACCGGCGCCGCGTCCTATGTAATGTCACCGCGACCACCACCTGGGAAATCCCCAACAATTTCGCGATCTCCGGATTCGTGTACCCTTCGAAAAAACGCATCGCAAACATCTCCGCATTCCGAGGCGGCAATTTCGATAAAGCTCGCCGCAACGTATCCCGCAGTTCCCGCAGCTCGGTGCACGATCCGCTCGAAGCCATGCGTTCCGGCTCCAAGGTGTCGTTATCGTGCCGCGCCCGCACCACGTCGAGCGCCGCGTTCACCGCCGACCTTCGCAGATAACTTTCCGGGTTTTCCACGTCCGGATTTCCGCGCACCATCCGCAGAAAAACGGTTTGCAGCACATCCTCGGCGTCCGCCGCATTGCCCGTGATCCGGTAGGCAGTGCGGAAAACCATGCCGTGATGCGCTTCATACATTTGATCGAGCGGCTTTATCATTTCGGCAAGCATCTACCGTGAAGACAGGAACCAGCCTCGATTATTACACTTGAAGGAATGATTCTCTGCGTCTTGGCCTTTATGTTCGCGCAGTCTGTAGACGACGTAGTGGCCAAGGCCATCACCGCCCGCGGCGGAATCAAAAAGATTAAAGCGCTAAACAGTCAACGGCTTAGCGGAACTATCTCACTTGCCGGTGGAAGCGCCGGCCCGTTCGTGGTGGAGATGAAACGCCCTTCGATGATGCGCGAAATGGTCACCGTCGGCGGAAAATTTATGATCCGCACTACCGATGGAAACTCCGGCTGGGTGGTCGGCAGCCTGCGCGATTTAGTAGAACCGCAACAGGTCAACGCCGAGGAACTGCACAACCTCGCCGAAAGCGCCGACTTCGAAGGCCCCCTGGTCGACTACAAAGACAAAGGCAACCGCATCGAGCTCGCAGGCCGCGAAAAAATCGGCAAACGCCCCGCCTACAAACTTGTTATCTACATGAAAAACGGGGAGAACCGCATTGATTACATCGACTGCAAATCATACCTCGAAGTGAAATGGCAAGGCCTGGTCTCCGGCAACCTGTTAGAAAGCTACTTCAGGGATTACCGCCCGGTGAAAGGCCTCATGTACGCCTTCGAAATCGACTCCGGTGGCCAAAGAATCGTTCTCCACGAGGTAGAAGTAAACCCCAAACTGGACCCCCTGAGGTTCGAAAAACCGTGATCACCCGCCGCGCTCTGCTCGCGTCCCTAGCCATCCCCGCCCTCAAAGCGCAGCAAGCCGCCGACTACAAACTCGTCATCGATCACTCTTCCCTCGAAATCGCCCCCAAAACGATCATAAAAACGGTAGCCTACAACAACTCCGCCCTCGGCCCCCTTTTGCGCATGAAAGAAGGCCAGCGCGTGACGATCGACGTTACGAACAACACCTCCGACCCAGAAATCGTCCACTGGCACGGCCTCCACATCCCCTCCGACGTCGACGGCTCCATGGAAGAAGGCACGCCTCACATTCTTCCGCATTCGAGTGCTCACTACAGCTTCGTCGCGACGCCTTCCGGCACGCGCTGGTATCACACCCACGTCGCCGCGATGCGCAATCTGAAGCTCGGCCTCTACAGCGGCCAGTTCGGCTTCGTCTATATCGAACCCAAATCCGACCCCGCCCGCTTCGACCAGGAAGTCTTTCTCGCTCTCCGCGAATGGGACCCCTATTTCTCGACCTCTGAAGATGCGATGGACGTGATGTACAAACGCTGCACGATCAACAGCCGCGCCCTCGGCTTCGGCGAGCCCATTCGCGTAAAAGAAGGCCAGCGCGTCATGCTGCGAATCCTGAACGCCAGCGCGACACTTCAGCGCCGCATCGCCTTCGCCGGCCATTCCTTCACCGTGGTCGCGATGGACGGCAACCCCGTCGCGACCCCGAAAAAGGTCCCCGTCCTCGAACTCGGCCCTGCCGAGCGCATCGATGCCGTCGTGGAAATGGATCAACCCGGCGTCTGGATTCTCGGCGCCACCGACGATCGCGACCGCAAAGCCGGCCTCGGAATCGTCTTCGAATATTCCCTGCGAATGGGTGCACCGCAATGGGTCGTGCCCTCGAAAGACCGTTGGGATTACACCCTCTTCGGCAAACCCTCCAACGACACCGCGCCCGAAAAGATCCCCCTCGTGATAGAGAAAAAGTTTGCCGGCAGCCGCTGGGTCGATAAATGGACCATCAACGGCAAGTCCTGGCCGAAAACCGATCCCATCCGCGTAAAGGAAGGCTTCCGCTACCGCCTGGCCTTCGACAACCGCAGCGACGAAGCGCACCCGCTCCACCTCCACCGCCACACGTTCGAGCTGATGAGCATCGCCGGAGTCGCCACATCTGGTATCTATAAGGATGTGGTGGTAGTGCCCGCAAAGTCGGTCGTCGAAGTCGAATTGATCGCTAATAATCCGGGCAAAACGCTGTTTCACTGCCATCAACAGATGCATATGGATTACGGGTTCATGGCATTGATGGAATACACGTAGCATGAGACTTGCAACAATCGTCATAGCTTCCGTGCCCGGAATCGCGATGGGTCACAGCCAGGAGCCAGCCTTCGAGGTAGCCTCGGTAAAACGCTCCGCTCCACTCGAAACGGGACGTTCGCCCGCGAGATATTCGACCCGCGGCGGACCCGGCACCACTCGCCCCACGCACTTCGAGTGCCGCGGGTGTCCCCTCACGCTGCTGCTTGCGAAAGCCTACGACCTCGATCTTTATCAAGTGTCCGGCCCGGGTTGGATCGAAGAGGATTTGTTCGAAGTCACCGCAATTGTGGCGGAGAATACCTCGATCCAACAGTTCCACCAGATGCTCCAAAAACTGCTCGTCGAGCGTTTCCTGCTGAAGATCCGCCGGGAAACACGCGAAAGCTCTGGCTATGAACTGTCACTTGGACCGGGTGCCGTAAAGCTACAAGAGGCAGGCGCGTCTGTCGACCCGTTAACGGAGCGCCCGCCGCAGCTGAAGACCGACCCGGAAGGATTTCCGATTCTGCCTCCCGGCATGACGATAGCGATGTCGTACGGCCACTATCGCCGGCACATGCAGGAAACGACTGGCGAACTCGCCAGATTTTTGTCGTTGCAACTTTTCAAGCCGGTCATCGATCGAACGGGCCTCACCGGCCGCTACGACATCACTCTTTCGTTTGTCATGCCGGGACCGGGCACGGAAGCTCCCATGGGACCAAGTCTTTCCGACGCCGTCCGGAAGATCGGCTTAAAACTGGAACCCAAAAAAGTGCCGGTTGAATATGTCATTGTCGAGCACGCGGAGCGCATACCTACTGAGAATTGAGGTGGCGCACGCACTCGTGCGTGCCGCGTCGAGACTCGTCTCGATGCATGATTTTGTAACGCCCTATACCAGATATAGCGGCACTCCCCGCCGACCCCCAACCCCGAGTAGGGTACCCGCTTTACTTTTGCTTCAGTTCGGTTTAGGATGGTGTCACTCCCCCCGAGTGAACGTCTAACGAGAAGGGGCTCCCGTGCTCAAACTAAAACGCGTCGACATGCAAGGCTTCAAGTCGTTTTATGACCGGACCGATATGAGATTTCACGGTTCCGGGATCGCCGCGGTGGTCGGCCCGAACGGCTGTGGAAAATCGAACATCAGCGACGCCATCAGCTGGGTCCTCGGCGAGCAGAGTGCGAAAAGCCTCCGCGGCGCTCGCATGGAAGACGTGATTTTCGCCGGCACGCGCGAACGGAAACCCCTGGGGATGGCGCAAGTTACCTTGACCATGTGGGACCCGGAAGGAGCCAACAGCATCGCCGCCGTTCATCCACACGCCCATCCACATGCGAATGGGCATGCCAACGGCCACGCGAAGTACTCCGACGATATCGTCATCACCCGTCGCCTTTACCGCTCCGGCGAAAGCGAGTATCTGATCAACGGCCGCGCCGCCCGCCTTCGCGACATTCAGGATATTTTCTCCGGCACCGGACTCGGCCCCGAAAGCTACGCCATTATCGAACAGGGCCGCATCGGCCAGATTCTTTCCAACAAGCCCGCCGACCGCCGCGCCATCATCGAAGAAGCAGCCGGAATCGGCAAGTATAAAACCCGTAAGCGCCTCGCCGAATCGAAGCTCGAAAGCGCCAAGCAGAACCTCTCGCGCGTCTTCGACATCCTCGAAGAAGTCGGCCGCCAGGTCAATTCCCTGAAACGCCAGGCATCGAAAGCCCGCCGCTACGAAGAGCTGCGCACTGAAATGGTCGCCCATCTGCGCCAGGCCGTTTCCGGCCGATTTCGGATGCTGGAGCGGGAAGCCGCGAAACTCGCTCTCGATCTGAGTCAGGCGCAGACCAATTTCCAGGGCTTGGCGACCCAGGTGCAAAAAAAAGAGCGCGAGCACGGTGCGACCCGCGAGGCCTGTTACGCGACCGAGAAGGACCTGACCGAGGCCCGCCAGAAAGTGGCCGAGCTGAACCTGGAATCCGAGCGCACGCGCGGCCGTCTGGAGCTTCAAGCCAAGCAGATCGGCTCGATCGGCGATCGTCTGGCCGCCGGCGAAGCGGAGACGCAGGAACTGGAAGGCCGCCACGCGCGCGAACTGGCCGAGCTCGAAGTTCACGCCAAGGCGGTAGCCGGAATCGAGCACGAAGGACTCGCCCTTCAGGAAAAACTGCGCGCGAAAACCGCCGAGCGCGACGCGTTGCAGGCGGATCTGCGTCAGCGCGAAAAAGGCCTCGAAACTGCCCGCCAGCAGGTCCTCCGCCTCCTGGGCGAGGCCTCCGCCTTGCGCAACCAGCTCGCTCAGATCGACGAATTTCTGGCCGCCGTGGAGCGCGATACAGTTCGTTCGAAAAGAGAAGAGGACGGAGCCTCCGCCGATCTAACCCGCCTCGAAGAAGTAAAAGCCGAGCTCTCGACGAAACTCTCCGCGCAGCAGCTGGAGCTCGAATCCCTGGCCGACAAACGACGCCGCGTCGACGAAGAAATCAAAGAACGTCGCGCCCGCACCCTCGAAATGCGCCAGAAGCTGGAACAGCTTCGCGGAGTCCTCTCGAAGCAGAAAGCCCGTCGCGATTCTCTGGAAGAAATCCTCTCGCACCGCGCCTATACTACCGATTCCGTGAAGCGATTGTTCACCCAGGTGGAGCGCGGCCAGGTGGAGAATTTCAAGCCCTCCGGCGTGCTGGCCGACTTCGTCGAAGTTGCCGACGCGGCCTGGGAAAAAGCCTGCGAGGCCTTCCTCCACGAAGAGCTGGAATACGTAGTCGTCAGCGGCTGGGGCGAGGCCGAGCGAGGCGTGGAACTCATGCGCGCCGATTCCGACGGCCGCGCCACGTTCCTGGTGCATCCCGAAAAAAGCGCCGCATCCCCTCATGCTCCCGACCTGTCCAGCGACCCCGCCATCGTCGGCCGCCTCCGCGACACTCTGCGCCTCACCAACGGCTTCGCGCAGGCTCCTCAGGGCCTGCTCCCGCGCCTCGCCCGCTGCTTCCTGGTCGCCGACCGCGGCGCCGCGCAGCGTCTCGCGACCTCGAATCCCGATTGCTTTTTCCTATTACAGGATGGCGTCAGCTATCACGGCCACGCCGTCAGCGGCGGCCGCAAGACCGGAGGCGGCCCTCTCGCTCTCAAGCGCGAGCTGCGCGATTTGATCGGGCAAGTCGAGACCCGCGATCGCGAACAGGAAGCTCTCACTGCTGAGTTGGAAGAGTTGGAACGCGGCACCGCCCAAATGGCGGAGGATCTGGAGCAGCTTCGCCACGCCCTGCAAACCCGCGAAAAAGACGCGCTCGCCCTGGGACATGAGCAGCGCAAACTGGCCGAAGAGTACGCGCGCGCCGGATCGCGATTGTCAGTGGCCCGCCTGGAACTGGATCGCCTGGGTCGCGAAGACGCGCGCTCCCGGGCGCAGCGCGAGCAGAGCCAGGCGTCGGTCGCCGAAAAGGAACAGGCCCGCTTCGATCAGGAAAAGGCGCTGGAGATCGAGCGCGGCGAGTTCGAGCGCTTGCAGGGCCACGCCCACAGCGTCGGCGAAGAGCACGCGGCGTTGCGAGCCGAACTGGCCGGCCTGGAAGAGCGCGCGCGCTCCGAAAAATCGTCGCTGGCCAGGCTGGAGATCGAGACCAGGCAACTCGAGTCGCGCCGCGCGAATTTGTCTTCGGAGTTGGAGCGCCTGGGAGTGGAGCGCGCTCGCCTGCTGGCGGACAACATCGAGCTCGACCAGCGCGCCGGCGAACTTTCCGAGCACAGAGCCGCAGCGGCAGCAGCGGTAGAGCAGCTTGCCTTACAGGAAGCCGAGGGCCGCGCGGCACTTGCTGGGCTCGATGAGGCGCTGAGGGCTCTTCGCATCGAATCGCAAACCGCCCAGGAAAAGCGAGCCGAGATCGAGCTGGAGCTGGTCCGCAAGCAGGGCGACCTGAAGTATCTCGACGAAACCTCGCGCAAAGAACTGAACGTCGCCGCCTCGGAAGTGGCCGCGTCCGAAGAAGTCAATCTCGACGAAATGGGCGTCGCCGAGGTTGAGCAAAAATGTCAGGATGTCCGCGGCAAGATCGAAGCGCTCGGCCCGGTGAACACGCAGGCGCTCGAAGAATACCAGGAAGCCTCGCAGCGTTACGAGTTTTTGAACACGCAGAGACAGGATCTCCTGGACTCCATCCGCGATACCGAAAAAGCGATTCAGGAACTGGACGTCGAATCGCGCCGCCGCTTCAAGGACGCCTTCGACGCCATCAACGATCATTTCCGCGGCATGTTCAAAACGCTGTTCGGCGGAGGCCAGGGCGAAATGCGCCTTACCGACGAGACGAACCTGAACGAAAGCGGCATCGACATCATGGCCTCGCCTCCGGGCAAGAAATTGCAGAACATCGCACTGCTCTCGGGAGGCGAAAAATCGCTGACGGCGATGGCCCTTCTAATGGCCATCTTCCGCTTCACGCCGAGCCCGTTCTGCATCCTGGATGAAGTCGACGCGCCGCTGGACGAACCAAACATCATGCGCCTGACCCGCCTGATCAAGGAAATGTCCGCGACGACGCAGTTCATCGTCATTACGCATGCGAAGCGCACGATGGAATCGGCACAGGCGCTGTACGGTGTAACAATGCAGGAGCCGGGAGTGTCGAAACTGGTGAGCGTAAGGTTCGAAGCGCCGCCGCAGGTCGCGCCGGAACCAATAGCCGTCATGGCAGGGGTTTGAAGAAGTAGCCAAGAGCCAGGAGCCAGAATGACGGCATGGACGGCCAGGGTATACTGAGCGTGCCCGGTCGTGAGTATGTACGTCTCAAAGAGAGTCGTTGTCGCATTCTGCTATTGGATGATGGTCTTCGCGTTTTGGTTTGCGGCTGACTTTCCGACAGGTGCGTGGTTGAGGCCCCTGGTATTTGCCACGCTGCCGTGGAGTTGGTTGCTGGTCATCTTGGCGTATCCGGTTTTGTACGTTCTACCGAAGGGTAGGGCCGCCATGCAGGCCTTGTATTTTGTGCTCATCCCGGTTGTCAGCGGCGGACTCAACGCAGCAGTGATTGGGTTCATGGTCAGGACCCCAGGCGGCCGATGGCCGGTAGCTTTTCGCCTTCCGGATGAGCGCCAAGAAAGACACCGCCCGCTAGGGCATTGTTGTTATGCCCGCCTTGCCTCGCGGCGGATTCCTTCGGCGATCCACATGCGCAGTTGCGTCTGATACGCCACCGACTTCGCCGCTGCGATGTGTTTTGCGGCCGCTATTTGCTCCGGTTCCAGGCGTATCGAGATTGGCGATTTCGTGTGCGCATGACGCTCGCGAATTTTTGCCGCCAGGGCAGCCGAGAGTTTAGCCGGCTTCGCCTTGGGCAACTCATCCCACAGGTCGGCGACGGAGTGTCTATCGAAGTAGTCGGCCGCCGCTTGGTCTGTTTTGAAATTTGGGAGTGGCGCCTTCGCGCTTGGAAGTTTCTTCTTCATAGTGCCTCCTACTTGCGGCGGAATAGCCGCCTTTCTTTGGCCTCCATGTCTCTCGCGGTTATCACTCGCACTACGCATTTGGGCAGACGACGGAACACCACGAACGCCAGCCGCCCGTCGAGCGTTTCGCCCAAAGCGATATAACGGCTCACGCGCGTGCGCCTGACCTTGTACGCGCCGGCAAAGACCTCCTCAACCTCTTCCGGAGTGAACTCATGCCGTTGAATGTGTCCGATGTTGTCATCATCCCAGTCGAACGAGGAAATGATCACGCTCTGATCGTAGCAGATTGTATGTACAAACGACTACGGGGACCTCTGCGCCCTCCGCGTCTCTGCGTGAAATGTCTTCTTAGCGACTTTGCGCCTTTCCGTGAAATATTTTCCAAACCAACAACCCTCGACCCTTCAACCACATCCCCATCCCACCCACCGATCCCCACAAGGCCCCATGCTATGACTCAACCCGAGAGGATACAAATTATGTCAGCACTTCCCCAAATCAACCGAGCCAACGCGCAGCACTCCACCGGACCCAAGACCGAAGCCGGCAAATGGCGCAGCTCCCTCAACGCCCTCCGCCACGGACTCACCGGCCAGATCGTCGTCATGCCCACCGAAGACCTCGAGTGCTACGAGTCCCATCTAAAATCCTTTGTCGACGAGTACAATCCCAAAGGCGCCACTGAAGCCCAACTCGTCCAGCAACTCGCCGACACCTCCTGGCGACTCAACCGCGCCGCCTCGCTCGAAACCAATCTCCTCACTCTGGCCGCCGCGCGCCTCCCCGACCCCCTCACCGAAGCCCCCGACGAAGTGCAACACGTCATGGCCATCGCCGCCGCCCTCGAAAGCCGGTCGAAAGCGCTCATGAATCTCAGCCTCCACACCCAGCGCCTCTCCCGCCAGTACGAACGGACCATCACCCAGCTCCGCGCCCTCCAAAAAACCCGCCTCGCCGAGGAAAACCGCCAACTCGACGACCTCGTCGACATCATGGAAATGTACGAATCCAGAGGAGAAACCTACAACCCGTCGAACGATGGCTTCGTTTTTACGAAAGAGGAAATCACCCAGACCATCCAGGCCCGCAACCGCCGCCACCTGGCCCAGGATGCCTTCCGCGCCGCAGCCGCGTAGTCTCTACCAAAGGTAATCTTTCGCCTCCGCCCTACGCTCGTAACTGTCGAGCACGTGGACCACGCGCAGGCGCTTTACTTTTGTCGGCGACAGCGCCCCGATCGGGACGTAGAGGATTTTGCGGCCTAAATGCGACGCGATGGACCGAAAAATACTGCGCGGGGGTTTCGAGGCTACGTAGACTACGAAGCGTTCTACGGAGTAATCGAGCGCGGCCATCAGAAGGCGCTCGGGTTTGGATTCGGCGAACTGGTAATCGTCGTCGGACCAGACATCGAAGAGGCGGCGCGGCGGCAGGGTCATTAAGAGGCCTCCGTATTCGGCGCGGCCGATGCCCGGCCCGACGATGTTATCGAACGGGAACGTGGAATAAAACGCCATGTCCGATTCGTTCTGATGCTCTCCTAACCAGGTGGTGAGGTATTGATAGTGATCGTCGCGATCTTCGTCGAAAATCAGAACGACGGCGCCCACTTCGCCGGCCAGCCGGTCGGCTTGGCGGACGTAGATTTTTTTCTGGTACCAATTCCGGATCGTCTCCCGGAGGTCGATGCCGTCGAGCATCGATGTAGTGAAGGGCTCGACCCGCACCCGTTCTTCGGAGAGCAGCGCTTTGGCCTTTTTCTTGAGGAATCGCCCGTATTCTTCGATGAGAAGATCCTCGGGAGGGTAGGAGCAGATGGCTTCGCCGGTGGTCTGCTTGGCCCATTCGCCGGGCGTCTTTTCGCGTTTTCGAGGCTTGATGCCCGTGGGTTTGAGGCGCTGCTTGGGGCGGGGAAGACGGCGGCGGATCCGCAGGCGTTTGGTGTTGATCCAGATTTCCGACGCCGACAGGCGCACGGTTTCCAGGTCCGAGTGCTCGCTCTGGGCCAGATAGCGATTCGCCATCTGCCAGACTTCCCAGCCGTAGTTATCGTCGACCACGGAGCGCGCGGCGACGGCCAGGTCGTAAACGTTGGCGCAGAGGTCGCCGGACATATGGGCCAGATTGCGAGTGTACCTCGCGATCAGGCGGCGCTGCCAGTGCGCGACTTTTTCGCCTGTCGATTCCTCGTATTTTTTCTCGGCCTCGCGCATCAGAGCCAGTTGGACTTTGGGACGGTCCAGGCGATCTTCTTCCTGAAGATCGAGACGCGAAAATTCGTAGCGCTCTTGCAGGTAAGGGGATTCGACGGTGATTTCGGCCAGGCAATCGGGATGGGGGTTCAACAATTGAATGTCGAAATGTTTCGGATGCTTGGCGGGAGGGTCCTGCGGCGATTCCATCGCGTCCAGCAGCGGGTCGAGCAGGTTGAGCGAGACGACCACGACAACGTTCTTGGACGGGTCGACGCCTTCGAGCTTCCAGGCCATGGCGCAAGCGTGCGCGGTGACATCGTCATTGCGGGGCTGCGGCCAAACTCGATAGGCTTCGATATATTTTTCGAGGCCGATGCGGCGGATGGCGTAGGTGTCGGGATAAGTATCGGGGAGATGAGGGCGGTCGGCGGAGTCGGGTTCCAGGAACAGAATCTCGGAGCCCAGTTCGTGGGCGGTCCTTAAAGCTTCGGTGAAGGGGTCGGCTGGTTCGACAGGGACATAGAGGGCGGGATTATCGTCGTCATTGTCACCTTGATGTGGATCAGGAATATAGAGGATTACCGACATTTCGGGAAGGCGGTCGAGCGCCTTTTTGTAGGAATCGGCAAGAAATCCTGGTAATTCCACGGCGATAATCGGGGGTTTATCGGCTAATAAAACGCGGCGCAGCTCGGCGGCGAATTCGACACGGCCGGGGACGACAGGGAAATAGCGGAATCGGCCTCGTTGCAGACTTCCGGCCTTGATTTCAGATTCGAGAGACATACCGCAGGGCCTCTTCGCCGAGGGTTTGAATGATGGAAGTACGCAGGATTTCCTTATCGACGGGGGCCTCGGCCTGCTGCGCGAGTTTCATGGCGAAACGCGCGATGTTGATGCCGTCGCGGGCGGTGTAGCGTTCGTCGGCGGAGTGCGCTTGTTGCAGAAAATCCGTCACATAATTGAGGATTTGTTCGTCGCCGAAGGGGAGATTTTCCTTTAATATGGCGAATTCTTCATGGCGCTCGGGAAAATCGATGAGAATTTGCGGTTGCAGGCGGGAGTGGATGTACTCGGGCAGGTCGAAGGTGGACGCGTCGTCGTTCATGGTGGCGACCAGGCGGAACAAGGGGTGCGCCTTGATCTTGATTCCCGCGACGATGGATTCGACGTAGCGGCGGTTGTCGAGCAGAGGGGCGAGGCTGGCCCAGCTCTTCTCGCTCATGCGGTTGCCTTCGTCGAGAATGACGATTCCGCCTCGTAACATGGCTGTCACCAAGGGCGACGCGACGTAGCGGAGTCGCGATTGGCCTTCAATGACGGGGGTGACGAGAAGGTCCTCGGGGCGGGTGTCGACCGTAGATTGCAATATATAAACTTCGCGGCCCAGGCGCTTGGCGGCGGCGTAGGCGAGCGTGGTTTTGCCGACTCCGGGCTTGCCCAGCAGGCGAGGGTTCATAGGCAGATCCTGGGGATCGACCACCAGCCAGGCGGCCAACAACTGGCGCATGACTTCCTCCTGGCCCACCCAGTTGACGGAAAGCTCATCGGGATGAGCAAGATGCAGCGTTACGCCATCGATCTCGACCATCATATACAAACCAGCATGTCCTATTAAATGTAGCAGACAGCTTTAAACCCCGCGTGAAGAGCCGCCTAAAAGGGCGGCTGCCTCCAGAATTGGCGGCCCCACAGTGGCAGAGCGAGGGAAGTCCTTGATATACTGAATTTTCACCCTTGAGGAGTGCCTTGTTCTTTCATATTCGCGAGTTAGAGCTAAAGGCGCGTACATTCGATGTCACGCTGGAGCCGGGGGTGATCGAGTTTCTCGATCCGAAATTGCGGCAGGCGGGTCCGATGAAGGCTACCGGAGTTGCGGAGCTGGTGATCGATCTGCTCGGCGAGATTCGGGTAAAGGGTCATGTAAAGGTTCTGATGGAGGCGGATTGCGACCGCTGCCTGGAACCGGCTGCGTGTCCGATCGATGCCGACTTTGAGCTGTACTATCGTCCGGTGGCGGAAGGGTACGGCGAGGAGAAAGCGATCGACGAGGGCGAAGCGGAGATGGGCTTCTACGAAGGCGGCGGAGTGGAGCTCAACGACGTTTTGCGGGAATTTATCTTGCTGACGCTGCCGATGCAGCGGGTGTGCAGCGAAGATTGCAAGGGCATCTGTCCGGTTTGCGGGCAGAACCGGAATCAGAAAAAATGCGCTTGCCTTGCGGCTACGGCCGACGATCGCTGGGCGGCGCTTAAACATTTGAATTAGAAGAAGGAGCCAGGAGCCAGGAGCCAGGAGCCAGAATAAGGCGCCTGCCGGGTTCTGATTATTGAATTTATGCCGAATCCGAAACGACGACATTCCAAGCGACGCACTTCTGCGCGCCGCACGCACGACTCGCTGACCAAGGCGAGCCTGTCGCAGTGCCCGAGCTGCCACGAACCGAAGCTGCCCCACCGGGTCTGCCCGCACTGCGGAAAATACAAAGGCCGTGAAATTATCGAGGTGGTGGAGCAGTAGTCATCGTTCACCTACATGCTGACAATCGCGGTAGACGCCATGGGGGGCGATCACGCTCCCAAGTCCGAGGTTGAAGGAGCGATACTAGCCGCCCAGGAACTCAACCTCAGCGTGGTCCTGGTGGGTTTGGAGGACGTGATCCGGAAGGAGCTCGCGCTGCATCCGGAGGCGGCGGCATTGCCGATCCGCATTCAGCACGCCAGCGAAGTGATCACGATGGAGGACTCGGCGAAGGCGGTCCGCACCAAGCGCGACTCGTCCTTGCGGGTCGCGGCGAAACTGCTGCGCGCGGGCGAGGTCCATGGCGTCGTGTCGGCCGGCAACACCGGAGCGGCGATGGTCACGGCGAAGACGGTGCAGGGCATGGTGCGCGGCGTGGACAGGCCGGCGCTGGCAGGCGCGTTTCCCACCGTGAAGGGATCTCCTGTAGTGGTCATCGACGTGGGAGCGAACGTCGATTCCTCTCCCGAAATGCTGGCGCAGTTCGCGGTGATGGGCGAGATTTACTCGCGCATCATTTTTCATAACCCAAGCCCGCGGGTGGGGCTTCTTTCGATCGGCGAGGAAGAACACAAGGGCAATGAACTGACGCGCGCGGTGACTCCTTTGCTGAAGGCGCTGCCGCTGAATTTTATCGGCAACGTGGAGGGTCGCGATATTTACTCCGGTATCGCGGATGTTGTCGTATGCGACGGGTTTATCGGCAACGTCGCGCTGAAAGTGAGCGAGGGACTTGTGGAGATGATCCGCACGATGCTGAAAGAAGCGTTGACCGAGACGATGACGCGCAAGATCGGCGCTGCGCTGGCTCGAAACGCCTTTGCCGATTTCCGGAAGCGGGTGGATTATTCGGAATACGGCGGGGCGCCGCTTTTGGGCGTGAAGGGTGTCAATATTATCTGCCACGGGCGCTCCAATCCGAACGCGATTAAGAACGCGATCCGCGTCGCGGCGGAGTTTGCCGAGGGCGGAATTAATGAGAAAATTGAAGCGGAGCTCGATCGCGCGGCATCACTAACGTCATGAAAGAAGTAGAAGCCAGGAGCCTGAAGCCAGGAGCCAGAATGTCGGCGCTGGTGTTCGCTACGGGCTTGGTTTGTTTCGGGGCGATTAATCCGGTTGAGTGGACGCTTTCTTCCGATGTTTTGAAGGCTGCGCCGGGGGCTACGATTCCGCTGCGGCTGACGGCGAAGATCGATGAGGGGTGGCATATTTATTCCGTCACCACGCCTCCTCCGACGATTCCGGTTCAAATCAAATTTGGCGACGATGCGGCTCATGTGTTTCAGCCCGTGCCGGAAAAGAAGCATGACGACGTGCTCGGGGTGGATGCGGAGTTTTATGAAAAAGAGGCCGTCTTTTTTGTTCCCTACCAGGTGAAGAAGGATGCGGCGGCGGGGGCGCTGGAGATCACGGCTTCGGTTCGTTATGCGGTTTGCGATTCGAAGAGGTGCTTGCCGCCTAAAACAAAGACAGCGGTGTTTACGGTGACCGTGGACGGGTCGGCTCCGGTCGCGGCGTTTGCGGCTCCGGCGGGGTACATCGACACTTTAGCGCCTCCTGCGCCCAAGACTTCGGCTCCATCCAAAACATCGGATGGGATGCTGGCGTTTTTGCTGACTGCTTTCGGACTGGGGCTCGCCTCGATTTTCACGCCTTGCGTATTTCCGATGATCCCGATTACGGTTTCGTTCTTCCTGAACGATCGCGGAGGGATCCGGCAGGCGATTGTGTTTTCGCTGGGGATTATCTTCCTGTTCTGCGCGCTGGGGTTGGGCGTGACGGCGGCGGTGGGGCCGTTCGGCGTGCGGCTTCTTGCCGCGAACCCTTGGGTGAACGGATTCATCGCGCTGGTGTTCGGAGTCTTCGCGGTGAGCCTGCTGGGCGCATTCGAGATCACTCTGCCGTCGAGCCTGTTGACGAAGCTCGATTCGGCTTCGCGCCGCGGCGGGTATCTGGGCACTCTGCTGATGGGGCTGACGTTTGCGCTGACTTCGTTCGCCTGCGTAGGGCCGTTTGTAGGCAGCCTGCTGGCGGCGTCGGTTACTGTCAGCACCGCGCAGCGGTTGTTCGGCATGGCGAGCTTCGCCGCCGGCCTCGCGTTTCCATTCTTCTTTTTGGCGGCGTTTCCCGGTTACCTGAAAAAGCTGCCGAGGAGCGGAGGATGGCTGGCGCGAGTGAAAACCGTCATGGGATTCACGCTGCTGGCGATCATGCTGAAGTATGCGGCGAACATCGACCAGGTGTTGCAGTTGAACTGGCTGACGCGGGAACGCTTTCTGGCGGCGTGGTTCGTGCTGTTCGCGATGGCGGGATTGTATTTACTGGGCCTCCTGAAGCTGGAAGGCGTGGAAGAGGGCGAAACGCTGGGAATTCCTCGGATGCTGGTCGCGAGCCTGTTCCTGATTTTCGCGTTCAGCCTGTTGCCGGGAATGTTCGGCGCGCCACTGGGCGAACTCGACGCGTTCGTACCGGCGGCGACGACGGTGGGCGGATTCGGCGGGCAAACCTCGGCCGCGGCGGGTCCGGTGTGGTTGAAGGATCAGTATCGCGAGGCGCTCGACCAGGCGGGGCGCGAGAACAAGCTGGTGCTGGTGAGTTTCACCGGCTACGCCTGCACTAACTGCCACTGGATGAAGACCAACATGTTCCCCAGGCCCGAACTGGCCGAGGCGTTGAAGGGGCTGGTGCTGGTGGAGTTATATACGGATGCGAACGATGCCGTCGACGAAGCAAATCAAAAAATGCAGGACGAGCGGTTCGCAACAGTTGCCACGCCTTTTTACGCGATTTACGATCCGGATGAAAAACTGGTTGCGTCGTTCGACCGGAAGACGTCGGACACGGCGGAGTTTTTGGGGTTTTTGAAGAGCCGGCCGGGTGGGGCATTACAGTCCTCGGGAGTCACTCCGCTCCCTGCGGTCGCGGCTCGGTAGATGGTCTAGTGGTGGGCATCACACACTTTGATCATTTATGGGTGGGGCCGCCAATTTTGGCGGCGCGCCGGCGTTCGCGCCGACGCTGGTGGACTTATCGGGGAGCCGCCAGGAAAGGGCGGCTGCCGCCAGAATTGGCGGCCCCACGATTAGATTTCTGCCGCACTTTCTAGGACAGACCTAGCTGTTTCTCGCACTCCTCGATTCATCCGGCAGCTCTTCCACCAGCGCTTTGAGCTGTTCACGGGCCGTCGTCACGGTAGGCATTGATTTCAGTTTAACGCCGGTTCATCCTGAATGCTACACTGCATCCTTTAGACATGTTGCGCGTTTTTCTTTTGTTTTTCCTGATTCTTCCCGCCTTTTCGCAGGCCCCTATTCGAGGGTTCGGCAACGACCAGTGGAAACTTGAGCACGAGCGCGAGGAGAAGGCCATTGCCATCCCGCAGCGCGAGCGGATGAAGATTTACATGGAGAGGATGGCGTCGAAGCCGCATCATGCCGGGTCGGCTGGATCGCGCGCGGTGGCTGAGTATGCGCTGGGGTTGTTCAAGGAGTGGGGGTTCGACGCGCATATCGAAACCTTCGACGCGCTGTTGCCTTATCCGACCGCGCGCGTGCTGGAAATGACCGAGCCGGTCCGCTATCGCGCGCTGCTGAAAGAACCGGCGATTGCCGAGGACCAGGGTACCAGCGATCCGAACCAGCTTCCGACGTTCAACGCCTATTCGGCGACGGGCGATGTGACGGGGCCGCTGGTCTACGTCAATTACGGCGTGCCGGAGGATTACGAGGTGCTCCAAAAGCTCGGGATCGACGTGAAGGGTAAGATCGTCATCGCGCGGTATGGGCATAGCTGGCGCGGCATCAAGCCGAAGCTGGCGCAGGAAAACGGGGCGGTGGGGTGCCTGATTTATTCCGATCCTCGCGACGACGGTTATTTTCAGGGCGACATTTATCCCAACGGTCCGATGAGGCCGGCGCAGGGCGCGCAGCGCGGCAGCGTGATGGATATGGCGATTTATCCTGGAGATCCGTTGACGCCAGGGTGGGCATCGGTGCCGGGCGCGAAACGGCTGGCGCGGGCCGATGCGAAGACGATTCTGAAGATTCCGGTGATGCCGATTTCCTACGGCGACGCGCAGCCGCTGCTGGAGCAGTTGCGGGGCCCGGTGGTTCC
>Ga0182024_10001418_pt1 | contig 61984 bp, 77 predicted proteins | sample P32metaG_FD_120480 | JGI IMG/M metagenome (GOLD analysis project Ga0182024, IMG submission 120480) | Permafrost microbial communities from Stordalen Mire, Sweden - P3-2 metaG (Illumina Assembly) | ecosystem: Environmental > Terrestrial > Soil > Wetlands > Permafrost | place: Sweden: Stordalen...
ACCAATGACGAGCTGACCGCCACCAACGAAGAGGCGATGTCGGTCAACGAGGAGCTGCAATCGACCAACGAGGAATTGGAAACCTCCAAGGAGGAGCTGCAATCCTTGAACGAGGAGCTCACCGCCCTCAACAGTCAGCTCAACGAAACCGTCGAGCATCAGCGCGCCACCGCCAACGACCTGCGCAACACGATGAACAGCTCGGAGATCGCGATGCTGTTCCTCGACGCAAATCTCGAGATCCGTCTCTTCACGCCAGCCGCGAGGACGATGTTCAGCGTCATCGCTTCGGACATCGGCAGGCCGCTCGCCGATCTGGCCCGCCGCACCAACGACCCTCGCCTGCTCGCCGACGCCGGCGCGGTCCTTGCCGGCCACGTTCCGCCGAACCGCGAGGTCGAGGCCGACAACGGAGCGTGGTACACCCGCCGTATCCTGCCCTACCGCACCCACGACGATCAGATCGCGGGAGTGGTCGTCACCTTCGCCGACATATCCGAGAGGAAAACGGCCGAACGGGCAATAGAGGCAGCGCGGTCCTATTCCGACAGCATCATCGACACCATCAGCCAGCCGCTCATCGTGCTCGACGACGAACTCTGCGTCATCTCCGCGAGCCATTCTTTCTACAATACCTTTGCGGTCGAGCCCGAGGCGACTGTGGGCCGGCAACTCGACGCGGTCGGCGACGGACGCCTCGACACCACGGCGTTGCGCGACATCCTCGGCCGCCTGCGGCGGGGCGAGCGGGTCGTCGAGGATCATCAAATCGACGTCGAGCTGCCGCCGCGGGGTATGCGGTCGCTGCTCGTGAACGCGCTGGAGATTCGCGAGGAGCCGCTGGCCCCGCGCAAGATCCTGGTGACGATCGACGACATCACCGAGCGCAGGCGGGCGAGCGAGGCACTGGAGGCCGCCCGGCGGATAGCGGAACAGGCCAATCTGGGAAAGTCGCGATTCCTTGCAGCCGCCAGCCACGATTTGCGTCAGCCGCTACAGACGCTAAGCCTGCTGCGCGGGATACTCGCGAAGAGGATCAAGGACCAGAGCGGCGCCCGGCTGGTCGCCAAGCTCGATGAGACGCTCAGCGCAATGTCGGGCATGCTGAATACGCTGCTCGACATCAACCAGCTCGAGGCCGGGATCGTCCGCCCGGAAATCGTCGAGTTTCCGATCGGCAGCCTCTTCGATCGCCTCAAAACCGAGTTCGCTTACCACGTGACGACGAAAGAGCTCGGTTGGCGGGTGGTCGCGAGCAGCCTCAACGTGCGCAGCGATCCGCGCCTCCTCGAGCAGACGCTGCGCAACCTCCTGGCGAACGCGGTGAAGTATACCGAGCGCGGCAAGGTCCTGCTCGGCTGCCGCCGGCGCGGCAACAAGCTGCGCATCGAGGTGTGGGACACCGGGATAGGCATTCCCGCGGGACAGTTGGAGGCGATCTTCGAGGAGTTCCATCAACTCGACAACGCTGCCCGCGAGCGCAGCCGCGGGCTTGGCCTGGGTCTCTCCATCGTGCAGCGCATCAGCGATCTGTTGGGCAACACCGTCGACGTGCGCTCCCGGCCGGGCCACGGGTCGGTCTTCGCCATCGAGGTGCCGCTCGCACTTTTGCCCGGCGGAGCGAATCGGGCGGCGCCGATCGCGGCCCCCACCGCGGCGATCCTGATCGTCGAGGACGATCCGGCGGTGCGCGAGATGCTGGAGATGCTGTTCGATGGCGAGGGCCACCGGACCACCGCCGTCGCCGGCGCGAACGAAGCGCTCGCATTGGCGGTGCCGGGGGCATCGCCGCCGGATGTCATCATCGCCGATTACAACCTGCCGGGGGAGATCACCGGTGCCGAGGTCATCGCGCGGCTGCGCGAGTCGCTGCGCCGCGAAATACCGGCCATCATCCTGACCGGCGACATCTCGAGCAATACCTTGCGCAAGATCGCCGACGCCGGCTGCGTCCATCTTAGCAAGCCCGCCGAGCCGGAAACCCTGACGCGGCAGGTCCTGGCCTTCCTTGCCGTGAAGCAGCAGCCGAAACTTGAGAACGCGCCGCGGGCGGTCGCATCAGCCGGTGGCCCGCTTCCCACCGTTTTCGTGGTTGACGACGACCGCACCCTGCGCGAGGCCTTGCGGGAGTTGCTTCAGGAACACGGGCATACGACCGAGGCCTATCCCAGCGGCGAGGCGTTCCTCGCGGCCGACCGGGCGAACCGAGAGGGGTGCCTCGTGGTCGATGCCGTGATGCCGGGCATGGGTGGGATCGCGCTCTTGGAGCGGCTCAAGGTCGAGAACCACCACCTCCCCGCGATCATGATCACCGGCCACGGCGACGTAACGATGGCGATCCGGGCGATGAAAGCCGGCGCCGCCGACTTCCTGGAGAAACCGGTTCGCCCTGACGAGCTTTTGGCGAGCATCGAACGCGCGTTGGAGCGCGCCCAGGATTCGCTGAAGCTCTCGACCTGGCGCAAGACCGCGGCCGAGCGTATCGCCCGCCTGACGCCGCGCGAACGCGACGTCATGGACCTGGTCGTTCAGGGTCGCCCGAACAAGATCATCGCCGACGACCTCGGGATCAGCCAGCGCACGGTCGAAAACCATCGTGCCGCCGTGATGAAGAGAACCGGCGTGACCTCGGTTCCCGACCTGACCCGCCTGGTCATGGCGGCGGCCGACGGCGATCCCGCGGAACCCTGACAGGACGGGCGATGCGGGCCGCGGCGGGCTCCTCGGCCACCAACTCAGCGAAACAGCAGCACGAGCAAAACGACAAGGACGACGAGTCCGACACCGCCGCCCCCATAACCGAAATTGGACGGCACAAAACCTGAGTAGCCGCCAAAGAATGACAGCAGAACGAGCACGAGGACGACGACAAGCAATATATGCAACACCGCTGAACTCCTTTCAGATCTCGCTTTGTGGCTCCGCCCTGCCGCGTACGGCGGCTGTAGTCGACCGCTGCGCTGGTTAGAGCGTCATCGGGGTTATCGAATCACCTTCCTACTCGTCATTCCCGCCTTCGCGACGCGCAAGCGGGAATCCAGGGCAACCGCTGTGCCGCTGCCCCTGGACCCCCGCAGGGGTGACTGTGGGATGCTTCAATCAAAAGCGATGATGCTCTAGGCCGCCAGGCGGGCGCCCTCCCGGGGTTGGCTTGCGGGCGCGGCCCGCTCGCCCGTATCCATCATCTGGCGCAACATCACGCGGCCGCGCGCGAGGCGCGAGCGTACCGTGCCGATCGGTATGCCGAGAAGTTTAGCGACCGCCTCATACGACATGCCTTCGAGGGCGACGAGCAGGATGATTTCGCGCCGCTCGATGGGTAGCGCCGCCATGGCGCGTTCCAGGTCCCGCAGCTGAAGGGAGGCTGATGTGTCGTTCACCGAAGCAAGGGTGTCGTGAAATTCCTCGACCGAATAGCCGAGGTCCTCGCGTGCCACTGACCGACGCACATCGTTGACATGCTGATTATGCATCAGCGTATGCAGCCAGCCCGGCAGATTGGTGCCCGGTTTCCATAGATGTTGCTTGGCGACGGCACGGACGAGGGTATCCTGAACCAGGTCATCCGCTCGCGATCTGTTTGACCGGTGCAGCGCAAGCGCATATCGCCGAAGCCGCGGGATCTGCTGTTCAAGCAGCGTCGAGAAGTTGTCCACCTGGCCCTCCGCCACGGTTTGGAAGACGCCGTGAAGAAGCCTCTTCAGCGGGTTCCTGAGCCAAATAGTATTAGATGGAAAATATCGCTGTCAGCCCTCGGAAGATACTCAGACAAGATGGCAGCGTGTTTCCCGGTTGGCGCTGGCGAGACCCAAGCAGCTGAATCGGCTGCCGGTCGGGGATGGCTGCGACTGAGACACTACCTACTCGCGGCGGGGTAGTGTCTCAATTTGAATGTAACGGGGCTACTGCCATGGGTAGTTTCCGATGCTACCCACTCAACTGTCGGGCGGGGCACCATAAAGATTGGCTGCCATCCCACGCTCGATGCTTGGCACCGCCCGAGAGATCCGAGTGCTCCCGGCTCTATGGCACCGAAAGGACCGGCAGATGGCGCTAGATCCACCCTTTACGATCCGCATCGAAAAGCCGGAAACCGCGCTCGCCGACACCATGAACGAAATGCGGGCATGGCTCGACAAGCATGGGGTCCAGCCCGTTGAGTTCAAAATTGCCATGACCGGAATACCCGGCATCGCTTTCGACGTGCAATTCCGCAGCGAGGATGAAGCGGTTCAGTTTGAGCAGGTGTTTGCCTGATCTTCGCCGAGTGGGCATTGAAGGTCACTCTCGACAGGATCGGCGCTCGCGGCCAGCCGTGCGGCATTGACGGCCTGTTCCACGGCCTGCCGCAGCGAGGTGGCGAGGCAATCGGCGCGCGTGGCCGCAAGCGCATCCCGTTCCACCGCCTCCTGCGCCGGCAACGTCCAGAACCCGTCGACGATTGTCGCCTGCGGCAGCCGACGGCGCAAGCGCCGGACGAGATAGCGAGGATTGGCGAAGCTGCCAGGTTCCAGGTAGGAAAGAAACGCCATCTGCACGCCGGCCACATCGAGCCGCATCAGGTTCGCTACCGAAACCGCGTCCGACGGCACCACGCGGGCACCGATCCCGCGATTTACCAAAAGCTGTGCCAGCATTGCCGCCGCCGCCTCGTCGAGCGATCCGCGACCGGCGACGCATAACACCGGCGTCTCGCGCCAACCGGGCGCGAGTTCCTCGGCGGAGAGAACCGGCGGCACCAAGTCCCCCTCGGTCGCGCCGGCCTCCAGGGTGGTCGCTGGTTCCTCGCCACGGTCGGAAAGGTCGTCGATGACCCATTCGACGGCTGCTTTGACCCTTACCCGATTTGTGTGGTCGAGGGTGCCCCGATTGACATCGAGCTGAGCCAGCGCAAGCCCCTTGATCGCGACTTCGTCATAATAGACTGACAGGGGTTGGTTCTTCAGAAACCCTTCGGCTTGATGCGCGGCCTCGTCGGGGTCGCCCGCCAGCAGGCGTTGATAAAAGCTCTCCTCCGGGGCCAGCGCCGGCCGGTCGCCGAGCAACACCTCGAGAAACCGGAAGTGCTCGACATACCGTCCGAGGACAACCAGGCACATGGTCAGCGGCGTCGAGAGGAGCAGCCCGACCGGTCCCCAAAGCAATGTCCAGAAAGCGGCGGCGATCACGACCGCGACACCCGAAAGCCCGGTGCTGTGGCCATAGAGCCAGGGCTCGATCAGCTGACCGGTGATCCCCTCGGCGACAGCGAACAAACCGACGATCCAGAACAGCATCGACCAGCCCGGATCGACGGCAACGGCGAGGGCCGCGGGAAATGCGGCGGCGATCACCGGGCCGATGTAGGGGACGAAGCGCAAGAGCATCGTGAGGATGCCCCAGAGTGCCGGATTTGGCACCCCGATCAACCATAGCCCGGTGCCGATCAACACGCCCAAACCCGCGTTGATCGCGGTCTGGATCAGGAGATAGCGGCTAAGGCGGTGGGCGGCATCGTCCATCGCCTGCGTCGTGCGCTGCAGGTCGTGCGCTCCGGCGAGCCGAATGAAGCGGTTTCGCAGGTCCTGCCGTTGCAGCAGGAAGAAGATCACAAAGACGACGACGATGCCCGCGGTCGCCAGAGGTTGGAGGAGCGGCCCGGCGACCTCCAGGATCAGCTGGACCGGAGTGGCGTCGGACGGGCGGATCTCGACGGGTACCGGTTTCTGCTGCTGGGCACTTGGCGCAAGGATCCCAGGCTGGTTCGCGGCCGCGCGGCCTGGCTTGTCTTTTGACTTGGTGATCTCGTCGCCGAGATCGCTCAGCATCCTCGCGGTGCGACTGACAACACCGCTGCTGGTCGTCGTGTCCAGAAGCGACTGGATCTTCTCGGTAATGTTGGCTTGGTATCCGGGCAGGTTCTCGGCCAAGTACTCAAGCTGGCTGCCGATCAGCGCACCGATGCCGACGATCAGCGCGAAGGCAAGCACGACCACCGCAACGACGGCAACCACGCGATTGACGTACCAACGGCGCAGCAGCACCACCGCCGGTCCGAGCGCAAAGCTCAGGAGGACGGCGAGCGCCATGGGGATAAAGATTTCCCGCCCGAAGTAGAGCGCGGCAATAGTAACAACCCCGACGGCCAGGGTTCCCAGACCGCTAGAGGGGGCACCGGCACTCGGGCTTTCTACCCCATGAAAGTCGGGGGTCGCTGGGCCGGTGTTGAGCATGGCAGACATCTCACGGCCAGGATCACATACAGGGAAAACGCCCGGCATTGCACAAAGTGCGCGCGGCGTTGCGCCGCGTTTGCGATCCGGGGGGCGACCGGCGGCGGCCTGATGTTAAAGGCGAGCCGCCCGACGCGCCGATCGGCACGGCCGGATCGTCAGCGTCGGGCGGTTTAACGCGAGTGACTTAGTCGCGGTTGCCGCCTCTCGGCACGGACGAGCCTTCGGACCGCCCGAAGCTGGCGATGCAATCGGCACGCAGCTGACGATCGCTGATCGGCCCGCATTCCTTATGCATGCGACTGGCGCGGAAGCTGCGGTTGGTCTGCACCATCCCCTCGTAACGCTGGCTGTCGCGCACGTTGTGCTGTGCCGACCCGGCGCCCGACCTATCGCCCGGATTAAACTGCGGGCCGTTGGTCACCAGCTCGGCCCCCGTGGCGTCCCGCTCGGCGTGAGCGGCTGGCATTGCCGCGATCGCCGTCAGGACTCCGGCCGAGAAGGCCAAGCTCGTCAAAAGTTTTGATCTCGTTGTCATGTGAGTTCCTTTTCTCGAATCCGAGGGAAACGGTGTGGCTTATTTCACTGGGTTAGCTTCGTAACACAGCCATAGCACGCTCGCAAATGCATAGGCAGGCTCGGATAATACTCACATGACACAGGCTTATGAACTGCACACACTTATCGATCGAAGACAAATGTCATTGAAGGAATCCACCGCCGTCTGTCGAATCAAGCCCGAAGTGATGCCGCTAATCCGTCGGCGTCTTCTCAGTGTCATACATTGGGTCGACGATCCGCTATAGTGGATCGCTACCCGGTCAGACCGATCGGCGAGGCGGAGGACTGCGGCAGGTCACGGGGAATGCCGGGGCGCTGATGTGCCGCGGCGAGCGCCGATAGGAACAGCTCGGCCCAGCGATCGACATCGTTTGTCATCAGGTGGGCGAACATCCGAGCATGCCTTTCCTTGCGCTCATCAAGGGGCATTTCAAGCGCGGTTGCGATCGCCTCCGCCACGGCCTCCGTTTCATGCGGATTGACGATCAGGGCGCCGTCGAGTTCAGCCGCAGCGCCGGCAAACCGGGACAACACGAGGACACCGGGATCCTCCGGATCCTGGGCGGCGACGTACTCCTTGGCGACGAGGTTCATGCCATCGCGCAGCGGCGTCACCAGGCCGATATGAGCCGATCGGAAAATCCCCGCCAACGCGGCCCGCGAATAAAAGCGGTTCACATACCGGATCGGCGTCCAGGCCGCCTCGCCGTGCCGCCCGTTGATCTGACCGACGATCGTACTCACCGTGCGATCTATGTCGGCATATTCCGGCACCTCGGCTCGGCTTTTCGGGGTGATCTGAAGAAACGTCACCCGGCCCCGCCACTTGGGCTGGGTGTCGAGAAAGTGGCCAAAGGCCTGGATGCGATCGGGGATGCCCTTTGAGTAATCGAGACGATCGACCCCGAGGATCAGACGCCTACCCCCGAGACTGTCGCGCACCCCTGTAACGAGGCGCGATTTGACGGCATTGCGGGCGACCCGTGCATAGGAAGCGGTATCGATGGCGACGGGAAACACGCGAACATGCACATAGCTGCCGCCGAATTCGAAGGCTTCGCGGGTCGGTCCTGCGATGCCGTGCCGTGTCTCGAAATAGCGGCGCAGATTGTCGGCATCGGCCTCCGTCTGCAGCCCTACGAGATCGTAGTGGGTCAGCGCGCCGACCGTCTCTGCGTGCTGCGGCAAGACCATCAGGATGTCGGGCGGCGGGCAGGGGATATGAAGGAAGAAGCCGATCGGATTGTCGTGCCCCAACGCGCGCAGTTCCTTGGCGAGCGAGAGCAGGTGATAGTCGTGGACCCAGATCACGTCGTCGGGCTGGATGAACGGAGACAGCGCGTTGGCGAACAGCGCGTTGACTCTCAGATACCCGGCGAGTTCGACCGAGGTGAATTCGGCCAGATCCACTCGATAGTGCAGGATCGGCCACAGCACCCGGTTGGCGAAGCCGTTGTAATATTCCTGGAAATCGACGTTCGAAAGTTCGAGCGTAATAAATGTCCGCCGCTGCCGCCGGACGACCGTCGGCGGCGGGACAACGCCATTCTCGGCCACCTTCCCGCTCCAGCCGAACCAGATCCCCTCGCGCTGTTTGAGCGCCGCGTTGACCGCGACGGCGAGGCCGCCGGCGCGCGGCGCCTCGGTGCCGGGAACCGCGACTCGGTTCGAGACTACGATGAGACGCGGCACCGCAAATCCTCCCACCTGAGCCTCGGGCGCATCGCCGAATCGATGATGCCCGCCATCGGTCGCGCCGGCGCGCTCATCGGGCGAGTCGCTCCAGCCAGGCCCTCACCGCCTCCGGCCGCGCGAACCAGCCCGACAGCCCGGGCACCGCCGCACCGACCGAGAAGGCGAAGCCGCCGAGCGCCAGTGCGGCATCAAAGCCTGCCCGGTCCATCAAATCGTCCGCGATAAAAACCGGACGCTTTCCGGCAAACGGCTTATGCGCCATGAAACGCACGATTGCCTTACCTTTGTCGAACCCGGGCAGCCTGATCTCGAAGACTCGATGACCCGCGATCAGTTCCAGCTCCGGCTCGACAAACGCCTCGATGAGGTGCTGGAGCGCCACGACGAGTGCCTCCTCGGCCGCAGCCGAATTCCGGTAATGCACAGCAAAGCTGATGCCCTTGTTTTCAGCAAGGGTCCCCGGGAAAGCTTCGAGCAGCCGGAGAAGATCCAGCCAAGCTCTGTCAGGCAATCGAGCGTGCGTCAACCACCTGCTGGTGCCATCGGCCGCATCGCGGATCTGAGCGCCATGGATGCCGCTTGCCCGCAGCCTCAGTGGCGTGAACAGCCGATCCAGCTGCTCGATCGGCCGGCCGCTGACCAGGGCAAGCGCGCCATCGAGGCGCCGTTCGGCGGCGGCCAGCGTATCGAGAAGGCTGGCCGGTACCTCGACCGCCCCAGGGCTCGGCGCCAGATCGAGGAGAGTCCCGTCGACGTCGAGAAAAAGACCGATCTGCTGCGGCAAATCCGTTGGGTTCAGCGGGTTCACTCGACCGTCGCTTTCTTTCATGCCCACGCCTGGCGATAATTGGTGATCTCCAACGCGGCCTTTTGCGGATCATGAGCGTGCCAGAAAATGATCGGGTTCATGCCTGGATCCGTGTACCCATTGTGTCTCACGCGACGCCGAGGCGGGTCTCCGCCCCATCGCGGAATTGCGTGTTGTAGAGCTCGGCGAACACGCCGTTGCGGCGCATCAGCTCGGCGAAGTTGCCGCACTCGGCGATGATTCCATCGCGCAGCACCAGGATCAGGTCGCAATTCCTTATCGTCGAAAGGCGGTGCGCGATGATGAAGGTTGTGCGACCGCGTGTGAGGCGCTTGATCCCGTCCATCACCTGCGCCTCGGTCTCGACGTCGAGAGCGGAGGTCGGCTCGTCCAGGATCAGGATCGGAGCGTCGCGCAAGAGGGCGCGCGCGATCGTCAACCGCTGCTTCTCGCCCTCCGAGAGAGTGGCGCCGCTTTCACCGATCACCGTCTCGTAACCCTGCGGCAGCCCCATGATCATCGGGTGGATGCTGGCAAGACGCGCCGCCTCCTCTATCTCTTCCGGCGCGGCATCGGGCCGGCCATAGGCGAGATTGTCGCGCAGCGAGATCGGGAAGATCAGCGGCGGTTGCAGCACCATTGCGATCTGCCGGCGCAGCGATTTCAGGCTGAACTCGCGGATGTCGTGGCCATCGATCGTGACGCTGCCGCGCGTCGGGTCGTAAAATCGGGGCAGCAGTCCGAGCATCGTCGATTTCCCGGCCCCCGTCTGACCGACGACGGCGACCTTCATGCCGGGCTCGACCGTAAGCGTTATCGACCGCAATACCGGCATCTCGGAGCGATAGCTGAAACCGACATCGCGCCATTGGATGACGCCGTGCGCGCCTTCCGGTGAGAGGCTCAGCGGGCCATCCTTGAGAACGGCTTCGGTTTCGAGGATCTCAAAGACCCGGCGGGCGCCGATGCGGGCACTGGCGATGAGGCCCCAGCTCTGCGTCAACTGGTTGACCGGGACATAGAGTTGCGCCAGATAGGATATGAAGACGATCAACTGACCGACCGAGAGGATTCCCGCGAGCACCGAGCGCGCGCCGACAAAGATGACCAGCGCGGTCCCCGCCGCGATCAGAGTATTGACGACGGCGGAATAAAACGTCTGCCAGTTGTACAGCTTGAGCGTGAAGCCGAGGCTGGTGCGGCTCGCGCCCATGAAGCGGCGGAACTCCTCTTCTTCCTTGGTAAAGGCCTGGACGACCTTCATCGACGAGATCGCCCATTGAACGATCGAGTAAACCCGGCTGTCGGCGTCGCGCACCTCGCTCGCCACATCGGCGATTCGGCGATTGAACAGGGCGATCGACACGAATAAGAACGGGACGATGCTCATCGACAAGAGCGTCAGCACGGGATCGAGGGGCACGAGGATCAGCAGCATGCCGGTGAGCAGGACGATCGCCGAAATGATCGGCAGCAATCCGTTCATCAGCATCGTCTGCACGGCAAAGCTGTCGGCGGTGACGCGGTACATGATGTCGCCAATCTTCTGGCGGCTGTGAAAGGCGAGCGACAGTCGCTGAAGGTGGCTGTAGAGGCTGCCCCGCAAATCGTTGACCATGCTCTGGCCGACGCCGATCGCCGTGTAGTTGTGCAAGAGGGTCAGCGCCCCGGCGCCAAACTGGACGAATACCATCCCGACACAAGCCAGGCCGAGGAGCGCGAGCGGCGACCAGCCTTCAAAGACGGTGACGCCGACCGCCTTGCCGCCGATGACATCGTCAATGACGATCTGCAAGGGCCAGGGCTTCAAGAGTTCGAACCCGGCGATCAGGAAAACCTGGGCCAACGCCCAGCCGAAGCGCCACTTATAGGGCCGCAGATAGGGTAAGAGCTTCCAGCTGTAGCTTGGCTTCATCGCCGCGCCATCCGCCGCATTGGGCTGTGCGCGCCGACAAGATCGCCAGCGCGATCGACGAGCCGCCGGGGACGGACGGCCCTGTCGACCGCGATGTTAGCCCTTATGGCCGCCGCCGCCACCGGCGTGACCGCCGCCGCCACCGGCGTGACCGCCGCCACCGCCGGCGTGACCGCCGCCGCCACCGGCGTGACCGCCGTCGCCACCGGCGTGACCGCCGCCGCCACCGGCACCGGCACCGGCGTGACCTCCGCCACCGGTGCTACCGGAGTGACCGCCGCCACCGGCGTGACCGCCGCCAGCGGCGTAACCGGCGTGACCGCCACCACCGGCGTGACCGCCGCCACCGGCGTGACCGCCGCCACCGGCGTGACCGCCGCCACCGGCGTAGCCGGCGTGACCGGCGCCGCTCGCATGAGAAGTGCCGCTCGTGCGGGTGCCGCTGGCGGTGCTCGTACCGCTCCCCGAGGCGCCATGACCGCCGCCGCTCGTGCTGGTGCCGCCGGTGGTGCTCGTACCGCTCCCCGAGGCGCCATGACCGACAGTGCCGCCGGTATGTTGCCAGTTGCCGCCGCCCCAGGCAGCGTTACCGTAGGCAATATTGCTATAGCCGCCGCCATTGATGTAGATGCCGCCGCCGATTCCCCAATTCACGCCATACCAGCCCCAGAACGCCGGCACGATCGGCCACGCCGGACCCCACGCCCAGGCGACGTCATAGCCGAGCGCGCCCAGTCCGTAATAACCCGGCGAAAAGTAGACCGGGGGATACGCCGCCCATGGCCACCTACCATAAACGACGGCCGGGTTGTAGTAGGGAGCATACATGACGTTCGCATCGGCCGGCGCAATCGTGATGTTGGGCCCGTCGTCGCGACACACGATCTTGTCGTTCGATTTGAGATTGCCCGCCTTCTGTGCCTGGTGGCGCAAGAACTGGATTTGCGCCATGACATCGTTCTGTTGATTGGCAAAGGCGACCCCGAGCGAATTGGTCCAGTCGAGATTTTTGTTGAGCATCTTGACGATCGCCGGGAACGCCGTGATCGACTTGACGCTCGGGTCCCAATTCATCGGCTGCAGGGCGGCGACGAGCGCGTCGCCCTTGAGCGCGGCGTTGCTCGGATTATCGAGCCAGCGCACCGCCTCGACGATCTGCAGCGGAAAGGTCGAAGCCATCAAAATTTGCGACACCAGCTGATCGGGGTAGAGCGCGATCGGCGCCAGCATCTGATCGAGTTTCTGCTGAGTGTAGGTATTGGATTTCGTGTCGACAGCCGATGGAGCGACCGTGCCCGGCGGCGCCGGCGGGATGGCTTGAGCGGCGCCTGGGGGCGTGGGCGGCTTGTCTTGGGGGTAACCCGCGATCGGCGCGAACAACATCAGCGCGACAACCGCCGTCATGGTCGTAAGGCGACAATTCATGTTCCGGTCCTCCGGGTGGATGAATTGCAATCACGGACGAAAGGTCCCTTGATCGCAGGGTCCCGGCATCGGCTGACCCGGGGCGAGAAAGAAGATCGCGGCGGCTATCTGCCGAGGCTCGCGTCGCAATCGGCGTGCATCGGCGCATCGTCGGTCGGACCGCATTCCTTGGGCTCGCGAATGGCGCGGAAGTTGGGATTCGAGTGCACCAGCCAATCGTACCGCTCGCTGTCGCGCAAATTGTGCAGCCCCGATTGAGCGCCCGGAGCATCGCCCGGGCTGGTCAGTGGACCGCTGGCTAACACCTCGGCTCCGTTCGGGTTCATTTCGGCGTGCGCGGCCGGCGTGATGGCGATCGCCATCAGAAAACCAGCCGCAAACGCCAGACCGGCAATAATCCTGTTGTTAGATTTCATCGGAACGCCTTTACCAAATCCAAAGCGCCGGCGAATGATTTCACTCGACTATCTCACAATTAGTAATATGCAATCACCGAGTGATCTCTGTTAGCCTCGGAAATTACCTAGGATGCCCAACCACCACACCGGAAACGGCGAACACGCAACGGCGCTGCCGACCGTTGCCATCGCGGATTGGCGTGAGGCTAAGCTTACCGAATATTGATACCGACAAACGGCAAGCTTATGCCGATGCCGGGGCCGTAAACCACCGGCGGGGCATAGTAGTAGGGCGAGCCACCATAGTAGGGTGAGCCGTAATACGACGAGCGGTAACGCGAGCCATAGACGACTGGCGGGGCGCGATAATACCCGCCGTTATAGTAGTGGTGATAGGCACGCGCGTTAGCCGGCGCGCCAGAAGTCCCGAGGGCGAGCATCGCCGAGATTGCGATTCCTGCCGCCAGCTTTGCGCGTTGCGATGTGGTGTTGATGCTTCGGGTCATAACGACCTCCTCTGATGAGCGTGGTGTCACGGTCGCGGAGCGATCGTTAGCTCTTGTTGGACTTGAACACCTCGTCGGCGATCTTCTTCTGGGCATCGGGCATCGCAGCATAGAGCTTGGTGAACGACGAAATCAGGTTCTTCAGCCCGTCAACATGGGTCTGTGCAAATTTTTGATACGTCTCCAAATCGGCCACTGCGGTCATGCTCTGCGGAGGCGTCGTCCGAGTCTGCGCGACCAGCTTGTCCATGGCGGCGGCATTTTCGCGCATCGCCTGCGCGACGCCGTTCCATTCCGCTTCCTGGGCGGGCGTGATTTTCAGCGCCGCGTGAAGGTTGGTGATCCGCTGTTCGACCGTCTCCCCCTTCGTCTCGGTGGTTCCCGCGCCGGCGGAGCTCTGTGGCGCAGCGGCCTGCGCCAGCTGGATTGCCGTGTTGGTGACGCTATCGGCGCGAGCCGCGGAGAGCGGGGTGGCGAGCATCGTGGCGCCCATCAGCGCGGCGATTGCAAGCGAGCGCACGGCAATCGGGTGGGTGAAAGATGACATGGCGGTTCCCTTTCTGGGTTTGGCAAGGGGTGATGTGCCGCTTGGTTGTTTGCCGACGACCAAACGCATTACGATTGATTTAGTCAACGCCAGAGCAAAAAAAGCCGTTCCTCAAGTGCCACTCAAATCGGCGAGATGCTCCGCGAGATCGGCGTTGGGTACTTTGGTGAGATCCTTTTGCAGTTGAGCCGTGATCTTGCGCTGGGTGGGTGCGTCGAGCGCCTGGCGCAGATCACCGAGCGCGTGCGCCGGCGCAACCAGGATCAGAGCGTCGAACTCATCGCGCTTGCTGGCCTCGTTCAGCATCGCGGCAACCTCGTGCGCGAAGTTCTGTTTGTCGGCCCGGTGCAAATCCTGGCGCGGCTGCACCGCGTGGCGAGCCGACGTCGCGCTCTCTCGCGTGCGTCCCGGCCGCTCGGTGCCGAGCTCGTGCGTAGCGCGATGGAGATCCGCTGAAACGAGCTCCTGGAGGGTGTCGAACGCCTCCTGCCAGTCGCCCTGCTTGTCGCGCTGCTGCACGATGCGCGCCCGCCCGCCATCGGCAACGAGATACCATGTCCTTGGACGGTTCATGTCTGTGCTCCGCTTGTTGTTCGGCCCTCCTGACGACCGGAAGAGACCCCGAAAGCATTGAGCCCGGTCAAGTCGGCCTCATGGCGCTCGCGCCGACAACGGCCGGCATCGCTGCCGGCCGTTGCCGTTCGGGTCTTCGCGAAGGTTAGCGAATGTTGAGGTTAATGCCCGGCAGACTTATGCCGACGCCAGGGCCGTAAACCACCGGCGGAGAATAGTATGGCGAGTAGCCATAGTTTGACGACCCGTAGGACGAGCCATAGACCACGGGCGGGGCGTTATAGTACCCTCCGTTATAATACCCGCCGCTCCAATTGCCGCGATTTTCACCGTCACGGTCGCGCGCGCTGGCCGGTGCGGCGAAGGTTCCGAGGGCGAGGATCGCGCAGATCGCGATCCCGGCCGCGAGCTTCGCCGACAAACGGCCTTTCCTTGTGGTGTCGATAATCCAGGTCATGGTGACCTCCTCTAATGAGCGTGGTGTCGCGGTCGCGCAACGCGATCGCTGGCCCCGCTTAACCGTGCGACGCCGCGGCGTGCGACGTATTGAACACGCCGTCGGCCACCTTCTTCTGGGCGTCGGGCATCGCGGCGTAGAGCTTCTCGAAGGATGAGATCAGGTTCTTCAACCCATCGACATGCGCCTGGGCGAATTTCTGATAGGATTTCAGATCCTCCACCGCGCTCATGGATTGCGGGGGCGTGGTGCGATTGGCCGCGACGAGCGTGTCCATGCTGGTCGCATTTTCGCGCATCGCCTGCGCAACCGCGTTCCACTGCGCCCCTTGCTCGGCGGTGATCTTCAGCGCCGCGTGAAGGCTGGTGATGCGCTGCTCGACGCTCTCCCCCTTGGTCTCGGTGGCTGACGCGGCCGCCTGGTTGTGGGGAACAGCGGTCTGCTCGGCGCGAGCCGCGGAAATTGGGATGGCGAGCATCGTGGCGCCCATCAGCGCCGCGATTGCAACCGAGCGCACGAACGGTGCGGGGCTGGAAATCGGGAAAGTGAAAGATGACATGAGGTACCCTTTCAGAAGTTCGGCAACGAGTGCTGATATCGCCGGTTCGAGTGCTGATATCGCCGGTTCGCCGGTCGTCAGCGACCAGATGGCGATGTGTGTAACCTAGGACTCGAAATCGCCAAATTCAGCCCTCGGAAAATACTCAGAGCACATATCAGCGATGAATCTCTATCGCCGGTACAATATTTTGCTATTCATGCCGCATAAAAAAAATAAACGGCTTGATCGGATGAAATAAATATCTGAGCCAGACACAGCGGCATGAGAGGATTTACCGGGTCGGCCGCGGCGAACCTGTCAATACAGCTTCACCGGACAAAGCGGCTTATTAGAACATATTTTTGGATAACCGCCGACCGGAGCGAGCGACGGGGTGGCGGAGGGAGCGGGATTCGAACCCGCGATGGAGTTGCCCCCATACACACTTTCCAGGCGTGCGCCTTCAACCGCTCGGCCACCCCTCCGTGCCGCCTCTGATCGCCGCGGCGGGGGGCGCAGACTATCGAGTAGCCCCGCGCTGCGCAACGCGGCCTCCTCCGCCCGAGGGCGACCGGCTGAGTGCCGACAGCGGCAGGGCGCGTCGCCCGCCTAGCGCCGGGGCCGGCGGCGGCCTAAGCTTGCGCGCGACGCCCCTCCCCACACTTCCCCGGAAAGCAGGGGAGGGAAGGGTGCGGGCAAAGCGGATAGGCCGGGCAGAATGGTCGCGCGGGTTCGCACCGTGGCGTTTCACGGGGTCGAGGTCATCGATGTCGAGACCCAGGTGACGATCGCCTCGGGGCTGCCGTCGTTCACCGTCGTGGGCCTGCCGGACAAGGCGGTCGGCGAGTCGCGAGAGCGGGTGCGCGCGGCCTTGACCGTGCTTGGCCTCGCGCTGCCGCCGCGGCGCATCACGGTCAATCTGGCGCCGGCCGACGTCCTCAAGGAAGGCAGCCATTTCGACCTGCCGATCGCGCTCGGCCTCCTCGCCGAGATGGAGGTGCTGCCGCAGGGCGAGCTCGCCGGCTATACCGCCTTGGGCGAGGTGTCGCTCGACGGCTCGCTGACCCGCGTCCCCGGGGTGCTCCTCGCCGCGCTCGCCGCCGCCGCGCAGGGCAGCGGCATCATCTGCCCCGCCGATTGCGGGGGCGAAGCAGCCTGGGCGGGTGAGGTTGAGATCATCGCGGCGCCGAACCTCCTCGCGATCGTCAACCATTTCAAGGGGACCCAGCTCCTGCCGCCGCCCGAGGCGAAGCTCGCGCCGTCGCGCGCCGCCGGGCTCGATCTGCGCGACGTCAAGGGCCAGGAGAGCGCGAAGCGCGCGCTCGAAATCGCTGCGTCGGGCGGCCACAACCTCCTGATGGTCGGGCCGCCCGGCTCCGGCAAGTCGATGCTGGCGGCCCGGCTTCCCGGCATATTGCCGCCGCTCGAACCGGCCGAGGCCCTGGAACTGGGGATGATCCAGTCGGTCGCCGGCGGGTTGCGCGGCGGCGGCCTCCTGCACGAGCGGCCGTTCCGCGATCCGCATCATTCCGCTTCGCTCCCGGCCCTGGTCGGCGGCGGGCTGCGCACCCGCCCGGGCGAGATCAGCCTCGCGCATCAGGGCGTCCTCTTTCTCGACGAGCTGCCGGAGTTCAGCCGCGGCGCGCTCGAGGCGCTGCGCCAGCCGCTCGAAACCGGGCGGATCAGCGTCGCCCGCGCCAACAGCCACGTCACCTATCCGGCGCGGGTCCAGCTCATCGCCGCGATGAACCCGTGCCGCTGCGGCTATCTCGCCGAGCCGGGGCGGGCCTGCGGCCGGGCGCCGCGCTGCGCGCAGGATTACCAGTCGCGCATCTCCGGGCCGTTGCTCGACCGGATCGATCTCTATATCGACGTGCCCGCGGTAGCTGCGGCCGATCTGGCTTTGCCGCCCCCGGCCGAAACCAGCGCCGCCATCGCCCGCCGCGTCGCCGCGGCCCGCGCCCGGCAGAGTCGGCGTTACGCCGCACTGATGCCCGAACACCCCATCCGCACCAATGCCGAAGCCGACGGCGCCCTCCTCGACGCGGTCGCCACCCCCGAACCGGCCGGCCTCGCGCTCCTCCAGCGCGCCGCCGAGCGCCTGCGCCTCTCGGCGCGCGGCTACCACCGGGTGCTGCGGGTCGCCCGCACCCTCGCCGACCTCGAGGGCGCCGCCTCCGTCGCGCGCCATCACATCGCCGAGGCGCTCTCCTACCGCATGCCGCTCAACGTGTCGCAGGGCGCGGCGGGCGGGTGAGGGCGTCGCCCGGAACGGCGAGGCCGAGCGGCTTGCATTTGACAAATGGACCATTACTTGAGGCCGTAAATAAGGTTCGGGTGAGGCGATGGCAAATGTGGTGACGATCAATCGCCCCGATGTCGTCGCTCTTATTGAAGAGGCCGCGAACAAGCTGACCGGTGGCAACAAGACCGAGGCAGTGGCGTTAGGCGTGCGGCGCCTGCTGGAAGAGGATGCCCGTGCCGGCTCCCTGTTTGGGGTGCATCGCGGGTCGGTCCGGGTCCGGGAAGGCGTCGATCTCACGCAACCCGTTCTCGATGCCGCGCCTGACGCGCAGACCGGGCGCGAACTGGAGCGGTGACGGATCGGCTCCTGCTCGACACCCACGTCGCGCTTTGGCTCGACAACGGCGATGCGCGGATTACGACCGCTTCGCCAAGAGGCACGGCCGACGCTATGGGTTTCGCGTCGCCGTCCGGCGGTAGGGATTGGCCGGCAGGAGGCCGCGTCTCATGGTAGCTCGGATGCCAAAACGCCGATCAGCCGCATCATCCTATCCAAGGACAATCTGTCGAGGCTCCTCATCCAGGGCACTGCCGGCCGATCGGGGGGCCTACCCAATCGCGGCCGGATGTGCTAGTCAACCCGGCGTGCGACGCAGGCCCAAGCCTCTCCCGCGCCGCCCCGATGGGTGCCCGCCGCCTTGCCGGTGGGGGATCGTCTAACGGTAGGACAGCGGACTCTGACTCCGCCAGTCTAGGTTCGAATCCTAGTCCCCCAGCCAGCTTTTTCAAGAAGTTAGAAGGAAAACCCGGCGGCTCAAAAACATCGGGTCTAACGCGGGTCTAACAGACTAGCACTTCCCTATGCTTGTCCTGTCAACGGGGAGCGCGGGCTCAGCTATCCCCGTACCAGCCCACCATCAATCGGGATTACGGCCCCGGTCACATAGTCGCTCAGGTCGGTCGCCAGGAACTCGACCACCTTGGCGCAATCCTCGACCGTCCCGAGCCTCCCACCAACTCGGATCGGTCCCGATTGCTCTGGCTGCTGCCAGGGATCACCGTCGCCATGATGCGGCCCGTGGCGATCACTCCGGGCGCGATGCAGTTGGCCGTGATCCCGAACGGCCCGAGGTCCTGGGCCAGATACCGCGTGTAATGGGCGATGGCGGCTTTCGCGGCTCCGTAATGGGCATAGCCGCCATCGGCTGACGGCGCGGTCCCGGCGACCGAACTCACCGTGATGATCTTCCCGGATCGTTGCTGCTTCATGACCGGGGCGACCGCGTTGACCGTGTAGACCGTGCCGAAAAGGTTCACGTCGACGACGAGCCGTAGAAGCGCCGGATCGAGGGTGCTTGCCTTCGCGTCCATGGGCCGACCGCGACCGCCGCCGGCATTCGCTACCAGGACATCGACTCGGCCCCATTCTTGGACGACCCGCGCGACCATCGCGGCGACGGCCTCATGATCGGTCACATCGACCTCGATCCCGATTGCGGTCCCGCCCATCGCCTCAATCTCGACCACGATGCTATCGGCGGTCATGTCGCGGGCCTCGGCCTCAAATTCCTCGTACGAATGCAGGTTGAGATCGGTGACGGCGACCTTCGCCCCGAGCCCGGCGAGGCGCTTCGCATAGGCCCGACCGAGACCGCGCGCCGCACCCGTTACGATCGCGACCTTGCCGTCCAGCCTGCCCATCGTGGGGTGCTGTCGTAATTCGGACGCTCGCGCATCCGAACTGCTAGGACACACTCAGGTTTCCGGGTTCTCGGGTGTTTGCGGAGGGCCGCTGGTATCGCTGGGCGGCCGGCGGCGGAAGGCGGTCCAGAACAGCCGCCCGGCCACCGCCAGGATCGCGGCCGCGATGAGCAGCAGCAGCGGGGAAGGGGTGCCCGCCCCGGTACTGAAATTGGTTGGGAAATGGATCCCAAAGACCAGAAAACACCCCCCGGGCAGCAACAGCAGAATGGCGAAGATCAAGGCGGCGATCTGGCCGCCGCTCATGCGTCGCGGGAGGGCGCGCCGGGCGCGCCAGAACAAGCCTCCAGCAAGCGTCAGGAGCACCGCCGCATACAATAGAAAAACTGGGGTTGGGGTGTCGGAGTCCTTGGGGTTGCTGATCCCCAATACCAGGGACCATACCCCAGGCAGCAAAAAGATAATCGCGAAGATCAGGGCTGCGATTTGCCTGCCGCTCATCCGCCCCTCCCCTACATCGGCAGTAGTGCCAGGGCATGAAATACTTGCGAGGCCGACAATCCAGACGGCCTCGCAAAAGCGGTGATTGGTTACATGCCGTCGACGAGGAACTGACTCGATTTGGTCGTTTTATGTCGAATCACGTCGACCTTCTTTGTGCTTTCCGAAGCCTTCCAGGCTTGCGCCTTTTCCACGCTGTCAAATGCGATGACGACAAACCGTTTCGGTGGAGTGCCGTCCAGCGCGGTGATTTTTTCCGTGCGGATGACATACCGGCCACCGAATGGGGTCAGGGTTTCCGGGCCGGATAGGGGAGGAATCGCCTTAAAACCGTCAGGGTCGGTGATGTCGAAGAGATCAACCACCACGTAGACTGGCGGCTTGGCTTGCGCGTGAAGCCCCTGCATGATTGCGCCGCCGGCTGCGACGCCGACAATGAGCGCCATAGCAAGTTTGCGATTGGCCTTCATCGGATTGATCCTCCCGTTGGCTGCTTGACGCAGCATATCTCCTTACTGGGGGCAGGCGCTCAGCTTTGTGAGAACTCTGGGCCATAAGCCGTCGCCTGATGGGGTGGACCCTGCACGGGAAGTACCCACGATGCTCGCGGATGAACGCGCATTCCGAACGAGGCAACTTCGGGACCGGCATCGCTGTCCCCCTACGGCTCAATGTGCCGGCCCGCTCGGCGGAGCCTGCAACTCGACGATTGCCCGTCTGATCCGCTTCCAAAGGGTTTGCCCGTCGAGATCGCCGCGTTCGAGCATGAGGTCGGATCGCCTCGCGGCTTCGATCTCTGCCTCGCTTCCATGCTGGCGGATCAGCAGGTTCGCGGCCCGCCAGATGTCGAGGTCCGAAATCATGAGCAACCGCCCGTGCACCTATCCTGCGGTTTTCAGGGGGCATCACATAGCTGACAATATCATCGTCAGGATGCCGATCAGCAGGGTTGTCCCGGAGCGGCGGGGGCGACATTCCTCACCCGTGTAGCTAGGCTGTCAGGCATGAACGAAGACAGCCGCCTCACGAGGTTTCTCGATTGGCTCCGGGATTTGCCGACCCTCGCCGGTCTATGGCTGCTCGACCGGGTTGCGGGTCCGTATCCGGAGACGGAGGCGGATCGAATTCGAGAACGACGCAAGGAGCGGCTGCGTCGGGCATTCCCGGATGTCGATGTTGACGGGACCGGACGACACTCGGGCTGATGCTGACTGACGAACACGCCGCTGCCGGGATAGCACTCGGCTAGGAGGCCGCTGCGGCGTCGCTGAGCGAGGTTGCGATCTGACCGCACGAAACCCGGTTGATAGCGGATTCATCGCCGTGCGGCTTCTGGGGAGGGTTTCTGACAGCTAATCCAGGGCGATGCCCCTCGCCTGCCATCGCTTGTTACGGTCGCTTAATTCCCAAACCCCTCGGCCCTTCATGAGCTTGGATCACACCCGAGATTTTTCCGCCGGCTTCAATCTCAATCTCGCCATAGCTGATCGTCCCCGAGACCTCTCCATTCGCCCGGATGAGCAGCCGCCTTCGGACCATAAGATCGCCCTCGAAGCGGCCATGCACGTCAGCCTCGTCGATCGCCGCATTGCCATCAAAGAGGCCGGTCTCGGCAATGGTCATGTACTGACAATTCTGTAAATTCGCCTGCACGCTGCCTTCGACGACGAGGCGGTCGCAGGAAGCTATCTCGCCTGACAACAAGACGCCCTGGCCGACGACCAGCTTCCTGGCCTCGACCTCGTTATCCATTGGAATGACCACCTGATTCGGCCCTGGTCGCGGCAACGGTGGGACACTCGCCTCCTGAGCATTGAGGCGCAGGAAGCCGGGAGTGGGCGGCAACGGGGGAGGCGGCTCGGCGGCAGGGCGAGGTCCATCGGTTATCCTTGACGGCTCCGGTGCTCTGGGTGCCGGGCGCACGAGCTTATTCGAGATACCGAGGTCGTCAGCCGTATCTGCCATAGAATCTTCCCCTCTCCGTTTCCCACCGAAGGCGAGCCCGCCAGCCTGATCCACCAGTAAATCGCTCGCCGACCGCACATGTGCAATCAAATACTGGCGCAGCTTCCGTATGATCTGGATCAGGGTCAATCAGCCGATTCGCGGTAGCGCTCAAGCCGCAATCCAACATGCCCGTGAGGTCGAGATGTTCTACCAAATCTGCCAGCAAAATTTACCCCAATACCGATCCTAATGTCTTGATCACCCGAATTTTTCTAACGTCCGCTTTCGATCGAGACCATGTAGCGCATCGAATTCTCGTGTCGAAATCCCCGAATCGGGGCCGGGAGCATGACGATCTTCTCGCGTTCGGGTCGTTGCCCTTAACATCGGCAACAGCAGCGATGAGTTTCGGCTCGTCATCGGGCGGACGATATCCGGTTCGAGGGAGGCGACGAATGACGCGGCAGTCGCCGCTCTCAGTCCGATGGCGATCAGTTTCGATGTCGCGATGCTCACGTCTGGCAGCACGTTCCGCCATCTCAGCTTGAGGAGAGCCGAAGCTTGGCCGACGACCACGCTGAATACCTGGAGACAATGAAGCTCCGGGTGCGGGAGGAACTGGCCGAGCATTGGCCCACGGTCGCGCGCGTGGCTTCGGCTTTGTTGGAGCGCGGTTCCATCTCCGGGATCGAATTAAAGGCCCTACTGCCTTGAACCGTCCGCCGCCGCGTTAAGCGGCCGGAGCTTGCGCCGCGTCGCCGAGCATGTCCTTCGCGCCAACCTCCAGGGCGCGATCAATCAGCATGTTGTAGCTCGCCTCGGTCAGTCCGGGCGTCTTCATCCCGTGGTGTTTGCGAACGATAGAGTGGGGATTCAGGATGATGACGTGGCTGATCGGCCCCGACTTTCCGGGTTTGATGTCGATGAAGCAGAGTTCCTTGAGAATTTTCATCCTCGCGGCCCAGGTATATTCGGCTCGTTGTCCGCTGAATCCGGCGGCGTGAGCCATTTCGACAGGCCGCGAAATGTTGACGAACGAGTTGTCCCACGTCGCACACCAGAGACCGAGATAGGTCGCCGAAGTCGGCTTGCCGTTGCTCATCTCGTCCATGATCTTGAGGATGAGCGGCATCGTCTTAGGAATCGTCGCAAATCCCTTGTACACCTTGCGATTCCAGAGGAATGCCTCGAATCCCGGCCACAGCGCATTCCGTTGCTCAAGCTGTTTCGTCGCAATAACGCTCGCTTCACGACCCGCTGCCATATCATCTGCTCCTGGTTAAAATGAGGGCGGGGCGAGGTTTGGACGCTCGACCCCGATATTTTCCCTCGCCGCCGAGCCGGTTGTGGAGGCCGGACTTTCGCCGTGGAGAGAAGATGTCGAAGGAACGTATATTTTTCAATGATTTAGATATTTACTCACGGCGAGTGAGTCGTAATAAATCACGATTCATGGGTACGAGATATCGGAGTTCAGCGCGACTGAGTGGCGGAGTGGTAGATTTCTAAAACTATAAAATCCGAATCTACGAGGTTTTTCAGCGTGTTGGAGGCGCGCCGATAGTCCTCCCGGTGCTCGCTATCCTGAAATATGCTTCCCCGTGCTCCCGGTCCTCACGGTGCTCGCTGGGGATGGTCCGGAAGGGGGGGCGGCCGAGAGGGCGGCTCGAAATTTATCCGGCAGCAGGTGCGAGATCATCCTGGAGACGCCTGGGATCAACGCCGGGCGTCGATTGCCCGACACAGTTGGTAGCAGAACTCCGCCTTGTCGCGGTCATGCGCCCGTCTCGGCAATTTTTTCCGATAAGCGCCTCTTGTAATCGAGCGTGTTTAGATACATCTGATATTTCGTTATGTCTAAACACACTCGGAGATACAATGTTGCATCGACATTCCCATAACGACCACGGCCGTCGCTACGGCCGCGCAGAACGGCAAGATGGAGAGCACCTCGGTCACAACCGGCACGGGCGGCACGGTCGCGGAGGTGGCCTCAGTCGCTTCTTCGCTCACGGCGACCTTCGCTTGGTGATCCTACACCTCATCGCCGAGAAGCCTCGGCATGGATATGAAATCATCAAGGCGATTGAGGAGCAGGTCGCTGGTGCGTATAGCCCCAGTCCGGGCGTCATCTATCCCACGCTGACGCACCTTGAGGAACTCGGCTACGTGACGGTCAGCACTGGCGACGGTGCGAAAAAGCTGCACGAGATTACGGCGGAGGGTCGGTCGTTTCTCGACGCCAACCGCCGAGCTGTGGATGCGCTTCTCGTCCAAATGGCCGAGACGAGCCGCGCTCATGGCGGCGGCACTGCGCCGCAGATTTTGCGAGCGATGGAGAACCTGAGACTTGCGCTGCGGCTGCGCCTCTCGCGCGGGCCGCTCAGCGAGGAGCAAATCAACGCCGTGGCTGCGGCGGTCGACGCAGCGGCCACCAGCGTTGAGCAAATCCGCTGAAACCTGCCTGCTTGTCCCGCGACTGAAAAACGCTGGATAACTCGGCTTGTGATGGAAACCCAAACTGCAACAGTTTGGGTTTTCATTTCGTATATCCTTCGTCCGTCTGCTCATAGCGTGGTTCAGAATGGTGGGGGCCAATCGCAGCCCGATGCGATGCATGCCGGCTTCGCCCAATTCGCGGCACTCGACCAGGACGCCGTCGACAACGGAGTTTTCGTCAACGAGGGCAAGCTGACGATGCCGGTCCTCGCGGTCGGCGGCGAGAAGTCATTTGGCTCGACGATGGCTGTCGTCATGCGTGTCGCCGCGACCGATGTGCAGGAACTCGTCATCCCCAATTCTGGGCATTGGCTGATGGAGGAGCAGCCGGTCGCCACGGTCGCCGCCGTGCGCGCCTTTCTCGATGAGCAACGCTAAGGGCCGTCAACTCGATCAGCGTGCCGGAAACCATCGTTGGACGGCGACAGCGGTATCTGCTGGCACGGTATTGAAGCAGAACTTCGCCTGTGGCGCATCGCCATGCACGATGTTGACGAGCTTCTCGAATAGGAAGGTGTTTTGGGCGATCAGCCGTACGCCTGCGCCGATCATGATGCAGTCGTACGACTGCTTTGCCAACCGCTCCCGCAATACCGTCTCCGCTGTGTCGCCGAAGTCGATGAGGCAGAGCGCGGCATCGTAGCCAAGCTCGTTCAGATGCGCCTCGTCCGCATCAAGCGCAGCGCGAATTTTGGCCGCGTCGAGGCCCGAGGCACCATAAGAGGGATCGGAGAAGTCGATCAGCGACGGCTCAAGGCCGACGATCAGCACACTCGTCTTTGCCACTATGACCTCCGGTCCCCGAACTCGTCACCTTGGTGGCTTAGCGCGCTCGCAGAAAGCCCCGACGTGGATTCCGAGTATAGCCGCCGTAGTGCCAGTGGCGCAGCGCTACCAGCGCCCATATGGCCTCGACCACGCCGAACGGCCATGCACCTTGAAGGAACCCGTAGACGGACCCGAGGCCGCACGATCCCGCGAATGCCAGGATGCACCGTGTGCTGCGTTGTTCGAGCGCGTAGCAGACCAGCATCGCGGTGACCGCGAACAGGCCGAATGCCGTAAGACCATCCGTTCTCACAGTTCGCCTCGAAAACCGCGCCTACGGCTCGGCCAGTGCGGCACGTTGCTCGTCCCGCGCGGCCCCATAGACCTGTCGGGATGCATCGAGGTTCATCACGAAAATGCCGACCCCGACGATGAGGTCGGGCCATACTGACAGGGTAATTGCCGTGGTGAGCCCGGCGGCGATGATCGCCACGTTCGCCAGGGCATCGTTTCGGGCTGAGAGGAATGCTGCTCGCGTCAAGCTGCCGTGGTGATCTCGTACCCGAGCAAGGATGAATGCGCAGAAAAGGTTGACCAACAGTGCGCCCAATCCGGTGATCGACAGCGGCATCGCAGCCGGTGGTACCGGGAAGTTGAATTTCTCCCAAGCCGTCCAGGCGGTCGCCACGGCCGGCGCAAACAGTACGGCGGCGAGGATCATCCCGACGATGGACCGCTGCCGCGCACTCCATCCGAGGGCAATGAGGATCAGCCCGTTGACGGTCGCGTCTTCGAGAAAATCGATGGAGTCTGCGAACAGCGATACGGACCCGATTGCTCGCGCGACCGCGAATTCGATCCCGAAATAGGCGAGGTTCAGCAACGCCACGACGATTACCGTGCGCCGCACGGCGGTCAGGTCCGGTTCTGTGATGGGTACGGGCTTCATGGTATCGGACAATAGTATTCCGGTGCCCATGACCAAGCGCCGTCGACGATTTGTCGACCCCGCAGTCAGACGCGATGCCCTCCCAGGCGCGCGTCGGCGGCGTGGCTATCAGCCCCGAATGCCCGACCGGATGTCCAACCTTGAGGGATGGCTGTCTCCTTTCCCCGATGCCGGCGGCGACCCTCTGAGCGCCATCCGCCATGCGGTCTTCGCCGGCCGGCTCAGGTGTCGGGCCGATTCTCCTGGATCTCACCGATCCCTGATGGACAGAACGGATGAGCGCACCCCGTTGTTGCAATCGCGCGACGCAGACCCATTTGAAGCGCAAACGCCTTTTTGGGGTTAAGGATGCCGCTTACCAACTTCGCGGTTGTGTACCAGCACGCCGAGCCGCTGAACCGGGTGCTGATCCATTGCTTCGACGGCCGGCAGATGGTTCTCGTGTTCATCTCACGCGAGGCCATCGACGACTATTTTCGGCGCTCGTCCCTGACGCCGCGTGATCGGAACCTGCTCGTCGACCGCAACCTAGAGAACCTGATCCCGGTGATTGCCGCCAAGTACGATTGCGGCGAGGTTGGCGAGTACGCTGGTTTTGGTACGCAGCGGTTTCCGCAGATCGACCTCAATCTCGCCGACCTGGGGGCAGCGCCCGAGAAGCTGACGGATACCGTTCTCGACATTGCGGCACGCGCTGGCTTTCAGCGCGTGTAGAAATGCTGCATTCACCATGGCGCGCCGGTACAACGAAGGCAAGGCCATCGACGCCGTTCTGCGACGTATCGAAGCGCGGGATCATGCCCTGCGGCTGAATGACGGTAGGTCGCCAGACGACTTGAATGACCCCGACCTGTTGCGCCGCGTCGACTACGTGTGCACGATCGGGAGCACGCTCTATGCGTTCGAGCACACGGGCATTGAGCCGTTCGCCAACCAGATCGAGTTGGAGGTCCATAACCGGAAGCTCTTTGATCCGATCCGTGAGCGGTTCAACCACAGAGCAGATCGGGAGTTGTGGGAGCTTCACTTTCCCGTCGAAGCGTCCGCTGGGTTGAGAGGGGTACAGATAGATCGGGTTCGTGATCTGCTGATCCTTTGGATCGAGACAAACGCACCGAATATGCCGGTTACGCTGCTTTACGATCCCTACGCAAACCGGTCGCTCGGTGAGACGATCGCAGGAGTTCCGTTCCGGTTTTCTCTGCATCGCGGCTCGCTCGACAGTCATCATTTTCCGCGTGAAAGCGCGCTGTGTGGCGCGTTCATGCTCAAACCCTTCGTGACCGGTGATTTGGAACAGGCGCGGACGGCGAGGTTGCAGAAAGCCTGCGAGGACAAGTTTCCGAAGCTAGCCACGTGGAAGCGTGACGACGGTGCACGGACGGTGCTTGTCCTGGAGGAGAACGATTTATCGCTGACCAATCATCAGCGGGTCGCCGATGCCCTCGTAGACGCAGAGGCGAAGATGTCGGATGCGGCGGACGAGATTTTCCTAGTGAGCACCCACATCCCGGACAAGTGGTGGGTCACCTGCCTGCGCCGCGCTGGGAAGACCTACTACGACGACGGAGAGCGCTACCAGGAGATTGATCCTGCTGCGTTGACGCCATTGACGAGCCGGTAGGGTCTCGGTCGTTAGACCATGACGACCAACCCGCCGCCGTGCTGGATTTGCGGCAATCCTGCGACCACCGGAGAGCATGGGACGAAGCGTTCCGACCTCCGTTCCGTGTTCGGGACGGTGACGCAGGGCATTCCGCTCTATCAACATCGGATGACGGGCGCGAACCGTCCTGTCGGCAGTCTCGACGCCAAAAAGCTCAAATTGCCTGCCCGGCTTTGCGCCAACTGCAACAACACTCGTACGCAGCCCCACGACCGAGCTTGGGAGAAGCTGTCGGCGGCGCTGCGGACACGGCAGCCGGCGCTCGTTCCGGGAAACTTCGTGCGCACAAACCGCATCTTTCCATACGCGACGGCGCGCGAACTGCTCGCTGTGCACCTCTACTTCGTCAAGCTGTTCGGCTGCCACATTGCCGGCAACAACATGCCGCTCGATATCGCGGGGTTTTCGGACGCCATCCTGCACGGGAAGGCTCACCGGAACGTCTACTTGAGGTTCGGGTGCGGTATGACGTTCGCCGGTAAGCCGATGACGGGTATGTCCGATATGTGGTTTGCACCCGTCCCGCCGGGCAAAGTGAGCCCGTTTGCGACGTGGTTCTACTACGTTAATGGGCTCGGTGTTAACGTGAGTTTCGCCGAGGATGGCGAGAAGCGGGACGGCTTGATCGGAGCATGGCATCCGCAACAAAACACGACGCGACTGACGATCGCAGATTTTCGCTTTGCTCAACGGAGTGCGTGGAGAAAAGGCGACAGGAGGCGGTCAGCGCCTAGCGACGCGCCACGCTCTAAGCGCTCGGACAGTTCGTAAGGGCGCTTTCCAAGCGCGTGCCCGACTGAAGCCCTCGGGAGATGCCCAAATTTAGAGCTATTGATGGGGCCTCGGGCGACCCCCATATACTAGATGTACGATCTCGGTGTGGGGGTGCGTCAGCTTCGGGCAAGCCGCGAGACCATCTCCCATCGAGTTTGAAACCTCTGATGGCGTGGTCGACCGGCAACCCCTGGCTCTCGATGTACCGCATTCTCTCCATCGACGGTGGTGGTCTTTTAGGGACGCTCCCGGCGTCGTTCCTGGCGGCAATCGAGGAGCACACGAAGCGGCCTATCGGCGACTTTTTTGATCTGATCGCCGGCACTTCGACCGGAGGTATCATCGCCATCGGGCTCGGCATGGGAATGCGGGCATCGGAAATCCTTGATCTCTATGTCGAGCAGGGGCCGACCATTTTCGGCCAGGACCACGGGCGGTTCGGAAACTGGTGTCGTCGGCGTTACCGCTTGGCGCGGTCGCTGCTTCGAGCGAAATACGATCCGGCGCATTTGCGGGCTGCCCTGACGGAAATTCTCGGGGACAGGAGACTCGGGGACTCGACACGCCGATTGCTGATCCCGGCGTGGAACCCGACCGCGAGAGATGTCTACATCTACAAAACGCCGCACCATGAGCGGCTGCGCAGCGACTACAAGGTTCTCGCCGTCGACGCGGCTCTCGCGACTGCCGCTGCGCCGACCTACTTCCCGCGACATTTCACTGACCATGATGTCGGTCTGCTCGACGGCGGCGTCTGGGCGAATAACCCGATAGCCATCGCGGTTGTCGAGGCCATCAGCATGATGAACTGGCCGGGCGACCAACTGCATGTGCTCAGCCTGGGATGCCTTGAGGAGACGTACTCGTTCCCGACTTGGGCCGGGATCGGGGCGTTGGGAACGAAGATCGTCAAGCTTCTGATGGACGGTCAGTCGAAAAGCGCACTCGGGATCGCGAAGCACCTGACCCGCGATGGCTATGGTCGACATGCCATCCATCGCATCGATCACACCGTCGCAGCCTCGATGTACACGATGGACGATGCCCGCGTCATCCGGGACCTCAGAGGTCTCGGAGAAACACTGGCGCGGCAACAATACCCATATCTGGAAGAAGTGTTTTTTCGTACGCCCGCCGAACCTTTTGTTCCACTCTATAATGTAGAAAGGCGATAGTCATGAAACTCATCACTCATTTCGATGAGTTTATCGCCACTGTCGTCAATCTGAACCAAACCAGACTGGATACTCTGGAAAAACGTGTGGCAGCGATTTCTGAATTTCTTCGGAAAAGCGACTACAAGCCTCGAATAAGGCGGTTCTCTCCGCAGGGATCATACGCCCACAAGACGATCATCAAGCCGCCGGGTACCCGTGACTATGACGCCGATCTTCTCGTCATTATCGATCGGGTCGAAGGCTGGTCGGCTGCCGACTATGTCGAGAAGCTCTATACGGTATTTCGTGCCAGCGGTACCTACCGGGACATCGTCAGTCGCAACACCCGGTGCGTGGTGATCACCTATGCGAACGATTTCCATCTGGATGTCGTACCGTGCATCCAGGACATCGACGATGATAAGCGTACGTTCTGGGTCAGCAATCGGTTGACCAACAAGGTCGAGCAGACCGCGCCTGAAAGTTACAACGCATGGCTCGCGACCCGGAACACGATCACGACCGGCAACTCGCTGCGGAAATGTACCCGGTTGATCAAATATCTCCGAGACATCAAGACGACCTTCTCGATCAAGTCGATCCTGCTGACCACGCTGCTCGGCTCGCAGGTGAAGACACTGTATCCGGAATCCGAGAAAAAGCAGTTTTCGGACTTGCCCACCGCCCTGAAGATTTTGTTCGGGCGGCTTGACGATTACCTACAGGGCCGCTCGACCATGCCTACGGTGGTCAACCCGGTGCTGACCTCGGAGACCTTCAGCCGCCATTGGGATCAGGACAAGTACACGAACTTCCGTGATCGGATACACACCTACCGGGAGTGGATCGACAATGCCTATGACGAACAGGACCGCGACGAGAGCATCCGGAAATGGCGTCGGGTGTTCGGCGACGACTTCGCGGCCGATGAAGCTCTTGAGAAGGGTGCCAGAGTTGCGGCTGCTGCCCTGGGTGATCTTGCAGCGACAAGTGTTGTCCTGGTGGAGCGGGTCCGTACACTCGGACGCCGGGCGCTGGCGACCTTCCCGCGCAGGCTTCCACACGTGGAGGCTCTGCCTTGGCGAGTGCGAGGCCAGCTTGCCATCGAAGTTCGTGCGACCCAGGGCGTCACCTCGTTCGACTCTGGTGATATTTTGCAGAAGGGTCGTTCGCTCCAGTTTCAGGCTCATCTTCCCACCGGACTGCCTGACGGCTTCGAGATCAAATGGCGCGTCGTCAACACGGGAGAGGAAGCCGCCAGGGCGCGACAGTTACGCGGCACCTTCTATGGAAGCGAGCGTCGGTTCTATCGGAGCGAAACGACCAAGTACACAGGGGTCCATTGGGTAGAGGCGTTCATCATCAACACCCGGAGCCGTACCTGCGTCGGCCGGAGCGAGCGCTTTTTCGTCGTGATCGAGTGAGGCAGAGATGGCCGTGGTTTATGTTCATGCCACTCGGGCTCCTGAGTTTCTGACCCACTACACCGACTGGTGTCGGTCTGGGTTCGGCCGGATTGACATGTTGCTGCCGGAGGGACCTCCTCTCGGGAGGAAAAGCAATTCCTCCAGGTACCGGAGAACTTTCTGCTCTATCTACGCGACAAGCGGTTCCCCTTCCGGCTCGGGTAGGTATCGCCTCTAACTGAACCACGCCAACACTTCGTCGAGCGAGCAGGGTACCCGAACGACATGCCCCCCATGAAGCTGCACGATTCGTCTCGTCGCGGCATTCGGGCGTCGTGGATGATGCCGACGCTCTGCGGTCGCACCACGTACTGGATGCCATCGAGCCCGGTGATCAGGATAAAGCCGCCCGGTATTCGCTCCCCTTGCGCCGCCACTCCTTGCCTCCCGCCGGCCTATGGAACATAATGGGAACATTCTGCTCCTTTCCCAAGGAGGTCGGCAATGCCGCTTTTCGCCTTTCCCGAGCACGCCCGCTGGAATCCCGACCGCGATGCCATCGAGTTCAGCGTCATCCTCGAACCCTATGAGGGCACCGTGACCGTATCGCGCCGGGTCTTCCAGCGCCTCCTCGATCAGTCGCCGACGCCGGAGCGGTGCATCGAGGCGTTCCACCTCCAGCGGACTCGGTTCGAGCTTATCGTAGAGCGCAAGCTGCGTCGGCGGCAGTTGACCGATGACGGCAACATCGAGATCACCGGCCGCGATCTGCGCGAGAAGCCCGCCGCTGCCGGCCAGGGGACCCTGTTCATATCGGCATCCTAGTGCCCCAGCCGTATCGGAGCCCCGGCGAGGACAGAGGTACCGAGGATGGTCGCCAGCGACAGTTTTGCCGAGTTCCTGCGCGAACAACTCGCGCCGCTCGGCCGCGTCACGATGCGGCGCATGTTCGGCAAGACCGGCGTGTTTTGTGATGGGCTGATGTTCGGGATGGTGACCGACAACATGCTCTACTTCCGGGTCGACGACGGCAATCGGGAGGCTTTCAAGGAAGCCGAGTCATTTCCGCCTCTCAACTACAAGAAGCAGGGTGAGACCATAGACCTCTCGTTCTGGCGCGCGCCGGAGCGGCTGTTCGACGAACCCGATGAACTTGTCGAGTGGGCGCGAATTGCGCTGGAGGCGGCGAGTCGGGTCGCGGCGAAGAGAGAACGGACAGCGCCAAGGCGAAGATCAGGAGAGCCGAGGTCGTGAACCAGCAGGTATTGGAACTGCTATCGGCGAGAAAGGGTCATTTCCTCCTGGAGTCTGGGCACCACGGCGACCTATGGCTCGATCTTGAGTCGCTTTGTCTTCAACCCAGACGTGTACAGACTGTGACAGCCGGACTTGCTGATTTTTTGGCGACACTCGCGGTGGACGCGGTGTGCGGCCCCCTCGTTGAAGGGGCGTTCGTGGGACTCATGGTGGCATTGCAGCTTGGCGTTCAGTTCACATATTCGGAGCGCTTTGCGCGTCCCGCTGAAGACGGCCTTTTCCCGGTTGGCTATAGGGTTCCTGCCCCACTTCGAGAGGGGCTCCGGGGCAAGCGTGTCGCAATCATCAACGACGTAATCAACGCGGGTTCCGCCGTCCGGGGTACGTTCGCTGACCTAGAGGAATGTGGAGCAGCCGTGGTGGCCATTGGCGCTCTGCTTGTTCTGGGAACAGCAGCGCCCGCGTTCGCTTCCACGAAGGGTGTTCCGCTCCGAAGCGTCGCGACGCTGCCCAACAATCTTTGGACTCCATCGGAATGTCCGCTCTGCGGTTCACGAGTTCCTTTGGAACAGCACGATCTGTTCGAGCGGCCGGCGACGGCGCTGAGCGTTTGAGCTACGCGGGCGGCTGAGCCTCGAAAATCTCATCGCCATCGGCGAAGACAACCCAGGGCTGCTTGCTGCGAGTCCAGATATGCCGGGTCGGCCGCAGCCATGACGTATCGTCTAGGGTGCCCGCACGCACGCGGACCACGCCATCCCTCGGCGGGCTATAAACCCAGGAGCCGCATTCCGGGCACACCAGTCGGGTGTTGAGCCGCCCGCTGTCGGGCGTGCGCTGGAGAGGTCGCGGCTCGATTCCGCTCGGACGAAAGCCGGCCTCGGCGACGACGATCCCCAAGGAGAAGGCGCTACTCGTCAAACGCTGGCAATCCCGGCAGTGGCAGGTGTAGACGGATTGCGGAGCTTCGGTGATCTCGTATCGAATTTTGCCGCATTGACAGCCGCCGGTTTGGGGCAGGTTCATGATCGGCTCCTCGTGATCCCTATGCGAGCAACGTCGGAATGCCGAGCCTCTCCGTCGCGGTGCCGAGCACCCGTTCGGCAGCGAATGCAATCGCGAGCAGCCGTTCCTCTGCCCAGGCTGGCGCGATCAGTTGCAGACCGACTGGCATCCCTGCCCTGTCCAGACCGACCGGAAGGGTGATTGCGCAGAGTCCTAGATAGTTGACCGCGACCGTATTGCGGACGATGCGGCGGTTGGTACTCAGATAGGTATCGGCATCGCCGATCTCGGACAATTTCGGCGGGGTAATACACAGCGTTGGCGTGGCGATAACATCGATCCCGTCAAAGCGGTGCGCGGCGCGACCCACCAGGGACTTCAGCCGCCCGACCCGTCCCAGATAATCTCGGGCGCTCACACTCTCCGCTGCACGCACGGCGGATGCCATGATGGGGTCAAGTTGGTCGAGCCATTCGGGAAGCTCCTGGTCGAGAAAGCTCCGCAACTCAACCGCGCTCAGCCCGCCTTCGAGGAACACCGCGTAGGCTTCGGTCGCCTCGGGGAGCGTCATCGGGCGAAGAACCGCACCCTCACTGGCGAGCGCATCCACCGCACTCTTAACGGTCTCCGCGATACCGGGGTCGCAGTCATTCCAGAAGAATGGGTCGTCCACGGCGATGCGGACGCCATCAAGGCTCCGGCTGCTGCTCGCGATAAAGGCTACGGGATCACCCATGAGGGGATCGAGCGCGGCAAACCCATACGCGGCATCTGAGACGCTGCGCGCGAGCAAGCCCGGTGTGTCGAAGGTGTGACTGAGTGGAACCACACCCTCGGCCGACCACCGACCGATGGTGACCTTCAGGCCCACTGTGCCGGTCATGCAGGCGGGGATGCGCACCGAACCGGCTGTATCGCTACCCAGCGCGAGAAAGGCCGAGCCTTCGAGCAGACTGACCCCGGCTCCGCTAGACGAACCGCCCGGTGAGCGGTGTGTCTCGGCATCCCAGGGGTTGTAGGGCGCGCCGTGATGGCTGTTGAGGCCAGTGCCGCCGAACGCGAACTCAACCATGTGGGTCTTGCCAACGATGGGGCCGAGTTGCCGACGTATCGTCGCCACGATTTGCCCGTCTTTCTCCCACGGGTCGACAGGGAGGCGGCGGCTTGAACCCGCGAAGCACGGCAAGCCTGCGGCCGCATAGAGGTCTTTGATCGAGATGGGCACGCCCTGGAGCGGCCCCACTGTCGCGCCTGACGCAAATGCAGCGTCCGCCGCCTTGGCGGTCTCCCGAGCCTTTTCCGGCGTCCAGAGACAATAGGCATGGAGGCGTTCACCGAACCGCTCATGTCGCGCGATAGCGGCTTCGACGACCTCTTGCGAGGTCAAGCGTCGTTCCCGGAGTTCCTGGGCAATCTCGACGAGCGGGCGGGAGATCAATTCAGCCATCGCGTCCTCCCTGGAATGCCAATGCCCCTATTGCAATTTGCGCTGCTCCTCCAACTCCGACCAGACCTCGAACAAGGCAGCGGTGTGCGCTTCGTCCTCCGCAGCCGCGTCGCCGATGGCACCGCCCAGCATGTTGAAAGCGTCGTCTTCGGTGTTGTCGATTTGTAAGACCCCGAGGGCTTCAGAGATGTAGTCGCTGATGAGGTCCTGGTCAGTAGTCGCCTTCGACTTTTCGATGCAATCGGCGATCACCGCCATAGGGTTTGGTTCGGGCATGGAGGTTTGCTCTGATAACCTGCGTTCACCGGAGCTACGCCCCGTCGCGCTGGAGTTTCGGGTCGTAATTGGCGTCGTACCAGTATTCCTGCCATTCCGCGTACGTGATCGGCTCCCAGCGCGGTGGATTGTCGGGGCCGGTACAGGTCGGCAGGCATTCGATGCGCTGGTCGAAGCGCGGCCCCAGGAAGAACGGGATCGCATACCGCTCGCTCCCGACCGGCGGCAGCGCACGGTGCGGCGTCGACTTGAAGCGGGCGTTGCTCCAGCGCCGCAGCATGTCGCCGGAATTGACTGCGAACGAGCCGGGGATGTACGGCACGTCAAGCCAATCGCCGCCGGGCATCCGCACCTGCAACCCTGGCACCTCGGTCTGCGCTAGAAACGTCATGAAATTGCTGTCGGTGTGCGGCGCGATGCCGAACTGGTTGGGCTCGGCGGCGACCGGCGGGTAATGCGACAGACGGGCCGTGAATTGGCTGTCCTCGAATGCTTCCTCGAACCAGTTGGCCGGCAGATCGAGCGCAACCGCTATCGCCGGCAGAAATCGCCTCGCCAACCGATCCATGGTGTCGACGTATTCCAGGACATTGGCGCGAAACCCCGGCAATTCCTCCTCGGCAGGCCATAAATTCGGCCCCACAAAGCGACGGCCGGACACCAACAGCGGGTCATCGGCAGGCCGCTCTCGCTTGACGAAGAACGCCTCGTTGAGATCGCCCTTGTCGTTGTTGTTGAGGTCTGAAGTGCGCACCGCGTAGCGGCCCATGACCATGTAGCCGTTGGTGTGCTCGTTGAGTTTGAGCGCGAGCTTCGTCGCCATCGGCATGGCATGGAACCGGCGCGCTTCGGCAAAGGCGCGCTCGATCAAAGGCAATGGCACGTCATGCCCGGTGAGCACGAAGAACCCGACCGTCGTCAAGGCGTCATGTACCTGCCTCGCGGTCGCCTGGAGCGCTCCTGGCCGGCCTGTGAGATAATCGCCGATGTCGATCACCGGGATCGTGTCGGTCATGCACACCCTCCCGTAGAGCGGAACCCGATGGCTTCAACGACGACAAGGACCGGTACCGCCAAGACTCAGCAGGCATCGCCGCCGACCTGGGTAAAGCCGGAATTGGCGGCGCTCGTCAAGGCGGCACCGGACGGCCCCGATTGGCTGCACGAGATCAAGATGGATGGCTACCGGATGCACGCCCGGCTGCATCGCTCCGCGACGCAGAGAGGAGCGCTCGATGCTGGCCGTGTCAATATCCTGACCCGCCGAGGCAACGACTGGACCGCCAAATACCCCGCCATCGCCGAGGCCATCGCCCGGCTGCCAGCGACGAACGCTTACCTCGACGGCGAACTCTGTGGCGTCCTCCCTGATGGCCGAACCGCATTCAACCTCATCCAAAACGCCAGCGATACCGGCCGGGGCGGCTCCCTGGTCTTCTTCCTGTTCGATCTGCTGTTCCTGAACGGCGAGGACATCACCGCGCTGCCCCTGATCGACCGCAAGGCCCGGCTGGCGAAACTGCTGACCGGCGCGCCGTCGTCGCTCCAGTACAGCGATCATCAGATCGGCCGTGGCCCGGACTTCCATCGGCTCGCCTGCCAACGCGGCCTGGAAGGCATCGTCTCGAAGCGCAGCAATGGCCGGTACGAACCCGACCGGCGCACATGGCTGAAAACGAAATGCCTGAACCGCGAGGAATTCGTCGTGGTCGGCTGGTCTGAACCGGAGGGGAGCCGGCATCGGATAGGCTCGCTGCTGCTCGGCTACTACACGCCGGACGGAAGATTGATCTATGCCGGCCGCGTCGGCAGCGGGATGTCGGTCGCCGAACTTGAGCGGGTGTGGCAGCGCCTACGACCGCTCGCGGCCGACAAGATGCCGCTCTCGGAGCCCCCGCCACGCGGCAGCCGGTTCGGGTCGCCGTTGGTGCTGTCGCGGGTCCATTGGGTGCGGCCGGAGATGGTCGTCGAGGTCAGCTTCGTCGAGTGGACGCCTGATAAGCTGCTCCGGCACGTGGTCTATTTGGCGGAACGCGAGGACAAGCCGGCCAGCGAGGTGTATCGCCACCGACCCTAATGAACCATCAACCCGTCGCCGTCAACGCCGTCCAGGCGGCAAGAGAGTCCATATAGTCTCTCCAATGCACGATCTTTCTCTTCTCAATCGTTACGACCGAGATGAACCTGTTGTCATACGGCACACCAGTCGAAAGAATCGTACCGTGTACCTCGTATTCCAGGATTACGACGCGACTATCCTGCGAGCGGTGGACGACAAGTGAGTCGCCGGATTGAAGCCTGATGCTCTTGCCATAATTAGAGAATCTGGCCACCAGATCGGCTCGCCCTCGAACCGTCAGAGGCCAACCGGGGATGGTATAGCGAAACTCAAATAATGCGTCGGCGGCGATAGTATCGAAATAATGCTCGCCATCAACGAGATCGCGTAAACCCTCCTGGACGATTTCAAAGAAGGGATTGAGGGCGTCGAATCCTGCATATTCGTCTTTTGGCATCAAGGGTCTCACTCTGCGGCTTCGACCGGGCAATCCCTTCCGTCCACCATTCAGGCAGTACTTGTCGCGAGTGTCTGGCTCGGCGGAACTTTCGCCGGCATCGCGTCCACGAGACCCTTTTCGGATTTCGCGCGCAGATCAAACCGCTCTCTCGCCGCGTCGACCTCCGGAAGATGCTCTCGGACCCATAGCCCGAACGCCAAAACAGGTTCCGACATCGAATGGCCCATCTCCGTCAGAGTGTATTCGACCTGTGGCGGACTGGTCGGAAAGATCGTGCGGGTCACCATCCCGTCTCGTTCGAGACCACGCAGCGTGCGGGTCAACATCTGCTGTGAAACACCGCCCGTGTTGCGTTTGATGTCGTTGAAGCGACGCGGGCTGTCCCGCAACAGCATGACGACGAGCATGCTCCACTTCTCGCCGATACGGGCGAATACCTGACTGACCTTGGCGCAGTCTTGGTTCAGAGGGTGCGGTAGAGGTGCGGTCATATCGGTGTGCCCTGGTCTGACAAATCTGCGTTCTTGAGATATGGGGATGGTCACATATCTCGTCCAGGTCACAATTTTTGACCAAGGACGCACCCCATGAAACTCCTCCACATCGACTCCAGCATTTCCGGCGAGGCGTCGCTCTCGCGCCGCCTATCTGCCGCCATCGTGACGGCGTTGAGCGAGGTGACGCCGGGGCTCGAAGTCATCCGACGCGACCTCGATGTCGACCCGATCCCGCATCTCGATCACAAGCTGCTGCCCGCGATCCGCCCGGACATCACAACGGATACGGGAGTCGGCATCAGGGATGGCAAGGGCGCTACCGCCCTTGATGAATTTCTGAGCGCTGATATCGTGGTCATCGGCGCACCGATGTATAACTTCACGATCCCCAGCCAGCTAAAGGCATGGATCGACCGCATCCTCGTCGGGGGCAAAACCTTCAGCTACAGCGAGGCCGGCCCCAAAGGACTCGCGGGCGGCAAGAGTGTGATCATCGCCTCGTCGCGTGGCGGGCTTTATGCGCCAGGAATGCCGTATGCGGCCAATGACTTCCAGGAGCCGTATCTGCGCGCGGTCTTCCGTTTCATCGGTATCGAGGATATCGAGATAATTCGCGCCGAGGGCATCGCTTTCGGACCTGAACAGCGCGAAGCGGCGATGCAGGCTGCCCTGGCGTCGATTGACTCAGTCGTTGCCGCATTTGTCCCCGAGCGAATTGCGGCGACTGCTTAGGCGCTTAAACTGAGGGGATGTGCAACGATTACGGCAACCCCATCCCCTATTCGGACTATCTCGTCGCGTTCATCCCGACCGTACCGGCGAAGTGGCCGAACCCGGCCCCAAACCTTTGCGGTTTGCCTATGGGAAGCACCGCTCGCGTCAGCTTCCATTGTGCGGCCGTGCGGTTCTGCGCTGACGATGCGGGTTCTATTACCGGGATGCTCCATCGCCTTCTCCTGGTCGATCACGATCAGGACTTCGGCTGCTACGGCTTTCCTCCCTTGTGCTCGCCGGTCGATGGTAGTCGAGTTCTGGGATGACGGTCACCCGACGCAGTTCCCCACCCGCCAGCGCGTTCCTGGGCAATCTCGCCAGCTTCTACCACTGGGACTCCTACGAAGCGCCCTTGCAGCGCGATGACCTCGTCATGCACGAGATTCATCTCGCCCTCTTCGCGCATCCCCCGCGCGGGTTCACAGCGCTCCTGATACTGCGCGACCGGATTGTGGCACCGTTTGGGCTCCGACCCTCCGGCGCGGCCGAGCGCAAGGCCATCGAGATCAAGCCGGCCTACGCCGTCGGCGACAAGATCGCCCGATTCACCCTGTTCGGCCAAAACGACACCGAGATCGTCACCGGCGGCGATGACACGCATCTCGACTTCCGCGTGTCGGTGCGGAAGTTGACCCAAGACGGCGCGAAGCGGGTCGCGCTGACCACGGTGGTGAGCCCACACAACCACTTCGGCAAGGCCTATCTACGCCTCATCCTGCCGTTTCACCGTTTTGGCGTCAGGATGCTGCTGTCAAACGCGGTCAGGGCCAGACGGCTGTAAAGCGATGTTCGGCACCGGGTCGGGGTTCAACTGACGCATCGACCGGTCGTGGCCATGATCTCGAATAGGTCATGTTCCGGTGCTGGGGGCTGCCGGCGGGCTCGTTGCAGGTCCAGCAGCTTCGTTGCTACCGCCATCTCGCGCCACCCCACGGCTTGTCGCTGGGCGCATGCAGGATGATCGTTCCTCGACCGAAAAAGCAAGAAACGGGTAGAACGGTTGGGCTGGAACCCCTAGCTCAACCAGGGAACAGCCGGGGAAGCCGATGCCCAGCCGCATCGCCACGAAAACCTATGGGACCGTCAGCCCTGACCGGCAGAAGGAGATGACCGGCCTGGAGTTCGTCCAGGGGCTCGTCGACGGGACCCTGCCGCTGAACACCATCGCCCAAACCTTGGGCTACGACATCGGCCAGGCCGAGAACGGCCGGGTCGTCATCACCGCAGAACCGAACTATACCCACCTGAATCCGGCCGGGACCGTGCATGGCGGTCTCGCCGCGACGATGCTCGATAGCTGCATGGGCCTAGCGATTCAATCCACTCTGGAGAAGGGGGTCGGGTCAACCACACTCGAATTCAAGATTTCCTTCATACGGCCGATCACGCCGGAGACCGGACCAATCAAGGCGGAAGGGAATGTGCTGAACTGTGGTCGCCGGGTTGGAACCGCCGAGGGACGGATCACGGACGGCAAGGGTCGCCTGCTCGCCCATGGCACGACCACGTGCCTAATCTTCGAGACCTAAATCGTGCGGCCGACCTGATGGCTGCGGTATGGGTGCGCCGTTAGCGGTTGGTTCGGCGGAGCATGCTGAGCAAGTAGCCTATCCTGCATGGCCGTACGGCCGCTCACCGATGTAGGTGGAGAAGCGGATCAGGCATCCGTCCGGGCCTTGCACCAGGAATTGATGCACACCCGTCTCGACCTCCCCGGTGCGATACCACTTCTGCTCGGGCTCCATGAACAACGGCCATCCGGCGCGGGCGAGCGCCGCCAGGATCGGCTCTATCGCCGGGATGCTGATCTGCAAATTCATTCCTCGGCCGAACGGCGCTTCGAGCGGTCCCGCCACCCAATCGCGCGTTTGGCCGAGTTCATCCAGCATGATCTGAGCGCCGGCAAGATCGAGGTAGGCGAAACCTTCTTCGGGGCGATCGAAGAGGACCGTGAAGCCGCGTAGGTCACGCCAGAACCGTAGGCTCTTGTCGATGTCCGCCACGAGTAGCTCGGGGACCAAGCGCGCCCAAGCAAATTCCCGTTCTGATGTCATGCGCCTATTGTGCCCGCTCCCACACCAAAGAGAAAACAGTTCTCGCGCCCGTCAGCGTGCTCACAGCAGGAACCGAGTTGGTTTCAAGGCGATCCTCGCTGACCTCGATCACACGCTCTTGAGTGGTGCCGTTCCACGCTTCATTCCACGAGATTTCCGGGCGATAGATCAGACGGTTTCCATCCACCTCGTATCGGCCCGCGAAGGCAATTATGCCCCGATAGAGGTCCATCGCTTCCTGGTCGGTCGCCTGCGCCGTGAGCGGTGGCTTCCGATCCGATCTCGTGAATATAGTCGCTACGAATCCGTTGGACTCATAGATGACGAGAGCCTTTGTTGCCTCACCGAACGGGTAGCTGATTGCGCCCGTGTCGAGGTTCTTTTCGGTGAAAGAAGTCAGCCGCCATGTGCCGACTATCAGATGGTTGGAATAGATCGGCATCGTCGCAATCCCTCTCAACCGAATGCACCACCTCATCCGCTCCAATAGGCGAAGGACCCAAGCGGCTCCAGAAAGATAGCCCGGTACGGGACCAGCATTGTCCGCAGTTCAACGTTCGGCACACCAAAGACCGTAAACCGGCGGCGTTCAACCATGCTGGCGAAGCGCTCGCCGAAGCTCTCGACGAACCGCCGCAAATGCGAGACGGCCGCGTCGGCGTCCACGTACTTCTCGTAGAGATGGACGGATTGCCCATCCTCGGTAACAAACCGCTGATAGCTTAAAACGCCTTTCTCGGCCCTCGTCGCCGCTACCATTTCGCCGGTTAGCGACAGAAAATTGGCGAGTTGGCCGGTTTTGACCGTCAACTCGACGTACCACGCGATCTCTTCGGTCATTTCCCACGTTTCCTCGATTTCGGGTCGTCAACGGCTCGATCAAGGGCCTCGCGGCGCTCGGCAAAGCGGCTCCGGACGGCCCCAACTGGCTCCCAGACGGTCCAGGCAACCGCGCCTCCGGCAAGCCAGCAATCAGGGAGCGCGATGTCGGACCACGCCCTAACTCTTGGCCCTATGATCGGGCTGGCGAGCACGATGCTTTCGAGTGTGGCCCGCTTTGCCGAATCACGAGGGGATGAGCGGAGATGAGCAGGCAACACGAGGCCCTGACTGACGCGGTCATCCGGGAGCTTTGGGAGGAGGTCGGCATGGTGTCTGGCATGAATGTTCAGGGCACGCGCGCAGCGGCGTCGACCTGGTGACGGGCGGACAGCCGCACCTCGGTTTGGGTGCGGGCAGCATTCAATCGGAGTGGGCGGCACCTGCGATCAGTTCCCGCTGCTCTGCAAATACCTGTCGTATCCAGTCCATCACCGCGCGCACGCAGGCGGCGCGGCGCAAATCGCGGTGGACGATGATCCAGTATTCGGCGGCGAGTTCGGGGATGGGCGAGGTCAGCCGCTCAAGGAGGGGATGGCTGTCGCCGACATAACAGGGCAGTACGCCACGGCCGGTACCGGCACAGATCGCTTCCAAATGCATGAGCATCGACGAGGCGCGCAGCGCCACCGGCTTTCCCATCTCTTCTACCTGCCGCTGAACCCAGCGGGCAGGCTCGTAGTGAGCTTGCTCTTCGGTGTAGGTGATCCACGCACCGGCATCTGCGTCGCGCCGCCGGTAGACCGCACAGGCGAAGGTGCCTGCCCTGGAGACGTAGAAGTCGCCGCTGTCCGGTGGTTGATGGCGCAACGCCATATCGGCTTCGCGTCGCGCGAGATTTGCGGTCTGCCGCGATTCGACAAGTTCCAAAGTGATACCGGACGGGAGCATCGCCGTTGTCGATCCCGACAGGCTGCGGGCCAGAAACCCGGCGGCACACTCCCCGGTCGACACCCGTACCGTGCCGCTCAACACAGGCGATGCTGCCGCGCGCCGCCGCTCCAGCGTTAGCGCCGCATCCTCGACGCTCTCGGCAGCCGGGACCAACTGCTCGCCAGCGGCGTTGAGGCGCAGCCCCTCGGGCAAGCGATCAAATAAGGTCGGCCCGCCGAATGTGGCCTCGAATGCGGCTAATCGACGGGCGATGGTGGGCTGGCTCAGCCCGAGCCTCCGTCCGGCAGCACGCATCGAGCCCTCGCGGGCAACAGCCAGAAACACCCGGACATCGTTCCAGTCCATCGCCAATCCATTGGGAGCAGCCATGACGCGTTCCGTATGAGACCGACTTCGCGAACGGGAGATTCTACCATCAAATCGAGTGCCATGAAATCGTTCCGGGTGCCCCCAAAAACGAGGATCGCTGCAATTTAATAGTGGCGCTATGATTGATGTGGTCCGTGAAATTGGCCCTATAGGAGTCGGACATGGAAGGCAAAGCGCCCAGCATCATCGACCTCAACGCAGAGACCGCGAAGCTGACAATGTTCCGGCGAACCCCGCAGTCGACACGGGAGGAGACAAGGGGAAGCGTCGCGCGATTGGCCGACTACCGCGACGGCCTCCTCTTGGCCATCAAGTCTGCCGGAAAAGATCATTGGGAACGCCATCTCGCCGGAGACGAACTGATTCATATCCTCGACGGCACGAAGACCCTGGAGATTGTGTGCGACGCCGGGCCTCCCAAATCTTTTGAGCTTCGTGCCGGGATGATCGTTGTCATCCCCCAGGGGGCATGGCACCGCTCTTACTCAGAGGGCACGACGACGATGAGCGCAGTGCCGTTTCCCGGCGAGAATATCGAGGTCGATGTCGATGATCCCCGGACTGTAGAGAGCAAGCCGATAATGACGACGACGATGCCCAGCATCGTCAATTTCGACGCAGAACTCGCGAAACTGACGATGTTTCGGGGACGGACTCCTGGGTCGACGATCTCGGATCGGAAGGGCAGCACCGCGCGATTGGCGACGTACCGCGACGGTGCCCTTCTCGCCTCAAGGTGGGCGGGAAAGGGTCATTGGGAAATCCATCGCGGTGGCGACGAACTCGTTCACATCGTCGAGGGTGCTGCGATCCTCGAAATCTTGGGTGATAGCGGCTCCCAATCTTTCGCGCTTCACGCGGGAATGATGGCCGTCACCCCGCAGGGGGCTTGGCATCGTTTTCACTCCTCAGAGGGTGTGACGCTGCTGACGGCAACGCCCTTTCCCAGCGAGGTCATCGAGGTTGACGTCGATGACCCCCGAACGGTCGAAACGAGGAGAAATTAGCGATGGCCGCGCCGGACATCGTCATCCCGGAGAGTCGCGACCCTGCACTCCAGCCAATCCCACCATGTTGGGCACCCCTCAATAGCCTTTGCGACGAGGCTGTAGCCGCCCTCGTTCGGGTGCACCCCATCTCCCGCTGCGGCCTCTTTCGCCCAGACGGGTGACGCCGCAACGAAGTCGAACATATCCAGATACGGCACGTTCAACTGGCTGCACAGCCCGGCGAAATCGGCTGATAGGCTGCGGATTCTTGCATCGACCGCCGGATCGCAGATCGGAAGCGGGCCGATCATCAGGGTAGGACGCCACGCGAGTGCTACCTGTAATATCGCGTTGGCGTTGGAGAGGGCTCTTTGGGGTGCGACCCGGACGCCGCCGACATCATCACCGGGACAGCAATCATTCGCGCCGAACGAGAAGACGAAACGACCGTCATACTCGCTCGGCAGCCGGGCGCGTGCCTCGATCTGCCGAGCAGACACGCCCGACCCAGCCGAGGCAGGCATCATCGCCTGTGCCGTTGACGATGCTGTCGCCGAAAAAGCAGATGCGTATCGCCATGTCCCCGATCATCAACCGAGCCGAACAGACATCTCCAGCCCACCGCTGAATGGCAGCGTCATCGTCTGAAAGCGCTGCGCCGGGTCATTGATGAAGTCGAAGAAGTCGGCATACTCTAATCGATCGATCTCGGTGTTATCGCAAATAATGATGGCCCTCGGTCGCAGATGCGGAACAACGAGTTCGAGCGCCGGTCGTACCATCGGGTGCCAAATATCCGACAACACGAAGTCTACTGGCCCCTCGATCTGACGAAGCGTCTCGCGCAGATCGCCCTCTCGCAGATCGATGAAACTGCTCAAACCGGCTTCGCTGAAATGCGCTCGTGCGGCACGAGCCTTCTCGGGCTCGTATTCGGTACCGATCACCACGCCGCTGCCGCCCGTAGCGCGCACATTGTCGCGCACGGCAGCAGCCAGATAGAGCGTCGAGACGCCATATGACGTGCCGATCTCAACGATCCGCCGGGCGTCGATTGCCCGACACAGTTGGTAGCAGAACTCCGCCTTGTCGCGGTCAAGCGCATACAGCTTATCGGCGAGGAAAGTCTTTGTCAGAGCCGATTGATCCTCCGGTGGGCGATCGACGGCCGTGTCCCGCTCGTCATAATGCTCCCGGATCGCTGATGTCTGGGCCTCGCTGCGTTCGTGCAGCCGATCCAGCAGACGCTCCAGGTGCGGATCATTGAGGATGGTCATTCTGGGTTCCCCGGAAAGTCGTGGGCGCGATTGGCTTACTCATGTAAACGGTGGTGCCACCACCTAGTAATGGTTCCGTCCGATCAACGCGGAAGCCCACGAATTCATACAATCGTATGTTGGACGCAAAAGCTTGATTGGTGAGTAGGCGTAGTTCTCACAAGTTCGCTTTTCTTGCCTTCTCTTCAGCATGGCTCACTAGATGACGACCTAAGCCCTGGCCTTGGCGATGAGGTACAACCGCAATGTTTTCGATGAAGAGGTGATCCGCGTTGGCAATCACTTCGATTAGAGCGACAAGATTCCCATCAGCATATAGGAGATCGATTTCGTGATCTCGAACCGCCCGTTCATAGTCGGCCTTCATCGGCATGGGCTCGCGTCCAATGACAGGAATCCATTGTGCGTAGGCTTCCCGCACAAGGCGGCGCACTGCTTCCGCATCCTGTGACTCGGCCCTTCTGATCTGCATGTGGGGAGCCGGAGGAAGCTCGGCATAGCCGGGCACGCCGGGTCCGTAGTCGAGCCACGGCACCTCGTGCGAACGCCAGATCGCGAGTTCGGGCTTCTGGCCGGGATCGTCGTCGAGGGTCGCGACCCGGAGGATGAAATGCGACTGCGCCGCACGCTCGGCAACGAGATGCGAGCCGCATATCGAGCAGAAATGGCGGAGTTTTCCCGCTGATGACTCGAACCAGGACAGCTTGTCCTGTCCGCTCAGCCATCGGAAATGAATACGATCAACGGCTGCGGTGGACGTGAATGCCGCCGCGTGCGCCTTGCGGCAAGTCTGGCAGGAGCAGTGGTTAATAGGTCCGGAAAGACCGTCGATCTCATAGCGTACGGCACCACAAAGGCAACTTCCGTGCATATTCGCATCTCCTCAACGCGAGCGCACAAAAAAGCCGCCGGGATTCGGCGGCGGCAGGAAACTGTGTGCGTAGAATGATTGGAAGGTCTCTTACCTTCGTCGTCGCTTCGTCGAGGTGCACACGCGAGCCGCGCCGCCGTGGGTGCGGCGTCGGCGTCGACCGAAAAACGTGATCGGCGTGCTCATAGAGGCACAAGTACTGAAAATTCACGGTTAGGGGAAGCGGTGAATGTGCAACGATTACGGCAATCACATCTCGTACCGCAATTGCCGCGCGAGCTTCTCGCAGGCCCGGATACCTATCAAATGGCCGAACGCGGCCCCGAACCTAGAGCCGCGAGACGACATCTGGCCGACCGACAAGGCCCCGGTGATCCGGCGACTCGAAGACGGAACCAACGAGGTCTCCGAGATCAGGTGGGGCTTTGCACCCGGCGAAGCGTGCTCTTGGGACATCGTCGCTATGGCCTCGACCAATTCCCGCCGAGCGACTCACCGAGCCTGTATACCGACCTGGGTGAAGCTCCAACTCGCGGCGCTCGCCAAAAAGGCACCGGACGGCCCCGACTGATGACACGGGCGGGCTTCCCAAAATAGGTGCGAAACGAAATGCGCATCGCGATAGCAAGCTTGGGATCACGCGGCGATTTTCAGCCGATGGCGGCTCTGGCCGTAACGCTTGCCCGACGGGGACATGACGTACGCCTGATAACCCATCTCGGGTGCGCAGGTCTTGTCGATGAGCCCGGCATCGATTTCCGCAGTGTCGATTGCGACTTGCGCGCAGAACTCTCGACCGCCGAGGGGCGGCAACTTCTCCATTCCGGTCGTAACATCGCGGCGGGGCTGCGCGCTGCGCGGGCGATTGGCCGGCGCAACCTACACGCCACCTGGAGCGGTCTTGCCGAACACACTCAGGGTGCCGAACTCGTCGTGGGTGAATTGACAAGCTGGGCGCAAATGGAGGCGATTGCCGAACGACGCGGCCTTCCGTTCATTCCAGTCCTGTTGCAGCCAAGCGCCCCTACGCGAGCCTTTCCCCACCCGTTCGCCGCGCCGCCACGCCTAAAACTGCCCGGTTGGGGCAATCTCCTCCATCATCACCTGATTGATCAGTTGCTCTGGCAAACCATGCGTTCGTTGGTGAACGACGGAAGGCGCGACACATTCGGTCTTCCGCCTTGGCCCTTGCTGGGGCCGTATGCACGACTCCGACGCGAGGAGCGCCCGATACTGATGGCGTATAGCTGCCATATCGTGCCCCGCCCGGTGGAATGGCACTCTGGGATCGAGGTAACCGGCTATTGGTTTCTCGACCGCCCCTCGGCTTGGCTGCCTCCGGCCGACCTAGTCAGGTTTCTCGATGCCGGCCCGCCGCCCGTCTATATTGGATTCGGCAGCATGATCCTCGCCGATCCCGAGGCTACCGTGGCGCTTGTGCTCGCGGCCGTCGCCCAGGCTGGCTGCCGCGCGGTGATCGCGGCGGGGTGGGGCGGACTTACGCCGAAGGCTCTGTCGCCGAATGTCTTTGCCCTGGTGGAAGCGCCCCATGACTGGCTCTTTCCGCGCATGGCGGCGGTCGTCCATCATGGCGGTGCCGGCACGACGGCCGCTGCCCTGCGAGCGGGTGTGCCTTCGATAATTATCCCCTTCTTGGGTGAGCAGTCATTCTGGGCTCACACCCTCGTGCAGAGAGGTGTCGCGCACGAGGCCCTGCCGCAAAATCGTCTCGCCCCCTCGACCCTGTCGCGGGCAATTACGCTCGCATTGAATGACTTCTCGATGCGCCAGCGCGCGGTCACGTTGGGGGCCTTAATCCGCGAAGAAGACGGTGTCGCTCGTGCCGCTGACTGGATCGAGACTATGGGAACCGTGAGGTGAACCGGGCTGGCATTCTCGATGTCCGCGTAGCGAGCCCTGTCGATGGCCGAAAACCTCACGAGATTACCGGAACGAACCGCACTATCAGGCCGGTTTGGACGAAGCTGAGTATCGGTCGATGCTCGTTTGGCTGACCAAACTCAAGTAGTTAAATCAGAGCGATGCCCGCCCCCGAATTTCTGACCTTGACCACGGATCGCCTGCGTCTGCGCGCGCCAAGCATGGACGATGCCGAAGCCTTCCGAGCACTGTTGTCGATCCCAGAGGTCACCCGCTATTCGAACTGGCCCGATGCTCCGAAACGGCCTTTTGGGGAACGGGCGATGCGCTGGATGGCAAAACTTCACTCCAGCAGCAACGGCTGTGCCTGGATCATAGAGGACCGCGCGTCGAGGGCATTGATCGGGGCTATCCGGTTCAACCGCTTTGAGCGGAAATGGAAGGTCGGCGAGGTCGGCTACGAATTGCACCCCGAATTCTGGCGGCGCGGCCTGATGACCGAAGCGCTCCGGGCAGTTGTTTCGTGCGGTCATCGGAGGTTCGGGCTCAACCGCATCGAGGCTTGGACGCTTCCCGGCAACGGGGCGTCTGACCGCGTGCTCGAAAAGGCGGGCTTCCGGTACGAGGGCACCCTGCGGCAGAAAGCTCACTTTAAGGATGAATTCCACGATTTCCGCATGTTCGGGCGCATCGCCAGCGATCCGTTGTATTGCGCCTCCCGCGCCGAGGAGGGCTGATCGGGTGTCAGAGCGGGTACCGCCCGCCACTGAGCGGGAGCTTCGAGGCATACTGGATCAGGGCGGATTGATCGCCGGGAACTCGGCCGGCGCGACGATCATGGGCTCGTATCTGGTGCGCGGCCATCCGTCCGAGGACAACTCGATTTTGATGCACCCTGGCTACGAGCGCGAGTTCGGGTATCTCACGACCACGGCCATCGACCAGCACGTCAGGGCTCGTGGCAGGAAGAATGATCTGGCCGAAGTGGTGGCCGCGCACCGCGAGCTTCCTGGGATTGGCGTCGACGAGAGGACCGCTGCTATTGTTCAGCAGAACCCGATGCGCGTGATCGGTGCTGGCCATGTTTTCATCACGAATGGCGCGGTGCACGACGGCAAACGCTATTATCGCCTCTCCGCCGGGACGGGGTTCGACCTGGCAGACGGGTCAGTCCTGTGCTTGACGGTACGACGGGAGTTTCACGACCATGCTCCTGAATCTGAGCCACATTGGGCAGATCGCCCTACCGGTTAGCGATGTCGACCGTGCCGAGGAGTTCTACGAGACGGTCGTTGGCCTGCGAAAGCTGTACCGCTTCGGTGACCTAACCTTCTTTGACTGTGCCGGGGTACGTCGCATGCTTGAGAAAACGCACGATGGATTGCCGCCTCGGCGAGGCGGCGCGAATTACTTTCGCTGTGCCGATATCGCCCTGACCATGGCGGAACTGAAGCGGCGCGGTGTTGTGCTCACTCATCCGCCGCATCTCATTGCAAAGATGGATGACCATGACCTGTGGATGGCGTTCTTCGACGATCCGGACGGCCACACGCTCGCGGTAATGCAAGAGGCCCCGAAGGGCTATGCACCGCCCATATGCTGATCCGTTTCCCGCCGTTCATGCAAGGGCAGCGACGAGATGCTTCGGGCATACGCTTTCGTTCTTGCGGTGATCGATCTCGACCGTAGCGCCGCCTATTACCGCGACGTGTTGGGTTTCCGGATGATCCTTTGGGAAGATGCGACCGATTGGCGGCTCGCGGAGCGTGATGGCGTGCGCCTTTGCTCGGGCATTTCCCGAACGATAAACCGGCTACAGAGATTTTCCCCCACGACTGGTTCGGCTACCTGGAAACCGAAGACGTGGAGGCGCTACGTGCTGAATTTGTCGGACGCGATGCGCAATGTTCGGAACGGAAAGATCAGCCGTACGGTATGCGGGAGATCATCATTACGACGCTCGATGCTGCGCGGCACCGCATCGATTTCGGTCAGGAGACGCCTTCATCTTGACCCCGATCACGACGTTGGCGCGATCACCGATAGGCAAGACACCAACCCGAACCCCGCACCCAGCAATCCTCGTCGGGTAGATCGTCGCGTCGATACAGGCGCGTGACCTCCTGCACTCGGCCGGTCTCAAACGCAGCGGCGAGCGCAGCTTCGGACTTCGGGTCGCGCATGCCCTCACACGGAAAGATCGCGACGGCGGAAATGCGACGCGCGACGAAATCGTCTCCACGCCGCTCGATACGGAATACAGCCCCTTGCCGGATATCGCCGGCCGGAAATTCACATGCGGTCAGCGGCAGTATCAGCCGCCCCCCGTCCACCAGCCGGTCGAGCCATGGGTTAGCCGGCCTCGTCGCACCCGCATTGACGTAGATGACATCGGCGCGGTCGAACTCCACTCCAGCACCATCACCCTGCACGACCCGCACATTGGACGCTCCGGCGAAGTTTGCTCCGAGACGCTGCGCCAGCCCCGGATCGAACTCTATCGCTGTGATCCTGCCTCGCCGACTGACAAGATGTTGCAGTACGGAGGTGTAGTACCCGACCCCAGCGCCGACATGGACTACATGCTCACCCGGCCGAGGCGACGCGCTGGCGACCATCAGCGCGTGCAGCGATGGCTGGCGATTGTTTAGATTCCGCTCGGGGAGAATGCCGACCACCACATCGTCGTAAAGATACACGGGGTTTCGGCTTGGGGTCGGCACATAACCACGTCCCCAACGCACGACCTGCCAAGGCCCTCGGCCGAGATAATCCTCGCGTTTGACTGAGGCAAACGCGGCCTCAACACGTCGGTCAACTACGCCGAAGGTCGCCATAATCTGCTTGGCGTAGGCACGCCGGACGATTTCCAGTTCGATATCGCGGTTCACCCTATCGATGCCGATTGTCATCGGTGTCGCCTCTCTGCACAGACTTGTTCGATGCCGATCTCACGCCCGCGATCTGGCGGCTGGTTGGCCGAGAAATGTTGAGCCCTAACCTAACCAACCTGCGAGCTTCGCCCTGCTGTGGAGCGTTCATCGATCCGGTGAAGGAGCCACAGGCGGTCATCTTCACGTCCGGCCACGCTCAAGCCTTGCGCGATCCATCGCAGGTCATCCGGGCCGAGACCTGCGTGTACCATCTCCCGCCAGACCACCTCGGCACCATGTTGGCGCGCCTCACGCAGCAGACGACGGACGGGCGCGTCGTGCCGTACATAATCCAACCAAGTCAGGGACGGCCGGTCGCCGGGCATAAAGTGGGAAACGAGTTCGGGCATAATCGATAGGCCCGACGCGCCGTTCGTGAAGACGACGAGCGCGGAGCGATCATGCATCGAGCCGACCGTGAACGCCGTAAAAGGGCCGTTGTCGCCCCAATGGAAGAAGGTGCCCTCTCGCGGTTCTAAACCCCAACCGAGTCCCCACGAGACACCCGTGGCTAGGGCATCGCCGCTCGGCCCGAGGCATTGGGTGCCCGGATGTTTAACCTCGACTTGAGGACGTATCCATAGGGCAGCGCTCTCCGGCGTCAACCCGGAGCCATCCAGTACCGCAAGCAAGAAACGAGCAAAATCGGCCGCACTGGTCTGGAATGACCATGCGGCATTCGCCTCGCCGGGTTTGTAGCTGAGCGCGGGCCTGCCGAACACGTCATGCGGGTACGCCCGGTTGTCATCGAAGCGTTGATCCCAGACGAAACATGATCGAGTCATGGCGAATGGCTCACAAACCAAGCGGTCAATGAGGACGTGTAGCTTCTCTTTGGTGATAGCCTCGACGGCCTTCTGGAGATAGAGAAACCCCTCGCCCGAGTAGCTGAATTGGTCGCCGGGTTGGAAATAGGTTTTCAGCGGAAAATTCGCACTCCTCCAGTTCGGTAAACCTGCGCTGTGGCTGAGTATCTGTCTCGGGGTGATCGAGGATACCCTTTCGTCTGCGGGCACATATTTCGGAAGGTAATCGCCGAGCGGAGCATCTAGCGAAAGGTGTCCTTGATCCACAAGCTGCAAGACCGCGTGGGCGAATACCGGTTTGCTCAAGGAAGCGGCTTCAAAAACGGTATTCTCGTCAACGGGAATCGGTGCCTGCGTGCCTCGGATGCCGCAGCACATGTATCGGTCAAGTCGGCCGCCCCGAATGACCGCCGCCGCCGCCGCCGGGACGGTCGCCGTCGTCAAGAGGCTCGGGAAGTCCGTCTCTTTTGTCATGACCGACCTTTATATGCGCCGATCCTATCGATCAATGTACGTATTGGCAGCGCGCAAGCTCGCCAACTTCTTCGCGTAGCCGTTCTTCTGCGCCGAGCCTCGGACGAGCCGACGCGGCTCATATGTTAACCCCTCCCAAGTTCGTAGCTTGCGCTATCGGGTCGAATGGGACGACGTGGATCGTCGGTGCTGGGGTCATGGGCTTCTCTCGGGCTTTTGGGCGAATAGGAGGTTGATGTCGAAGGTCACCGCGAAGTTCCCCTCCTCGATATCGAAGGTCGACGGGTCTTTGTGCCGGGCGTTTGGCCCCATGAGGATGGCCGAACGCGCTATCGCGCTGTCGAGGAACCCGCGATGGTGCAGCCGGTCGGCGGTGGTCGGGCCAATGAAGCGCCGTGCCAAGTCGGCATAGCGACGAGCGTTTCCCTCGTGCTGGCGGAGGAGCCCGAAGCGACCTCGAAGCTCGAACAGATGATTCGGCCCTGGGTACGCGACTGCGAGCCAGCCCCCAGGGCGAAGTACCCGCGCTGTCTCGGGGAAGTTCTTTGGCGCGAAGACGCTAACCACGAGGTCGAGAGCGGCGTCATGTACCGGCCATTTGGCCCACAAATCGGCGACGGCAAACGCGAGTGCCGGCCAGCGTCGGGCAGCCTGCCGCGCCGCCTCTTTGGAGATATCCAGGCCCAGACCGATCATCGGCCGAGCAAGCGTCGCAGCTATTCGCCCGAGGTGATGGCCAGTACCCGAGCCGGCATCGAGGGTACGCCACGGTCGGAGCGTGCGTTCGGCATTGGCCCACCTGGCTTGCTCGACAATCGCCGTAGCGATGCCGTCAAGGTGGCCTGCGTCGAGGAATGCCGACCGGTGCCATAGTTGCGCCACGCTGTCGCCGCCCGCAGCCGGGCGGCGTCCCCCACTGCGCAGGAGATTGACGTACCCCTCGCGAGCGAGATCGAAGCTGTGTCCGTTCCGGCAGACGAGCGTGCCGGTCGCAGCGGTTAGTTCAAGCCTACAGAGTGGGCACCGCAGCAGCCGATGGCCGGGCCGAGGTTGGAGCGACGACACGATGCCGCTCCACCAGAACGAAGAACAGGAAACGGCTCATGATCGGGAATCTCCAACCAGAATCGGGACAATGATACCCGCAAGGCATGAGGCTGTGAACCATCGATTCCGGGGGTAGAGTGGGTCGTTTCGATTGTAACAGGTCACTTGTCGTCGCATGGGCCGAGATGGCGGCCCGTCAGGGATTGCGACCTCTCAATCGGTGGATGGCCAGCCGTGCTCGTGCGCGTTGTGAGAGCCCCGTCTAGCGTTTCGCCGTGGTAATGGACGACGCCTTTCGACTGAACCGTCACCTTGTCCGTAGCGCAACTCCATGACCAGCGCACCGTGTCGCCGCTCACGTCTGTTTGGTCGACCTTGCATGGGTGGTCCGCATCGTGCGGTGTGGACTGCCCTCGTGCCATCGGCGGGAGAGGGTTGCCAGGACTGATGCACTCGGTACGGCTTATCGTCATGCCATCCGCTACCAACTGTACTCCGGGCTGGTTCTTCAACCCGGCGGGTATTTGCGTCACTCCCGGCACCAACACCGAAAACTCCCATTTGCCCGCTTTGATCTGATCGTCGGCTTCGGCAACACCCATCCAAAGTCCGGTGATGAGCAGTGTAGCAGCGATTGTCTGGACGACTGACCGGATTCTCATCGCTGTCCCCTGGGAACCGGCTAACGGGGAGCCCCGAGACGTGCCGCCAAGAACGCACGGGTCTCAATCGGCGCGTCCTCCGCTGCTGCCGGGTCGCGCCCGATGTAGTGCCCGGCGAAGAAATGCGGCATCGCCAGGGCATCGAAGGCGAGGCGCGCTCCCGGATAGACCTTCATTTGCAACGTGTGACCGTTGGGCGCTACTTGATCACGCCAGCGTGCGCATCGAGCGACCGGAGTCCATTCATCGTTGTCGCCGATCAAGATCAGCGTGTCGGTTTCCAGCGCAGCGCCTCCGGGCGGATCGCAGCCAGGATAGAAAGCGACGGCCGCAGCAAATGGCGGCTCGTCCGCGCGGCGCACCACCCCGGCCAGTATGGCCTTCAGCACCGCCCAACCCCCGTGCGAGAATCCGATTATTCCAATGCGCTGGGCTCGGATGTTTGGCCGCGCTCGTAGGTAGAGGGCGGCATCAAACGCATCCCGCGCCTGTGCCTCGGGCGGCACCAACCGTCCGCGATTGCACACCTCGGTGAAGCCGCGTGGACGGAAACTGTCGACGAGCAAGGCGGCATAACCCCACTCCGCTAACCGCGCCGCCCACACTCGGTCGTGCGGGCCTACGCCGTTGCAGCCATGCAGCACGATGACGGCGGCAACCGGCGTCGCACCCGTTGGCATGAACAGTTCGGCCCGCGCCCCGCTGCCTGGACCACCGACTGTCGTCTCGTCGAAGGCGAGCGGTTCCGCCCGCACCGCAACTCCGGTCAGCATCGCCATGGCGAAAATGGACCTACTCAACCGATCCATCGACCTCCTCTCCGGCACCCGCTCAAGAAACTAGCCCTATTGCGCAATGTGAGGCGGTCGTGCCGACTCCGCCGACATTCGCCTATGATGCCAATACGGCGAGCCAAGATCAGACGTGCCCGTGTACGGGAAGGAAAGCGGTGAGGAACGAGTCACGGTCTGGGAGGGTGGGGAGCCGACGCTTCGAGGCGATGAACACACGGACCTTTGCTGGTTCAAGCCTGCGGTCGCCATTACTCTATCGGACCTCTCCCTGGAGGAGTATCGACTGCTTCTGGGTATGATCAGCGGATAGGCATCAATGAAGCTTCCCCGCACGCCATCCGCCGTCGTCTTCGACATGGATGGTCTGCTCTTCGATACCGAGGCGCTCCGTCAGGAGGCGCTTCTCGTCGCCGCCGCCGAAGGAGGGCACGAGATCGTCCTCGATGTCTTCATTCGGGCTGTCGGTTTGCCGTGGACTCAGAGCCGGCCGCTATTCCTGTCCCACTTCGGCGAGACCTTTCCGGCCGAGGAATTCCATGAGACGTGGGTACGCCATTTCTGGGTGATCGCTGAGACCCGCCTCGCCTTGAAACCGGGCGCGCTCGAATTGCTCGATCTGCTGGATCGGCTCGGGCTCCCCCGAGCTATCGCGACCTCGTCATCTCACCGTACTATCAAGCGGCACCTGACTGCTTACGATCTCACGAGTCGCTTCGATGCAATCGTCGGACGCGGCGACTACGCAAATGGGAAGCCCGCGCCCGATCCGTTTCTGAAAGCGGCCGAGAGACTCCGCGTCGAGCCGCCTCTATGTCTGGCGCTGGAGGGCTCCCATAACGGTGTTCGCTCGGCATCGTCCGCCGGCATGATGACGATTATGGTGCCGGACCTCCTCGAACCGACCGACGAAATCCGAGGGCTTTGCACCTTTGTTGCCAGCGATCTGCATGAAGTACGAAGCCTCATACCGGCTACGATGCGATAACGCCAGCCGGCGGGCCGCTTAACGGTTAATATCTGCCGGTAACGAGGGGGAGCGCAGATGGCGGTGGATGGCTCGGTGTCGGCGACGGCGGTCGAGGCGTGGGACAAGCGCTGGGCGACCAGCGAAGGGCGCGCCGATTGGCTCAACCCGCACCCGGCGGTGATGGCGCTATTGCCGGAACTCAAGGCGCGCGGTGCAAGGAAAGTGCTCGACCTCGGCTGCGGCGTTGGCCGGCATGCGCTGCTCTTGGCCGACAATGGGTTCGAGGTCGAGGCCGTCGACGGCAGCCCTGCCGGGCTCTCGGTGGTGCGCGACGCGGCGACGGCGCGCGGGCTGTCATTGAGTCTGCGCCAGGGCTCGGCCGATGCGTTGCCATTCGACGATGCCAGCTTCGATTTCGTGCTGTCGTGGAACGTGATCTATCACGGCAACCTGGGTGATGTCGGGCACCGACTCGGCGAGATATGGCGGGTCTTGAAGCCAGGCGCGCTGTTCCAGGGGACGATGCTGACGACGCGCAATTCCAATTACGGCGTCGGCCGCGCTATCGCTCCCGACACCTTCGTCGTCGACGGCCAAGAGGAAAAAGAGCATCCGCATTTTTATTGCGATGCCGCCCGTCTGATCGCCCTCTTCGCCGGCTTTGATCTTCTCTCGCTCACCCAACAGCAGCAGCGGAAACCCAAATCCTGGCACTGGCACATCATCGCCGAACGAAGGGGCGGTTAGGTTTTTCGTTCCCACCGGGGGGCTGTCGCCCCGTACGCGTTTTTGATTTAACGATCTTCGCGCAACCCCGCCGCACTCGGCTGGATGTCATCGGCGTCGGTGTCACGTCGCAGTCGGCTTGGGAGCAACTCGCCCAGCCGTTCCAGGACCGGATACGCGGCAGCAGCAATGTGGGCGTTGATCCGCTTGAGGTCCCGTAGCACGTCGAGATGCAGCGTGCTTGTCTCGACGCTCTCGACCCGTCCAGCACGGACGCGGGCGAAATGCGTCTCCGTCGCACGGGCTTCAAGATCGCGGAAGACCTCCTTCTCGCCTAACAGGCTCCGGGCCGCGCGGGCATCGTTCGCTATGAACACTGCCGCCCCCGTGTGCACATTGCCGGCGAGCCGTTCAAGCATCTCCCGGATTTCGGCCTGGCCCTCGACGGAGAAGGCAAGTCCGCGTTTCAATCGCTTAGCGGCTATTGCGATCAGGCCCTTCTCGACGATATCGCCGGCATGTTCGATGTTGGTCGTAAAGGCGAGAATTTCCGCCAGTCGGCGATTGTCATCATCATCGAGCGTATCGGGGTCGAGCCCGGTCAGGTATCCCTTGATAGCCCCATTCAGGCGGTCGAGCACATCGTCGAGGGCCTTCGTGTCGGTGACGCGCCTGCGGTCGCCGCCATCGAGGGCGTCGAGCGCACCTCGCAGCATGGCTTCCAGCACATCCGCCATGCGGAGCGCCTCCCGTGCCGCACCCGCAAGGGCAATCGCCGGGGTCTCGCGCGCCGCCTCGCTCAGATAGATCGGCTGTGATGGGTCGCTGGGGGCTGCACGTGCCGGCAGCAGCCATACGAGAAATCTCGCGAAAGGCCGCAGAAGCGGCAGAAACAGGATCGCCATCACGATATTGAAGGCCGTATGAAAATCGGCGACCACGCGGCCGGCATCCGGCTCGATGGTGACCATGAGCGGCCCGATCCAGTTGAGTAGAGCGAGACCGAGCGCGACCCCGACGAGCCGGTTCAGCAGGTTGCCGGCCGGAACCCGCTTCGCCACAGCGTCGCCGCCCGCCGTGCCCTCCAGGAGCGGATTGAGCGCGGAACCGAGGTTCGCTCCGAGAACCAGGGCAAAGGCGGCGTCGGGAGGAACCACACCCTTCGTGGCCAATGAAACCGTTAGTAGGACCGTCGCGACACTCGAATGCGCTGCCCAGGTTAACGCCGTCGCAAGGATCACATCGATAATCGGCTGCGTGGCAATCGCGCCCATCAAGAGCCGCAGGCTCGGCACGTCCTCGTAGGGCGTGATCAGCGACAGGAGTTGCTGCAAGGCGAACAACATCAGCCCGAGGCCAATCGCCACTCGGCCAAGATCGCGCGTGCGAGACGTGGAAGTCTGGCGGAATAGGATCACGCCGACGAGCACGAACAGCGGCGCGACCCTGCCGATGTCGAACGACAACAGTTGCACGATCAGGGTCGTGCCGACATTTGCCCCGAGCATGACGGCGAGCGCCGGAACCAGATCGACCAATCCACCCGCTGCGAAGCTCGCCGCCATCAAGCCTGTCGCCGTACTGCTCTGCAAGACGGCCGTGACCCCGAGCCCTGCCAGGAATGCCCGAAAGCGATCCCCCACGGTACGGCTGAGAAACCGGCGTAGATGCGGGCCGAACGCCCGCTGAATACCGCTCTGCACCATGTGGACGCCCCAGAGCAGCAGAGCGATGGAGCCGGCGAGATCGATCAACGTCAGGGTGGTGTCCATTTCCGCCCCTTCCGTGCTCGGGAAACGCGATCCGCCATAAACACCCCAGCATGAAGGAAATTCAAGGCGGACGCCGAGCCGCTTGCTGCCCGGTTGCTTAGCTCACTCGCAATTAGGAAAGATGTTCAGGGCCGCGTGCTGCAACAACATGATCGTCTTGCCGTCCTGGATCGCCCCACTTTGGATCATTGCAAGAGCGTCCTCGATCCCGAGTTCCAAAACCTCAATGTCTTCGCCTTCGCCGGCATTACCGCCACCATTCGTGACGCGGTTGTCGGGGGCATAGCGGCCGACGAAGAAAAACAGCTTCTCGGTCACCGAGCCCGGACTCATATAGGCCTCGAACACCTTTTGGACATCGCGGACGCGATACCCTGTTTCCTCTTCGGTTTCGGCTCGGATGCGGGCCTCCGGCGAGGCCTCTTCCAATAATCCCGCCGGGGTTTCGATGAGGTCTTCGGTGCACCCGTTGACGAACGCCGGAAAACGGAATTGTCGGGTGAGAATGACGGTACGGCGATCAGGGTCGAAGAGCAGGATCGTTGCCCCGTTCCCGCGATCATAGGTCTCTCGGCTCTGGGTCTGCCATGACCCGTCCCGCCTCCTAAAGTCAAAAGTGGTCTTTTTTAGCAGATACCAGTCATCGGAGAGGGTCTCCACTTTCGTAATCCGCACGCGGTCAGCAGACGGGATCATGTGAGGCTCCTCCAAGCAATGATGCAATTTCGTGCAATTTCGTGTAGAGTCAAGATGACTCAGGAAAGCGGAAGGTCGAAATGCTGACGAGGCAGCGGAAGGACGACATACTTCGCCGTGTCAAAGAGGAGGGTCGGATCGTGGCGAAGGCGCTGAGCCGGGAGCTTGGACTTTCCGAGGATACGATCCGACGTGATCTCCGAGAGTTAGCCGCTGACGGCTTGTTGCAGCGAGTTCATGGTGGAGCGCTGCCGGCTTCGCCTGCAATGGCCGGGTTTGCGGATCGTTTGCATATCGCCACCGCCAGCAAGAGCGCGATCGGTCGAGCGGCTGCGACGATGGTGAGACCCGGCCAAATCGTGTTTTTGGATGGCGGCACGACCACCATCCAGATGGCACGTCATCTGCCCGCGAACCTTGAGGCGACTGTCGTCACCCATAGTCCAACCGTTGCTACCGAGCTTATCAATCATCCTGGTGTTATCATCGAATTGGTTGGCGGACGGTTGTTCAAGCATTCTGTCGTCACCGTGGGCGCTGTCGCGCTCGAAGCGATCGAACGAATACGCCCCGACATTTACTTCATGGGCGTAACCGGGGTGCACCCGGAGTTTGGACTGACAACGGGAGACGCGGAGGAAGCAGCCATCAAACGCGCCTTGTGTCACCTCGCGGCCGAAACCGTCGTCCTCGCCTCCAACGAAAAGCTCGGAGCGGTATCCCCATGCCTCGTTGTGGCACTCGATGAGATAGATACGATTCTGATCGATGGAATAATGCCGGAAACCTTACGACGCCGACTTTCCGATCTCGAAATAACGGTCGTATTGGCTTGACTGTCTCGACGCAGCCTATCGGTTATGCATCGTTCGGGAGAACGATCTTCTCAAAGGATAATCGATGAAGCTGTCGTGTATGCCAGCCGCCGTTGTCTTCGACATGGACGGCCTGCTCTTCGATACGGAAACGCTGTACCAGGAGGCGATTGTCCTCGCCTCTGCCGAAGGTGGCTACGAGGTCGATCTGGAAATCTTCAATAAGATGGTCGGCGTGCCGTGGGCTCAGAGTCGAGTCCTACTTCTTTCCCACTTCGGTGAGGCCTTCCCGGTCGACGAATTTCAGGAAGCGTGGGTCCGCCATTTCTGGGTGATCGCCGAGACCCGCCTCGCATTGAAATCGGGCGCTCTCGAATTGCTCGACACACTGGATCGGTGCCGGCTCCCTCGGGCCATCGCCACCTCGTCGTCTCGACGCACGGTCGAGCGACACCTGACGGCTCACAGCCTCATGGGGCGATTTGATGAGATCGTCAGCCACGGCGACTACGAGGAAGGCAAGCCCGCGCCCGATCCCTTTTTGAAAGCAGCCGAGCGACTGGGGGTAGAACCGTGCTTATGTTTGGCGCTGGAAGACTCCTACAACGGTGTTCGTTCCGCATCGTCCGCCGGCATGATGACGATCATGGTGCCGGACCTCCTCGAACCGACCGACGAAATCCGAGGGCTCTGCACCTTTGTTGCCCGTGATCTGCACGACGTGCGTCGCCTGATCGTAGCTACGTGATGGTCCTATCGCCGCGCGATTTCCTGCAATACCTGCCGCGTCTGCGGTGATGTCGCCGACCGGAGCAGCCGTGACCCCCTTCACGTAGACGAAATTTCCGACCGCCACCACGCCGCTGATGATCGGCTTCGCGCCCTCGGAGTCCAGAGTTTCGTGACGTTCGAATCAACATGGTCTCCTCCTACAGCGTCTTGGTCATGCAGATCCGGGTATGGCCGGGCGGTGGACATTCGATCCGGCCAAGCACCCTGTAGCCACGCCGTTCATAGAAACCCGGTGCCTGAAAGGTGATCGTGTAGAGCACGGCGGTAGAGCACCCACGCTTCTTCGCTTCGGCCTCGGCGGCTTCGATGATCTCCGTGCCGAGCCGATTGCCCCGCAGGGCTTCGGGCAGGAAGAACAGGTCGATGAACAGGAGACCGAATGAAGTGCGTCCCGACAGACCTCCGACAACCTGCCCTGAGTCGGGGTCGATCACGTGAACGGATAGGGTCCGGGCGTCGGTGTACCCCGCCATTTGGTGGTTGTATTCGCCCAAGCCCCCTTCAATCGCGTGCTCCGCATCAGGGTTTTCTTGGTCTGTGACGACCATCCGATAGCTCGTGTCGGTCATGGCACACCTCTCCTGTTCCGGCTCGTTGAGCCGGTCGGTCAATCCTTGTGGGCGAAGGGGCGGTAGCTAAGCTGAGCGAGCCGCCGAAATTTGCCGGTCTTCCGAAGCACTGATCCCGAAGGTTTCCAGGAACCCTCGCTTTCCCAGAGCGGTAATGATCACCGCGCGGCTATTCTTCATTCTCTGGGTCCAGCCGAGATCAAAGCACCGATTGGCGAGCGCGGCTCCGGCGGCACCGCCTATGTGCGGCCGGCGTTCCGTCCAGTCGAGGCACGAGCGGCAGAGATGTCGGCGCTTTGTGCCCGCAGACAGATCAATCCCGAACTCCGCGAGAAACCTCATGCCGTCTGCGGTGATCTCCGCCGCTTCGTCATCGAGCACGAGGTAGCCGTGCAAGGTGAAAAAGTCGGCCAGATCGACGCTGAGCCGACCCGCAAGGTGGTCGTAACAAACCCGTGCGTTCTGAAGCTCCTGGGCTTGACGCGACAGAGGGCGATAACGCGGCCGGTGTTCGAGAGCGACGGCCATGATCCCGTCGAGCATTTGGTGAACCTTCGGCGACGCGAGACGGAAATAGCGGTATCGCCCGTCCCTAACCTGCGCGAGCAGTCCCGCCTCCGTGAGCTTCGCCAGATGGGTGCTCGCGGTCTGAGGTGTGACTCGCGCGGCGTAGGCAAGCTCCGTGGCGGTCA
>Ga0182024_10001419_pt1 | contig 61911 bp, 57 predicted proteins | sample P32metaG_FD_120480 | JGI IMG/M metagenome (GOLD analysis project Ga0182024, IMG submission 120480) | Permafrost microbial communities from Stordalen Mire, Sweden - P3-2 metaG (Illumina Assembly) | ecosystem: Environmental > Terrestrial > Soil > Wetlands > Permafrost | place: Sweden: Stordalen...
CTCTCTTCGTCTTCCTCGACTTTTCGATGGCCTTGCGTGACCCTCTGAACCGCCCGATGCGGACCCGCATGTCGGGTGGTGTGGCAGGGGAGAGCGGGCGACCGCTCCCCCTATGCCGATTCTTGGCAGCAAATCTGAAACCCCGACCATTGGTGCAGGTGACCGACGGTATTCATTTCGGACACAGGGAAACCGCTGATGCGTTGACGACCACGATGGGGGATGCTCAAATACCTGAGAATCGAGCAAAATCCCGGCTAACGCTGCTTGGGGCTGCGGTAGATTTTCGCGGAGGATGTTGGTGGCCAAGATTCTGGTTGCGGACGACAATAGCAACATCCAGCGGATGGTGGGGCTGGCCCTGAAGGATCAGGGTATTGAAGTCGTCGCAGTGGGCAATGGCGAAGCAGCGGTGCGAAAAATTTCCGAAATACGTCCCGATTTAGTTTTGGCGGACGTATTCATGCCAGTGCGCAACGGCTACGAAGTTTGCCAGTACGTCAAAGAAGATCCCTCACTGAAACACATCCCGGTAATTTTGTTAGTAGGCGCATTTGATCCTCTGGATGAGCAGGAAGCGCAACGAGTGGGCGCCGACGGAGTATTAAAAAAGCCATTTGTTCCACCCGATCCGCTGATCGTGATGGTGAAGGCAGCGCTGCAAAGAGCGGGAGTTTCAGTGGGCCAAGGAGGCAGGGACAAAGTGCCTGCAGTTGTGCCACGCAAGGCTGCTGAAGTTTTGCCATTTGCGCCTCCTCCAGTATCAGCGGTCGTGGCACCTCCGCAGGAGAAGTCTGGTTCTCCGCTGGGAGGATTGTCATTTAGCAGCCGGTCGTCAACGCCGGAACCGATCGTCGTGGGCGATGAGAGTTTTGTGGAGACGCCGACAGTTCGGGAACCAGTGAGGATCGACGCTGCGGAACAGACGATGGCGTTCGGGGACCTCCTGGGTCCGACAACCACCGAGGAGATAGAACCCGCGCCGGAATATGAAACTGGGAAAGCGAGCCGCGACTGGGCGGAGGTGGACGAACCGAATGAAGTGCCGGAAGAGGGGGAAGAAGAATCGAGTGCATCAGCGCCTTCGTGGCGGCGCGAGGATGCCACGACAGCTTTTCCGGGAGATGAGGAAGGCGGCCCAGTGCAGGATTGGCGCGACCACCCGATACTGCATGCGAGCGGCCGGAAGAGCGCAAGAGAAACGTGGGAACAAACAGATGAGAAGGGCGGGTTCGTCACGGCAGCGGAAGTACCGACGGATATGGGCGCGTTTGTTACGGAAATCAGCGCACTCGAGGGCGAATCGCTGAATGCCAAAGCGGGCGAGGCGAACGCACCGGAAACGCGCGTTGACGAAGAACCGCAAACGGGATTCTCTGAACAGCGGGAAACATTTTCCGGTGATGAGGGTGCGATTGCAATCGCGGAAGAATCTGCATTTTCTGCCGAGCCGGCGGGCCAAGAGGCTAAAGCGAGCGGTATTGGCGAGGTGGCGAACGAGGTAGCTGACGAAGCATTGCCGGAAATTGCGCACCTCGAAGAGGCTGCCCGGCAGGAAGAGATTGCGCGACGGGAAGAGGCTGTACGCCAGGAGGAATTGGCGCGACAGGAAGAAATTACGCAACGGGAAGAAGCTGCGCGACGGGATGAGGCTGCGCGAAAAGAGGAAATTGCGCGACAGGAAGAGGTTGCGCGACAAGAGGAATTGGCCCGGCAGCAGGAAGCTGCGCGACGGGAAGAAGCTGCGCGGCAAGACGAAATTGCACGACAGGAAGAAGTTGCGCGACGGAATGAGGCTGCGCGAAAAGAGGAAATTGCGCGACAGGAAGAGGTTGCGCGACAAGAGGAATTGGCGCGGCAGCAAGAAGCTGCGCGACGGGAAGAGGCTGCACGGCAAAAAGAAATTGCACGACAGGAAGAGATTGCGCGACAAGAGGAATTGGCGCGACAGGCAGAAATTGCGCAACGGGAAGAAGCTGCGCGGCAAGACGAAATTGCACGGCAGGAAGAGGCTGCGCGACAAGAGGAATTGGCGCGGCAGCAAGAAGCTGCGCGACGGGAAGAAGCTGCGCGGCAAGACGAAATTGCACGACAGGAAGAGATTGCGCGAGAAGAAGAGGCTGCGCGGCAAAAGAAGGCTGAAGCGGAGCCGGTTAATAGTTGGTTTTCGCGTCCGGCTAGCCCTTGGGATAGCGACGTGAAGAGATCCAATCCATGGGCTGCAGCGCTGGAATCGGAAAATACAGCCGCTAATGTACTGACGGGCACTCAGACGGCTACGAACGGCGGCTCGGCGTCGGGCAGTGGCGACGCTTCCTCGGACGCGCTGGCTACGGTGATCTCCGATTTGTCAGCCGCGGAGGTGGCTTCGACGCATCCGACGGCTACGAAGGCGGAAGTGGATGCGATGGTGGCCAAGGTTTTGTCAAAGCTCAGTCCGGAAGTTTTGCAGGCGGTAACTCGAGAACTATTGAAGCCGGTAATAGCCTCGATGGTGCAGGACGAATTGAAATCGAAGAAGTAATTCTCTTCCCTTCCAGATTCCCGAAAATATTATTGCGCATTAGATATTGAAGGGCCCGGCTGTGCGCCTAGACTGAGGCATAATTGACGACGCCGCTTTGTCCCTCGTATAGTCATAGACTATTCTCGAAAAGAGTTGGCGGCGGCAGATTGAATGGCAGATAGTGCCAAGCATTCGTGGAGAAATCTGCGTTAATGGCTCGCGAAATTCCTAAGGGTTACCAACCACAAGAAATTGAACCGAAGTGGGCTGAATTCTGGGTGGCGGAAGCTTTGTTTCGCGCCGATCCGGATGCGCCACCACCTGTTTTCTCCATTGTGATTCCGCCGCCCAATGTGACTGGATCGCTGCACATTGGGCACATGCTGGAGCACACGGAGATAGATATTGTGACGCGCTGGCATCGCATGCGCGGATACAACACCTTGTATTTGCCGGGCACTGACCATGCCGGCATTGCGACGCAGCGAGCGGTGGTGCGGCAACTGGCGGAGGAAGGCATAGATTACCGCGAACTGGGTCGCGAAGGGTTTGAGAAGCGGGTATGGAAGTGGAAGGAAGAGAGCGGCGGCACAATTACCGAGCAGATGAAGCAGATTGGAGAAAGCTGCGACTGGTCGCGGGAGAAGTTCACACTGTCACCGGAGATGTCTCGTGTGGTGCGCGAGGCGTTTGTGCGCTTATACGAGGAGAAACTGATTTATCGCGGGCATTACCTGACCAATTGGTGCCCGGTGTGTTTGACGGTTTTGAGCGATCTGGAAGTGGTGCATGAAGAGCGGCAGGGACATTTGTGGCACATCAAGTATCCGGTGGCCAATGGACACGAGGCCGGGCCTGGTGGGCGTGCTGGGAAATTTCTGGTGGTGGCAACCACGCGGCCGGAAACCATGTTGGGGGACACGGCGGTTGCGGTACATCCCGAAGATGAACGGTATAAGGATTTGATCGGGAAAAACGTGATGCTGCCATTGATGAACCGCTTGATCCCGATTATCGGGGACGAGATGGTGGATCGCGAATTCGGAACCGGGGCGGTAAAAATAACGCCGGCACACGATCCCAACGATTTTGAAGTTGGACGTCGGCATCGCCTGCCGGAAATTAATGTGATGACCGACGACGGGAAAATGAATGCGGCGGCGGGAGTTTACGCGGGCATGGACCGATTCGAAGCGCGGAAAAAGATCCTGGAGGATTTAAAGACAGAGGGATTATTAGAAAAGGTTACTGAGCATACGCACGCAGTGGGATTGTGCGAGCGAAGCAGGACGATTGTGGAGCCGCGGGCGTCGACGCAATGGTTTTGCAAAATGAAGCCGCTGGCGGAGCCGGCCATAGCGGCGGTGGAGAGCGGTGAAATTCGCATCGTGCCGGAGAATCGGCGTGAAGAATATTTTAACTGGATGCGAAATATTCGCGATTGGACGGTGTCGCGGCAATTGTGGTGGGGGCACCGGATCCCGGCATGGTATTGCGAGGACTTCGGGCACGTTACGGTGGCGCGGGAGACGCCCACGAGGTGTGAAACCTGCGGGTCGGGAAGGCTGAAGCAAGATCCGGACGTATTAGATACCTGGTTCAGCTCGGGGTTGTGGCCGTTTTCGACATTGGGCTGGCCGGAGGAGACGAAAGATTTCAAGACCTATTATCCGACGAATTTGCTGATCACCGGGTACGACCTTTTGTTTTTCTGGGTCGCGCGCATGATCATGCTGGGGATTCACTTTACCGGCCAAGTTCCCTTTCGCGTGGTGTATTTGCACTCACTGGTTCGTACGAGTAGCGGCGAGAAAATGTCCAAGTCCAAAGGGACGGGACTTGATCCGGTATTGCTGAACAAGCAGTACGGGACGGACGCGATGCGATTTTGTCTGGCGTCGATGGCCGCGCCTGGGACGGACATTGTGTTGTCGGATGACCGGTTGAGTGGCGCTCGCAACTTTGCCAACAAGATATGGAATGCGGCGCGTTTTCTGTTTGTAAACCTGGAAAAGTTTGAGCAGGGTGGGGCCACGCTGCCAGAACTGGCTGCTCCGGAGATTCGGGCGAACGCCCCTTATTCAGTGAAGGGCGCTATTCCGCTGCAGGATGCGTGGATTTCTGCGCGACTGGCGGCAACCATCGAGCAAATGAATGACGCGTTGGCGAATTGCCGGTTTCACGATGGGGCGCAAGGCGTGTACCAGTTTTTCTGGGGCGATTTTTGCGATTGGTACATTGAGTGGGTGAAGCCAGATCTGCAAAGCGCTGATAAGGAGCGCGCGATTGTCGCATGGCGCAATTTATTTGCGGCGTTTGAAGCGGCGCTGCGGCTATTGCATCCCTTCATGCCATTTCTGACGGAAGAATTGTGGCATCAGTTTCCCCAAGAAGCCGGAGCGAAATCGATAGCGCTGGAACGTTTCCCGGAAGCGCGAGAGAATTGGCACAACAATGAGGCGCTGGACAATTTCGGACTACTGCAAGAAATAATCACGGCGGTGCGCAACATTCGCGCGGAAATGAAGCTTGACCCCAAGAAGAAGGTGGCGGCGGAACTTTCGGCGGCGGATGAAGCGACGCGCGCGACGGTGGAATCGAATCGCGAGGGCATCGTGCGGTTAGGCTTGCTGACGGATTTAAAGATTACTGAGGGACGGCTGGCGCAGAGCGGCGGCGCGGTGCGCTCGAGTGCGAAATTTGATTTGCGGATTGAGTATACGGAAACAGTGGACGCGGCCGCGGAGTGCGCCAAGATTACCAAGGAACTGCAAGGGTTGCGCAAAGCGATTGGATCGAAGGAAAAACAACTCGGCGATGAAACATTTAGAAGCCGCGCGCCAGAAAAGATTATCAGGGGATTGGAAGCGACACTGGCGACGCAGCGCATTGAAATGCAAAAACTCACAGAGCGCTTTGAGCAATTGGATTGTTAGTTGAAGATGGAACCGCGCCAGGCTGCGGAGGCGATTGCTTGAGTGAGGACACCTTCAATGGCCGTCCGCGTTAAACCTTCTCGAAACATTGCTGGGACAACGGAGCGGCAGGTGGCTGCGCTGCTGACGTTGCTAGCGGAAAACGGAACCATCGTTATCAGTGGGGCAAGAATCGCGCGGGAAATCGGAGTATCGCGTTCGACGGTGTTTCGATGGGTTACGCGGTTGCGGGAATTAGGTGTAAAGGTAAAAGGGCGCGCGGCTACAGGATATTTTCTCGAGCAGGTTCCAGACATTTTGACAGCGGACATGCTGCGACAGAGACTGCGCGGCAGTTTATTTGGGAAGCGGATTTATCATTTTTTCAAGACGGATTCGACCAATCGAGTGGCGCTGGAGTTGGGACACGCCGGTGAGACGGAAGGCGCGGTGGTACTCGCAGAAGAGCAAACGGCTGGGCGGGGACGAGCGGGACATGCGTGGCATTCCGAGCGAGCCACGGGAATTTACGCGACGCTGCTGCTGCGGCCGCGACTGGCGCCGGTACAAGCGCCGTTGCTGACGATGATGGCGGGTTTGTCGGCGCACGCCGCAATACAAGCGGTGACGGGCCTGAATGTAGATTTGAAGTGGCCTAATGATTTGCTTATTAATGGGAAAAAAGTGGGTGGGATTTTGACGGAGATGCATGCGGAGCCGGCGCAAGTGCGATTTGTGATTGTTGGGATTGGGATCAATGTGAACCAGGAGAAATTCCCGGCCGATTTGAGTGGCAAGAGCACTTCGTTGCGGATGGAGACTGGGCGCGCGCAATCGCGGCTGGAAGTGCTGGTGCAATTCCTGCGACAATTTGAGCGCGATTACGATGAGATGCTGCGTGAAGGGGCAAAGAGCGTGGTGAAACGGTTCGAAGCGGCGTCGAGTTACGCGCGGGGCAAGCGCGTACGAGTAACAAATGGCCGAGATAGTTTCAGCGGGGTGACGGCGGGGTTGGAAGACGAAGGTTTGTTACGGGTAAAGCGCGATACGGGCGAGACCACAACGGTGATTGCGGGCGACGTTATGGAGATACGATAAACTGCGGGCGCGTATGAACGAGAAAATATGCTGCTGACCATTGACGTTGGAAATACAAACACGGTTCTGGGCGTGTTTCGCGACACTGAGCTGGTTGCCAATTGGCGGCTGAGTACGGCGCGGGAGCAAACCGTCGATGAGTATGGCGTGTTGACGAGGAATTTATTTTCGCTGGCGGGGCTGGACCGAGACGCGATTTCGGGAGTGATGATCAGCTCAGTTGTGCCGCCTGTGAATTGGACGCTCAGCGAAATGGCGCGGATTTATTTGGGAAAGAAGGCGCTATTCGTGGAACCCGGGGTGAAGACCGGGATGGCTGTGCTGGTGGATAATCCGCTGGAAGTGGGCGCGGACAGAATTGTGAATGGGGTGGCGGCTTTTCATGAGTACGGGCCGTGCATTGTGGTGGATTTTGGCACGGCGATTACGTTTGACGTGATTTCTGCGCGCGGTGAGTACCTGGGTGGGGCGATTGCGCCGGGCATCGGGATTTCTTCGGAAGCACTGTTTGCGCGAGCGGCAAGGCTTTCGCGCGTGGAAATTAAAGATCCGGGAAAAGTCATCGGAACGAACACGGTGAGCCATATGCAGTCCGGCTTGTATTACGGTTTTGTGGACCTGGTAGATGGCATGCTGAAACGAATGAAGGAAGAGCTTGGCCATGAAGTTACAGTGGTGGCTACCGGGGGGCATGCCAAGCTGGTTGCGCGGGGCTCGAAACATATTCAGCATACGGACGAATTTCTGACGCTGAAGGGGTTGAGGCTGATCTGGGAGAAGAATCAGGCTGCAGATGCCAGCAAAGCCGGGCGGCTTCGTGAAGCGAGTGCTGGCGGCGCAGAGAAGAAAGCTCCGCGATAATAGCGGCGGCAGAATTTAACAGCTGGTCGACGAGCCCTTTGTCATCACACATGGACGGCTGGAACTACTTCAACTACTTCACGGAAATCGAAGAATATTTTTGGAAGAAGCGTGGCGCGCACCTGCTGGTTTCGCCGCTCGACTGGGCGATTATGGAGACGTGGCAGAAAGCGGGGATTCCACTGGATGCGGCTTTAAAAGGAATTGACCGGGCGTTCGAGAGTTATCAAAGGTCGAGGCGAGGCGGATTGGGCAAGCCTTTGAAGAGTTTGGCTTATTGCACAGACGCAGTGCTGGAGGCGGCGGAGGAGCAGCAAGAGGCAGCGGTAGGAAGCGGGGTTAGTGTTACGCGAGGCGCGCGAGCTGCACCGAAAGAAATGTTTTCGCGCGATGAGATTAAGGCTTATTTCACGCGAAATGCGGCTCGGGTTCGGGCGGTAGCGGAAAAGCAGGCGATAAGCCACGCGGAGTTTAGTTCTCATTTACTGGAGATCGCAAAATCACTTGAAGCGAGTATGGTGTTGCTCGATGCTCCCGGGACAATCGATTTGGAAGATTTGGAGCGGCGATTGACGACCCTCGACGACAAGCAACAGGCGCTGATAGCTGGTCACGTGAGCGAAGAATGTATGCTGCAACTCAGACGCGAGATGGACGGGCAGTTGGCGGCCTATCGGAAGAAGATGAAGGCGGAACAACTGGCGCTGGTGGAAAGACAATATATACAGAAGCGATTGCTGGAGGAGTTTGGGTTGCCGCGGTTGAGTCTTTTTTATTTATCGTGAGCGATCACATTTCTGGCGAAGATTTCGTACGTCATCGGAAGAGATTGCTGTCGCGATCGTGATTAATTTTCGGGGCACCCCAAGACCCAGGTTCATAACTCAACTGCGAACCTAGGGCACCCTGACGCGTTTTTTGTGATCAGGGGAGAGCGAGCGACCTACGGATTCGCAGCGATCGTATCGACGAGATGTGGGTCAGCCCGTTGTGGCTAGTGGCAGCTGGGGTCGTCGTTGTAAGTGCCGCCGAGGACCATGGAATATAGGAATTGGTTGCAGCTTTGAATTTTCGCGAGAGCTGGATCGTTCTGCAGGGTATTAGGATCGACGGTGCGGGCGCCATTTAGTTCCTGACGGGCAGCATCGACTTGGCTGGCCCACGAGGTCATCATGTCGGCTTCCCTGCGCAAAAGTCCCAGAGCATTCTTATCGGCCTCTGTGGAGGCAGCGACGCCCGCCTGGCGGATCGCATCCAGGGACTGATTATGATAGGCCTGCACCCAAGTGTCGCTGACGGCCAAGCCGTAGAGAATCATGGCACGGACGGCAACGCGCCACTCCCGCAGGTTGGCCAGGGCGGATAAAGCGGCAGATGAAAAGTCGCGCGAAAGTTTTGGGGAACTCTGCCCAGAGTCGTTGGCCGCAACACTGCCGGCATCCGAAGGAGGGATGGTCAGCACGACCCGATGAGCTTCGACGGTGAAGACTGCGTTGGTTACCTGGGCGAGGGCCTCCAGGTCGATGTAGGAGCGGCCATTGATGAGTCGTACCGGCGTGCCGGCAGTTCTGCCATTAACGATCAGGACTTTGTCTGAGGTGCTCTGCGCGAAAAGAATTCCAGCAAGCGCCAGGAGTAAAGCAGAATAAATAGCGAATCGGAAAAAAGGAAGTTTGCTCATCATATTCCTTGTCCTTCACCTGGTCGGCGGGACGCCGCGATTCTGGGCTGGAGTTCTTATTGTACATCGACGGGCTTTTTTGAGAGGTGTCAGTTACACTTTTGATTGCCCGCACTTCTTCCGTACGTGTCGAAAACGGCTGCGTCTGAAGTATTCACTGTAAAATCGAGGATTAACTATGTCAGATGAGTTACTATTATCAATTGAGAAGCTTGTTTACGGCGGTGACGGATTGACGCATGCCCAAGGCAACACCGTTTTCGTTCCGTATGTATTGCCGGGCGAGGGCGTGCGTGCTGCTACTAAGACCAAAAAGAAAACATTGATCTGGACCAAGCTGGTGGAAGTCACCGCGCCTTCCCCGGAACGAATCGCGCCGTCATGCCCACACTTTCAAGTTTGCGGCGGATGCCATTATCAGCATATTCCGGCAGCGGAGCAGGTGCGGCTGAAAATCGAGATATTGCGGGAGACGCTTTCGCGGCTGGGCGGCGTGCAATGGAGCGGGGAGATCGCGGCACATTCGGGCGAGCCGTATGGGTACCGCAACCGGGCGCAGTGGGCGGTGCGGAGTGGAATGCCGCGGGCGCTGGGGTATTTTTTGCCGGAAAGTTCAGCGATTTTGCCGATCGACACTTGCCCGATACTTTCGCCGCGATTATTGGAGGCTTTCACGCTGTTGCAAGAGATGGCGCGAGGCGGGAAGTTGCCGGCTGGAATTCTAGAGATTGAGGCGTTCACCGATTCCGCGGACGACAAAATCGCGCTTAATGTGGCGTTCGAGAAGTTTCCGGGGCCTTCCGAGGAGTTAGCTGCCGTGTTTCGAAAGGAGTTGCCGCGCCTTGAAAGCTTATTGCTTCTGGACCAGAAGAAGAATCGGTTCGAGTTGAGTGGACCGGGATTTTTGGTGCATGAGGTCGGCGGATTCAGATACCAGGTCAGCCATTTGTCGTTTTTTCAGGTGAACCGGTTTCTGACTGAGGATTTACTCAGGGCGGTGACAGCGGGTGCGAAAGGCGCTCTGGCACTGGATTTGTATGCGGGGGTGGGATTTTTTACTTTGCCGCTGGCGCAGACATTCGAACGGATGGTAAGCGTGGACGCCAATCTTGCGGCGACTCGAGATTTATTTGCGAATGCGAAAAGTGCCGGCGTCGAGGTTGTGTCTCACAACGAGCATGCGGAAGAGTTTTTGAAAACAACTGATGAGCGGCCGGATTTTGTTGTTTTGGATCCTCCGAGGGCGGGACTGGGAACGGCGGCCGCTGCGGCACTGGCGTTCTTGGGAGCAGCGGAGATTGTGTATTTGTCTTGCGACCCTTCGACGCTGGCCAGGGATTTGGCGGTGTTGACTGGGTCACAGCGAAAACCTCGCGGGACGGGCGTGGATGTTGGCGCTGGAGCGGGTGATGGAGCGGACGTCGAAGTGGGAACCGTCAGCAATCGGTACGAAATTACCGAGATGGCGATGTTTGATTTATTTCCGCAGACATTTCATATCGAAACGTTGGTTCGATTGCGAAAAGTTGCATGAAACTGCCTGCAGTTGCGATCGTCACGGCATTTGCCTTGGGGATCGCTTGCGGGTTGAGTCCGGGAACCTGCATCGCGGCAGTTCTCACAGATTTGTTGCAATTCTTCTTTGTAGCGCCGCTACTTCCCTGCTGATTGGAATTGTTTCCGCATGGCGATCGCGAGTAGTCGTCGCGGGTGTGGCGTCGGTGTTGTGCTGGTCGATGCTAGGCATGGCCGGGGCCTGTATCGAGGAACAACCGAGGCGCGCGGATCATATTTTGAGTTTGGTGGACGCCGGGAAAATTAATCTGAATTTCGCCGTTGCGATATTACGGACGATTAGCGGATGAACCGAAAAGGCTTCCTTGGGGTGCGGGCTACGACATTGAACTTTCTGGCGTCGATTTTGGGGGCGCGTTTGTGCCTGCCAGCGGTGGACTGCGACTTGGCTATATCGCGCGGACGGACCAGCGGACACCGGCGGCACTGCACGCTGGAGACGTGATTGCGGTGTTGACGGCTGCGAAATTGCCGCAAATGTATCGGGACGAAGGAGCGTTTGACCGGCGGGCTTATCTGTCACAGCAAGGCATTGATGCGGTTGGCGCATTGCGTGCGCCGGAATTGTTGGAAGTGGTGAAACCGTCGGGGATAAAGATGTCTACCTGGGTTTTGCGTGGGCGACGGCGATTACGCTACAAAGTGGATGAGTTGTGGTCGGACGCGAATGTCGCGGGGATGCTGCGCGCAATGCTGCTTGGGGATCGCAGTTTTGTGGACCAAGACGAAGCGAGAGACTTCCAGAAAACTGGGGCGTTTCACGTGCTGGTGGTTGCGGGATTGCATGTGGGCGCAATCGCGGTGTTGCTTTTTTGGGTCGGGCGAGAATTACGGTGGGCGCGAGTGTCGACTTTAACTCTCACACTGCTGTTACTGGTGGCTTACGTGGCGATGGTCGAACAGCGGACACCAGTGCTGCGTGCTGCTTTGATGGCGGCGATTGTGGTGATGGGTGGATTTTTCTTCAGGCGGCTGGAGTCATTGAATTCGGCCGCAATTGCAGCGTTATTGCTGCTGGTGGCGAAGCCCTCAGCGCTGGGCGACTCAAGCTTTCAACTTTCGTTTTTGGCGGTCGGATGTATCGGAGGCTTGGCGTTGCCGTGGATGGAAACGACGGTGCGACCGTATGCGTGAGCGCCGCGCGGATGGCGTGACGTGACGAAGGATGTTTCGTACGAGCCTGGTCCGACACAATTCCGCATTGATCTTCGGCTGTTGGCGCGCGCGATGGAGAATGGTTTGCCTGCTCGAATGGCGCCGGCGCCGGGAAATTCTTTCGTTGGCGGGCTAGCCTTTAGCTTTCGCGTGTGGGAATTGTTTGTGCTGACACTGGTTTTGCAGATCGGGATGTTGCCGTTACTGGCGAGCGAATTTCACCGTGTCACGTTCGCAGCCGTATTTGTGAATTTTGCGGCGGTGCCGTTGACGGCGATTATTGTGCCTTTAGGATTTTGTGCGCTGATCAGCGGGTTTTTATGGCCGGCGCTCGGGAAGGTTCTGGCAGGAGTGTTGTCGTGGATCACCGCGGGGCTTCTCCACGACCGGGCCCGCGGCTTTGGACTACGATTATTTTTCTATTAACGCTGGCCGGGATTATGGCGTGTTTGCAGTTGAGATTCGCGGGGCGCAAAGCGCTACTGTGGAGTTTGTGGGGAGTATTGGCCGCCGCTGCGATGGTCGTTGCTGCGTATCCATTTTCTCCACGAATTGCGAACGGCAAGCTTGAACTCACGGTGCTGGATGTGGGGCAAGGCGATTCGTTGTTCGTAGTTTCGCCGACAGGCAAGACGTTATTGATTGATGGGGGCGGCGCGTTCGGGGGATTTCCGGGCCACGAACAAGCTCAAGGAAGCGATCCTGGCGAAGAAGCCGTGTCGCCGTATTTGTGGTCGCGAGGATTCAAGAAAATCGATGTGGTGGCGTTGACGCATGCGCATCAGGATCACTTGGGCGGGCTGAACGCAGTTCTGGAGAATTTTCGAATTGGGCGACTGTGGATCGGGAGCGAAGTACATAATCCGGGGCTGGCGAAACTGGAAGCACTGGCGAGAGCGCGAAACATACCCGTAGAGTACGAGGCCCGAGGAGAGCACTTTTCGCTGGATGAAGTACAGGGAGAATTTTTTGTGGCCGGAAATTTCGCCGGCTAATGCCGCAGCAACAGCGAAGAACAACGACTCCCTGGTATTACGTTTGAAATACCGAAACAAAACGTTGCTGCTCCCTGGCGATGCGGAGAAACAAGTGGAGCACGCGATATTGGAGGAGAATCGCGCGGACCTGCATGCAGATGTGTTAAAAGTTGGGCACCACGGCAGCAAGAATTCCACGACACAGGAATTTCTGGATGCGGTAGCACCGCGGGTTGCGATCATTTCGTCCGGTGAAGACAATCCTTATGGACACCCCAGTCCGGAATTGCTGGAACGATTACAGGCGAGCGGGGCGCGAGTGTTGCGAACAGACCGAGATGGCGCGGTGCACATTGTGACCGATGGCGAGCGACTGGAGGTTTCCTGCTTTGTGGCGTGCGCAGAATTAGCGACGGTGACTACTTCAAAACGCACGGAAGCGCCAGATCAGGAGCAGAACAATCAGCAACAATAAAAAGCCGACGGCGGCTTGCCACTCATGATTCTTCTTGTATTGAATGGACGAGAACGCTGCGCTGCCACTATCTGAGAGTTTGGCGAGAGACAATCGTGGAAAAAAGAGCGGGACTGCAGCGGCGTAGCGATCAAAATTTGTGGCGTGGCGCGGCCGCAGTTCGTTCTCTTCTTTTCGCATCACCACCGAATAAAAGACCGTGAAATACACGGCGAGCAAAAGGGATGAGATCCAGGAACGCGTCGCGATGGCCACGCCCAAAGTGAGCACGGCACTTCCCAAGTAAAGCGGGTTGCGAGTGTACGCGTACGGGCCTGTGACGGTGAGCACTTCCTGTTTGTGAAGATATCCGGCGGCCCAGGCGCGCAGGGCCAAACCGATCAAGCCAACCAGCGCGCCATACAAAATGCTGCGAGGGTTCGGCCGCGCAAAAAATAAGACTGCAATTGCCAGAGGGTAGCCCAGGCGAACTCGCCATCGCACAAAAAATGCGCCTGCCGAATTCATTTTCGGGCCTCGACTACGCGTCGTACGGCTTCAAAAACGGCGTCAACTTCAATTTCCAACATGGAGGGATGCGTTTGGTTTCCGCGACTGTTGGTGGTTATTACGTTTTTAGCGCGGAGAACGAAATCCTGGCGATTCTGGCTGTCTGAAGATTGAGACACTGGTGCAAAGTTTGTCGGGATGCGATATGGGCCATTTCGCGCGGGATCGGTGGGGCCGAACAGAGCCACGACTGGCGTGCCTAACGCGACTGCGAGGTGAAGAGGGCCGGTGTCGCCGCCCACAACGCCAACGGCGTCACGCAAGAGGGACATCAGCGGGCCGAGTTCCCCGTTGAAGAGCGCGGGATCAGCGTCACCGCTTGCAGCGCGAACTTTGGAGGCCAAATCTTCCTCGCCTGGGCCGTAATTTATGAGGCAGCGAAGCGAGAGCGAGCGAAATATTTTTTGGCAAAGCGCGCCGAAGCGGTCAGCGGGCCAACATTTTGAGCGCCAGCCGCCGCCGGGGCTTAAAACGACATAATGATTAATCCCGTTCGCGGGCAAGTATTTGGTAAGTTCGGCGGGTTGTAAGGGCGGCGGCTCCAGGCGGAAATTTGCAACTGGGTTTTGGGCTCCGGCGCGCTTGGATAATTCTCCGTTTTGGTCAGCGACGTGCGCGCTGGTGGCGTGAACACGATCGGTGTAGAGAAACGGAACACCAAATTCTCTGACAGATTCTGGAGAAAAGCCGATGCGGCGTTTTACGCCAGCGAGAAACGGCAGAGTCGCGGACTTCCAAAGACCCTGATAATCGATGGCAGAGTCGAAGGACGCGGCGCGAATTTTGCGAATCGTTGTCATGAGCGAAGATATGGCGCGAGTTTCTGTGGTCAATATTCTGGAGCCCAAACTGCTGCTCTGCACGAGCAATTTGTAACGCGGGTGAGTGAGCCAGGTAATTTCGGCAGCGGGGAAAGATTCGCGCAGGGCGGCTACGGCTGGAAATGTGTGCACGATATCGCCGAGAGACCCGAGGCGCACAACCAGGAAGCGGCGCTCAGCCATGCGGGGCCTTGCGCAGGGAGGCCAACAGCGTGCGGGTGGAATGATTTTTGGGATCGCCGACGATGGCGACTTGAATGCCGAGATCCTTAGCGATTTCGCGCTCAGGCAGAGTATCGACAGAGTAGTCGGTGCCTTTGGCGTGGACGCCTGGAAGTAAATCGCGGAGCAGCGATGCGACGGTTTGTTCGCTGAAGATCACCACGGAATCGACGGCGCGAAGTGCACCCACAAGGCGGGCGCGCGCAGATTCATCGAGGATGGGACGCCCGGGGCCTTTCAGGCTTCGCGCGCTAGCATCGCTGTTAACGGCAACAATCAGAATATCGCCGTGCTGGCGCGCGGCCTGCAGATAACGGACATGGCCAACGTGCAAGATATCGAAGCAACCATTAGCGAATACCACGGTTTGGCCGCGCTTTTTATGATCGGCAACAAGTGACTTAAGTTTTTCCCGCGATACGATTTTCGATTCCGATGAGCGCATAGGCTAGGCGGAAACTCCAGCAACTTGGTCGTGAATGGCGGCCAGAAGTTCGGCGCGCGTCACCGTAGCAGTTCCGCGCTTCATGACGACCAGGGAGCCAGCAATATTGGCGAGGTGAGCGGCCTCGAGCGGCGAGGCGCCACATGCGAGGGCTAACGTAAAGGTCGCGAGAACGGTGTCGCCTGCTCCGGTTACGTCGACGGATTGATCGCTGCCATGGACAGGAATGTGTGTGAGGCGTTTACCGGATTCGAAAAGCACCATGCCGTGGCGACCGCGAGTGACCAGCAAAGAATTTAATTTCATGGCGGCGAATGTGGCGTGGCCAGCGCGCGCCAGCTCCTCAAGATTCTCGCCGATGGAAGTGTGGTGCTGGGATTCCAGTTCCGCTTCGTTGGGCGTTGCGGTAGTAATTCGCGAGCGGCTGTAGGCGTGCAAATTGTGGCGGGCGTCCAAAGTGATGGGTAAAAGTCTTTTTCTTCTGGAGGCTGCTTCAAAGGCCAGCGCTGGTGTGGCGACTCCAAAACCGTAGTCGGAAATCGCGAGCGCGCCGGCGGTTTTTATCGCGCTGAATAAAGATTGCCTTAATTTTTTGCGGGCTTCGTCTGGCAATGGCGTTTGCGGTTCACGATCGACGCGCAGGACTTGCTGACCAACGGTGTGGGCCCAACCGGCCAGAAAGCGAGTCTTGGTGGGAGTGCACCAGTTTTTGACCCGCAGAATGTGCGAAGTATCCAATTTTTTCCGCCGGAAATATTGGATCAAGGCATCGCCATTGGAATCGTCGCCAACGACGGTGAGCGGCACGACCTTGGCACCCAGGTCAGCGAGGTTGTTGGCGGCGTTTGCGCCACCACCAGGCACGAGTTGCGTTTCGCGATGACGAAGGATTAGTACCGGGGCTTCACGAGAGACGCGGGAAATTTCGCCGAATTCGAAGACATCGGCCACGAAATCGCCCAGTACGACAATGGTCTTGGAAGAAAATTGCTCGACGTATTCAGCGAGAGCGCGCAAATCCACGGATGGCGGAGCGATTTGTTGTTGAGATTTGCGCTTCAATTCTTCTGCTCCAGGATCCAATCCGCTGCCGCGTCTAAATCGGTGGCGACGAAATCGGGCCTCAACTTCCACTTTGAGGAATGCCAGAGAATTTCACCCTCGCCATATCCGGTGCGCACCATGATACTGCGAGCGCCGACGCGGTGCGCTAACTCGACATCGCTATGGCGATCTCCGATCACGAACGAGCGCGTCAAGTCGACATCGTGTTCAGCGGAGGCTTGATCCAACATTCCGGGGCCAGGTTTTCGGCACGCGCAAGCATCGTCGGCAGCGTGCGGGCAATAATAGACGCCGTCAAGATGCGCTCCGGCTTCGGTCAACTGCCGGGTCATCAAATCGTGGACGGTGTGCACTAAAGATTCCGGATAGTATCCGCGTGCGATTCCGGATTGATTGGTGATGACAAAGACGAGAAGGCCGCTTTCGTTTAGTTTGCGAATGGCGGCAGGAGCAAATGGGAACATTTGGAAACGAGAAACGTGATTCAAGTAGCCGACTTCTTCGGAAACGGTGCCGTCGCGATCGAGAAACACGGCGGGTTTTAGCTGTTGGTTAGACACGCTCCACCACAATGGAAGCTAGCCAGGGATCGACGGCAGCTTCCACTTCGCCGGCGGTGATACGAGTCATGCAGCGGTGGTCGATGGGACAACGCCGGAGAAAACAAGGACTGCAATAGGGCTGTTGGCGAACGATGGTGTGGCGGGGCGTCACCGGTGCGGTTCCGAAGGGATCCGTGGGCCCGAAGATAGCCACGGCTGGGAGACCGACGGCGGCTGCAACGTGCATGGCGCCTGAATCGTTGCCAATAAAAATGTGGCATTGCGACAGAAGCGCGGGCAGGTCGGCGACGTTGGTTTTACCGGTGAGATCGATAGGCGCGCGTTTCATTTCGGAAGCAATGGCCGATGAAACATCCGTTTCACCGGCGGCACCAAAAAGTATCACGTCGGCATCCCATTGCGCCTGAAGTTGGTTGGCTAATTCCGCGAAACGCGAGGGCGGCCAACACTTCGCCGAACCGTAGGAAGCTCCCGCACCGATGGCGATGCAGATGGCATGGCGCCGAACTCCTGCGGAGGCGAGTTGGTCGGCGGCGCGGGTGCGGCTGGCTTCATTGACGTGCAATTTGATGAAGGGTTCGTCCGGAATGGAATCGAGCCAGCCACTACGGCGTAACAATTCGAGGTAATAGAATTTTTCATGCGGCGGGATTTCGCCGAGCCTAGGCACGGGCACAGCTTTGGTCAGCAGGATGCTTCGGGCATCGCGAGCATAACCGATGCGTTGCGGGATGCCTGCGCGCCATGCGAGCCATGCGGCGTCGAAGGCGTTTTGCAGAAGAATGGCGACATCGAACTTCCTAGAGCGTAATTCTGAGGCGAGGCGTTCGCTACCGGAGATTCCAGCATGTTTGCCGCGATGATCATAAATAATTAATTCGTTAGCGACGTTTTGATCGCGCAAGATGTCGGCCACGTAAGAACGAGCCAGAATTGAGATATGGGCATCAGGGCGATTGCGGATGGCGCGGATAGCGGGCAAGGCCATGACGGCGTCACCGACCCAATTGGTGGCGCGTATGAGAATTTTCATGGGCGGGCGTCAAGAGTGCCGTTGATGTCGGCGAGAAATTCAGATTCGCCGGCAATTTCCAGATCGATAATGGAAATGAAAACGGGCACTGCGGAAAAGTGTACGTCCTTCAGATTCCAAGAATCTTTTTCCGTGGTCAGGAGCGACTTTGCGCCGAGTCGTGCGGCGGCGCGTTCGATAGCTTGCACGTCTTCAGGTGAGTAGCGGTGATGGTCGGCAAAAAACATATGGCCAACCGGCATTATGCCCCAGCGTTGGAGATCGCGCACAAATGCTTCCGGGTTACCGACGCCGCAAAATGCAAAGAATAGGCCGCTGCCAAGGTCTACCGCGGTTTGTAGGGAGCCTTCACCGTCGATGGGTCGGAAACCGAGTAAGCGAGTCGACGCGGCAAAAATTGGTAACTTCCAAAAGCGTTGAATGGCCTCTTTCGCACCTGGTGCGTTTTCAGTGCGGGTAAAGACAATAACATCGGCTCGAGTCACGGCAGAGATCGGTTCTCGCATCGGACCAGCCGGAAGAAGTGGTTGTCCGCCAATGGGGCGCGAGGCATCCATCAGCACGATATCGAGGTCGCGAGCTAATTGGAGATGTTGGAAGCCATCGTCGAGCAGGAAGATGTCTATGGCCTGACGTGATTCGATACGTCGGCCTTCGGCAAAACGATTTTTGCCGACTCCAAAGATGACACGATTTTGTAAGCGGGAACGCATCAGCTCGACTTCATCGCTGCTACCGGCAGTTCCGCGATAACCTCGGGTAAGAATGGCGACGCGATGGCCTTGGGCGAGGAGCTTTTCCGCCAGCCAGATTACGAGCGGGGTTTTGCCGGTTCCACCAACGGATAAATTACCTATGCTGATGACCGCGGCGTTCAGGCGTTTTTGTTTTAGCCAACTGTGGGCGTAAAGCCGGGTCCGAATCGAAACGCCGAAACCGTAGAGTTTAGAAGCGGGCCACAACAAAATGCGAAGGGGCCGCGACACGGTCATCGTGGCGGAGCGCTCCGATCGTTCAAATAGGCGGAAATAGCCGCGAGCGCGCGATCGGTGGCGCCTCGACTGTCTTCCACCAACGCACGCGCCGTTTCACCCATGGCGCGCATGCGGCCAGGGTCACGGAACAATTCGATCCACGCGACACCCGCGTCTTCAGGACTCTCCACTTGAACGGCGGCACCCGCGGAGATGAAACGTGATGCCATTTCCGAAAAATTTTCCATGGAAGGGCCGAAAACCGGAATTTTCCCAAACGCGGCGGGCTCCAGAATATTGTGGCCACCGGATGGGACGAGCGATCCACCTACGAATACGCCATCAGCGCAGCGATAGATAGAGGCCAGCTCTCCGATGCTGTCGAGCAACAGCACCGTTACATCTTTGGGAATTTCTGCAACCGCGGAATGGTCGCCGTTGCTGGAAGCTTGAAGGGAGAGTTGTGAACGCCTCAAAAATTTGCGGCGTGATTCGTGGACAAAGTCGGCTGCGTCGTCGAATCGTTCTGGCTTGCGGGGTGCCAGCACCAACAAACCGTTCGGATATTCTCCTTGTAACGTTCCGAAGGCGATAAGCGCCAGCGGCTCTTCGGTGGCTACCACGCTTCCGGCGACAATCACCGGAGTGCGGCCACTGCGGGCCACCTCGGACGCCAACCAAATCGAAACAGCAGTTGGGGCAGGAAGATCCAAATCGTATTTCAGATTGCCGCTGGCGCGCACACGGTCAGGAGGCGCGCCGAGAAAGCGAATGCGCTCGGCATCTTTTTCGCTTTGCATCAGGAACATGCTGGGATTGGCGAGAGCGCGCTTGAGAAAGGGGCGCAGGAAAAATCCGAAGGCCCCAAGATATTTCTGATAGCGAAGGAAGGAGCGATCGGAGATGCGGCCGCTCACAAAGAGTACGGGAATGTTGCGGCGACGAGCTTGACGAAGGAAGTTAGGCCAGATTTCGGTTTCCAGAATGATGACCAGGGACGGCTTGATGGCATTCAAAGCGCGACGGACACAGAATGACCAATCCAACGGGAAGTACACGACCGCATCGGCAAAAGGCATGCGCTCGTGAGCCAGAGCATTTCCGGTGATGGTAGTAGTAGAAATGATTAGTGGGCGCTGTGGGTAAGCCTTCTTCAATCGGCGAGCTAAGGATATTCCCGAGAGGACTTCGCCGACAGAGACGGCGTGCAGGAGAATTGCGCCTTGGGGACTCGTGCCGTGCTTGAGAGCGGGATAGGAAAAACCGAGGCGTTCAGCAAGGTTCGAGAAATATTTTCCGTGACGCAGTCCCTGCACAAGCCAGTACGGCGTGAGCACAAGAGCAGCGATACCCAAAAGGAAGCTGTAGATGAAATACACTAAAAGCGGCTCCGGTCTGTTTGCCCCGCAGGTGTTAAAGTGTACCGGCGCGGTGGCAACCCCGTACATGGCCCTGGAATCGAAGGCGTCAGATGAGAAAAGTCTATTATAACTCTATGCGGAAGCTATCTGGCGCAGTTCCCTTTCTGGCCGCGTGTTTGATGGCGGCGTCGCAGAACTCTGCTCAGCAACATCCTGCCGGGCAACAAGCGACGCTCAAAACTGCTTCACTGGAGACGCACGAGGGATTGACGATTTCGGCTCAGCCATGGACGGACGCGGCATTATACAAAGAGAAATTCCCGAAGAAATCGCCGTTTGCCGCGGGGATTGTGGCCATGCAGGTTGTGTTTCGAAATGATTCGAACGAAAGCATGAAAGTTAGCCTGGACCGGATCCGTTTGTCGTTTCAGGTAGACGAGGACAACCGGCAGGAATTGCAGGCCTTGACGGCCGCGCAGGTCGCAGACGAAGTATTGAAGCCCGGTGCGAAAGATCCGTCGAAACGATCAAAGATCCCGCTTCCGGTAAGCGTCCCTCATAGCGGAAATGATAAGCATTGGACGGAACTACAACAGCAGGCGGAAGCTGCGGGTGTTCCGGCGAACGTGATTGCTCCGCACAGCACGGTGCAAGGGCTTTTGTATTTTGATCTCCAGGGACAATTTGATTTATTGAATGCGGCACACTTGTATGTGCCAGATGTTCTGGTGATGGAGAATAACCGTTCGCTGACGTATTTTGAAATTGATTTGAGCAGGCCTGCCGGAAAATAACTTCTTCTCTCTTACACGCGTCAAATTCTTTTTTTGGAACTAATTTGATGAATAGAACTCCGTTTGCGCGCACCGAAACGGTCGGCTACGATGAGATGTGCAAAATATTTCTGAAACTAACGGGCGAATGTTAAGTCTTCTCGAAGAATTAAATCCTGAACAACGTATTGCGGCAGAAACCACGGAAGGTCCTTTGCTGATTCTGGCGGGCGCAGGCACCGGCAAGACCCGCGCCATCACTTTCCGGATGGCTAATTTGATTGCCAACGGCGTTCCGGCCGAGGCCATCCTGGCGGTTACGTTCACCAACAAGGCCGCGCAGGAAATGCGGTCGCGAGTATCGGACTTGTTGTTACGGGCAGGCGTGCCGCCATCGTCGCCATGGCTTTCCACGTTTCATTCGTTGTGTGCGCGGCTTTTGCGGCGTGAAGCGGTGAATGCCGGGCTGCCGCGCGATTTCGTGATTTACGACGACGATGATCAGCTCGCGGCCGTCAAGTTGGTGATGGCCACGCTGAGGATCGATGACGAGGCGTTGACACCCCGAAATGTGCTGAGCCGCATCAGCCATGCGAAGAACCACGGAAAGACACCTGAGTCGATTCGCGCTGAAGCCATCGACAAGAACGGCCGTCACGTCGCGGACATTTTTGAAGCTTATGAAAAGCAACTGAAGCAAAGCGCGGCTCTAGACTTTGATGACCTGCTGCTGCGAACCGTAAAGCTGTTACGGGAGTCCCCGCAGGTGCGCGAGAAGTGGCAGGCGCGCTTCCAATACATTCTCGTCGACGAGTACCAGGACACCAATCGCGCGCAATATGACCTGCTGCGGCTACTGACCGGGCCGAAGCACAATCTGTGCGTGGTGGGCGACGAAGACCAGTCAATTTATCGCTGGCGCGGTGCGGACGTTTCGATTCTGCTGAGTTTTTCTCGCGATTTTGCGGACGCCAAAGTAATCAAGCTGGAGAAGAATTATCGCTCGACGCAACAAATCCTGGATGCCGCTGGAGCGGTAGTCGCCAATAACCCTGAACGCCTGGGCAAGATTCTTAGCGCGGAGAACGGCCAAGGCGCCAACCTGCGGTATTTCGAAGCGCGCGACGCGCAGGCGGAGGCGGAATTTGTGGCTGGGGAGCTGGAACGCATAATCACCGATGATCCGTCGCAAACGTATGCCGTGGAATACCGTACCAATTTTCAATCGCGCGCGTTTGAAGAAGCTTTTAGGCGGCGCGGGTTGCGCTACAAACTGGTGGGAGGCTTCAGCTTTTATAATCGCGCGGAGGTAAAGGATACGCTGGCGTATGTGCGGCTGGCGATGCATCCGGATGATGATGTGTCGCTGCTTCGGGTACTAAATGTTCCGCCACGCGGGATTGGCAAAACAACATTAGACGCGCTGCGCGAAACAGCGCGAGCGGATGGCTCGTCACTGTGGGCCGCAATCAGCAAGCTTATTTCGGGAGCTAACGGCGGCCGTGCAGTTACGCCGTTGCGGGTGTTTCAGGAAATGATCGCGAAATTGCAATCCGCGCTAGGCGAGAAACAGCCTGCGGATTTTCTTCATACCGTTTTGGACGAAACCGGTTACATGGACATGCTGAAAGATCGGAATACGCCTGACGACGTGGCGCGGATTGAAAACCTGGAGGAGCTGACGCGCGCAGTGGCCGAAAGCATGGATGCCGGTGAGACGTTTGCGGATTTTCTGGATGCGGCGGCGCTGGTCAGCGACGCTGATTCTTTTGAAGGTAAACCGGGCGTCACGCTGATTACGCTGCATAGCACCAAGGGGCTGGAGTTCGATCACGTGTTTTTGACGGGGCTGGAGGAAGGCATCTGCCCACACAGCCGTTCGTTAAACGAAGAAAAAGGCATCGAAGAGGAGCGGCGACTTTGTTACGTGGGGATGACGCGGGCACGGAAATCGCTCACGCTGAGCCGCGCCGTTTATCGCCGCGTTTTTGGGAATGAGCAACAGATGCGGGCGTCGATACAGTCCAGGTTTTTGACGGAGATTCCCAGCGAACTGGTGGATACGGTTCGCGGGTCGATGTCGGAAATTGGCGAGAAAAGGCGTTATGAGCTTGACCCGGAATATTCCTACTCGTCGGAGGAATTTTTGCAACGGGTGCGAAGCGGGCCGAAGCCGGTGCCGTCATCGCAGAGACGTAGCCCGAGTTCGTTCACACGGCCACCATTAAAGCGGGGAGCGGACGCCAATCCGATGCTGGGGCGAAAAGTGCGCCATCCCACGTACGGGACCGGAACCGTTGTGGGCGTGGAAGGCGATGACGAAGACAGACGAGTGTCGGTAAGTTTTCCGGGGCGCGGGACAAAAAAGTTTATAGAACGCTACGCGCAACTCGAATTAGCGTAAGACCTGCGCCTAAGCCGTACCGCGTTGTTGCGTCAACTGCCTTGGCAAGGTACATTGAGGCGCAACCAGCCTGCCATCCTCGTCGCGCGAATTGGATTCAGCTTGGTCCAGTCGATCCGAGGAACCCAAGAGCGATTGGAGCGTGTGCGTGGCATCAGATCTCTTACGCTGCAAGAGCATCGATCAACTGCTGTCTGATTCTGAGAATGCAGAAGTCCACCTGAAGAAGTCGCTTGGTTGGGTCAGCCTAACGGCGCTGGGCATCGGCGCGGTAATTGGGTCGGGAATTTTCACGGTGATCGGCACGGCGATCGCCGGGCAGCGCTTGCAAGCTTCTTCCATCCTTAACGCTCCCCTGCTTGAATATTTGATTTACCATTCGGCGTCGTTTGGACGGCCAGGAGCCGGTCCGGCGATTGCGCTATCGTTCGTGCTGGTGGCGATTGTCTGCGGGTTCGCCTCGGTGTGCTACGCGGAGCTCGCTGCAATGATTCCCATCGCCGGGAGCGCGTACACCTATACGTACGCGACCATGGGCGAATTGATCGCGTGGATCATCGGCTGGGATTTAATTCTGGAATATGCGGTGAGCAACATGGCGGTGTGCGTGGGATTTTCGGCGCACATCGTGGACTTAATGGATTTTTTTGGCATCCATCCAAACCCGAGATGGATTTCTCCAGCTTACCTGCCGACGGGAATGTCGGACTTTCAGGGCAACGTGCTGCTCGATCCCGGGTGGCACTTTGGATTTAACTTCCCGGCGTTTCTGATTGTCATCCTGCTTACGGTAATTTTAATTCGCGGCATCCGCGAATCAGCGGGCGCCAACAACATCATGGTGCTGCTAAAAATCACAGCGATCCTAGTGTTTATTGGCTTTGCCTCCCGGTTGGTGCATCCCGCGAATTGGCATCCCTTCGCGCCGAACGGATGGCCGGGTATTTTGACGGGCGGGTCGATTGTTTTTTTTACGTACATCGGATTCGATTCGGTTTCGACGGCCGCCGAAGAATGCAAGCGGCCACAGCGTGATTTGCCTATCGGAATTATCGCGACACTGGTGGTGTGCACGCTGTTGTATATCGGTGTGGTGGTGGTGCTGACCGGGCTGGTTCCATGGCAAACGCTGTTAGATGATGCCGCGCCAGTGGTAAATACGCTCAAGAAGCTGCATTTCACTGGCGTGCGACTGGTGGTGCTGATCGGCGCGCTGCTGGGGATGATTTCGTCGCTGCTGGTTTTTCAGTTGGGACAAGCGCGAGTATGGTTCGCGATGTCCCGCGACGGATTATTGCCACGGATTTTCAGCCGGGTGCACCCGCGATTTCAGACTCCGGACTTCTCGACGCTGATGGCCGGCATCGTCGTGGGTATTCCGGCAGGCTTGCTGGATATTGGAACGTTGGCGGATTTATCCAATATCGGCACGCTTTTTGCGTTTGCTTTGGTGGCGGGAGGAGTTTTGATTTTGCGTTATCGCGAGCCGGAAAGGCGACGCGCGTTTCGCGCACCAGGTGGCCCGATTGCGCCGATACTGACGATCCTGACATGCCTGCTGCTGATGGCTGGCTTGCCGATCACCAACTGGATTCGTTTCTTTGTGTGGATGGTTATCGGACTTGTGATTTACTACAACTACGGCCGAAAGCGCAGCACCTTGCGAGCCGTAGCCAGGCCATAAAAGAGTGAGCAAGGCGACTAAGATTGCATACCGTCATGTCATTGGCGCGCTATAGAAGCACATTTCGCCGCACGCGATTCCTCGGCGTAGCCGTGATCTTGGTAGTGTTTCCGCACAGCGCCAACGCCTGGGGCCGCAACGGCAACAAGTTGGTCGTGAATAAGGCCATCGATACTTTGCCGGCAGATATTCGCGACTTTTTCGAATCCAATCGGGCGCTTTTGTCGCAACACGTCACCGACCCCCTCGATTCCATCGCCACCACCGCAACGGAGCGTCACAATCACTTTCTGTACCTGGATAAATATGGGCGCTTCCCGTTCGATGCGCTCCCGCGAAACTACAAAGTAGCAGTGGCTAAGTACGGAAAAACCAAGCTGCAGACCAACGGTTTGTTGCCGTGGCAAATCGGTGTATACAGCCAGAAACTAACGGAGGATATGAAGGCAGGACATTGGGATGCAGCCAAACTGGATGCCGCGATCCTTGCCAACTATGTCGCTGACGCTCATGACCCGTTCAATACGACTGACGACTTCGACGGGCACCTCACCGGTCAAACTGGAATCAATGAACGATTCGGCACCACGTTGATTGACCGGTATTCGTCCTTTTTCCCGATGCGCCCGAATGATGCGGCGTTCATCAGTGACCCAACCGACCACGCCTTTGAGGCTTGCCTCAGCTCGCACAGTTGGGTAGAAACAATTCTGCTGGCGGATCGAAACTCGAAACGTGGCGAAAATTCTTACAATGACGAGTACTTCGATCACTTCTACAATGCGGCGGCGGTGACGTTGATACGACAGTTATCCGATGCGGCAACGGACGTAGGTTCCTACTGGCTGACCGCGTGGATCAATGCCGGGCGCCCGCAGCTCCCACATTGAAGCTGGAAAAACAATCCAATCCGCTGTCCGCCGATTTTCTGGCGCTGCCACAGGCTGAACTGCACCTGCACCTGGAAGGTTCGCTGCAACCTGAAACGGTCTTGGCGCTGGCAGCAAAATATGCAGTGGCGACATCCAGACAGGAAGTTCTGAAGCGCTACGCTTATCGGGATTTTTTGGAATTCATTGAGGCTTTCAAGTGGGTTTCTTCGTTGTTGCGCGCACCGGAAGATTTTGCTCTGGCGCTGGGTGATCTTGGCGAACAGTTGCTGGCACAAAACGTGGTTTACGCGGAAATCACTCTGTCCGTCGGGGTGATGCTACTGCGACATCAATCGGCCGAGAAAAACTTCGAAGCTATGTCTGCAGTGGCTGAATCTCTTCAGAGCCGCGGGCTGCAACTTAACTTCGTATTCGATGCGGTGCGGCAATTCGGAGCGGACGCCGCCATGAAGGTCGTGGAAGCTGCGGAACGATGCGCTTCAAGGTCCATCGTGGCGTTCGGAATCGGCGGGGACGAGCTGAGTATTGCGGCGAAGGAATTCCGGCCGGTGTACGAGAAGGCCGGAGTCATCGGCCTGCACAAGCTAATGCACGCCGGCGAAGTCGGGGGCCCGGAAGAGATTCGCCAGGCCGTCGAACTGCTGGGCGTGGAACGAATCGGTCACGGGATAGCGGCCTTCCACGATCCATCGTTAATGGATTTACTGGCGGAACGACACATCCCTCTGGAGATTTGTCCGCAGAGCAACATCAGGACCGGGGCCTTAGCGAAACAACTAGGTGTTCCTGCAGCCCAAATCGAGGAGCACCCGTTGCCGCAGCTATTTCGTCATGGAATTCCAGTGGTGCTGTCCACGGATGACCCAGCAATGTTTCATACAAGTCTGAGATTTGAATATGAGAATGCCCGACGAATGGGAATGCAGGAAGCGGAACTGAGACGCATAGCGGAAATGGGCTGCGAATATGCCTTCATCGACGAAATGCCAAGGCCGCGCTCCAGCGCCCTCGCAAAGCCACGTCCGCGCTGAAATAATCTGCCGCGGCTCGCCGGGCTTTCAGCATAGACGTAAATGTTATAATCGTCAGATGAAAGCACATGTCTGGGTTATGCCGAAGCGCACCGTGCTCGATCCCCAAGGCCAAACCATCCAACACGCTTTGGCCGGCTTGGGTTATGGCGAAGTAAAGGACGTCAGGCAGGGCAAGTTTTTTGTGCTGGACCTCGGAGGCTGGACGCGCGAAGAGGCCCAGGGCCAACTTGAGCGCATCTCCAAGGACGTATTGACCAATCCGGTCATCGAAGAATACCGCTTCGAAATTATCGACTGATTCAAGAAGCCATAGGGCGCTGGAAGCGTTGCCCCAACACACATAACCTGATTCGCGACACAAGCTGATGGATTTTGCGGGCCATTTTTCCCGCATGTTAACCTTGAGGTATCAATAGGAGCCTCTTTCATGTGCGGCATTGTCGGTTATATCGGTCCTAAAAAGGTTGTTCCGGTGATCATCGAGGGACTGCGGAAGCTCGAATACCGGGGCTATGATTCCGCCGGTATTGCCGTGGTTACCAAAGAAGGCAAGCTGGAAATCCGGCGCGCCGCAGGCAAGCTTCGCAATTTGGAAGAAGCGATCGCCAAATCTCCCATTGAGGGTACGTATGGCATCGGGCACACCCGCTGGGCCACCCACGGGCGACCAACGGAAGAGAACGCGCACCCGCACCGCGATTGCAGCGGGCAGATCGTGGTGGTGCACAACGGGATCATTGAGAATTACCTGGAATTAAAGGAACAACTACAGCGCGAAGGGCACAAATTCGTAACGGAAACTGATACCGAGATTGTCGCGCATCTGGTCGAAAAACATTCAGCCAACAATACGCCACTTGAAGAAGCGGTTCGCAAATCCCTGAAGGAACTGCGCGGTATATACGCGCTGGTGTTCCTGTCGGCCAAAGAGCCGATGAAAATTGTGGCGGCACGGCTTGGACCGCCTTCTGTAATTGGAATTGGCGACGGGGAATATTTCGTGGCTAGCGATATTCCGGCACTGCTGGAACACACTCGGGACATGTTTTTTCTTGCCGATGGAGACATAGCGGTGCTCACGCGCGAAGGCGTCAAAGTGATGGATCACGACGGGCGCACCGTCGAACGCCCCACCCAGCACGTAGCCTGGGATCCCATCATGGTGGAAAAGGGCGGCTACAAACATTTCATGCAGAAAGAGATTTTCGAGCAGCCGCGCGCCGTGCGGGACACTCTGCTAGGCCGAATTTCTCAGGACACCGGCAAAATCTTTCTCGATGAAATGAAAATCTCCGAGGGGCAATTCCGTACGTTTGAAAACGTGCGCATCGTGGCTTGCGGAACCAGTTGGCACGCTGGTTTGGCCGCGAAGTTCATGATCGAGCGGCTCGCGCGAATTCCGGTGGAAGTGGATTACGGCAGCGAGTTTCGTTATCGCGATCCGATACTGGACTCCAGAACCTTAACGGTGTGCATCAGTCAGTCGGGGGAGACCGCGGATACGCTTGCGGCACAACGCGAGGCGAAAGCGAAAGGTTCGCCCACGGTAGCCATTTGCAACGTAATGGGTTCAATGATCACTCGTGAAGCGGCAGGAACTATTCCTACGCACGCGGGTCCCGAGATTGGCGTGGCCTCCACTAAAGCCTTCACAGCGCAACTCACCGCGCTATTCCTGCTGGCCGGTTATCTTGGCCAAGTCCGCGGAAAAGTGAGCCCCCAGTGCGCCATTAAGCTGATGCAGGAGATGACACGAATTCCGCACAAAATGGAACGCGTGCTGCAAACAGACGAAAAAGGAGTTTACGAAAATCTGGCGCGCCAGCTATTTCGCTATAGTGACTTTCTTTACTTGGGTCGCGGGATCCATTACCCAATCGCACTCGAAGGCGCATTGAAGCTGAAAGAAATTTCGTACATCCATGCCGAAGGCTACCCGGCTGGAGAAATGAAGCATGGGCCTAACGCCCTCATCGATGAAAATCTTCCCGTGGTCGTGCTGGCCACGCGCGACGAAAGCGATCCGGACTCCATGACACGCTACGAAAAAAGCGTGTCCAACATCCAGGAAGTAAAAGCGCGGGACGGTATCGTGATCTCGATCGTTACCGAGAACGATCACCTGGCGCGCGCGGCCTCCGATCACATCATCGAACTGCCGCCTGCGCCGGAGCTGCTTTCGCCGTTACTGGAGATCATCCCGCTGCAATTGCTCGCCTACCACATCGCGGTGCGGCGCGGGTGCGACGTGGACCAGCCCAGGAACCTGGCGAAATCGGTGACGGTCGAATAAACGCCTTCCCTGGCAAAAACTCGCGTGATTTTCCGTTAGAATGAAAAGATGGGTCGAGGATCGGCGTTGTTCATTGCGTTTTTCTGTGTAACTTTGCTCCTCATACCCGGTCCTGTTATTTCGGTCTTCGCGCAAGGCGCCGAAAATCCCACCGCAACGCTGAAAGCTATCCGCGCCGAGGGCGCCAACCACCTGAGCGAGCCTCAAGTGATCGCTCTGTCCGGGCTTAACATCGGCAGTCAAGTGGGAAAGCAAGATTTGCAAAGCGCCGCCGATCGCCTGGTGCAAAGCGGACTTTTTTCCAACGTAAATTATGTTTTTCAGTCCAAAGAAGACGGCCTGTACCTCACCTTCAGGCTGACCGAAGCCCCGCGAATCCCTGCCTATTTCGACAACATCCCATGGTTCGCCGACAGCGAAATAAATGAGGCGATCCGCAAAGTTTTGCCTTTCTACGACGGCACACTGCCGGAGGGCGGAGCGACGGTGGATCAGGTCAGTTCCATCCTGATGGACCTAATCGCCTCACGGGGGATGCATACCGTGGTCGAACATCAGGTGATCGCCAATCCGCTTGGCGAAGGCAGTGTGCAGGAATACCGGATTGCCGACGTGGTGCTGCAAATTTCCAAAGTCGAATTTGGAGATCCCAAGCTGGCGTCCTCAAAGGCGCTGCAACAACATCTCAGCGAAATCCAAGGCAAAACTTATTCGCGCATGACCGTGGATTTATTCCTCGCCGAGCAGGTAAAACCGATCTACCTGCAACAAGGTTTTCTGCGCGCCAAACTAGGGCCTCCCGAAATTCGGTTGAGCGGGAATCCGAATCAGCACTTGCCCGATCAGATTCCGGTGTTCGTACCGGTTACTCCCGGAATCGCCTACAAATTCAAGGGCGCGCAGTGGAGCGGCAACGCGCTGTTATCCGTCTTCACCCTAAATGGGTTGCTGGGGATGAAAGGCGGCGAGATCGCCAACGGCATGGCTGTGCAAGCCGGACTCGAACGCATTCAGGAAATCTACGGCCATCAAGGCTATCTCGACGCTAAAGTGGAATCCGAAGCCGATTTCGACGACCAAGCGCAAACCGTTTGGTACAGAATCACCATCCAGGAAGGGCGCCTCTATAAGTTTGGCAAGTTAGTGCTCACCGGAATTTCTCCCGTAGGCGAAAAACGATTGCGCGCGGCGTGGCCGATTCTGAGCGGCGACGTTTTCGATAAAACCAAGTTTGAAGATATTCTTTTGAAGCTACAGGTGCATAAGGAACAAATTTTCGTGGACCTTCCGATCCACTACGAGTCCGTCGGCCACTGGCTGCAAACCGACGCGGAAACGGGGAATGTCGACGTTCTGCTAGATTTCAAGTAAGGGCTTACAGTGGTCACTGGAGTTCTTTAAGTAGTCTGTGGGATATACTGAATCTTATGGCCAGCGCCCTGGTTCGCATTCGGGAAACCCCGCAACACACGCTTTCCGCTGAACAAAAAGAGCGCGAACTGCTTACACGTTTGGCGCAGTGTTCTTCTATTATTGTGGCGCTATCCGGCGGCGCAGATTCCGCGTACCTGGCATGGGCTGCGCAACACGCTTTGGGTGAGCGAGCTTTATCTATCACAGCTCTTTCGCCCAGTTTTTCTGAGTACGACCGCAGTATGGTGGGAGATTTCGTGCGCAAACTTGGGGTACGTCATGAATTCGTGGAGACTCACGAGATGGACAATCCGTCCTACCGGGCGAACGCCGCGGACCGCTGCTATTTTTGCAAAGATGAACTGTTCAGCGTTCTCGATCAAATCGCTATTGAACGCAAATTCGATGCGGTGTGCTACGGCGTAAACGCCGACGACACGTTGGACTTCCGTCCGGGCCATCGCGCTGCTAAAGAACACCGGGTTCTTGCGCCGTTACTGGACGCCAAGCTAACCAAAGTTGAAATTCGAAGCTTATCCGAGCGCGCTGGTTTGCCCACTTGGGACCGGCCCGCGTCAGCGTGCCTGTCTTCGAGGCTTCCTTATGGAACGGAAGTGACCCCAGAGCGCCTCGCGCTCGTCGAGCGCGGCGAATCCGCGCTGCGCGAGCTAGGCTTTCGGCAGTTCCGGGTGCGGCTGCACGACAAACTGGCGCGCATTGAAATCAGCCCGGACGAGATGCCGTTGGCGTTCTCCCAAGGTATGGCCGCGAAAATCGCCCGGCGTCTAAAAAAGGCCGGATTTACCTACGTGGCACTCGACTTGGAAGGTTATCGCCAAGGTTCGCTGAACGAGACTCTATCGAAGGCCAACCACTCCCCAGCCTGAGCAGCACAGCGGAACATAATCCCCTTTTGTTGCGTATCTAAAACAGGTACAAATATCACGCAGCCAGCGCCGGTAGCAGAGGAGAATCGTGACGGTTCATTGGCGTATTGTATCTGTGCTTTTGGTGCTCGCAACCGCCTTGGTGATGCCGGGATGCGTGACCGGTCCCGGAGTGAGCGGCTCTTTTGATCGCAACTACACGGTCAGCGGGCACACCCGGCTGGAAGTTACCGATCCATCGGGACAAGTGAACATTACCGGGAGCGCCGACGGGCAGGTTCACATTCATGGGGAGATACACGCCAACGGAATGGGCTTCGATAAACCCAAAGAGCGCCTTGACCAGACTCTTGCTGATCCGGGAATCGAGCAAAAAGGCGACACCATTCGAGTTGGCAAACATCTTTCCAGCATACGCAATCTGTCCATCGACTACAAAATCGAAGTTCCGCACGACACGGAAATAAATGTCACCGCCGTCTCCGGATCGCAAAGCATTCAGGACGTGCGAGGCCCGGTGACCTTGCAAGGAGCTTCCGGCTCCGTGCGCGTCGATCGCATCGAGCGCGCCACGCAGATAAACAGCGTCAGCGGATCGATTGAGGTTAGTGATGTTGGTGATGACGTTCGAGCTTCCAGCGCGTCTGGCGAAGTCGACGTCAACAACTCCAAAGGCGATGTGCGCGCCAACTCCCTCAGTGGTTCGGTTCGCGTAACCAAGCCGGGTGGACGCGTCGACGCTGACAGCGCCAGCGGATCCATTGCTATCGAGGGTGCAAAATTCGACGTGAAAGCACATGGCGTTTCCGGGGAGCTCAACATTCACGGTGATCCGGGCGACCATGGCTATTGGGATCTCAAAACGGTATCTGGCGGGGTGCAAGTGTACGTGCCGCCCAACTCCAATTTTCGGTTTTCCGCGGAAGCCATCTCCGGAGAAATAAAAACGGATATTCCCATTGTTATTGAGGAACAAGGCAAGCATTCTCTGCGCGCACATATTGGAAATGGCGGTGGGCGGGTAGAAGTGCACACCGTGTCGGGAGAAATTCACGTGAGCGGCGGAAGCTAAGCTTTCGACGCACGCTTTGAAACTTTTGGATCCCTCAATATGCGTTTGGTGTTGGGTGCAATTCTGCATCCAAGCCGGCAATACCTTAGAATCAATTCATGGTGCTAAGGCGCGGTTGGTCCATTTCTATAATTTTGCCAATGATGCTGCTGAGCCCGATCAGCGCGGTCTTGATCTCCGCTCAAGATCAAAATAAAGCTTCGGCACCGCCCTCTGCGCAAGCCCAGCGGCCCGCGCCCGAGAAAAATACCCACCAACAAAAAGCTCCATCACCTAGCGAAGAGTTGCAACAAGCTATCAGCGCCGCCGGCAATGACCGCGCCGCTTTAGTCCGTAATCTGGAAGCCTACCTCGTGAAATATCCGGAGTCTCCTCAGCGGCCGCAAATTTATCGTGCGCTGGTAGAAGCCAGCCTGCAGCTTCGTGATGTGCCGCGCGCCGCGGATTACGCCGAGCGCATCGTGGCGCTGACGCCTGAAGACATATCCATCACCCTGGTCGCTATTCAATTGCTGCAGCGCACTGGTGATGAAGCGGCGCTTCGCCGGGCTGTCAATTACGCAGGGCGGGTTCTGAGTTTCGTGGACAAGACCGCCATGGATGATAAATCCCCAAAAATATCCCCCGAAGAATGGGCCCGGGCGAAAGCGCGAGATCACAGCTCGATTTTGCTGCTTCGTGGAGAACTCTATTCGAAATTAAAAGACACCGCCGCAGCGCAAAAAGATTTTGCCGCCAGCTATGCGGAGCTACCCAGCGCCAGTGCGGCCGAAAAATTAGGCGAATTGGCGGAGTTGAATAAGGATCTTCCGGGGGCTATCAGGGAGTACGCGCGCGCGTTCGCTTTGGCCGATGGGACCTCGAATACGGTAACGCGGCGCGAAATACGGCAAAAAATGGGCAATGTCTGGCGCCGGGCTCACGGCTCCGAAGAGGGATTGGGCGAATATCTGCTGCGAAGTTACGACGAGGTCGCGCAGGCGTCAGCACCCACGGTGAAAAAAAACGCGGCGGCACGAGAAGTATTCGAGTTCACGTTGCGCAAAGCTCCTGATGGAACGCCCTTTCCGCTAGCAAACACCAAAGGCGAGGTGGTGGTGGTAAGTTTCTGGGCTACATGGTGCGGCCCGTGCCGAGCGCTTGAACCACAATTCGAACGGGTCGCGGTGGAGTTCAAGGAGAATCAGCACATCTCTTTTTTAGAGGCTAATTGCGACGAAGACGAAAGCCAGGTCGGGCCATACCTGGAAGAAATAAAACCGCAGGTACCGGTGGTTTTTGCGGATGGTTTGGATCGCCTGCTGGGAGTCATCGACCTACCCACCGTGGTTATCATCGACCGTGGAGGTAAAGTCGCCTATCGCGCAGAAGGTTTCGGAAACGAGAGTTTCGAGCGGGATCTTGCCGCCGCAGCCAGGCGCACACTGGAAGTTGCAGCTACGACCCGGCCCCCTGCGACTTCCGCTCCGTAGGCTGCGGATATTTCTCAGCCACTTCGCGGGCGGCGATAATGGTGTTTACGTGAATGGCAGTCGTATCTTCAACCCGGCGCGCATAGCCGCCTGCGAGGGCCGTGGCCACCGGAATTCCTCGAGAGCGCGCCGCTTCGAAAACCTGGCGATCTCTGGTTTTTAGACCCGCCTTCGTCAGCTGAAGACCTCCCAGTTGGTCCTCTTCGTAAGGGTCAGCCCCGCCAACGTAAAAGAGCATGTCTGGCTGAAATTCATCGAGGTGCCGATGCACGACGGGAATCAGCGCCGCTAAATATTCCTCATCGCCGGTACCATCAGCCATATTCAGGTCCACGCTCGACGGCGGCTTGTGGGCAGGATAATTATTTAGCTGATGGATGGAAATGGTGAAGACTGAAGAGTCGCCGCTGAATATAGCAGCGGTGCCATTCCCATGATGTACGTCGGTGTCGACGATCAGGGCTTTTTTGATCGCTCCATCGGCTTGCAAGCGGCGGACGGCGACGGCCACATCGTGGATGGCGCAGAATCCCTCGCCATGGTTGGCGTAGGCATGGTGAAAACCGCCGCTCAAATTCGAACCAAAGCCATCGCGCAACGCCGACTGAGCAGCCAGGATCGTGCCGCCCGCGGCTAGCCAGACGGCTTCGGCCAACTCCTTTGAATAGGGGACCTCCAGTTTCATAATTTCGCTGGCGGTTAGCGTGCCGGTTCTGAGCTTGTGAATCCACGCTGGAGTGTGCACGCGCAACAGATCGGCGTCCGAAGCCGGTTCTGGCTGCAGAAAGTCACTAGCTTCGGCGACTCCGGAGCTAACCAACTTCTCAGCTATCAAACGGAATTTCTGCGAAGGGAAAACATGGGCGCCAAGATTTAAGTCGTAACGGGGATGGTAAACGACCTTAAAAGGAAGCATCTCGACCTGCAGCGCTCAATTTTCTCGCGCAAGAATGAAATCGGGCAGGGTCATCAGGGCGCGACCGTATTCGCTGTGAGCATGGCCGTTCAGGCAAGCTTTGGCGCGCCGAGCGTAATCGTGAGCGAGTTCGCGGGCGCGTTCGACAGCTCCAGAATCATGAACTAAGGCGACCAGGGTTTCTGGACGGACGGAATTAAATTCTTTTTCTTCGAGGACCTGGCTAACGAGTTCGCGAGCGTCGCGGTGGCCGTTTTCCATGGCGTAGATGAGAGGCAGGGTGACCTTGCCTTCTTTCAGATCACTAAGCACGGGCTTCCCAAGTTGCTTTGCCGAAGCGGTAAAATCCAGCAAATCATCGACTAGTTGGAACGCGAGGCCGGCGTAGCGGCCGTAATCGGCGAGCGCTTCTTCCTCTTCCCCTTCCAGACCGGCGAGCACCGCGCCAAGCCGCGCGCAGCCGCTAAAGAGACAAGCGGTTTTGTAGGTCGCAAGGCGCACAGCGTCGTCTTCCGTTACGTCAATGCGGCCGATCTTTTCCAGTTGAATGAGCTCGCCTTCGACCATTTTTTGGGTGAGGTCGATCAGAACATCGAGGATGCGAAAATTTCGTTCTTCCAGCGCCATCTGGAAGGACTGCATGTATAGCCAGTCGCCAGCCAAAACGCTGCGGTGATTGCCCCACCTGGAATTCGCGGATGGACGGCCGCGACGAGTGTTTGCGCTGTCGATTACATCGTCGTGAATCAGGGTAGCGCTATGGAGAAGCTCAACGACGGCTGCCAAGCGGATCGCGCCGGGGCTGTGCGCGCCCGCATAGCGATTGCAAAGTATGAGCAGCGCGGGGCGCAGGCGTTTGCCGCCGCCACCCAAGAGGTAGCTGGTTATTTCCGAAACTGGTTCGAATGCTGTAGCACTCTGCCGAGAAAGTTCTTCTTCGACGAGGACGAGATCGTCGCGGACTAGATCGAAGATCTCCTTAGCCGTTAGCAGCGCGATGGGGTTCCTCCTGGCACCGCTCGAGTCATGCGACCGAACTGCGACCGCATCAAAATGTAGCGGCCGGAGATTCTGGCCGCCGAACAAGATGGAAGAAACGCCGAAAATTTGCTGAAGTGGAGGCGGCGAGTTCTTCCAGCGACAAGTTTCTCACATTCGCGAGCGTACGCGCTACTTCCGCGACATAGGCGGGCTCGTTGCGTTTGCCGCGGTACGGTTGAGGCGCGAGGAACGGGGAGTCGGTTTCGATCAGGATGCGGTCCAGGGGGATTTCTTTTGCGACGTCGCGGATGTTCTGGGTCTTCGGATAGGTGGAGTTACCGGCGAAGGAAATCATGAAGCCGGCATCGAGTCCGCGGCGAGCTTCCTGAATCGTGCCGGTAAAACAATGCAGGATGCCGCCGATTCCTGTGGGGCGCCAGACTTCTTCAATGAGAGCAAGACAGTCGGGCCAGGCGTCGCGGCAGTGAATGATGATGGGGAGTTTGGCAGCGCGGGCGAGGGCCATCTGGTCGCGGAATACCTGATGCTGTATGTCGCGCGGGGAATGGTCGTAAAAATAATCCAGGCCGATTTCTCCCCAGGCGATTACTTTGGGATGCTTCGCGAGCTTTGAGAGTTCTTCGAGGTGTTGGGGCGTGACTTGCTTGGCTTCGTGCGGATGAATTCCGATGCTGGCGTATATCCAGTCATATTGATCGGCAAATGGGAGTGCGGAGTCTAATTTTTCCGGGCCGGGGCCAGTGCCGATGGCGAGCAGCGCTGAGACGCCCGCGAGGCGGGCTCGCTCCAACATGGCTTTGCGATCGTCCGCGAACTGGGGAAAATCGATGTGGGCGTGGGAGTCGACTAGTTCCATTCGCGAGTGATGCTACTTGAGGCGGGCTCCAACTTCCACATCTTCCAGGAAGCCTGCCAGGACTGGCCTGCCTTCCGGGCCGACACTCGCGGCGACGATCATGCCGTTGGATTCGACACCACGCAGTTTGCGCGGGGCAAGATTGGTCACCACGGCAACTTTGCGGCCGATCAATTTTTCGGGTTCGTAAAATTGAGCGATGCCGGCGCAGATTTGGCGCACTTCTGTGCCAATATCCACGGTGAGCTTGAGCAATTTGTCGGCGCCCGCGATGCGTTCGGCGGTTTGAATTTGGCCGACGCGCATTTCGACTTTCGCGAAGTCTTCAATGCCGATTTTTTCGGTGGCTGGTGGGGCGGCTGAGGTCGCGGCAACGGCAGCGGGCGCGTTTGTTGGTGCATTTGCGGGCGCGGCCGATGCCGGGGCAGCGGCTGGTTTTTGTGACTGATTTTCCATGGCTTCGATCTTCTCCATTGCTTCGTTTTTTTCGACGCGTGGGAACAAGGCTTGAAATTCTCCGAGCTTCACGTCGGGCAATAGCTGTCCCCAGCGCAGATTATCCAATTCCAGCGAGGCGAGATTTCCAGATTGTCCAAGAAGCTTCCAGACTTTAGCGGTACTATCCGGCAAAACTGGATGGGCCAGCGCGGTTACGATGCGCAAAACCTCTCCAGTGACCCACAGAATTGTTCCGCGACGTAGCTGGTCCGCGTCGGAAGTGCCCAGACTCCAGGGTTGCTCGGTGGTGAGGTATTTATCGGCAGCGGCGATGATGGACCAGATCGACTCGAGCGCGCGTGAGAATTCGAACCTATCGTAGTGTTCGAGGACGTCGGCGATGGCGGTCTGCGCGACCTTGGCGAGTTCCTGGTCTCGCGGCTGAAGCTCAGCGGCCTTGGGAATTTGTCCGCCAAAACTTCGATCGATCATGGCGGCGGTGCGGCTGGCAAGATTGCCGAGACCGTTGGCGAGGTCGCTGTTATAGCGAGCGATCAACGCCTCCCGACTGAAGCCGCCGTCACCGCCGAAAACAATTTCGCGCAGCAGGAAGTAACGCAAAGCGTCAACGCCCAGAACGTCGACGATGGGTTGCGCGGATTGAATGTTGCCGCGCGATTTGGACATTTTCTCGTCCTGGAACAAGAGATGGCCGTGAGCGAAAACTTTTTTTGGCAAATCCAAGCCTGCGGCCATCAGGAAGGCGGGCCAGTACACTGCGTGGAAACGGATGATTTCCTTGCCAACCAGATGAACATCAGCGGGCCAATAGCGGGCGAATTCGTCTTTTCGGAGTGGGTAGCCGACGGCGGTGATGTAATTGGTGAGGGCGTCGGTCCACACGTAGAAAACGTGCTTTTCGTCGCCCTGCCAGGGGATTCCCCACTTTAGGGTGGTGCGGGTGATAGAAAGATCGCGGAGGCCACCGCTAACGAAAGAAATTACTTCGTTGCGGCGAGTTTCCGGCTGGATAAACTCCGGATGCTGCTGGTAATAATTCAGGAGTGGCTTTTCAAATTTCGAAAGCTGGAAAAAGTAATTTTCCTCTTTTACGCGCTCCGTTACGCGGCCGCATTCCGGACAAGTAGCTCCGGGAGTGGAGTCGTCGATATACATTTCGTCGGAGACGCAGTAATTCCCTTCGTAGTGCCCTTTGTAAACGTAGCCGTTGTTTTGAATCTCACGGAAGAGGTGCTGGACGGCGTGGGCATGGCGGGTTTCGGTGGTGCGGATAAAACGATCTACCCGCAGACCCAATTCTTTCCAGAGGTCGCGATATTCGGCAGACACGCGATCGACGAAATCAATCGGTGATTCGTTATTATTTTTCGCGGAGCGCTCGACTTTTTGGCCGTGTTCGTCGGTGCCAGTCAGAAAGAGCACATCGAAACCACGCATCTGTTTGTAGCGCGCGATGGCGTCAGCGGCGATAGTGGTGTACGTGTGCCCGAGATGCGGCCGCGCGTTTACATAGTAAATTGGAGTGGTGATGTAATACTTCGGTTTTGCGGACGCCATTTCCTCTATTTTGACCTAAGTGTTCCAGATATTGATGGAACTTATTGCCATGCAGGCTCGGTTGCCCCGGCGAGCTTCCAACTCAACTGGTCGTCGCGGCTAAAGTCGCGACCCACAAATCTTAGAACGCGCGCTCAAGCACAACTTGCGCTAGCTCTTCCCGCTGGCTTGATAAGTGCGTAAAGCTTCGCTGATTACTTGTTGCAACGGAACCTGGTTTTCGACGGCCAGTTTGCGGCAATCATCATACTCCGGCGTGACGTGGAGAACGTGCCCGTTGGAACGTGAAAGTTTGATGCGCACCGAGCCATAACTGGTAGAAACGTTCACCCATTCGCGTGGGAGGGCCCGGCGTTGGGCGCGGTGAGTACGCACACCGAAGGTAGTGGTCTCCGCGAAAATAAGCGACATCATTGTGTCGGTATCTTGGGGCCGGCACAAAATGGTCAGCAACGTACCGGGGCGGCTCTTTTTCATTTGCAATGCAGTAGTGTAGACATCCAGCGCGCCAGCCGATAATGCTTTTTCCAGAACGTAACCGTAGATTTGGGGATTCATGTCATCCAGGTTGGCTTCGATGATGGAAATTTCTTCATCGCCGGCAGAGGATGCTTTGTCGGCGGAGTCACCAATCATGATGCGGACGACGTTTGGCTGCCCTTCGAGGTCGGCCGTTCCGGCGCCGTAGCCGATGGCGGACACGGTCATGGGCGGCTGGAGCCCAAAGGAGTCGCATAGGGTGGCGACAATTGCCGCGCCGGTAGGCGTGACCAGCTCACGCTGCACACCATTTGAGAAGGTTGGCGCGCCTTGCAGCAACCGCGCGGTTGCCGGCGCGGGTACGGGCAATGTGCCGTGAGCCATTTTCGCCGTTCCGCCGCCGACATTCAGCGGCGAACACGCAAAGCGCTCAATGCCTAGCGCATGAAAACCGATACACGATCCAACGATATCGACAATTGCGTCGACAGCGCCGACTTCGTGGAAATGAACTTTTTCGATCGGCGCGTCGTGAACGTGCGCTTCGGCCTCGCCAAGTTTTTGAAAAATACGCGAAGCACGTTCTCGAACTGAAGGAGCGAGTTGCGAATTCGTCAAAATTTCAAGAATGGTAGTGAGGGAACGATGCTTTTGCTGGTCTTCTGTCTGGACGCGGGTCTGAACGCGCACGTAAGTAGCGGCCATGCCATTTTTCCAGACTTTTTCAGTGGTCAACGTCCAACCGGGGACTCGCAGGGATGCTAGTTCTTCGCGAAGCAAGTCCGGGGAGCAGCCTGCGTCGATGAGCGCTCCGAGAGTCATGTCGCCGCTGATACCCGAAAAACAATCGAAGTAGGCAAGTTTCATGGGGTCTTTCGTCGCACGAGAAAATGCTGCACGGAAATGAGGTGCGGTGGCGGCGAATTGATAGTAGCGACGGGGCTAAAAGGTGTCAAACGCACGGCCTAATCGCTAGTTGTAGAATTCGAGCACCATGTTTTCTTCGTCGTGGGACTCGTTGCCGATTTTTAGTCCGCGGGGCTCGATGCCGGAGGAGCGGAAGCCGAGGGAGGTGTAGAGGTTGCGCGGCGCGGGTTGACCGACACCGACGGTGAGGAGCAGCATCTCGACGCCGGGGATGGATTTGGCGCGAGCTATAGCCGCTTGCATCAGGGCTTTGGCGATTCCGCGTCCGCGTGCGGCGGGAGCGACGAAGACACCCCAGATCCAGGCTTTGTGGCGGCGTTTGAGCGGCACTTCCTGATAGCAACCCACCATGCCGACGGCGACACCTTGTTCAAATGCGCCGACGATGAAGTTTTCGGCCAAGTCTGCGCGTAAGCGCGTGGCGAATTCTTGCACCGACATAGCACGGAGTTCTTCGGGCGAGTCGACGAAGGACCATGGATCGGTTTGCAGGGCCAGCAAGCGCAAATCCCAAAGTGTTTGAGCATCCTGCTCGGTAAATAAACGGATCTCCACGATGTTCCTTTAGTCTACCGACAAACAGAATACCAGCGCGCCTCGGAAACTTGACATGGTCCAGTCAGAAACAGGAGACTCTTCCGCAACGGCAAGAAAGAGGAGGCGTAAATGAGGCCAAATTATGTAGCTGTGCTGGTAGCCGCTGTCGCCTATTGGTTGCTCGGAGCGGTGTGGTTTGCAGTGTTATTCAGTAAGCCATGGATGGCGCTTGAAAATATGACTCCGGAGCAGGCCAGCGCGGTGAACCCCGTGGTGCCATACGTCGTCTCGTTTATCTTGAATCTGGTTATCGCGTTTGTGTTGGCCCAACTTTGCGCCTGGCGAAATGCCAACACGGCTGCCCGTGGCGCGGCGCTGGGCGTACTTATATGGATCGGGTTTCTGGGTCCGGTGACATACACCACATACATGTATGAAATGCGACCAAAACAGTTATTCGCCATCAACGAGTTCTACCCGTTGGTGGGGTTGTGCTTGATGGGCGCGATTCTGGGCGCGTGGACGAGGAAAACAGCAGCGTAAATTTCGTCGCAATTGCTGAATACCTAAATCATATTTTTCGCTCCTCCATGATAATTCTAGATAGTGAAGTTCATTCAGGGGATTTGAGGAAACGTGTATCTGAAGCTGACAAAGCGATTCCGCGACGCATTAGCCGCGCACATCCGCGAGAAATATGGATTGGATATCGGAATTGTTACGGAGCGGCCGCCGAAAATTGAAATGGGCGAGGCGGCTTCGCCCGTTTCTTTTGAATTGGCGAAGCGGCTGAGGCGTGCTCCGCGGCAGATCGCGCAAGAAATTGCGGCCAACCTCGCACCCATCGAAGGAATTGCAAAAGTTGAAGTTGCCGGGGCTGGATATCTGAATGCCTATTTTGACCGCGCCAAGTTTTTGCGGGAGGTGCAACGGGAGGCGGGCGCGGCGGCCGTACCTGATCGTGCCGGTAAAGTTATCGTTGAACACACCAGCATTAATCCAAATAAGGCGGCGCACATTGGGCACGTTCGAAACGCGGTGCTGGGCGACACCATCGCGCGGGTGCTGCGGCACACGGGCGGCGCGGTGCAAGTACAAAACTACATCGACAACACTGGTGTGCAAGTCGCCGACGTGGTCATCGGATTTGTGCACATGGAAAGAAAGAACCTAGCGCAGGTACGCGAGCTGGCGGCCCAGCCCAGGTTCGATTATTTGTGCTGGGACGTTTACGCGCACGCGGCGCAATTCCTGGCCGAAGACAAATCGCGCGCCGCGGCACTCCGCGGCGAAACTCTGAAGGCCATTGAAGCAGGTCACGGTGAAATCGCCGAGATGGGCGCCGTAATTGCGGATGCCATCGTCAGTCTCCATCTGCAAACCATGGCTCGACTGGGAATCTTCTACGAACTGCTGGCGCGCGAGAGCGAGATTTTGCATTTGCATTTCTGGGATGCCGCGTTTGAACAGTTAAAGGCGGCGGGGGCGATTCGACTGGCGACCAGCGGGAAGATGGCCGGTTGCTGGATCATGCCGGCAAAAGAAAAATCGGGCGCAGGAAAACCTGATGCAACTTCGGCGGAAAGTGGCTTTGTCAACGAAAGCGCAGAGGGTGATTCCGAGGAGGATGTTAATAACCAGGACAAGATTATTGTTCGTTCGAATGGAACAGTGACCTACGTAGGCAAAGATATCGCTTACCAGTTATGGAAATTTGGGTTGCTTGGTAAGGATTTTTACTACGCCAAATGGCCGAATGTGCCGGGCTCCCATACTTTATGGAGCACCGCGAGTGCGAATGGTGATCCGTCCGCGCCAAATTTCGGCGCTCCTGCGACGACCGTCTACAACGTGATCGATTCGCGGCAAGCCTACTTGCAGGATGTGGTGTCGGTGGGGTTGCGTGCTCTGGGGCATTGCAAAGAGGCGGATCACTCCATTCATTTTGCGTACGAAATTGTGGCGCTGACTCCGCGGTGCGCGGCAGAAATGGGTTATGAGCTCTCGCCGGAAGAGACCAAAAAACCTTATGTGGAGGTCAGCGGTCGCAAGGGATTTGGTGTGAAGGCGGACGACTTACTGGACAAGCTGGAAGCTGCCACCTTGAGCGAGGTGCGGCAACGGCACGCCGATATGGACAGCGAGACGCAAAGGGAAACCGCGCACAAAATTGCCGTGGGAGCCTTGCGATTTTTCCTTTTGAAATTTACGCGTAACGCGACTATCGCGTTTGATTTTAAAGATGCGTTGAGCTTCGAAGGAGAGACTGGTCCGTATTGCCAGTACGCGGTGGTGCGCATCCGTGGGATTCGCCGCAAGGGGATGGAGGCCGGTGCGACCCAGATGGAAGTTACACATGAAACGGTGGCGGCGCTATTTTCCGGACCGGGAGGTAATGGATTGTGGGAGTTGGGGGTGCTGGCTGGGTCGCTCGATACGGCAATTGATGCAGCAATTAGAGGACAGGAGCCGGCTTTCGTGGCGAAGTTTGCGTTTCAGCTGGCGCAAGCATTTAACCTGTTCTATCACCATCATCACATTTTGTCGGAAGCGGATGAGCAGAAACGCGCGTTCCTGTTGCGACTGACAGAATTGGTTGAGACGCAACTTGTGACGGCGCTGGATTTATTGGGGATTGAGGCGCCGGAAAAGATGTAGGGCTGGTGAAGAACGGCGCGGAAATAATTAGAGGACGTGCTCAAGAACACCAGAGAAATTCAAAAACCGCACCCTTGAAAAGCGCGCAAGGGTGCGGCACCCCCTCTACGTGTTAGAGCTCATCTTGATGTTAAAAATCAAAACTAATACGACATCAACATGTGGACTAGAGTGCGGACGGCGGTTCCTGTGGCGCCTTTGGCCATCCACGGTTTTTGGTCGTCGTTCCAGGCAGTACCGGCGATGTCGAGATGAATCCAGGGGGTATCGCCGGTGAACTCCTTGATGAACATCGCGCCGGTGATGGCTCCCCCACCTTTGCCACTGCCGATATTTTGAATATCGCCGACGCTGCCCTTGATGAATTCGCGGTAGTCGTCGTCGATGGGCATCTGCCACATTTTTTCTCCCGCCGCTTTAGAACTGGCCAAGAGCCGGTCGGTAAAAGCCTGATCGGAGCCGAATACACCGGCGTTGACGTTAGATAAAGCCACCACGATGGCGCCCGTTAAGGTTGCGGCGTCGATTAAGTGCGTGGCGCCCAACTGCTTGGCAAAGGTAATGCCGTCGGCCAGAATCAACCGGCCTTCGGCATCAGTATTCAAGACCTCGATAGTTTTGCCAGACATGGCGGTTTGAACATCGCCGGGCTTTTGGGCTTTTCCGCCTACCATGTTTTCGGTGGAGGGCACGACGCAAATTACTTTTACGTTTGGTTTCAACGAGGCTATGGCGCGCATGACTCCGAGCATGGCGCCCCCTCCGGCCATGTCGTATTTCATTTTTTCCATGCCATCGGCGGGCTTGATGGAGATGCCGCCAGTGTCAAACGTTACGGCCTTACCAATGAGACCGATCACGGGCAGATCGGGTTTCAGGTTGGCAGGCACGTAGGTCAGAACCATGACGCGAGGCGGCTCAGGGCCACCCTGCGCGACGCTGAGGAGCGCGCCCATTTTCAAGTCGGCGATCTTCTGCTCGTCAAGGATTTCTACCGCCAAGCCGGCTTCCCTGCCCATCGCTTCGGCTTTTTCCGCCAAAATTTTGGGAGTCAGTTTGTTGGCGGGCTCGTTGACGAGGTCGCGGGTGAAATTTTGGGCTTCGCCAATGGTTCGGCCCTTGGCCAAGCCTTTCTCTCCGGCTGCCTTTTGCGCATCGGAATAGCCGGTCAGCAATACTGTTTCGATGGATTTGTCGGTCTTTTTGTCGGTTTTGTATTTGTCGGATTCAAAGTTGGCGATGACAACGGCTTCGGCTACTGCCTGGGCGAAATCCTCGGTGCGATCTTTGTCAGGCGCCAGAATCACGAATTTCTTTATGGAGCGGGCTTTTAGATAACGCAGAGCGGCCCCCGTCACTTTGCGCGCCACTGCGCCGTTGAATTGCTCACGTTTACCCGCGCCGACTAACAAAAGGCGAGAAGCTTTCAGCCCCTGAGGGGAATGAATCAGCGTGAACTCCAACATTTTGCCCGAAACTTCCCCGCCCTTTACGAGCTTACGGAGCAATCCTGAGGCTCCGCGGTCGATTTCGTCCAATTGGCCCTGAACAGGGTCAGACTCTTCGAATAGATAGGAAACAAGCGCATCTGTTTCAATTTCTGAATAATTCCTGGTCTCCAACGTGATTTGCATGCTGCGTTATCGCCTCCGATTTTGATACATCGCATCTTCCGCTTCTCTACGAGCTTCCTTGGTGCGTTCGTCCTGACGGCGGTCCCAGGATTTCTTTCCCTGCGCCAAAGCGATTTCCACCTTGGCGATGCCTTTGCGGAAATAAATCTTCAGGGGTATTACCGTCAAACCCTTGGCTTCAGTGCGTCCGGCCAATTTGTTAATTTCGTTTTTATGCAACAACAGCTTCCGTGCGCCCAGCGGCTCATGATTCCAAGGCCCCCCGGGTAAATATTGGGCAATATGGGCGTTAGCTAACCAGGCCCCAGTTGGCCTAAAATCAACGTAAGCATCGCGAATATTGGCCTTTCCTTCACGCAAGGCTTTTACTTCGGTGCCGTGGAGTACTAGACCAGCCTCGAACTTATCCAGAATGTGATAGTTGTAGGAGGCCGCGCGGTTTTGCGCAACGATCAGCTCTTCAACTTTATCAGCCTTCGCAGATTTTTTGGTGGGTTTAGCCACAACAAACCATCATAACTGTAGTGTTAAATTAGCGCTACCGGGGGATGTTATATTAAGGGACAGCCAACCCCCGAATCCTTGCCGGGCCTCTAAGCCGAGTGTTAGACTTTCGATTGACCAGTCGAGATTCGGAGAATTCATGCGACGTTGCGGTATAGCAACTCTGTGTATCTGTCTTGCCCTGCTGGCGGCAGGGTGCCCAAAAAATGGGAAAACCGATTATTCTCAAGGACGTAAGGCGGAAGAGATTTCCGATTACGACGCCGCGCTGACGTATTACCAGCAAGCGCTGAAGGCCGACCCGAATAACGCCAATCTCAAGATCAAGGTAAACCAGATCCGGTTTGAGGCCTCAAATCTTCATCTTAAGCAGGGCTTGGAGCTTCGTAAGAAGGGCGATTTGCAGGCAGCCCTGGCGGAATTCCAGCGCGCTGGGGTAGTGGACCCCTCCAGCCCGGTCGCGGAGCAAGAGCTGCGCAGGACTGCGGCGATGATTTCGGACAAAAACCGGGACGCAGATGCCGCGGCGGAGGTTCCGCCCGACCCCAATGCGCAACCCTTGGCCGCTATGCCGCCCGAGATCAAGCCTCTGTCGCGGGCACCGATCAACCTCAAGATGTCCAACGACGCCAAGCTGGTATTCGACACCGTAGCCAAGCTGGCCGGATTGACGGTGATTTACGATCCGGACTTCCCTGCCCGGCGCATCACGACGGAGCTGAACAACGTAACGCTGGAACAAGCGTTGGACATCGTGTCGCTGGAGAGCAAGGCATTTTGGAAGCCGGTCACCGAAAATATTATTTTCGTGATTCCGGACCAACCACAGAAGCGGCGCGATTATGAAGAGCAGATCGTAAAGACATTTTATCTGGCCAACACCGTGCAGCCGCAGGACTTGACGGAAATTGTTACGGGGTTGCGGCAATTGCTGGATTTGAAGCGCATTCATCAACTGAATTCACAAAACGCGATCATCATCCGGGATACGCCAGACAAATTGTTGCTCGCGGAGAAAATGATCTCAGACATCGACAAAGCCAAGCCGGAGGTGGTGGTGCAGGTTGAGGTACTGCAAGCGCGGACCGACCGCTTGCGTGACTTGGGCGTGTTGCCGATGCAAACGGCGTCGATCACGATCAACCCGAATGCTTCTACGACGACGTCAACGACGACGGGTACCACGACTACTGCGACTCCAACAAGCAATACTGTCACGTTGAATCAATTGGCGCACTTAAACGGAAATGCGTACGCAGTCACAGTTCCCAGCATTACCGCCAACGCGATTTTGACGGATACGTATACAAAAATTATTCAAAACCCCGAAATTCGATCCATCGACGGCCAGCCAGCTAAACTGCGTGTCGGCGACAAAATTCCTGTGGCAACGGGTAGCTTTCAGGCGGGCGTCGGCGTAGGCGCCACGGGAGTCAACCCGTTGGTCAATACCCAATTCCAGTATCTGGAAGTCGGCGTCAACGTCGACATTACTCCCCGGGTGCATCCCAATCATGAAGTGAGCATGAAAGTGATTATTGAAGTTTCCTCCCAGACCGGCGTGTCGACTATTGGAGGGATTCAGCAGCCAATTATCAGCCAGCGCAAAATCGAACAAGACATCCGCTTGAAGGAAGGCGAAGTGAACGTGCTCGGCGGTTTGTTTGAAAAGACGGACACGCGCACATTGAATGGCTGGCCAGGACTCGCGAAGATTCCGTTCATGCGGTACTTCTTTTCTGACGACAGGATCGAGCACGAGGAAAATGACGTTCTAATCGTGTTGACGCCGCGCATCGTACGTATTCCGGAATGGACCAAAGGAAACTTGCGGCCCTTGTATTCCGGGTCTGAGTCCAACGTTCAAGTACGCCGCGATAGCGACGTTCGAACGCCCACTGGGGAACCGACGCCCGGCGTTCAACAGCCTGCGACAACACCGAATCAGAATCCCGGGCAAGCGCCTCCGATGGGGAGCGCTGCGAATGGAGCAGCAACAGCTCCTACCGACGCCGGCCAAGGAACGCCAGCAGCGAAAATACGATTTGAGCCCAGAAGTGTGTCGTTGAAAGCGGGACAGAGCACGACCGTGGGCATCGTGGTAGACAACGTTAATGATCTTTATTCGATACCACTATTGCTGCAATACAATCCGGCGGTAGTCAGTATCGAAGATATCCAGCACGGTGGTTTTCTATCTGGCGGCACGCAGGAGATTGCCATCGTATCGCGCGTGGACAAGGAGCACGGGCAAGCCATTATTTCCGCGACGCGCCAGCCGAATACGCCGGGCGTAAACGGAAGCGGAACATTGATGGGTATCGTGGTTAAGGGGATCGCGCCCGGCTCGTCAAATCTATCTATCGTGCAGGTCAACGCTAAAGACTCCCAGCAAAAACCAATTCCGATGGTCAGCAGCGAAGCGACCGTGCAGGTTCAACCTTAGTGGAGTGCTAGACGGCTATGCCGCACAACGCTAAAAATATTTTCTCCGACCAGCGAGTTTCTCGTGAAGCGGGAATGACGCTAATCGAGTTGATCATCGCTTGCGCCATCCTGCTGATCCTCGCGTCGGCCGCGCTGCCCATCGCAAAGTTCACCGTGATCCGAAGCAAGGAAAGCGACCTCCACCGCGATTTGCGGGACATGCGGGATGCCATTGATCGTTATAAGGACGCCGCCGACCGCAACCAGATCAGAGTGGAGCTTGGCAGCGAAGGCTATCCGCCGGATCTGGAGACACTGGTGAAGGGCGTGCAACTGGGGGCTTCCAGCGACAAGAAGATTCGATTCCTGCGCAAAATTCCAGTAGATCCAATGACCGGCCAAGCCGAATGGGGTTTGCGCGCGGTGCAGGATGACCCGGACTCGACGAGTTGGGGCGGGAAAAACGTATTCGATGTGTGTTCGAAGTCGCAAGGTATCGCGCAAGATGGCACAAAATATTCAGATTGGTGATTTGAGAGTATGCGTGGATTGAAAAAATATCAGCAGATGAGCGCGAGGGCGTATTCGCGGCGCCGTGTGGGTCATTTTGGTTTTACGCTCATCGAATTGATGATTGTGATTACGATCATCTTTATTTTGCTGGGGCTTGCGGCGGGACGCTATGACCGCTCGGTAGTGCGGGCTCGGGAGGCGACGTTGAAGCAGGATTTGCAAGTGATGCGGCAGGCTATCGATAATTACACGCTCGACAAGCAATCGGCTCCGCAGTCCGTTGAGGCTTTGCAGGAAGCGGGATATCTGCGCATCGTGCCGACCGATCCAATGACTCAAGCAAAAGATTGGCAACCGCAGTTCGATGAAGTGGTGCTGAGCCCGGATCAAACCGGCACCGGCATGGTGGATGTGCATTCAAATTCAGATAAAACTTCCCCGTTTGATGGAACGCCGTATAAAGAATGGTAGCTTGCGCGGCTTTTTTCGAAATGAGCAACTGAATAATCCGCTCTGAATAGCACGAACGCGCTCGAATCCAGTGTTTGCTACTTTGCTAGAATGCATGTGCAAAAACCCGCGGTAAAACTGAGGATTCATAACAATTTGACGGGATGGCGTACCTCGGCTATAGTCAGTACGCGGGGTGGAGCAGCCTGGTAGCTCGTCGGGCTCATAACCCGAAGGTCGTTGGTTCAAATCCAACCCCCGCAACCATTCTTTCAGTTTAGATACAACGGCTTAGGATGCTCCAATCCTGAGCCGTTTTCTTTTTTGGGCGCATTTGGGCGCAACATCTCGTCCAATTGCTCCGCAAAGCGTTCGTCATCCGCGCTGGAAACATGCGTGTAGACTCCCAACGTGAGCGATGGATCGCTATGTCCAAGACGCTGCTGGCGGACCTTCAAAGGCACGCTTAGACGATCCATGAGCGTGCTGTTGGTATGACGGAAAGCGTGAAGTCCTCCGCGCTCGATGCCAAGAGAATCGAGCAACGGATATAGCTTTCGTTTCACCAACAAATTTGCGTCCCAGGGAGTTCCGTTGCGGGTGGCGAAAAGCAATCCCTCTTGATTGGGCTTAGACCGACGAAGAGTGTCGGCAATATGCTCAAGCAAACGAGCCGAAAGCGCGAAACATCTAACGGCGTTTTCACTTTTTGGGGATTGAAACTTTCCACGCCACACACTTTGCCTGATGTTCACTAACCCACGCTCAAAATCAAAATCAATCGCTCGAAGGCCGCACAATTCACCGGCACGCATACCCGTTTCCACGGCCAGCCAGAAGAACGTTCGATATGGCTCCGCCGCTGCTCCGAGAATGCGTTGCACTTCCTCGATTGAGAAAAATCGTCGTGCCGCTCGATGCCTTTTGGGAAGTACCACGTCGGACACAGCATCGTGAGCGACGTATCCCCACGAACGCGCCGATTTCCAAAGCATCTGCATAGTGGCATGAAGATTCTTTTTGGTTTTTGCGCTTAATCCCACAGAGCACACGAACATCTGAACTTCTTCCGTGCCAATGTCTTTTATCTGGCATGGCCCGAAATAAGGAATCAGATGTTTTCGTATATGACTACGGATTGTGGCCTGCGTAGAGGGCTTGTGTTGCGTCAGCACCAGCGACTCCCAACGAAATACAAATTCTTCAAACGTCGCTGTAGGCCGGGCGCGGTAACGAGGATTGTTAACGACCGCGAGTCGCTTTTCGAGCTGACGCAGTGCGAGTCGCTTCGTCGGGAAGTCAGACTTTGCACCCAGCACTTCTGATCGTTCGATTCTGCGAATGCGGCCATTTTCAATTACATCCTCGCGCCAACGTCCCACCCAGACTGGATTTTTTGAACCTCTGAGAAAAACCCTCCCTTTCTGATATCTTCGGCGAGCCAAACTGCCTCCTTGCTCGCCTATCTGTTGCCCTCGGTCGGGGAGACTAGCATAGTTAGCCGTATAAGAAGACCCTGGAACCAGTGCCGCAGTGGAAAAGTCCGTCTCGCTCGAGGCTTTGCGCTGAGTGGGCTGGCTATCTGTGTGGCCAATTACGTCAGATGACGTTGCCACGCCGCGAGTGAACGCAACATTGCTCGGTCGCCCCGCAACCATGCCCGTTCGGGTTGTAGGATTGCGACTCATGGCGGGCCGGTTCCGCTGCTGGCCGGGCCATTGCCGAGCAAACGTTGCTCACGCTGATACGCTCTGTAGTCCCGCGAGCCCATGCGCATCAACTCGTTTAGTGTTAGCCATCGCGGGTCGGCAATTTCGACTAACTGAGAACCACACGTCGGGCATTTGTCATACGGCGGCAGGATAATGGGAGGAACTTTCGGATCAGTGGGCGAATTATAAAACGCGCCGATTGTGTGGAATCGCTTGACGGTATAAAACGCCTTCTCCAAAGCCGCCAGGCGTTCTGGTGAGGCTGAAAAATATTTCCACGACGCGGCGGGATATTTGATTGCATGGCGCAGCGCATGACGAAAGCTCTTGGCAGCCTTGATGGACAGGATTGCATACTCGCCGACAACCTTTGACCACAGCGCGGACGCTTCACGTCCCTTCTGTTGGATCCAAGGTCCACAGAAAACTGCGTGCGCGTGCAAATTGGTATTTCCTGGCCCGAACTCGGCGCACCAGGCAGCCCCCCATTCATTTTTTTTCCAACCGTTCAGCTTGGCCAAACGGACAAAGAATTTTCGGATTGCCTTATTAAACCAGCGAACTTTTTCGGTGCTGGGCATCTGGCCGTCGTTACGAATGGTGAAGTCGATTTTCGCGATCACCCTTACGGGGCACTTGCCTTTGATTGGCCACTCGGGGACGAGCAGTGAGGCAACGTGTTCCAAGCGCTCTACGGCCTCGTAAAAGAGTGATTCGTAAACTGACGACATGCATAGCGGACAGAAGCGAAGTCCACAACGAAAAATCTGGTGCCACGGATGACCCTGAGCCTTACACCGCCGCGCCCAGCCTATACGTGAACACTGCGCCTGCCTTACGGCGCCTGAAGACATGCCCGCGCCCCACATTTCAACGGCTTTAGCAAGCATCGAACGGTCTTGCCACACTTTCTCGCCCAATTCGACGAGTTCGATTCCTGTCGTCACCTTCGGCGGCAGCTTTTTAGCACGTTCCAAATCGCTCAGTTTTCTAGGTTTTGTTTTTGCGACAGTCTTACGCGGGCGCCTCGAATACACCGCGTCCAGTACTCCGCGATTAGCCCACTGCTCAACGTGTTTTCTCCAAACCTCAGCGCCCGTAGCGCCGGGAACGGTACGGGAAGCCAGGTCCGACTCCATTGCAGCGCTCTCTAAGGCAAACTCGGTGTGGGAAGCCTTGGTTGTCAGCGTCGGATTCACAGTTAGCTCTGAATCTTCAAGTAAAAAGCGCCGTCGCTTCGCGACGGCTCGCACGCGGTGGCAATATCTTCCGAGTCAGCGGAATTTGTGGCCTGAATCGTAAGCAGGCGGCGGTTGGTGGCGTCCAGCGCCGCTAAGATTTGTGCGCGGGATTGTTGAGAGCACTGGCTATGATAGGCAGCCGCCTTCGGCGGCTTGAGGGGTTCCACCCCTTCGCTAGCGCCAAACCACAAGCCGCTTCGCGGCTTGCTGTCGCTAGCTACCCCATTCAAAAACTCAGAAACTACTCGCAAGGCCTGGTAGAAATCGCAATGTACGGTCTGCATAACAAACGCAAAGATGTCGCCACCGACGCCACACCCGAAGCAGTAGAAAACTTGCTTCTCGGGATGCACGTAGAAAGAAGGGTTGCGTTCGACGTGAAAAGGACAAAGGGCGACGAACTGAGACCCACACCTCCGAAGCGCTGTGAAACGAGCCACGAACGCACACAAATTCGTCTTCGCCTTTAACGCGCGGGCGTCAAGTCGATGCGTTGGTGAATTCGATTTCACTTTGACCCTCGTAGGCGGTTCGACAGATCACGGATGTTTTTGCGAATGGATTTCTTTAGCCAGCTTGGAGTGTTAGGAGATTTCGCCGCCTTCTTCCAGCCAGCGAGTCGCAAGCGTAGATTTGTCTTGATATTGTTATTGTTACGAGCCAATCCTCAGCCTCCCCAAATTCGCTTTGCTTTGCGGACTTGTTAGAGTGATGATTACCTCGACGGTATAGACAGTCGAGGGGATTGAACCTAGAAACAGGTGATAGACCAACATTTTTTGGGGGTGTCGCTAAAAAATGGTCAAAACCAACACAGTAGATGTGCCCGACGCACAAGCGCGCGCCTCGTGGCCACCAAAAGATTGCATTCGATGGATAGAATGGCGCGTTAGAGAGCTAACGATTGAGAATTCAGAGTACGTGGATGCGCGTGGGAGATGGTTGCTTGAAGAGAAAGCCGCAGGCGGTCGAAAACTAACGCTCAGCGACAAGGTCGCAGACTACGCCGTGTGGCTATTTAAGGTGCGTGACAATCTCAGTTGGCATCAAATCGCATACCGATTTTTCCCGAACGCAACCGAAGTAAATATTGAAAAATACGAGTCAAAAGTACGCCGTAGCTACAGCCGTGTAGAGAAAAATCACCCCGGAAGCGTGAATTTCAAGCAGCCTCGCTTGTCCAGATACGACGCGATAGCATTAAACGCCGTTTTGACCGGCGTAATCCCCATCTATGTCTCTGCGGCAACTGACTCCAACCAGGAATAGTAGACTGCAGCTCGGTGAATTCGCTCGTGGCCCTGCAACTTGATCCGATTCGGAGACGAGTTCTTCTTACCTCGGCGATCGTCAAACTACCACCAGAGGCCAGCTATCGATCGCAGACTTTTTCTAGGCGATGTATCATCCGCCAATGTTCCAAAAGAGGATCGGTTCAACTAACTGCGCAACATTATCGCTCAGGAACTTCCAAGCCTTTAAATCATAGTAGGGATCCACGGGGAAAGGGCAATCAATGAGAGGAAATTTGTCGTACGGCATTGATGGCGCTACGATTTTAAGTTTGCTCGTATCCACATAACGTCTGATACATTTCTCGATGTTGAGGACACTCCGTCCGCTAGATACACCGATTATGGACCGTGGTTTTACGGGAAGACCGCGTAGCACTCCAGCCAACGTTACTCCAGAACCGCAGGGAACAATGAGAGTTCCCCGGCAGCACAACGAAACAGGAACAGTTGCGGCTTCAGCCGCAATCGCGTTAATAGATTCATGGCATTCCATTCCGAAGGGCAAAAGTCGCCCATCCATACTCCCGACTATCTTTTTCGCCTGTGCATAACAGATCGGTAACACGTTACTGCGGATCGCGATCATCTCCCCGCCCAAAGCCGCGACTTGTTCGATGTTGAACGGCTTCAGATACGTTTTAGACTGCGGATAAACCACGACACATCGTAGACCTGGAAATTCCATGCACGCCGCTGACAGAGCGGTGCCAATATTTGACACGCGAGTTTGATAGCAGCCCACGATTCGCCGACCGGATGAGGCTTCGTTTCGGAGCAAAACACGGATGCCCCTGAGTTTCGCAAGTGGAGGAGCTGGTGGTTTAGCAAACAGATCGTCCCGCTTAACGAAAATCGCTCGGCCTGAGAGTTTATACGTCTGAATGGGAGTATGTTCTCGATACAATCCGAAGTTCACGTTTTCTTCTGGAATATCCATACAGGCTCCCAGCGGAAAGCACCGCCTATACCGCCGGCCCGTACCGCAGGCTGTCGTGGCATCGACATCTTTAGTTGCCGTGGTTTGGTGCGAAAAATCGCAGCGCCCAACTTCAAGATGTCATCTCCTATAGCATAATGTTGAACATTCGCAGCGTTGATAACCATGTATCCGTGCCGCTTAAGAAGACGATGAGCGTTTACGAGTACGACTTCCAGAAATTCGTGCAGCCATATTCCATAATTCGGATAACGGATATAACTCTGAGTCGGCTCTTCTGAGTATCTTTCCGTGTCGTAATAGGGAGGGCTGGACAGGATGAGATCCACTGACCGTGAGGGCCATAGCGGCAAGATGTCCTCCGCACAAGCTTTATACAAGGTGCCCTTCCCGTGAGCCACGACCGCCAGACTTCGCAACATTTTTCGACAACCGTCAATCTGTTCTCGCGACGGATCGATCCCAAGATATCTGCGATTTAATGCCAAGGCTCCTAAGAGCCGGCCACCGTATCCAGCACTGAAGTCTAAGACCGTATCGCCCGTTCGTGAATACCTTTCAATCAATGCTTTAGCTACGGTCGGGCGAAAATTAGCAACTCGGCTTCGATGCAGAATTCTGAACATGCTGCGGATACATTGCGCATTCCAGCAGCGGCGGTTTGGCCAGAATTTTGTAGCTTTCTCTAGCGCCGACCGAAGCGTTGCGTCTTCATCAAATCTCTCCACGGGCGATCGGCCGTGGACGCGCACTCGCCACATCTGCGGTTGGAAATTGTTCGCCAAACGCAGGCCAAGAGTGGAATGATTAATGAGATTGCCACGGAAGATGCCGCCGGCATCCAATTTTAGAAGACATCCAAATTCCCTTAGAATCTCGTCCTCTGCTAGGTTGGAATAAGGGAACCCATTTTCTCTCCAATGCAAAAAAGCCTCATTCAGAACGTATTCGCGCTGTCGGTACGACAGGTTTGCGTAATCGCGTCCGAATAGAGTCGTTATAGGAATGGCTTTAACTTGCAGTAATTGTGCCACTCAGCTTGTCGCCCGCGTCAGCCAGACCAGAGATTCAGTTATAAACGAGCGAGATCGTCACCACACGTTCTGTTTCATTTTGGTTTCGATCGATCTTGGATACCCGAAACCGCAAAAGTCGCGAGAGCGCTAGTTAAAATCATGGACAACCACACAAATGGATAATGCGTGAGATCAGAAAGATTGGCCTTACCTTCAAGAAACTTTGACCAGAACTCAGAAAAATACGCGACTCCGCCTTGTATCACAAGTGCAAGAAAAAGTAAGACTCGCCATACCCACCGCGACTTGAGCCGGTAGAACCAATTCGCCTGAATCCTAAATGGGATCGGCAGGGTAAACAGTTCGACTCCAGCCTTCGAATCGCCGTCCAAAACAACCGTGGAAGCCAACGAAGCCTTCACAACAAACTCTTCCCACAAGGCGCTCGCAGTAACTGCGGCAATACTGACGGGGGTAGTTTGATAGTTGCCAATCACTTCTGCGAGTGGGCTAGTAAGTTCCAGGTGCTGATTTCCGGGTTCGTACTTGAAGGAGAGTCTAGGCGCAGTTGATCCAACGGGATTCTGCGCATACTTGTGCGTGACCTTGAAAGAATATTGCGAGCCTTCCTCCAACAGCGCTCCAAAAATATCTCCGCGCAATTCATCGTTGAAGAGCAGGTCTACCGAAACAGGTTTTGACTTGCGTTCCGGAATTGAAAACCGTGGATAGACTGCCGTTTTGGCTTCGGCCGTAAGAGGGAAATCCGCTGCGCTTCCTATTAGTTCGACAAGTCTTGCCCAGGAAGTAGCTTCATCAGAAGGAGAACACCATTTGGCCGTTGATACATTGGTGCCAGAATAGAACATCAATGGATTATCGTCAGCGTTTGGGAACCATTCGTTCGCCAAAAGGTCGTAACAGGCCCCTTTGAGGTCGGTAGGTTCTCGGAAGTCCCTCAATGGCCCCAATTTAAAATAAAAATGGTTCACCCCCGCTTCCGTGTGAGCTCGGGTAATCTCGATCCTGCGAATCGGAAGGACCGAAGCCAGATTTTTCGTTTTAAATCGAGCTACTAAGGTGGCAACGAGCCGAAGTTGAGATCCCTTATTAATCCACCCCGTGAGGTTGGCCTTTACAGTCGAATCGAGCCATTTGTCTCTGTAGCGGAATGGCCATTTTTCATAAGTAAAACCCTGGGGGTAGGCCGGCAGATAGACAAGATCTTGCCAATAAATTCCATCAGCTTGGAAACTCAAGTAAAGCGATTTCGATTCCATAAAGCCCTCACCACAAGATCGAACGACGATTGCTGTTTCAACCGTTGAGCATCTTGGCGTACATTATCATGAATCGACTAGGCCGGCTTTTGTGGCATCTCAATTCATTTGCGTTGTTTCGGATTTCCCTCAAATAGGGCCGTTCGCCCACATATCGGCTCGTGGGAATGTCACGATCCGCGTGGTCTGATTTATCCGGTTTCATACTACGTATTCATGGTGAAAGTTTCGTATGCGTGTTTGTCAGCTTGAGATCGAGAACTTTCGAGGAATCAAGAGCGGCACAATAGGATTTCCCGAACATTCGGTGCTGTTTGGCCCAAACAACGTCGGGAAATCCACGATCATTGAAGCCCTAGCCTTACTGTTCGAGCGTGAGCGGTTGACACGCCAACTCAGTGACTGGGACTTTCATGGCGGTAGCCCTCAGCCTTCGTCGCGATTTCATATCATCGCGACGATCACCGACTTTGCTCCTTCGCCCTTCGACGAACCTGAAAATTTCTCGAAATGGTTCTTGGGTGACGCATCGCGCCCGGTATGGTGGCAGCCCGTCTCACAAGCGGTTTCAGTGGACGTAGATCGTCCTCCAGGAGCTACACTCGCAAGTCAAATAGCGTTGTGTGTGCGCTACGATCAAGAATCTTGCGACTTTGAGGCTATTCGATATTTTTATTCCGGCCCGTGCGATCCTTTCACCGACACCGTTACAAAACTGCCGTCCGGAATTCTTCAAGAACTAGGTTTGTTTCTTTTACCGAGCAATCGTCAATGGGACAAACTCCTCAGTTTTAGCTCCTCTAGTTTCCTAAAGGTTCTTAAGAGTACCGGCGCAATTCCCGGAATAGCCGTCGAGAGTCTGAAGGGCGAACTTCGGGCGGAGATGACAAATATAGAAGATGCACCAATATTCGGAAATCTTCTCCGAAAAGCAGAAGAGGAGCTGAAAGGCTTTTTGATGCTTGAGAGCGGGGGCCGTCTCGTTTATCGGACAACCGCACTCGATACGCTTGCGGTTTTGCAAAGCCAAGTACCACACATTCTTCGATCCGACAATTCGCTTCTACCCTTTGCCCGTCACGGCGCCGGAATGATCTCGCTCCAAGCATTCCTAATCGTCCTTGCTTTTGCGGAGCAGCGGAGGTCTCAGGGCAAGAATTTCATTTTTGCTGCAGAAGAACCGGAGTTACATTTACATCCAGCATTGCATCGCCGCCTCGCAAACAGAATCCGCAGTCTTAGCACTCAATCAATTATCACAACGCATTCGCCCGGTATCGCCGCTAGTTATCAGGCCCCCAGCTCGCTGTTTGTTCGTAACCTCGGAGGGACGTTGTCCGTACTGCCTGTCAGAAAAGAAGGGGCCTCGCACCCAACGCGAAATGCCGTAAGAAACTTGTACAGAAAATTCAGAGAACCTTTCTACGAGGCTCTCATGGGGTCGATCGTGTTAGTACCCGAAGGAGAGTCGGATTTTGAATGGCTCCGCTTGTGGCAGCGCGTCGCCGAGGCTTCCGACGAAGTAGCCTCCCAATGTTCCCTAACACCAATAACAATTATCCCCACATCGGATGCCGCGCTCACGGACACGATTTCCGAAATCGGAAGATTTCGTGCAGACGCTATTGCTCTAGTCGATGGAGATACTTCAGGTGACGGATACATTACTTCCTTGGAACAGTCTACCTGTTGCCCACAGAAAATTATTCAGTACGGAAAGAACGCGGCTGTTGAATGCTTGAGTGCATGGATCTTGGAACCTTCACTCAAAGCTCCAGGTCCCGTACTTTTAAGACTCCTTTCACAAAAGCAACGGAACGTCCGAGAACTTCAGGATGTACTCGCATCGACAAAAAACGATAAACAGCTTCGAGAAGATTTGTGTTGGGAAGCGGAGGAGAATCCGCTCTGTGCCATTCGCGCGGGTCAGTTCTTGGAAGATGTAGCTCAAATCGCCGCGAATTCATCCCCAAAGAATACTGATTGGAAACTTACGGCGCGCGCCAGTGGGGTGTCTCTTTTCACGGCTAATCACATTACGAAAGCGTAGCTATGCCTATACCAGTGTACATAACCGGGCCAGCCGGATCTGGTAAGACTTTCAAACTCCTTGAAATTGCAGCTGAGCGCGCCCAAACCGCGCTTTTGTACCCTCATCAGCACGTCCTAGCCATGACTTTCATGCACGGCGCTCGGAGGCGCTTGGAGTCCAGTATCGGAAGCCATAATCTATGCAGCAAAATTCCTTTCACGGTATGTACGATCGACAGTTTTGCGCTTTCTCTGGTGAATCGCTGGCGCTCCGCTCTGGGCATAGAATTTCCTGTGTTACCCGCCCCAGCCGGCTGCGAGAAGTCGTTTGAACGCCACTCGAGATCACATCTTACATTCGAGGATATCGCTAATCACGCAACTCAACTTCTAAAAAAATCAACGGTCGCTCGCATCGTCGGCTCCAGCTACCCGCTCGTAATAATCGACGAATTCCAGGATTGCACGGAACAGAGATTGGAGCTGGTTAAGGCTCTTTCCGAGGAATGCCAATTAATACTTGCGGCCGACCCCTTTCAACTGTTGCAATCTAATACAACGTCATGCCCAGCAGCCGAATGGATCGAAACGTTCGAGAGTGCAAAAGGTCTCGAACATCATCAACTCACCGAACCACACCGATTTTCGGCTAATCTCGGTATTTTTGCGGCAGCCAGGGCTGTTCGCGACAATGTTCCGCTCCAAGAGCCTACGATTACGGTCCACTGCGGACCTGCATCGCCGGCCGCTTGGTGGATGATGGAGAGACTTTTGCTTGGCTGGTATGGTCCGCGTTGGTCCGGAAATACGGCGATTATCTCGCCTAGCGGCGGTGGGGTCATAGATGATGTCCTGCAAGCTATGTCGGAACACGCTGTGAAGCGCGGGTGTAAACCGATTTGTTGGGCACGGCAGAGCACTTCTGAGGAAGAACAAGCGGCTCTTCAGTCCGCTCTTGGCGTGACCAGGAATCATTTAGATGAAGACGACTGGCACCTTCCAGCCGAACCAGTAAGCACTCACGCCTCGGAGATTATTGACAATGCCCAGCGGTTCGTTGAGTTGCGAGGTCTGCGCCGAATTCCTAAGTACCTCATAGCTGCCATGGTAGAACGTTCGGTGCATACCGCTCGGTCGCAAAGCAGATCCCATTCACGTTTTGTTGTTACCACCATCCACGGCGCAAAGAATCGGGAATTCGACAACGTAATTGTTGTGTGGTCATATCGAATTCCGCCCGATCGTGGACTGCAGCGCCGCCTGCTATATAACGCGATCTCGAGAGCAAAAATAAACTGCGTTGTTTTTGACACCCGCAAGAAATCCGTTGTGATCAACGATCCGATAATCGGGTTACTGAATTGCGTAAAACCCATATTCCACGTGAAACCAAAATCGGCGAAGAGCAAGTCAACAACACTGTCTACGACCGCAATAATTCCTAAGAAATAGAACTCGGAAATAATCTTCTCAGGGTTTCGACTCCCTAACGCACACGGCCGCATAACCAGTGAAGTCGCGCCTCTCCCTCCGCGCTAATTTTGTATTCTAGTGTTCCTCTGCTATTGGAACGTTTCTCGAGCAGCCCGAATCCCCACAATCGCCTAAGGTACGTCCACATCGCTCTTGGCGGTACAAAATCCAGTCCGCTAGCCGCCTCTCGTGGGCTGAGCCACTTCCCTGGCGCCGCAATAAATAGTTTCAAGGTGCGAATTTTCAATTTATTGTAACAATTCATCTTTGGCGGCTCGTTGAGCAGGATTGTTGTGCGCTATCAAAAGCTAGTTGATGAGTGATAAAAATTGGTGATGGGTCGTGCATTCCGCCCGACCCCTGAAATCGCATTTTCTCGCGCTTGATTTAAATGCACTGCAAGACAGTCACGCCCGCTCTTCTTCATCGTTCAAAGAGAAGAACAAGCCGATCAACACAACTAAAATCCCGGCAATCCACCAGCTCCGTCCCTTCTTATAGTAGGCAGCGATCATAAGGGTGAGCCCACCTGCACCCATGGCGAGTTTGGGATTGTAGGCGGCCAGCGCGCCACCAGCAAGGATTGGCATCAGGACGGCGGCTGCTACTCCATGCGAAGGGGAGGCTGCGGGCTGGGCCGCAGAGCGCGCAGCTTCGATTTGACGAAGCTCACGGCGTCGGGCAAGCCTTTCCGCGCGGTGTTCCTGCTCCCATGCTTTCTTCTGTTCCAAGTCCTTGTAAGGCATCGTAACTCCTAACAAATCGAAATTACGCCCACCTACGGGACAAACTTGGGCGCACGATGGGCGCAAAACACTTGTATTTGTGGCTGAAATGGACGGGAGCGGGGTTAGAGGACAACTGATTCGGCGAGACTTAGATGTGTTAAGCCAGTTGCTGACTTGAACTCATAACCCGAAGGTCGTCAGTTCAAATCTGACCCCCGCAACCATTCTTTTAGTTTAGATACAACGGCTTAGGATGCTCCAATCCTGAGCCGTTTCCTTTTTTGGGCGCATTTGGGCGTAATATTCCGTCCAACTGCTCCGCAAAGCGTTCCTCGTCCGCGCTGGAAACGTGCGCGTAAACGCCCAACGTGAGCGAAGGATCGCTATGTCCAAGACGCTGCTGGCGGACCTTCAAAGGCACGCCTAGACGATCCATCAGCGTGCTGTTAGTGTGACGGAAAGCATGCAGTCCTCCACGCTCGATGCCAAGAGAATCGAGCAAGGGATACAACTTTCGTTTCACCAACAAATTTGCGTCCCAAGGAGTTCCGTTGCGCGTAGCGAAAAGCAATCCCTCTTGATTGGGCGTCGACCGACGTAGAGTGTCGGCAATACGCTCAAGCAACCGAGCCGAGAGCGCGAAACATCTTACGGCGTTTTCACTTTTTGGGGATTGAAACTTTCCACGCCACACACTTTGCCGGACATTCACCAACCCACGCTCAAAATCAAAATCGCTCGCTCGGAGGCCACACAACTCGCCTGCACGCATTCCCGTTTCGACGGCGAGCCAATAGAACGTTCTGTAAGGCTCTGCGGCCGCAGCCAGAATGCGTTGACACGCGTTCGCTGGCTCCCTAGACTTTCAGCTAGAACGGAATTAAGGAGGCGCGCATGGCACTGGATTGGACAAAATGTGCGGCAGTAGAGAGTGTGCCCGGAAAAGTCAGCGGGGCGTGGGTTTTCCGTGGAACCCGCCTGCCCGTAGCTACAATCTTTGAAAACCTAGAGGATGGCCTGAGCATCGAGGAAATCATGGAACAGTTCGACGTGACGCGGGAACAGGTCACCGCGGTA
>Ga0182024_10001420_pt1 | contig 61889 bp, 47 predicted proteins | sample P32metaG_FD_120480 | JGI IMG/M metagenome (GOLD analysis project Ga0182024, IMG submission 120480) | Permafrost microbial communities from Stordalen Mire, Sweden - P3-2 metaG (Illumina Assembly) | ecosystem: Environmental > Terrestrial > Soil > Wetlands > Permafrost | place: Sweden: Stordalen...
GCGAAAAGTTAGAAGCCCTCCGTTACTCTGGTGGTTGCCACACCGAACCGGGGTAAGGAAGCTCCGACATGGGACAGCCGTTCCGTTACCGGCGCGGTTCGATCGACGCCATCCGGATTCGCCCGCCCTGGCAGTTTTTTGCCCGGCGGAAGCCGACGCGCGGCCCGCGGTGGACGCCGCAACGGCCCTTCCGGGCGGCCCTCCTGATGGCATGGAGCGCCGAGCAGACCCTGGGCGAACGCTTTACGGCCGTCCGCGACCCGTTGCACACGTCGTTCCCGCAATGGCGCCCGGGTGCGACCTCTACGGGCCGGTACGAGGCGCGGGCGCGCCGGCTCGAACGGCCGCGGCCGGCGCCCCGCCGGGCGATTCGGAGATCAAGTTCTTGCGGCTGAAGCTGACCGACGAGGACAAGAAGGCGCTGGAAAAGAGCTACGGTAAATGACCGGGCGAACGCGGCCCGGGTCGCTCCGGGACCGCCGGCGCGAAGCGCCGGCGGTCCCGGAGCGACTTCCCTTCATTCCCCCGGCAACTGCCGCAGCAGGTTGACCATCTCAATGGCCGTCAGGCCCGCCTCGAATCCCTTGTTACCCGCCTTGGCCCCCGCGCGATTCATCGCCTGTTCCAGCGTGTCGCACGTCAGGACGCCAAATACGATCGGCACGCCCGTATCCAGAGAGGCCCGCGCCACGCCGGCCGCCGCCTGGCCGGCCACGTGGTCGTAGTGGTCGGTGTCGCCGCGGATGACCGCGCCCAGGCAGATCACGGCCGCGTAAGAATCGCTGGCGGCCAAGCGTTGAGCGACGAGCGGGATCTCGAACGACCCCGGTACGCGCACCACGTCCACGGCGGCGTCCTCGACGCCGTGCCGCTTCAGGGCGTCGAGCGCCCCGGCGACGAGCGGATCCACGACCGCGGAATTGAACCGCGCCGCCACCAGAGCGAAGCGGCCCGGCGGCGGCGCGAACGTGCCTTCGATGAAGATCGGCATTCTCAAGGGGTCAGGGGTCAGGGGTCAGGGGTCAGGGCATATCCCCCGATCCTGACCCCTGGCCCCTGACCCCTGACCCCTTTCTAGCCCAGGTTCATGGACATGAGGAACTCGGCGTTGCTCTTGGTCCGCGCCATGCGGTTGATAAGCAACTCCATCGCCTCGACCGGGTTCATGTCGCTGAGGACTTTACGGAGGATGTACATCCGCCGCAGTTCCTCCGGGTCCAGCAACAGCTCTTCCTTGCGGGTGCCCGAGCGGTTCACGTCGATGGCCGGCCAGATCCGCTTGTCCACCAGCCGGCGGTCGAGGTGCAGTTCCATGTTGCCGGTGCCCTTGAACTCCTCGAAGATCACTTCGTCCATGCGCGAGCCGGTGTCGATCAGGGCCGTAGCCAGGATCGTCAGCGAGCCGCCTTCTTCGATGTTGCGGGCGGCGCCGAAGAAGCGCTTCGGCTTGTGCAAGGCGTTGGCGTCCACGCCGCCGGATAGGATCTTGCCGGAGTGCGGAACTTCGGTGTTGTAGGCGCGGGCCAGGCGCGTGATCGAGTCGAGCAGGATCACCACGTCGGTGCCGAACTCCACCATCCGTTTGGCTTTCTCGATCACCATCTCGCTGACCTGCACGTGCCGCGACGCCGGCTCGTCGAACGTCGAGCTGACTACCTCGCAGTACGTCCCCTTGACGCTGCGCTCCATCTCCGTCACTTCTTCCGGTCGCTCGTCGATCAGCAACACGATGACGTAGCATTCGGAGTGGTTCTTGAGAACGCTATTGGCGATCTTTTGCAGGAGGATCGTCTTGCCGGTGCGCGGCGGGGCCACGATCAGGCCGCGCTGGCCCTTGCCGATCGGCGACACCAGGTCCACGACGCGCATGTTGATTTCGGACGGCTCGACTTCCAGGTTCAGCCGCTTGTTCGGGTGCAACGGCGTCAGGTCGTCGAAGACGACCTTCTGGGTCAGGATGTCGGGGTCCTGGTAGTTGATGGCCTCGACGCGCAGCAGGGCGAAGTAGCGTTCGTTCTCCTTGGGCGGCCGGATCTGGCCGGCCACGACGGCGCCGGTGCGCAGGCCGAAGCGGCGGATCTGCGACGGCGAGATGTAAATGTCGTCGGGGCAGGGGAGGTAGTTGTAGTCGGGGCTGCGCAGGAAGCCGAAGCCGTCGGGCAGCACTTCCAGGGTGCCGTCGCCGAACATCAGCCCGTTCTGCTTGACGCGCTCTTTGAGGATCTTGAATATCAGGTCCTGCTTCTTCAGGCCCGTGTATTCGCTCAGCTTCTCTTCCCGCGCCACCTTTAACAGCTGCGGGATGGTCATCTGCTGCAACTCGCTGATGTGCGTGCTGCCGCGTTTGATCTCCTCGTAGCGGTTGTTGATCTCCTCGTCGAAGCCGTAGCCGTCGTCGCCGGGGTTTTTGGCGCGCGGGACGGGGGCCGGGGCGACCGCTTCGCGCGGCGCCTCGGCCGGGGCGGCGCCGTTGGCTTCGGCGGAAGGCGCCGGGGTCTCCGCCGGTTCCGTCTCCGTCTCGGGTTCCTCGGTCAGCAGCGTGGCGCGGTCTTCCTCGCCGCCCCCCACGCCGTCTTCGGCGGGGTCGGATTTGGTCCGCGTGCGGATTCGGGCCACGGGTTCGCGTCGGCTCTTGGCTTCGGCCATGACAGTCCTCTCCTTCACAGGCAGGCTGGCGCGGGATGCGGGGTGGGCAAGTATCGGATACTTACCCGCGTCCGCCCGGCTCACCGAAATGGTTTGGGTTGTTGGTGAACCGGGCGGCAAGTCGCCAGCGGCAGGGTACTCCGGGGTTGGTTGGGTCCTTCAAACGAACAGGCGCCGCGAGGGTCAATCGTCAACGTCCTCGCGGGGCTGGGTCTCCGAACGTCGGGGGGGTCGGCCCCTTTGCCGATCCCCAAAGCCGCACCAGATCGTCCACCTGGCGCTCCAGGTCTTCCAGAGAGGCGGAGTTGTCGAGCGTATAATCGGCGTGCGCGGCCTTCGCCGTCAAGGGCAGCTGCGCCGCCTCCCGCGCCTCAACCTCCCGCGCCGTCCATCCGCGCTGCCCGGCCACGCGCCGCAGCCGCACCGCGCGCGGTGCGTCGATGTACACCAGGCGGTCGCAGACGTCGTGCCACCCGGCCTCCAGCATGACGGCCGCGTCCAGCACGATCAGCCGAACCGAAGCGTCGGTTCGGGCCGCATCCACTTCGGCGCGGATGCGTTCCTTGATCCACGGATGAACCATCGCTTCCAGGGCGCGGCGCTCGCCGGCGTCGGCGAACACGACGGCGGCCAACAAGCGCCTTTGCACCTCACCTTTATCGTCGAGCATCCGTTCGCCCCAGCGGCGTGCGACTTTCTCCTTGATGGCCGGCTGCCGCAGGGCGGTGTGGGCCAGGGCGTCGCCGGACACCACGCGGGCGCCGCGTCGGGCGAACGCCTCGGCCACCTGGCTCTTGCCGGCCCCGATGCCGCCGACGAGGCCGACAACGAGTGGCGCGTGGCGCGTGGCGCGTGGCGCGTGCGGAGGAACAGGCCGGTCGTCCGGGGCAGGTCGGGTCATGCTTGCCGCTCTTCACGCGCCACGCATCACGCGCCACGCGCCACGAGTTCTTCCACGTCCAGCCAGTTCGGCCCCGCCGCCAGGTCCACTTGCAGCGGCGTCCGCAGACCCAGCTCCTTTTCCAGCGGCGCCGTCATCTCTTCCCGGACCAGCGCGGCCAGACGGTCCAACTCGGCCGGCGGCGCCTCGAATACGAGTTCATCGTGGATCTGCAATAGCATCCGCGATTTCAGACCCTCGCGCCGCAACCGCCGGTGAATGTGCAACATCGCCAGCTTGATGAGGTCGGCCGCCGACCCCTGAATCTCCATGTTGATCGCCTCGCGCTCCGGCTGGTTGCGCTGCTGGTACGTCGAGTGCGGCCGCACGCCGTCGATGCGCCGGCGGCGGCCCAGGATCGTCGAAACGTAGCCGGTCTTGCGGCACTCCTTGAGCAGCTTGGCCTGATAGTCCAGCACCTTCGGATACTTGGCGAAGTAGGCGTCGATGAAGCGGTTGGCCTCGTCGCGCGAGATGCCCAGCCGCACCGCCAGGCCGTGGCCGCTCATGCCGTAGATGACGCCGAAGTTCACCGTCTTGGCCATGCGACGCATCTCGGGCGTCGCCAGCTTTTCCTCGACCCCGAAAATCTCCGCGGCGACCGCGGTGTGTACGTCGCGGTCCTCGGCGAAGGCCCGCCGCAACGCCTCGTCGCCGGTGAAGTGGGCCAACAGCCGCAATTCGATCTGCGAATAGTCCGCCGTCAGCAGCCGCCAGCCCTCCGCCGGCAAAAACGCCTGGCGGATTTCCCGGCCCTGCTCGCGGCGCACCGGGATGTTCTGCAAATTCGGGTCGGAAGAGCTTAACCGCCCCGTCGCCGCCACCGTCTGATTGAACGACGCATGGACGCGCCCGGTGTCCGGGTTGACCATCTCCGGCAGGGCGTCCACGTAGGTGCTCTTGAGCTTGGCGATCTGCCGCTGCTCCAGGATCTTCCGCGGCAACGCGCTGCCCGGAACGTCCAGGGCGGCCAGCTTCTCCAGCGACTCCTGGTCCGTGCTCGGGGCGCCGGTCACGCCCGTCTTGCCCTGCACCGGCAATTTCAACTCTTCAAACAGCACTTTTCGCAGTTGCGGCAGCGAGCCGATGTTGAACGGATGGCCGGCCAGTTCGTAGATCTCTTTCTCGATCCGCTCCAGTTGCCGGGCCATGACGCCGCTCAGCCGCTTCAACAGCGGCACGTCCAGGCGGATGCCGTTGTACTCCAACTCGGCCAGCACCTCGATCAGCGGCACCTCCACATCGTCGTAGAGCGTGCGCAGCGGCGGCCCGTCCAGCCGCGATTCCAGGTGCAGGCAGAGTCGCCACGCCGCGTCGGCGTCCTCGCCGGAGTAGACCGCGACCTTGTCCACGGGGACTTGATCCATGCGCAATTGCGGCTGCTTCTTGGTCTTCTTGCCGATCAGGTCCTCAATGGGGATGACCGGATGATTCAGATAACGACGTGCGAGTTCTTCAAGATTATGGCTTCGCTCGCCGGAGTGCAAGAGGTAATCCGCCACCATCGGGTCGCCGGAGACGCCGCGCACCTCCACGCCGCGGCCGCGCAGGACCAACAGGTCGTACTTGATGTTCTGGTTGAGCTTGGCGACGGCGGGGTCTTCAAAAATCGGCCGCAAGCGCTCCAGCGTCGCCGTCGGGTCGAGAACGGCGGCGCCTTCCGGCCCGCGCACCGCCACATACCACGCCTCGCCCGGCCGCCAGCTGAACGCCAGGCCGACGATTTCCGCCTCCAGCGGTCGCAGACTGGTCGTCTCCAGATCGAACGCGAAGCGCTTCTGGCCGCTTAACTGGCCATAAAAGCCCTCGAATTTCTCGTCGGTATCGACGAGGTGATAATCCTGGAACCACGGCACGGCCGCGGTCGGCGCGGTCTCCGCCGATACAGGCGAGCGGCCGGCGTGAGCCGGCTGGTATGGCATCCCGTCGCCGACAGACATCTCACCAGCCGGCTCACGCCGGCCGCTCGCCGCGGCATTGGCCCCGAAGGGGAACAGCTCTTCGCCGTCCGGGAACAGGCTCGGCTGCACGGCCGGGCCGGCGGTCTTGGTCAGGTCGCGGATTTCACCGGCCAGGGTCCGAAAGCCGAACTCCTGGCAGAGGTCGAGCGTCTTCGGCGCGTCGATGTCGCGCAGCCGCCAGCCGTCCCAGTCCAGTGACACCGGCACATCATCGGCCAGGCGCACCAGTTGCCGGCTCATGTCGATGATCGGCTTGGCGGCCCGCAAATTCTCCTGCCGCTTGGCCCCGGTAACGCGATCGACGTTGGCCAGCAGGTTGTCGAGGGTGCCGAACTCCTGAAGCAGCTTGGCCGCCGTCTTGACGCCGACGCCGGGCACGCCGGGCACGTTGTCCACCGCGTCGCCGACCAGCGCCTGCAAGTCCACCACCTGTTCGGGCGTCACGCCCCAGTCTTCGAGCAGTTCCGCCCGGCCAAATTCCTGCCGCTTGCGGAGGTTATACAGCCGAACGTGGTCGTCGATCAGCTGCCGGCAGTCCTTGTCGCTGGTGCAAAGATAAACGTCCAGTCCGCGCTTGGCGGCCGCACGGGCCAGCGTGGCCAGCACGTCGTCCGCCTCGTAACGCGGGTGGCTGACGACCGGAATGTTGAGCGCCTCCGTGGCGCGATAAATCAGCGGGAACTGGGCGACCAGATCGTCGGGCGGCGATTCCCGGTGGGCCTTGTAATCGGGGAACAGCTCCGAACGAAACGTCGGTTCCGGCCGGTCGAAGGCGCAGACGAGATAGTCGGGCTTCCGTCTGCGGAGGTAAAGCAGGTCGCGGAGGAAGCCGAAGACGGCGTTGGTCGGCAGGCCGGACGGGCTGGTCATGGCCGGAATGGCGTGGAACACCTGGAAGATGAGCGAATGCGCATCGACCAGGTACATCACGCCAGAGGCAGCGCCGGAAGCCATGACGACACACGAATCCGCGGATAGGGTATGGGCGTCGGCGATCCGGCCGGGGAGATGGCGGGACCGAACACGGTACGGGAGCAATCGCAGGATGGCACCGGCGGCCGGCCGGCGCGAACATTCTTCTCCGCCTCAGCGGCAGCGGGGAGGCATGTGGAGAGCCAAGCTCAGCGGAAGGCTAACGTGCCTACGCGAACCTATTCAGTGTAACCGACCCCGGCCCGCGAGCAAGCCGCAAGGGAACAGGACGTGAGGCAAGTCAGGGATTCAGGAAGAACGCTATCTAACCCGAAGTCTAAGGTTCCGCGAAGAGACTGTCAATAGCTCTTGGACGAAAGAAACCGGGCGGAATAAGGGGAAGAGGCTGACCCGGAGCGGCGGAAAATGGTCGTAATGGCTGGCGTTTCCTCGACCCTATGGCGCCTTCAGGTTCTCCCGCACATTCCGCCGGTAGGCCTCCACCCCCGGCTGGCCGTAAGGATTGACGCCGAGCAGCCGGCCCTCGACCACGGTGGCCAGCATGAGCATTTGCATCAGCTGGCCCATCGCGTGCTCCGACAGGGCCGGCATCACCAGATCGGCCGTCGGCCGGCCGGCGTCGTAATACGCCTGGTTGACGCCTTTCCAGGCGGCCGCCATGAGATCGGGCAGCCCCTTGCGCGCATAGGCGTTCAGCTCGTCCTCGTTGTGGTCGGCCATCTGCACGAGGATCGGCGTCGTCTTAGGGCTTTTCACGATGAGATTGTTGATTACGCGGTCGCGCGTCCCGTCCTGGTGCTGCTGGCCGCGCGCGTGCAGGTCGCGCGTCTGCACGGCCGTCAGCGGCGTCGGCCCGCGGCCCTGTTTGCCCAGGCTTTCCGACAGCAGATGGTCGTACCAGCGGCCGAGGTTTTCCAGCTTCTTCGACCAGACTGAGAGCACCCGCACCGGCTTGTGTAACTCCTCGGACATGAGATAATTGACCCCGGCGAACTGGAGCACCGGGTTGCGCTCGAACGGCTCTTCGAGGAAACGCTTGGTCATGGCGGCGGCGCCGAGCAGCAGGGCGCGCACGTCCAGCCCCATCAGGGCGGCCGGCAGCAGTCCCGCCGGCGTAAATGCGGAGTATCGCCCTCCGATATTGTCGGGAGTCGTCAGCACGTCGGCGTCTTCGTGGCCCGCCGCCTGAAACAGCGCGGCCAGCTTACTCGACGGGCCGGCCACGGCCGCGAATTGCGTGTGCAGCCGGGGCGAATGCAGGCCGTAGTATTCGGTGGCCTCGCGCCGGAAGACGCGCAGGGCGACGGCCGACTCCATCGAGACCCCGGACGAGTTAATGGAGACGACGGCCCAGCGCTCTTCGTGCCGCTCCGGATCGACGCAGGCGATCTGGATGAGGTCGAGCAATTCCTGCAAGGCGTCGTTGTCGAAACCGTCGCCGTCGAAATAGAGGCGCGGCGCGCCGAGCCGGGCCTCGGTCGGCAATTCGTTGTGGTGGGCGCTTTTCAGGGCTTGAAAGAGGGCGCGGGCGCCGAGCTGGGCGCCGCCGACGCCGAGCAGGACGACGCGGTCGGCCTGCTCGCGCAGGCGGTTGGCGAGGGCCAGCGATTTGCCGAGGTCGCTGGCATCGCCCCGACGCCGATACTGATCGAGCAGCGTTTGCGGCAGGTCGATGAAGGCGGGTTCCAGCGGCAGCATTTCCGGCGGGGCGCTGCGCATCTCGCGTTCCGCCGCCACCTGACTGCGGACCTGCATCAGCCGCGGCGCGAAGTCCTTGAGCCGGTTCGGCGAGAGAAAGTGCCGGGCGCGCAGCTCGGCCGCCGGCGTCCAGTCCTCGGCGACCGGGGCCAGCAAGCCCTGGTAGCTGTAAAGGATCGCCTCGTCGGGCAGTTCCATCGGCATGGTCACGTCTCGCCATCGGATCGGGCGCGGACTTCGCTTTACGATACTATACCTCAAGAACCATAGGCCCGGCGCCGGGCCGGTCGAAGGGAAATGGTCATGTCGCGCTTCCTCGACGCATTGCACTCCGGCCGCGTCCTGCTCATGGACGGGGCGATGGGTACGGAGTTGCAGAAGGCCGGGCTGCAACCGGGCGAGTGCGGCGAATTGTGGAACCTCACGCACCCGGAGAAGGTCCGGGCGATCCATCAGGCGTATGTGGACGCCGGGGCCGAGGTGCTGCTGACGAATACGTTTCAGGCGTTTCCCGCTTCGCTGGCTAGGTACGACTTGGCCGATCAGTGTGAAGCGATCTGCCGCGCCGCCGTAGAGAACGCACGCCTTGCGGCCGGGCCGAACCGTTGGGTGATCGCCGACATTGGCCCCGGCCCATTTGGGGACGAAAAGGAGTTCGCGCGACTTGTCGCGGCGTTAGCCGACGCCGGTCCAGACGCATTCCTAGTCGAAACGTGCTCGGACCTTCACTTGCTCATCCATCTGCTCAAGACCCTGGCCCGGCGGCGCATCCTTATTCCCGTGCTGGTTTCGCTGACGTACTTGCGCGATCCGGATAGGGGCGTCCGAACAATTGAAAGCCTGTTCCCTGGCGACTTGGCTGAGAGCGCGGGCAACTGTGTTAGCGTCTCCGCCATCGGGATGAATTGCGGCCGCGACATTGGCCTGCCGCAACTCCTTGATGTCGTCGAAGCCTATCACCGGGCCACCCACCTTCGGGTCTTCGTTCGGCCAAACGCGGGGACGCCCCGACAGATCGAGGGTCGATGGGTCTACCCGCACTCGCCGGAGTATATGGCATCCTGGCTGCCGGAGTTGCTGGAAGCCGGCGTGAGCATGGTCGGCGGCTGCTGCGGCACGACGCCGGCCCACATCGCCGCCTTCCGGCCCATTGTCGAGAAGTGGAACGCGGCAAAGGCGAGCGGGGGGCGTCAGCCCCCTGATTTAGCATAGCGCCTCCACAGGTGTGACGAATCAGGGGGCTGACGCCCCCCGCTCGCCTAACCGGAACCCCTCCCGACTGGTTTCATCCCCGCTCCTTACTACCTTGTACATATGCCGACCCGCGAGCAGCTCGAACAATGGGACCGCGACCACGTCTGGCACCCGTTCACGCCCATGCAGGCCTACGCCGCCGAGGTGCCGCTCATCATCGCCCGCGCCCACGGCTGTTTCCTCGTCGATCTGGACGGCCGCGAATACCTCGACGGCGTGTCATCGCTGTGGTGCAACGTCCACGGCCATCGCGTCCCCGAAATCGACGCCGCCGTCCGGGAACAGCTCGACGCCGTCGCCCACAGCACGCTGCTCGGCATGTCCAACGTGCCGGCCATCCGTCTGGCTCGCCGCCTCGTGGAACTGGCGCCGCCCGGCCTCGATCACGTCTTCTATTCCGACGACGGCGCCACCGCCGTCGAAGTCGCCCTGAAAATGGCGTTTCAGTACTGGCGGCAACGGCCCGACCCGCGGCCGGGCAAGACGAAGTTTCTCGCCCTCCAGGGCGCCTACCACGGCGACACCCTCGGCGACGTCAGCGTCGGCGACCTGGGTCGCTTTCATCACCTATTCGCCCCGCTTTTGTTCCCGACACTGCGCGCGCCGAACCCGCACTGCTACCGCTGTCCGCTCGGCCTGGAACGGTCGCGCTGCCGCATCGACTGCGCCGACGCCCTGGCCGCGCTGGTGCGCGAACACGCTGACGAACTGGCGGCGGTGGTCGTCGAGCCGCTGGTGCAAGGCGCGGCCGGAATGATCGTCGCCCCGGAAGGCTATCTTCAAAGGGTCCGTGAGGTCGCGCGGAAGCACGACGTGCTGCTGATCGCCGACGAGGTGGCGGTCGGCTTCGGCCGCACGGGGACGATGTTCGCCTGCGCTCAGGAGGACGTGGCGCCTGATTTTCTGTGCGTGGCCAAGGGGCTGACGGGCGGCTATCTGCCGTTGGCGGCGACGCTGACTACTGATGAGGTGTACCAGGCGTTCCTCGGGCCGCCGGACGCGGGGCGGACCTTTTATCACGGCCACACCTACACCGGCAACCCGCTCGGCGCCGCCGCCGCCCTCGCCAGCCTGGATTTGCTGACCGGGCCGACGGGGCTGTCGGCGCTCCCCGCCAAGGTCGAGAGGCTGCGGACGCACCTGGACCGGCTGTGCGAGCTGCCGATCGTCGGCGACGTGCGGCAGAAGGGGCTGATGGCCGGGATTGAACTCGTTCGAGACCGGAAAACCCGGGAACCGTGGCCGGCCAAGGAGCGGATGGGGGCGCGGGCCTGCCGCATGGCCCGCGACCGGGGCGTGCTGTTGCGGCCGCTGGGGGACGTCGTCGTCGTCATGCCGCCGCTGGCCATTGACTTGAATCTGCTGGACCGACTCGGCGACGTGCTTTACAATACGGTAAAGGCGCTCGCCTAATGGGTAAGTCGATGCTCGGTTTGTTCGTGACGGCGACGGACACCGGCGCCGGGAAGACCTTTGTGACGGCGGCCGTCGCCCGGACGCTCCGGGAGCGGGGGACGGCGGTGCGGGTGTGCAAGCCGGTGGCGACCGGGGCGGAATGGATCGACGGCCGTTGGCTGAGTGAGGACACGCGCATCCTGGCGGAGGCCGCGGGCGACCGGGATTACGAGCGCATAACGCCGTGGGTGTTTCCGACGCCGGCCGCGCCGCCGGTGGCGGCTCGCGTCGCCGGGGTCTCCCTACGGCTGGACGAGTTGGCCGACGCCGTGCGGCGGCGGGCCGTTCCGGGGGCGCTGGTCCTGGCGGAGGGAGTCGGCGGTTTGCTCTGTCCGCTGACGGAGCGCGAGACCGTGGCCGACCTGGCGGCGGAACTGGGCTGGCCGCTGCTGGTCGTGGCCCGTCGCTCGCTGGGGACGCTCAATCATACGTTGATGACCCTGGAAGTCGCGCGGGGTCGGCGGTTGCGGGTGGCCGGCGTGGTGGTCAGCGAGACGACGCCGGCGACGGGCGCGGCCGAGGAAACGAACGTGGAAGAATTACGGCGGCGGATAAGCGTTCCGCTGCTGGCCGTGGTCCCGCACCGGCGGGATCGCCTGCCCGTCGCGTCGCCGGAGTTGGCGGCGGTGGACTGGCGGCGGTTGGCGGAGTTCGGCGGAAAACAGGATCCGGAATAACTCCCATTGGAGCGACGGACGGAATGCAAACCGTGACTTTCCAGTGCGGCAGCTGTAACAAGCTCATGGCGGTCGGCGCCGAATACCTCGGCCGGCAGGTCCGCTGCCCGCATTGCCAGGCCGTGGTGGTGGCCCCGGCGGCGACGACCCCCGTCCCCGCCGCGGCGAAGGAACCGGCCGCGCCCGAAACCCTGTCGTTCCAGCCGCCACGGTTGAACGAGCAGGAAGACATTTTCGCCCCGCCGGAGCCGAGCGACGACCTGTTCGGCAGTCCCGACGCGCCGCGCGTCGAACTCCCCCCGGAAGAGCCGACGCTGGCGCCAACCCTGGAGCAACCCGCGGCCGACGGCAACGGCGACGCCGCCCTGCCGCCCGCGCCGGAGTTGTTGACGCCGACCTTGACCTGGCACGGCTCCCAGCCGGCCGCCCCGGCGCCGGCCGACGACGCCACGCTGCCGTCGTGGATGGATCCGCACGCTGCGACGGCAACCGCCCCGGCCGCGGACGCCCCGACGGCCGGCGACGAACATCACGAAGGACCCCTTCCGCAACTCATCCGCAAGCCGCGCGACAACGGCGGCTGGTTCATCGGCCTGGTGTTCATCCCGCTTATCTCGTACTCCCTCCTGGCCACCGTCGCCGTCGTCGTTTTGTGGTATCGCCTGCAACAACTGCCGCCGCCGCCGCCGAACCCGCTGGAAACGCTGCCGTCGTTCGACCCCAGCGACGAACAGCACAGCACGCACTTGCCGCTGAATAACAAGATGCAGATGGCCATTCCGCGCAACATCGACGTGAAAACGGCCACGCTGCCGCTGCCGGACAACCTGCTGGTCCGCCTGGGCGACAAGCGGAAATTGCGGATCGGCGACCTGGAAGTGGAGCCGCTGAGCGTCGGCCTGGAGAAAGTCGGCGTGGTCGTTCAGGGCTACAACGCCCAGGAGTGCGAGTACCCGTCGCTGGTGTTGCGTCTGAAGCTGCGGAACGTCTCGGACGACGTGTCGTTCCAGCCGATGGACCGCTATTTCGACCGCAAATGGAAGGGCAAGGGCGAGTCGCCGCCGCTGACCATCCTCGAACTGGTCTCGCCGAACGGCGCGACGCGGTTTTTCGGCGGCCCGGCGGTGTTCCACTTCCCGCTCCTCAATCCCAACGGCGGCGGCGACCCGCCGCAGTGGGTCCAGGGCGCCAACGACGACAAGGTGCTCCACCCCGGCGAGGAGATGGAAACGTTCGTCTGCACCGACGGCGACGACAAGAAGACCGCCGGCGCCATCGAGGACTACCGCGGCAAGCTCCTGTGGCGCGTCCACCTGCGCCGCGGCGTCGTCAAGCTCGACGCCCACCGCTACGTCCCGGTCTCGTCCGTGATCGGCGTCGAGTTCACCGACGACGACTACCGGAAAAGCAGTTGACGCCGCCGCGAAAAAAAATCCGATCGCGCCCAACAACCCCCTTGCCGCTACCTTTCCTCCCGGATAGGATCAAATTCGTATTCGGATGACGAATAGTGGCATTGCACCCCGGTCGGAACTAGCTATAAATGAACTCTAAGGGATCGCCTCTCTGGCAACGACCCGTCACGGCGGCGGGCGTCGTTCTTCCGCCCGTCGTTTTTTTTCCACCCCGTTCCTTCTAAGGAGTACCGTCCGTGAACCGGGCGGCCGCAGAACGATCATGAAACTGACCCGCGCATCCAGCTACGCCCTCCACGCGGTGGCCTTCATGGCCCAGCAGAAGCAGCACGACAAGCCGATCGCGTCGCACAACATCGCCGCCGCCCGCACCATCCCCGAACGCTTCCTGCTCAAGGTGCTCAAGCCGCTGGTGTCGGCCCGCGTGCTGCTGTCCGTCAAAGGCCCCAACGGCGGCTACCGCCTGGCCAAGCCCGCCGACAAGATCTCCATGCTGGAGATCGTCGAAGCCGTGGACGGCCCCATCCGCGGCCAGGCGCCGTTCACCGAGGAGGGCAACGGCCCGCTCAACCACAAGCTGGAATCCATCTGCAAGAAGTCCGCGGACGCCATTCGCGGCCAGCTGGAGAAGGTCACCATCGCCGACCTCGCCTCGGGCAAAAAGTAAAGCGGCGAAAATAGGTTGATGTGAGCGAATGGGGAAGATGCGGCGCGACGGGGCGTCGTCTCTTCCCTTGTTCGTTCATGCATCGGCTTGAGGCGCAAAAAGGAGGGTTGGGACGGGAAGAGTGCGGGGCGCGACGGGAGGCCATCCGTGTTGGACATGCGGGCGGAGCGGCGCGACGGCCTCGCCCCCGACGCCCGTTCCCAAGACAGGACGCCCCGGCCGCGGCGGCGCGGGGTGAAAAGGGGGATCAAAACGCCTCGACCATGTGTTCGCCGCCGTGGGCCGGGTTGCCGATCAGGCGGGGCCGCTGCGGATCGACGACGAAATCCAATCCCTCCAGGGGGATTTGCCCGATCAGCACCGGGCAATCGTCCGGGACTTCGGCCACGTCGCAGGTGAACTCCCGGCCCTGAACGACGAGGCGGACGGCCTCGTAAAACTGGAGCGCGATCGGCCCGGCGCAGGTGCGGGCCTGCCGCGTGCGGAAGGGGCGTAGGCCCAGCTGGGCGATGACCCGCCGCGGCGCCATCAGGCTCGTGGCCCCCGTGTCCGCCATCGCGTCGGTCACTTCGACCGACCGGACCTGATCCGCCGGCCTGAAACCGCACTGGGCGACGTACAAGTCCTGCAAGTTGATCAGCTTCGCGGTTACGATGACTTTGCCCATCGTGGACATCTCCATAATCAACCCTCCGCCGGGATTTGAAGGACGTGCAGAACTTCAGGGAGGCCGTGCCGACCACGTTCATCCTATCGCCGCAACGGCGACCTTTCAAACTTTGCACCCTCCGTCCGTCCTGATAAAAAGGAGGGTTGGGACGGGAAGAGTGCGGGGCGCGACGGGAGGCCATCCGTGTTAGACATGCAGGCGGAGCAGCACGACGCCGGCCAGCCGTACCTCGACCTCTACGAGGCCGTGGCCGGCCTCAAGCACCGGCACGACCTGCACCCCTGCTCCGTGCGGCCGCGCGACGGCCTGGCCCTCCGCCGCGACGGCGAACGCGAGGTGGTGCAGGACCTCGTCCGGCGCTTCCGCGACCTGCCGCCCGACCAGCAGCGGCGGCTGCCGGCCCTACTCAACAGCCTCGCCCAGCTCGAAGTCGTCGTCGGCGACATCGAGGCCGGCCAGCACGACTTCCAGGAAGTCGCCCGCCTCGTCCTCGACCCCATCTCCCAGGCCGAGGCCCATCACAACGTCTACCGCGCCGCCCTCGAACGCCGCGATTGGGGCGAGAGCTTTGCCGCCCTTCGCCGCGCCGCCGCCCTCGACGCCGAGGCGTTCGAGCCGTTCCCGCTGGCGCGCTTCGAGCCGGTTCGCATCCTCGGCGCCGGCGGCTTCGGCCCCTCCTTCCTCTGTCACGACCGCGAGGCCGACGTCCAGGTCGTCGTCAAGGCGCTGCGGCCCGACGGCCTCGACCGCGACCTCGACGCCGTGTTCCGCGAAGCCGCATGGCTCCAGGAACTCGACCACCCGGCCCTGATCCGCGTCCGCGACTGCGCCTGGGCCGACTCCGAGAAGACGCGCCCGTACCTAGTTTTGGAGTATTTCGAGGGCCAAACGCTGATGGACCACGTCGCCAAGCACGGCCCGCTGGCGCCGGAGGATTGGCTGTCCGTCGCCTGGCAGTTGGGCCGCGGCCTTCAGGCGCTCCACGGCCGCGGCGTGTTGCACCGCAGTCTCCGGCCCTCCGCAGTGCTGGTGCGCCGCGAGAAGGACGCCGTAGGGGCCGTCCTCTGGCGCGTCAAGCTGCTCGACGCCGGCCTGTCGCTCAAGCGCACCGTCATCCACGCCAGCGCCAGCAACCCGGCCGCCCGCGTGCAAACCGCCCTGGGCCGCAGCGTCGCCCGCACCATCGCCTATGCCGCCCCGGAAGTCGTCGGCAAGCCCAAGGGGCAGGTGTGGGTCGGCCCGCATTCCGACGTGTACGCCTTCGGCAAGCTCTGCGCCTTCGCCCTGACCGGCCGGCCCGAACCCGACGGCGGCGACCTCGTGCTGTTGCCCGAACCGTGGAAGCGTCTGCTCGACGACCTCACCGGCTGGACCATCCCGCGCCGTCTGCCGCACTTCGGCGCCGTCCTCGACCGGCTGTCGCAGTTGCCGGAGGCCAAGGAGCTCACCGGCCGCGTCGATCGGACCCTGTACGAATCGACCATCGCCGACCATACGGCCGCCCTGTCGGCCGACCCCCGGAACGTCGCCGCTCTGGTCCACCGCGGCGACGCCTACGCCCGCCAGGGCGATTTCGAGCAGGCCGTCGCCGACTACACGCGGGCAATACAGCTGCGGCCCGACGACGCCTCGCTCTACCGCCGCCGCGGCCTGACCCACGCCCGCCGACAGACCCACGATAAGGCCGTCGCCGACTACACCGAGGCCATCAAGCTGGAGCCGCGCAACCCGGAGGCCCATGCCAACCGCGCCCTGGCCCACGCCCAGCGCAAGGAGTACGACCGGGCCATCGCGGACTATACCGAGGCCTTGCGTCTCAATCCCAGGGACGAGGCGCTGTACTACAACCGCGGCAACGCCCACTACTGCAAGGGCGAATACGACCGGGCCATCGCCGACTACACCGAGGCGGCGCGGCTCGACCCGCGCAACGCCCCGGCCTTCGGCAATCGAGGCAGGTCTTACGCCCTGCGCGGCGAACACGGCAAGGCCGTCGCCGACTTCGGCCGCCTGCTCCACCTCGACCCGGCCAACGTTCGGGCGATGTGGGACCGCGCCCTGTCGTTCATCGAGCTAGGCCAGTACGACAAAGCTCTGGCCGACTACGACGCCGCGATCCGCCGGGAGCCGGCCGCCGCCCTGTACCGCGAACGCGGCCAGGCCCGCGCCGCCGTCGGCGACCTGGAACAGGCCGTTGCCGACTTCACCGAGGCGCTGGCCCTCGACCCCCAAGACGCCGGCGCCCACTTGTCGCGCGCGGGCGTGTACCACGGCCGGGGCGAATTTCGGGAGGCGCTGGCGGACCTCAACGAAGCGCTCCAGCTGCAGCCCGATTCCGCGGTCGTGCTGGCGAGGCGAGGCGACGTGCAGGGTCGGCTCGGCGCGCCCGACGAGGCCGTGGCCGACTACACGCGCTCGCTGGAGTTGAAGCCGGACCAGGGGGACGTGTATTTCCGGCGCGGCAACGTCTACGCCGGCCGCGACGACTTCGACGCCGCCGCGGCCGACTACACGGAGGCCATCCGGCTCGACCCCGCCGCCGCGCCCGCTTACGTCAACCGCGGCAACGTCTTCGCCCGGCTCGGCGACGGCGAACGCGCCCGGGCCGATTACACCGAGGCCATCCGCCTGGACCCCACCGACGCCGCGGCCTACGTCAACCGCGCCGCCGCCTACGCCGACCCGCCCGAGCCGGCCAAGGCCGTCGAGGACTATTCCGAGGCGATCCGTCTCAATTCGGCGGACCCCGACGTCTATAACGCGCGCGGCGGTGCCCGCGTGGACCTCGGCGACCTGGACGGCGCCGTCGCCGATTTCGGCGAGGCCGTCCGCCTCCGCCCGGACCACGCCGCCGCCTTTTTCAACCGCGGCTGCGTCCACGCGCGACTCGGCGAACTCGATGAGGCCGTCGCCGACTTCTCCGAGGCGTTGCGTATCCAACCGGATCGCGCCGCCGCCTTCTTCAACCGCGGCTGCGTCCACGCCCGCCGCGGCGACGCCGACGCGGCCCTGGCCGACTTCGGCGAGGCGATCCGCCTGGAGCCGGCGAACGCCGCCGCCCTGAACAACCGCGGCGGCGTCCGCCTACGTCGGGGCGACGCCGAGGCGGCCGCGGCGGACTTCACCGCCGCGATCGCGGCCGACCCGGCCCTCGCCGCCGCCTACCGCAACCGCGCCGCCGCCCACCTCAAGCGCGGCGACCGGGAGGCGGCGCTGGCCGACTACGCGGAGGCGCTGCGGCTGGACCCCGACGACCTGGCCGTCTACAGCGACCGCGGCCGGCTGTACGCCGAACTGGGCGACTTCGAGAAGGCCATCGCGGACAATGCGGAGGCCTTGCGGCGGGCGCCGGACGACGCGCGGACGTTCAATAACCTGGCCTGGCTGTGGGCGACGCGCCCGGAGCCGGGCCGGCGCGACGCGGCCGGGGCGGAGGAATATGCCCGCAAGGCGGTCGAGGTGACGGGCGGGCGCGAGGCGGCTTACCTCGACACCCTGGCCGCGGCCTGCGCGGCGGGCGGGAAGTTCGAGGAGGCGGCGCGATGGCAGCGGCAGGCCGTGGACCTGGCCCCCGAATCGGAGAAGGCGGACTACCAGTCGCGCCTGGCGGCGTATGAGGCGGGACGGCCTTTGCCGCCGGCGTGACCGTCGGTCCCCGGCAAGATTTCATCGACTTATCGAGGCGACTTATCCATTTTCGCCGCGGCGGGCAGCAGCCGGGCCGAGTTCAGGATAAAGGCCAATTCGGAGCTGACGTGGATGAAGGCCGCCAGCAACGGGTTCAGGAACCCGAAGGCGGCCAGGCCCACGCCGGCCGCGTCCACGAGAAGCGTGCCGGCGAAGTTGAACCGGATGATCCCGCGGCAGCGGCGGGCGACGCGCAGGGTTTCCACGAATTTGACGAGGTCGTTGCCGAGCAGGACCACGTCCGCGCTCTCGCGGGCCACGTCCGTCCCCGAGCCGACCGCCACGCCCACGCTGGCTTCCATCAGCGCCGGGGCGTCGTTGATTCCGTCGCCGACCATGGCGACCTTCCGGCCCTCCGCGACCAACTGCCGGACCCGCGCGACCTTCTGCTCCGGCAGCAAATCGGCGCCCACTTCGTCCATGCCCAGTTGCGCGCCCACGGCGTCGGCGATCGCCGCCGAGTCGCCGGTCAAAAGGATTGTGCGCAGGCCGAGTCGCCGCATTCCGGCCACGGCCGCGACCGCCTCGGGCCGCAACACGTCCGCGATGCGCAAGGCGCCCAGCAGTCGGCCGCCACGCGCGACAAGCACCTGCGTCGCGGGGCCGGCCGCGGGGCCGGTTGAATGGAGTTCGACCCCTTGGCCCTCCAGAAACGCCCGGCTGCCGACGAGCAGTTGTTCGCCGCCGGCGGTGCAGGCGATGCCCTTGCCGGGCGTGTAGGCGAACCGCTCCGGCTCCGCGACGACGATCCCCAGGTCCGCCGCCTTGCGCAGCACGGCCCGGGCCAGCGGGTGTTCGGAGGGCCGCTCGGCCACGGCGGCGGCCTCGACCACCGCTTCCGCCGTGACGCCGGGGCAGGGGACCACCTCCGTCACCTCGGGGTTGCCGACGGTGAGCGTGCCGGTCTTGTCCAGCACGACCGTGTCCACCTCGCCGAGCACTTCCAGGTACAGTCCCCCTTTGATGATCGCCCCCTCGCGGGCCGCCCGGCCGACGGCGCCGAGGATGGCCAAAGGCGTGCCGGCGGCGATCCCGCAGGCGCCGGCCACGATGATGACGGAGATCGTCGATTTCACGTCGATGGTTCCGCGCACCGCCCAGGTGACGAAAAAGGTCAGAACGGCGCAGGCCAACGCGAAGTAGACCAAATAAGCGGCCAGGCGGTCGGCGGTCTTCTGGACGGGGGCGCGCGACTTTTCCGCCTGCTCCACCGCCTGGATGATCTTGCCGAAAGCGGTGTCGTGGCCGATGCCCGTGACGCGCACGTCGAGCGTCCCGGATTGGTTGATCGTTCCCGCGTAAACCAGGGCGCCCGGCGTCTTCTCGGCCGGCATGGACTCGCCGGTGACGGCGGCCTGGTCCACGAACGACGCCCCGGAAACGACCACGCCGTCCACCGGCACGCGGCCGCCCGGTTTCACCACGACGACGTCGCCGGGGCGGACCTCGTCGGCGCGGACCTCCCGCGTCTCCGCGTCGCGCCGGACGAAGGCGGTCTGCGGCAGGAGGTCCAGGAGCCGCTTGATGGCGCGCCGGCCGCGGCCGACCGTCAGGCCTTCCAGCACCTCGGCGATCAGAACGAACAGGGTGATGACCAGCGCCGTAAAGGACTCGCCGACGGCCAGGGCCGCCGCCAGGGCGAGGGTCATCGACAACTCCATCGTCATGCGTCGGGCGAGGAGGTTCTCAAGCGCCTCCTTGAAAATCGGGTAGCCGCCCACCAGGACGGCCGCCAGGGCGATGACGTTGAGGCCAGGGTGCGGCTCCCAGACGCCGAACCAGGCGAGGACGGCGGCGACGGCCACCAAAGCGATCCGGGCCATTTCGAGCCATGCCAGCGGATGTTCGTGGTCGTCGGGGCCGTGAGGCTCGGATTCGCGCCCGTGCCCCTCGACCGCCCAGGGGGAAGGAGGCGTCGTCCCCTTAACGTCCACTTCCGCCGTCGGGTTTGTTTTCATGAAAGACCCCTCCCTTGGTTCCCGCCGTCACTTTAGATACGCTTTTATCACGTCGATCAACTCCTGAACGGCGTCGGCCTGGGCCGCCGTCGGCCGATGGTCGGGGTCCACGACGTGGAAACGGATGTGGCCCTCGATGAGTTCGGCCATGAGGCCGTTGATGGCGCCGCGGCAGGCGGCGATGGTCAGCAGAATGGCCGAGCAGTCCTGTTCGCGGTCGATGGCCTTTTCGACGGCCTCGATCTGGCCCTTGATGCGGCGGACGCGGTTGAGCAACTTCTTCTTGTCCCGGATCGTGTGGGCCATCGGCTCGTCCCCTTGTCGGGCGGTCCAACCGCGTATAGTATACCCCCCGTTGGTATAGAAGGCAAGCCCGGCGCCGGCCGGCCGGACGCGGAGGAGACGCGGCGCGTGGACATGAAGGACTTCTACCGGCAGGCCCGGCGGGCGGCGGTGTGGGGCGTCGGCCTGAGCGTGGGCCTGGGCGTGCTCAAGCTGGCCGGCGGCGTCTTCGGCCATTCCTCCGCCCTCGTTTCCGACGCGGTGCATTCGTTCGGCGACGCCCTGACCTCGATCGCCGTTTGGGGATCGCTTTTGTGGGCGCAGCGGCCGGCCGACCGCGAACACCCCTACGGCCACACGCGGGCCGAGGCCGTGGCCGGGTCCAACGTGGCGCTGCTGCTGGTCCTGTCCGGCCTCGGCATCGGCTGGGAGGCCGCGACCACCCTGGGCGAACCCTCCGCCGCGCCGGAATGGTACACCCTGGCCATCGCCGCCCTCAGCATCGTGGTGAAGGAGGCGCTGTTCCGCTACGAGAGCCGCGTCGCCCACGCCACCGGCTCCGGGGCCGTGCGGGCGGCGGCCTGGGACCACCGCCTCGACGCCGTCGGCTCGCTGGCGGTGCTCGTCGGTTTGGCCGTGTCGTTCTGGGGCGGGCCGGCCTGGCGCGCGGCCGACAAGGTCGCGGCCTTGGCGGTGGCCGTGGTCGTCCTGTGGGCCGGCGGCAGCCTGTTTTGGGGCAGCGTCCAGGAGTTGATGGACCGCCAAGCCGGCCCCGAAGTCCTGGACGAGGTGCGGCGGGAGGCGGAGGCCGTGTCCGGCGTGCTCGGCGTGGAAAAGCTCTTCGTCCGCAAAACGGGTCTGGAATATCTAGTGGACATCCACGTCGAGGTGGACCCGGAGCTCAGCGTCCGCGAGGGGCACGGCGTCGGCCACGCGGTCAAGGACCGGCTCATGAAACGCCTCGTCACCATCAAGGACGTGTTGGTCCACATCGAGCCGGCCCCGGGCGGCCGGCCGGCCGGATTGCCGGACGAGTCCTTGCCCCGATGACCGCCGGCGTGGTACGATCTTCTCCCGAGTCACCGCCGACCGAACTCTTTCGGAGAAGCCCCATGTCCGAACCCCGATACCGCTACCTGAAGACCCGCACCGAGCGGGGCGTCCTCATCCTCACGCCCACCCCGTCCCAGTTAAGGGGGGACGAGATGGCCCAGCAGCTCACCGACGACATGCTGGCCGCCGTCGAACACGCCGACGCCAAGCGGGTGGTGGTCAACCTGGAACACGTCGACTACCTGACCAGCGCCAACTTCCGGCCGTTTCTGGCGCTGCGGAAGAAGCTGCCGGCGGGCCGGCGGGTCGTGCTCTGTAGCCTGACCAAGACGGCCTTCGAGATCTTTGACACGACGAAGATGGTCAGCTCCGCCGGGTCCGCTTCCTCCGACGCGCTGTTCCTGGCGGTGCCGGACGAGGAATCGGCCGTCGCCGCCGCCCTGAACGATTCGGGGGCCGACGACGCGCCCAAGTCGTGAACGCCGCTTGCCCGGCGGGCCGACTCGGCCCCGCGCCCTTGCCGACGGGCCGCGCGGGGCCGAAGATGTTCCAGACGAACGAACGGCGACCCGACGAAAGGAGCGACGCGAACGTGTCCACACCGAACACCCGCAAGACCAAGCGCAAGCGGCGGCGCATCCGGAACAAGATGCTGCGGCACCTGAAAAAGACCCGTAAGGGATGGCGCGTGTCGTAAGGCGCGGGGGCGTTCATGAGCGGTTTCAGTGTTCGTAAGGACGCGTGCGCGCTGGACTTTCTCGCCCTCGGGTCGCTGGTCCACCGGCTCGACCCCGGCGTGGTCCCCTTCCGCAAAGCGCGCTCGGTGGACGTCCACGTCTCCGGCGGCGAGTATAACGTCGCCGCGAACCTTTCCGACTGCTTCCGGCTGCGCACCGGCGTGGCCGCCGCCATGGTCGATTACCCCATCGGCGAACTGGTGCAGGGCCGCGTGCGCGAGACCGGCGTCACGCCCTTTTACAAGTGGTTCGCCCACGACGGCGTCCGCGGTCCCAACATCGCCACCGTCTACAGCGACCGCGGCCACGGCGTTCGCGCCCCCGTCGTCTTCTACAACCGATCCAACGAGGCCGGCGCCCTTCTCAAGCCGGGCGACTTCGACTGGGAGAAAATCCATGCCGGCGGCGTCCGCTGGTTCCACTCCGGCGGCATCTTCGCCGCGCTGTCGGAGACCACGGCGGAGCTGATCCTCGAAGGGATGCGGGCCGCGAAGGCGCACGGCGCCGTCAACTCCTTCGACCTCAACTACCGGGCGAAATTGTGGTCGGCGGCCGGCGGCCTCGGGCGGGCGCAGCAGGTGTTGCGGCGCATCGTCGGCCAGGTGGACGCGCTGATCGGCAACGAAGAAGACCTTCAAAAGGGCCTGGGGATCGCCGGCCCGGAGGTCGGTTCGCGGTCGAAGCTCGACCCCGACACGTTTTTCCTGATGATCGACCGCGTGGTCGAGCAGTTCCCCAACGTCAAGATGGTCGGCACGACGCTTCGGGAAGTGCATTCGACGAACCGCCACGACTGGGCGGCCGTGCTCTGGCTGGACGGCGAGCGGTTCGTGAGTCCGACCTGTCCGCTGGACGTGATGGACCGCATCGGCGGCGGCGACGGCTTCGCGTCCGGCCTCATTTACGGCCTCATTTCTGGCCGTCCGCCGGAGGAGGCGCTCCGCCTCGGCTGGGCGCACGGCGCGCTGCTCACCACTTATCCCGGCGACGTGACGATGGCCCGGCTGGAAGAGGTGGAGGCGTTGGCCAAGGGCGACTCGGCCCGCGTCCAGCGGTGAGGCGCCGCCGATGCTGATCGTCATGGCGGGACTGCTGGGTACGGGAAAGAGCACCCTCGCCGGCCGGCTGAAGGCGGAACTCGGGGCGGTGGTCCTGAACAAGGATGAGGTGCGCGCGGTCCTGTTTCCGCCGCCCGTGCTGGACTATTCGGCGACGCAGGATGACGTGTGCATGGTGGCCATCTACGACGCGGCCGCCGTCATTCTCCGCACCGACCCGCGACGGGCCGTGATCCTCGACGGTCGGACCTTTCTGCGGGCCTATCAACTCCGCGACCTGTTGGCGCTGGCGGCGTCGCTGAACGAAACTCCTCACATCATCGAATGCGTGTGCGACGATGAGATCGTGCGGCAACGGCTCGAAAGGGACTTGGCGCGGGGCGGCCATCCGGCCAGGAATCGTACTTTTGCTCTCTACCTTGCACGGAAAGCAGCGGCGGAGCCGATTGGCGCCCCGCGGTTGGTGCTCGACACCGGCAAGACGCCCTTGGAAGAATGTGTAAAGCGATCTCTCGAATACATCAAAACCGGCGAGCGGGGGGCGTAAGCCCCCTGATTTAGCACTTTGTCGCCGACGTGGGAAGAATCAGGGGGCTTACGCCCCCCGCTCGCCACTTTTCGTCACGCCAGAATCTCCTTCACCACCACGCCGGACACGTCCGTCAGCCGGAACTGCCGGCCCTCGTAGCGGTACGTCAGCCTTTCGTGGTCGATCCCCAGCAGCCGCAGGATCGTGGCGTGCAGGTCGTGGACGTGGACCGGGTTCTCCACGGCGTTGTAGCCGAATTCGTCGGTGGCGCCGTGCGCGACGCCGCCCTTGACGCCGCCGCCGGCCAGCCACATCGAAAAGCCCTTGATGTGGTGGTCGCGGCCGTCGCCCTGGGCCATCGGCGTCCGGCCGAACTCGCCGCCCCAGATGACCAGCGTGTCCTTGAGCATGTCGCGCCGTTTCAGGTCCTTGATGAGCGCGGCCGTGCCCCGATCGACTTCCTTGGCCACCACTTCGATGTCCTTCTTGATGCCGCCGTGGTGGTCCCAGTCGCGGTGGTAGAGCTGAATGAAGCGGACGCCGCGCTCCGCCAGCCGCCGGGCCAGCAGGCAGTTGGCCGCGAACGAGCCGTCGCCGCCCTTCGTGCCATACAAATCGAAGGTCTCTTTCGTCTCCTTCGACAGGTCCATCAGGTCGGGCACGCTCGTCTGCATCTTGAACGCCATCTCGTACTGGGCGATGCGCGTGGCGATCTCCGGGTCGTCCACGGAATCGTTGCGCAGCAGGTTAAGCGCCCGGGCGGCGTCCACCACGTCGCGCTGACGGCCGGCGTCCACGCCGGCGGGGTTGCCGACGTACAGCACCGGGTCGCCCTTGGCCCGGAACTCGACGCCCTGGAAGTTGCTCGGCAGAAAGCCGCTGTGCCACTGACGGGCCGCGATCGGCTGGGCCTGGCCGCTCCGGCCCGTCGAGGTCATCACCACGAAGCCGGGCAGGTTGTCGCAATCGCTGCCGAGGCCGTACCACGCCCACGAACCCATGCTCGGCCGGCCGGAGATGGTCGTGCCGGTGTTCATGAACGTGTGGGCCGGGTCGTGGTTGATGGCCTCGGTGTGCATCGAGCGGATGATGCAAAGCTCGTCGGCGACCTCGCCCATGTTGGGGAAAATATCGGCTATTTCCTGTCCCGATTTGCCGTATTTCTTGAAGGGGTGCTGCGGGGCGAAGCAGTTGAGCTTGGCGCCCTGGAGCTGGGCGATCGGCTGGCCCTTGGTGAACGACTCCGGCATCGGCTGGCCGTTCATCTCGGCCAACTTGGGCTTGTAGTCGAAGGTTTCCAGGTGGGACGGGCCGCCCGCCATGCTGAGGTAGATGACGCGCTTGACCTTCGGCGGGAAGTGCCGCGGGTTGACTACGCCCTGGTAGCGGCCCGCGTCCGCCTTCGCCTCGCCGGCCAGGAGACGCGGGTTGAGCAGCGACGCCAGGGCGACGGAGCCGAGGCCGGTGGCGGCGCGGCCGAGGAAGGCGCGGCGGGATTGTTGGAAGAGGTTCATGGGTTCTCCCGAGTGGCGAGCCGGGAGCGTGAGCGACCGGAGATGGTTTCAGTCGTTGCACCCTATCTCCGGTCGCTCACGCTCCCGGCTCGCCCGTTGCTGCTTCTCAATTCCGTGTAATCGTCTCGTCCAGGTTCAAAATAACGCGCGCCACCGAAGTCCACGCCGCCAGCTCGGCCGCGTCGATGTCCTTCGGCGCCGGGTACTGACCCGTGCTCACGAGCTTGAGCGCCGCGTCCTTGTCGGCGGCGTACTCGGCGTGATGTTTCTCGTAAAGCGCTAACAGCAGAGCGCGTTCCTCCGGCTTCACGTCGCGGGACAGCGCCCGCCGGAAGGCCCAGCCGACACGGGCCGCCGCGTCCCCGCCGCCCTCGCGCACCACGCGCTCGGCGAGCACCCGCGCCGCCTCGACGTAGGTGGGATCGTCGAGCAGGACCAGCGCCTGGAGCGGCGTGCTGGACCGCGTCCGTTCGACGGTGCATTCCTCGCGCGTCGGGGCGTCGAATGCGGCCAGGCTCGGTTGCAGGAAGGTGCGGCACCAGTAGGTGTAGAGGCCGCGGCGATACTCGTTCTCGCCCTTGTCGTTCGCCCAATCGCGCTTGGGGAAATTGAGATACGACCAGTAGCCGGCCGGCTGGTACGGCTTGACGCTCGGGCCGCCGATTTTCGGAGACAGAAGACCGCTAACGGCCAGGGCGTTGTCGCGCACCACCTCGGCGTCGAGGCGGAAACGGTTCTGTCGGGCCAGCCAGACGTTGGTCGGATCGCGCTCAAGGGGCGAGGCGACCTCGCCCCTACGGGGGACGGACGATTGCCGGTAGGCGTTCGACATCGCCATCAGTTTTAGCAGATGTTTCACGTCCCAATTGCTGTCCATGAACTCGGTCGCCAGCCAGTCGAGCAGCTCGGGATGACTCGGCAGCGACCCTTGCGTGCCGAAATCGCCGAGCGAGCGGACGATGCCTTGGCCGTACATCACCTTCCACAGGCGGTTGACGAAGACGCGGGCCGTCAGCGGGTTGTCGCGCGAAACGATCCACTGAGCCAGGTCGAGCCGCGTCGGCCGGCGGTCCTTCGCGTCCAGCGTCCCAAGGAAGACGGGGACGCTCGGTGCCATGACCTCGCCGCTGTCGTCCTGCCAGTTGCCGCGGTGCAGCAAACGCACCGTGCGCGGCGCCGCGGCCGTCGTCACCAGAGTCATCGGAAACGACTCTGTAAGCTCTTTTTTATCCTTTTCCAACTTCGCCAGTTTGTCGCGAGCCGCCTTCAGCTGGGGCGCGACCGTGCGGAAGTACGCGGAAACCGCCAGCTTTTGCGGCGGCGTGTACTTGTCGGGTTCGACGGCCAGGGCGGCGATCACGGCGGCCGGCGGCTTCGGCGCCGCCTTGTCGGCCCGCGCGGCCTTCTCCCATTCGGTCCGGGCGGCGTCCAGTTCCGGCGTCTGTCGCTCGTAATCCGCCTTGGCGGCCGCGATCTGTTCGTCGAGTTTGTGCGCCTTCGTTTCCTGCTCCTTCGACGGGAACGTCGTCTGCACCTGCCGGCCGACCGCCGCCTCCTGCACGTCCGCGAAGAACGCCTCGAAACTGTAGAAATCTTTGTTGGTGAACGGGTCGAATTTGTGACTGTGGCACTCCGCGCAACCCATCGTCGAGGCCAGCCAGACGACCGAGGCGTTGCGCACGCGGTCGGCGGCGTACTTGGCCGTGTACTCCTTCGGCTGCGCCCCGCCCTCCTCCGTGGTCTGCAACAGACGGTTGTAGCCCGACGCGATCCGCTGTTCGATGGTGGCGTTGGGCAGCAGGTCGCCGGCTAACTGCTCGACGGTGAAACGGTCGAACGGCTTGTCGGCGTTGAAGGCGTCGATGACGTAATCGCGATAAAGCCACACGTCGCGGTGGTTGTCGCTGTGATAGCCGGCGGTGTCGGCGTAACGCACCATGTCGAGCCAGTAGGCCGCCATCCGTTCGCCGTAGTGCGGCGACGCCAGCAGGCGGTCCACCAATTTTTCGTAGGCGTCGGGACTCTGGTCCTTGACGAAGGCGTCCACGTCCTCCGGGGCCGGCGGCAGGCCGGTCAGGTCGAAGCTGAGCCGGCGGATGAGCGTCACGCGGTCGGCCTCCGGCGCGGGTTGAAAACCCTGCTTTTCGTGGCCGGCGGCGATGAAAGCGTCGATGGGGTTCTTGACCCACGCCTTATTTTTGACCTCCGGCACGGCCGGCCGCACCGGCTTGACATACGCCCAATGCACGTCGAACTTCGCCCCCTCAGCGACCCAACGGCGGAGAATGTCGATCTGTTGAGGCGACAGGGCGCCGGTGTGGGCGGTGGTCGGCGGCATGACCTCGGTGGGGTCGTCGGTGGTGATGCGCTTGACGAGGGGGCTGCCCGCCGCGTCGCCCGGCTTGACGACCTTCTTGAGGGCTGCCTCCTTCATGTCGAGCCGCAGCTTGCCCTTGCGCTTGCCTTCGTCGGGGCCGTGACAGGCGTAGCACTTGGTCGCGAGGACCGGCTTCACGTCGCGGCTGAAATCGACCGGCTTGACGGCCGGGTCGGCGGCGCGGGAGGCGATGACGCAACCGAAGAGGAGGGCAAATGAGGACAACACCGCAAGGCGGGTCGTTGGTGGCATGGCGTGCTCGCAGGACCGTGGGGACCGACGCGGGCGGGCAAACGGCGGGAGGGCGAGGACTGTTCAACTCCCTACCACTCTACCGGGAGGGGGTGGGGCGCCGCAATGATTTTTCCCAAATTCTTCGGCGGCACGGTCGCCTTTTCGGGCATCGACTGCCCAGTTCCGTGGCGATGCGTGGTGGTCCCACGGTTCCAACCGCCAAGACGCCAAGAACGCCAAGAAGACAAAAAAGTCGTCCTGCGGTGTTTGTTTTCTTGGCGCTCTTGGCGTCTTGGCGGTTCGATTCCCCGTCCGGCATATGAAGTGCTACAATGCCGACATGAAACGCATCGGCATTCTCACCGCCGGCGGCGATACGCCCGCCCTCAACGCCACCATCTACGGCGCCGTCGCCCGCGCCTGCCAACGCAAAGTCGAGGTCTACGGCTTCATCAAGGGCTTCAGCAGCCTCTTCAACCCGCGCGTGCCGCACGTCCTGCTTAACCCGCTGTTCACGCCCATTCCCGAGCTGGACATGACGCGCGGCGGCACCCTCATCGGCGCCTCGCGCGACTACGTGGACGGCAACGACGCCGAGGCCATCGGCCACATCGTCGAGCGCCTGCAACGGTTGAAAATTGAAGGACTCCTCTGCGTCGGCGGCGACGGCACCCTCAACGGGATGCAGGCCATGTCGCACTACCTGCCGACCGTGCTGGCCCCCAAGACCATCGACAACGACCTCGGACTCAACTACCGTCACGAGGCCGACGAGTGGGCGCGCGAGCCGTGCCCCCTCCCCAACCCTCCCCCACCCGAGGGGGGAGGACAGGGAGGGGGGGGCTACCGCTACGTCCGCACGCCGACGCGCACGCGCTTCGACCTGGAACACATGGTCAACTACGCCACGCCGGGCTACGCCACCGCCGTGTTCGTCTCCGCGCAGGGCGTCGAACGCATCCGCACCACCGCCGAGAGCCACCGCCGCATCGCCATCATCGAGGTCATGGGCCGACACTCCGGCTACCTCGCCCTCGGCGCCGCCTACGGCCAGCCGGACATCGTCCTCGTGCCCGAATCGCCGCTCAACATCGACCGCCTCGTCGAGCGCGTCGTGGAGATTTACGAGCTGCAAAAGAACGTGGTCATCGTCTGCGCCGAGGGCGTCGTGGACGAGAAGGGCGAAGAGCTGGGGGCCGAGATCGCCTCGACCGACCCGGCCGGCAACAAGGTGCTCAGCGGCGCCGCGGAGTCGCTGCGGCAGGTGCTGATCCGCCGGCTGGGCGACGCCTATTTCACCAGCAAGCGCCGCAACGAATCGGCCAAGGCCGCTATCTTTACTCGTAAAGTCGGCCACACGCAGCGCGGCGGCCGGCCGATCCTGTTCGACCGCTTCTACGGCGCCCAGCTCGGCGGCCACGCGGTCGATCTGCTGCTGGAGGGGCACGTCAACGGCGTGTCGATCCTGATGTGGAACCGCGAACGCGGCTTCCATGTGGCCGACGTGGACGCCAACGATTTCCGCGACCGCTGGGGCCTCATCCACGCCCGCCAGCTGCACCCGTCGTTCTACGACGCCGAGAACCTGCGGCTGTCGCCGACAGGCGTGAGTTACCTGCTGCCGATCTTCGCTAACGCCATCGGGCCGGACGACATGGAGGCCGTGCGCCAGACGCTGTTCAAGCCCGGCAACCTGACCCAGCCGTACCATTCCGTCAACGTCGATGTGAATAAACGGATCGCTTACCTCGATTAACCTCGGATGCGATGAGCAACGACACCGAACTCCTGGAAAGGCCCACGGTTGACGCCCTTCCGCCCCCGGACTCCGACGGGCAGCAGCGCCTGAGCGCCGACATCCATCTGCTGGGCGACCTGCTCGGCGGCGCGATCCGGCGGCTGGCGGGGGAAGACGCCTACGCCCTGGAGGAGGAGGTGCGCGCCGCCGCCAAGGAGTTGCGCGCCCGGCCGTCGCTGGAGGAGGCCCGCCGCCTGCGCGACCGACTCGACGGGCTGGACCTGTCCGCCTTGCGCACGCTGATCCGCGCCTTCAGCATCTATTTCGACCTCATTAACCTCGCGGAACAGCAGGCCCGCGTCCGCGCCCTCCGGGCGCGCCAGTCGCGGGCCGGGTCGCAGCCGCTGCCCGAAAGCCCCGAGGCGGCCCTGCGCCAGCTGTGCGAACGCGGCGTGACGGCCGAACAGGCGGCCGACCTACTGGGCCGGGCGCTCGTCTGTCCCGTCTTCACCGCCCATCCCAGTGAGGCTCGCCGGCGCACCGTCCTCGAAAAACTGGAGGCGATCTCGCGCCACCTCGACCGCATGGAGTACACCCGGCTGACGCCGCGCGACCACGCGGCGGCCGTCGCCGCCGTCGCCGACGAGATTGAGACGTTCTGGCTGACCGAGACCGTCCGGGTGCACCGGCCCTCCGTGCTCGATGAGGTGCGCCAGGGATTGGACGTGGTCGAAAGCAGCCTCTTCGACGTGACGCCGCGCGTCTACCGAGAGCTGGAAACGGCGTTGCAGTCCGTCTACCCGGACCACGCCTGGAAAGTCCCTCCTTTCCTCCGTTTCGGCTCCTGGATAGGCGGAGACCGCGACGGCCACCCGCACGTCACGCACACCGTCACTGCCGAGGCGGTTCGCTTGCAACAGGAGACGTTGCTGAAACACTACCTGGCCCGCGTCGATGAACTGGGCCGGCAGCTCAGCCACGCCGAGCCGTTCGTCCGTCCGGGGCCGGCCCTGCGCGAATCGCTGGCGGCCGACGCCGCCCTTCTGGCCGACGGCGTGGACGACGACGGCCGTGAGCCGTACCGCGCCAAGTGCCGCTTCATCGCCGCCAAGCTGCGCCTCACGCTGGCCTACCTCCACGAACTGGAGCCGCGCTGGCTGACTGAGGAAAGCCGGACCCCGCCCGGCGTCTACATGGGCCGCCACGACTTGCTCGCCGACCTGACCGTGATCGCCGACGACCTGCGGCAGGCCGGCGCCCTGGCGGCGGCCTCCGGGTCGATCCACGACCTCGTCCGGCTGGTCGAGGTGTTCGGCGCGCACCTGCTGACGCTGGACGTTCGCCAGAATAGCGCCCGTCACGGGCAGGCGATGGAGGAAATTCTCGCCTGGGCCGGCGTCGTCCCCCGCTATACGAAGCTGTCGCCCAACGAGCGCTTCGACTGCCTGGCCCGCGAACTCCAGCAATCCCGGCCGCTGATCCCGGCCCACCTGCCGTTCTCGCCGGAGACGCGGGAGGTCGTCGAGACCTTCCGCACCATCGCGGCGGTGCTGGAGCAACAATGTCCGGAAGCGATCGAGACCTACATCATCAGCGGGGCCACGGAATCGGCCCACCTTTTGGAAGTGCTGCTGCTGGCCCGCGAGGCGCGGCTGTTCCGGCCGGCCGACGGCGTGAGCCGGCTCCACATCGTGCCGCTCTTTGAAAACCTGGAGTCGCTGCGCGGCGCCGCGTCCATCCTCCAGCGGCTCGTCTCGCTGCCCGTCTACCGCCATCATTTGCAGCTGCGCGGCGACCTGCAAGAAATCATGATCGGCTACTCCGACAGCAACAAGGAAAGCGGATTTGTGCAATCCGCCTGGGCGCTCTACCGGGCGCAAGCGACGGCGGCCGACATCAGCCGGCGCACCGGCGTGGCCGTGCAGATCTTCCACGGCCGCGGCGGCGCCGTCGGCCGCGGCGGCGGCCCGGCCAACCGCGCCATCCTGGCCCAGCCGCGCGGCACCGTCAACGGCCGGCTGCGCCTCACCGAACAGGGCGAGATGATCGCCGACCGCTACGGCCATCACGCCGTCGCGGAGCGCCACCTGGGGCAGCTCGTCAACGCGGTGCTGCGGAGCAGCTTCGGCATCGACGAGGACCGCCCGCAGCCGGAGTGGGAACACATCCTCGACCGGCTGGCCGAACGCGCCTGCCTCCATTACCGATCTCTGGTATACGAGACGCCGGACTTCCTGACCTACTTCGAGCAGGCGACGCCTTTGGCGGAGGTGTCGCAGCTGAAAATCGCCTCGCGGCCGCCGCGGCGGGGCGCCGCCAAGGGCATCGACGAACTGCGGGCCATCCCGTGGGTGTTCAGCTGGATGCAGAGCCGGCACACGCTGCCGGGCTGGTACGGCCTCGGCAGCGCCGTGACCGATTACCTGGCCGAACACCCCGCCGAACTGGAGACGCTCCGGAGCATGTACGAGCGCTGGCCGTTCTGGCGCACCCTCCTCGACAACGCCCAGATGATCCTGGCCAAGGCCGACCTGACCATCGCCCGCTTGTACGCCGACCTCGTGGAAGATCAGGCGCTGGCCAAGCGCGTCTTCGACCGGATCGAGACCGAATACAGGATCACCGAGGCGGTGATCCTGCAAATCACCGGACAGGAATCGCTTTTGGAAAAGGCGCCCGTCTTGCAAAATTCGATCCGCCGTCGCAACCCCTACGTGGATCCGCTAAGTTTCATTCAACTCGTCATCCTGAAGCGCCTCCGGGCCGACGATGGAAGCCGCGAGGAACTGCTGACGGCGGTGCTGGAAAGCATCAACGGCATCGCGTCGGGACTCAAGAACACCGGCTAAGGCGGCGCGTCGGCGTGCCGAGAAACAGGGCGATCGGCGAGGGCGACCGCCCGTCTTCTGAGCGTCGCCCGAATCGACGGCCGGCCTTTGAATCGAGCGAAAGGACCGAATTCATTCCGTGCTCTGAACTTGCGTCGGTAAATTCGGCGCGGGTGCGGCGGGGTACGATAATTGCTGTTAGGATTGGGTTGCGAAAGATCGTCTAGGAAATACCCCGTTTAGCCGCGACCCGAAGGGGAGCGCTCGGTCGGAGCGCTCCCCTTCGGGTCGCGGCTAAACGCGGATCTATTCCCGGACGACTCCCAGCCCAACGGAGATGCCTCCCCATGCTTCAGCGCCAGACGCCAGGCCGTCAGGAACAGGTTCTCGACGCCCCGCCGCCCGGCCCGCTGTTCGACGGCTACCGCCCGCACCCCGCCGCCTGGGACGAGTTGTTCGCCGAGCCGGGCCGGGCGCACGCCCACAATCGGCTGATCGTGGACCGCCTCGGCCTGCTCCAGCCGGCCGAGTTCCAGCAGCGCCGCGCCAGCGCCGACCTCGTGTTCGTCAACCAGGGCGTCACCTTCTCGGTCTACGCCGACCGCCGCGGCGTCGAGAAGATTTTCCCCTTCGACCTGATCCCGCGCCCGGTGGCGGCCGCCGAGTGGGACGAGATGGAAAGGGGGCTGCGCCAGCGCATCCAGGCGCTCAACCTCTTCCTCCACGACGTTTACCACGACCGCCACATCCTCCGCGAGGGCGTCGTCCCCGAGGAGCTGGTGGTGAAGTCGAAGGGCTACCGGCCCGAGATGATCGGCTTCGACCCGCCGGGCAAGCAGTACCTTCACGTCGTCGGCACCGACCTGGTGCGCGACCCGGCCGGGCAGTTCCTCGTCCTGGAGGACAACGGCCGCTGCCCGTCGGGCGTCAGCTACGTGCTCGAAAACCGCGTGGTGATGAAAAAGGTCTTTCCGGAGCTGTTTCAGCACTGCCACGTCCGCCGCGTCGAGGACTACCCCCACCGGCTGCGCGAGGCGCTGTGGTCGGTGGCCCCGGCCGGCGCGGGCGACCCGCCCTGCACCGTGGTGCTGTCGCCGGGGCCGTACAACTCGGCCTACTTCGAGCACAGCTTCCTGGCCCGCCACATGGGCGTCGAACTGGTGCTGGGGCAGGACCTGTTCGTTCACGACGACAAAGTTTATCTCAAGACGACGCGCGGGCCGCAGCGCGTGGACGTCATCTACCGCCGCGTGGACGACGACTTCCTCGACCCCAAGGCGTTCCGGCCCGACAGTCTGCTCGGCGTGGCCGGCCTGATGGGCGCCTACCGGGCGGGCAACGTCACCTTGGCCAACGCCGTCGGCACGGGCGTCGCCGACGATAAGGCGATTTACCCCTTCGTGGAGGACATGATTCGCTTTTACCTGTCGGAGGAGCCGATCTTGCACAACGTCCCGACGCACATCTGCGCCCGGCCCAAGGACCGCGAGTACGTCCTGGGGCGCCTCGACAAACTGGTGGTCAAGGCGGTGAACGAGTCGGGCGGCTACGGCATGTTAATGGGGCACACGGCCAGCGACGGGGAGCGGGCCGACTTCCGCGACCGGATCCGCGCCAACCCGCGCAACTACATCGCCCAGCCGGTCGTCACGCTGTCCACCTGCCCGACCTGGACCGACGAGGGGCTGGCGCCGCGGCACGTCGATCTGCGGCCGTACATCGTCAGCGGCAAGTCCACCTGGGTGTTGCCCGGCGGCCTGACGCGCACCGCCCTGACCAAGGGGTCGCTGGTGGTCAACTCCAGCCAGGGCGGCGGCAGCAAGGACACCTGGGTGATGGAGGGCGAGAAATGATCTCGCGCGTGGCCGAACATTGCTACTGGTTGAGCCGCTACCTCGAACGCGCCGAGAACACCGCCCGCGTTCTGGAGGTCAATCAGACGCTGCTCTTGGACCTGGAGGCGCCGATCGACCACCAGTGGAAGCCGCTGCTCATCATCAGCGGCGTCCACGACATAGAGGGCGACCCGGACGCCGAGACGGTGCAACATTACCTGACGTGGGAGGCGGAGAACCCGAGCAGCGTGGCCTCGTCGCTGGCCGCCGCCCGCGAGAACGCCCGCATTATCCGCGAAGTCATCAGCGCCGACATGTGGGAGCGAATCAACTATTACCACCTGTGGATGAGCCGGTCGGCGTCGCGCGAGTTGTACGACGGCGCCCGCAGCGAGTTCTACAACCAGATCAAGCGCATCAACCAGCTCATCACCGGCATCGGCGAAGGCACCATGTCGCACGGCGAGGCGTGGGAGTTCTTCCGCCTGGGCAAGTACCTCGAACGGGCCTGCCAGACGGCCCGCATCCTCGACGTGAAATATCACATCCTGCTGCCGACGCCGCAGCAGATCGGCACGCCGGTGGACACCGCCCACTGGGTCGCCATCCTCGCCAGCTGCTCCGGCTACGGGCCGTACCTCAAACAGCGGCTCGGTGCCGGAGACCCCGGCGTATCCGTGGCCGATTTCCTCATTTTCGACCCGTTATTTCCGCGTTCGCTGCGCCGCTGCCTGCGCGAATGTCAGGAGGCGGCGCGGGCCGTCGCCGCCGGCCTGCCGGCCGAATCCGTAGAACAATCGCTGCGCGACCTGCTCGATTGGCTGGACGGGGAGAATATCGAAGGACTCATTGAGGTCGGCCTACACGAGGCGCTCACCAAGGTCGTCAACGGCGTCCACAAGATTGGCGAAGCGATCCATCAGACGTACTTCGACGTCGGCCCGCAGACGCCGCCGGCCCCGGCCGCGAAATGCCCCGCGGCGGCCGGGGCCGAGGCGTCGGCCAAGGAGGTCGCCGGACCCTGCCAGTGTCAGCCGGCGGGCTGAGGCGGGCGGCCTCGCGCAGCCGGAATATCCCCTCGCCCCTCGCCCCTCGTTCCCAAACTCCTGTTTGGGAACGCAAGGTACGAAACTCCGTTTCGGATCCCGTGCGGGGGCCGGACGCGAAACGGGAGTTTCGCGGAGTGCGTTCCCAAACAGGAGTTTGGGAACGAGAAGATTACGCAGTCCTCAAGGGTCCATGTCCCATGGCGATCCGCGTGGCCCTCAACCACAAGACCGTTTACCACTACGACCGTCCGGTGACGCTGCAACCGCACGTCGTCCGGCTGCGGCCGGCCCCGCACTGCCGGACGCCCATTCTGAGTTATTCGCTGCGCGCGTACCCCGCGGACCACTTCCTCAACTGGCAGCAGGACCCGTACAGCAATTACCTCGCCCGCCTGGTCTTCAATAAGCCGGCCCGCGAGTTGGTCATTGAGGTCGATCTGATCGCCGAGATGACGTCGATCAACCCGTTCGATTTCTTCGTCGAGACCCACGCGGAACACTACCCGTTCGCGTATGACCCGGTGGTTGCCAAGGAGCTGATCCCTTACCTGGAAACGCTGCCGGCCGGCCCGAAGTTGCAGGGTCTTATCGCCGACCTCCGGCGGGACGGCGCCTCCACCAACGATTTCCTGGTCGAGATCAACCGCCGGGTCCAACAGACCGTCCGGTACACCATCCGCATGGAACCCGGCGTGCAGACTTGCGAGGAGACGCTGACGAAGGGCAGCGGCTCCTGCCGCGATTCGGCGTGGCTCTTGGTGCAACTGTTGCGACACCTGGGGCTGGCGGCCCGCTTCGTCTCCGGCTACCTCATCCAACTCACGGCCGACGAAAAGTCGCTGGACGGCCCCTCCGGCCCGGAAAACGACTTTACCGATCTTCATGCGTGGGCCGAAGTCTACCTGCCGGGGGCCGGCTGGATCGGCCTCGACCCCACCAGCGGACTACTGGCCGCCGAGGGACACATCCCCCTGGCCTGCGCCGCCGACCCGACCTCCGCCTCCCCGGTGACGGGCGCCTTCGCCTGGGACAGCGACCCGGCCCGCGGCGAGGACGACAAGTGCGAGGAACAATTCAGCCATCACATGTCCGTCACGCGCGTCCACGAAGACCCGCGGGTGACCAAGCCCTACACCGAGGACGAATGGCGGGCGGCGGACGCGCTGGGCCGGCGCATCGACGAGGCGCTGGAGGCGGGCGACGTGCGCCTGACGATGGGCGGCGAACCGACGTTCCTGTCGATCGACGACCGCGACGGGCCGGAATGGAATTTCCTGGCGCTGGGCGCCGGCAAGCGGAAACAGGCCGGCTGGCTGTTCCGCCGGCTGCGCGACCGCTTCGCGCCGGGCGGATTACTCCATTTCGGACAGGGAAAGTGGTATCCGGGCGAGTCGCTGCCGCGCTGGGCCTTGGGGTGCTACTGGCGGGGCGACGGCGAACCCGTCTGGCGGGACCCGGCCCTCACGGCCGACGACGAGCGCGATTACGGCTTCGGCGACGCGGAGGCCCAACGGTTTTCGGCCGAGCTGGCGGCGCGGCTGGGCGTCGACGCCGCGTTCCTCGTGCCGGGCTTTGAGGACGTTTGGTACTACATGTGGCGGGAGCGCCGGCTGCCTGTCAACGTCGATCCGCTGAAGAGCCGGCTGGACGAAGAGGAGGAACGCCTGCGGCTGGCAAAGGTGTTCGAGCAGGGTCTGAACGCGGTCGTCGGCTACGCCCTGCCGCTGCGCCCCGGCCGGGCCGGCGAACCGCGTTGGGTGAGCGGCCCGTGGCCCCTTCGCCGCGAAAACATGTACCTCATCCCCGGCGACTCGCCGATGGGCCTGCGCCTGCCGCTCGATTCGCTGCCCTGGACGGCGGCGGAGCAGCGCGAGCCGTTGTACGAGCTGGACCCGACGGCGCCGCGCGGCCCGCTGCCGCCGCGAACGGGCGACCGTCGTCCGCTCTTCCAGGACCCGGCGGACGGGCTTGATGGAGTGAGGAATGAGGAGGGGGGAGTGAGGAGAGAAGACAAGCCGGAGGGGCCGTCTCTTTCTCCTCCCTCCCCACTCCTCACTCCTCACTCCTCACTGCTCGTCCGGACCAGCCTATGCGTGGAGCCGCGCCACGGCCGGCTGCACGTCTTCCTGCCGCCGCAACGGCTGCTGGAGGATTACCTCGACCTCGTCGCCGTCGTCGAGGAAACGGCCGCCGCGCTGGGCCTTCCGGTCCTCGTCGAAGGGTACACGCCGCCGCAAGACCACCGGATGAACTCTTTCAAGTTGACGCCCGACCCCGGCGTCCTCGAAGTCAACATTCAGCCGGCCCACGACTGGCGGGAGTTGGTCGAGAACACGACGACGGTCTACGAAGAGGCCCGGCAGGCGCGACTCTGTACGGAAAACTTCATGCACGACGGCCGGCACACCGGCACCGGCGGCGGCAACCACATCGTCCTCGGCGGGCCGACCCCCGCGGACAGCCCCTTGCTGCGCCGGCCCGACCTGTTGCGCAGCCTGCTCGGCTACTGGCACAATCACCCGTCGCTGTCGTATTTATTCTCCGGCATGTTCCTCGGGCCGACCAGCCAGGCGCCGCGCGTGGACGAGGCGCGCAACGACAGCCTGTATGAGCTGGAGCTGGCCTTCCGCCAAGTCCCCGAGCAGGGCGACCATCTGCCGTGGACGGCGGATCGTCTCTTCCGCCATCTGCTCATCGACGTGACCGGCAACACGCACCGGGCGGAGTTCTGCATCGACAAGCTGTACGCGCCCGACGAGGCGGGCGGCCGTCTCGGACTGTTGGAGCTGCGCGCCTTCGAGATGCCTCCGCACGCCCGCATGAGTCTCGTCCAGCAGCTGCTTATCCGCGGCCTCGTCGCCCGGTTTTGGAAGACCCCGTATGTCCAAAAACTGGCGCGCTGGGGCACGGAGTTGCACGACCGTTTCATGCTGCCGCACTTCATTCAGGAAGATTTCCGGGACGTGCTGTTGGAGATGCGCCAGGCCGGGTTTGCCTTTCAGGACGCCTGGTTCGCGCCGCACTTCGAGTTCCGCTTCCCCGCGTTCGGCGCCGTCGGCCTGCGCGGCGTCCACCTGGAGCTGCGGCAGGCGCTGGAACCGTGGCACGTCCTCGGCGAAGAAGCGACGGCCGGCGGCACGGCCCGTTACGTCGATTCCTCCGTGGAGCGCGTGCAGGTCAAGGTGAACGGCCTGACCGACGGCCGGCACGTCGTCGCCTGCAACGGCCGCCGGTTGCCCGTGTTCCCGACCGGCGTTAACGGCGAGTTCGTGGCCGGCGTGCGTTACCGCGCCTGGCAACCGCCGTCGTGCCTGCACCCCACCATCCCAGTCCATTCGCCGCTGGTTTTTGACATTATCGATACCTGGTTGGGCCGATCGCTGGGCGGCTGCGCCTACCACGTCGCCCACCCCGGCGGCCGCGCCCACGACACGCGGCCGGTCAACGCCAACGAGGCCGAGGGCCGCCGCGCCGCCCGCTTCTTCGCGTTCGGCCACACGCCGGGGCCGGTGACGATCCCGCCGGAAGTGCGCAGCCCGGAGTGCCCGCTGACGCTGGACCTGCGGCAGCCGGCAAGCCCCGTCGGCGCAGCCGGCGCGACGGTTTGCGCTGTGGAAGTATCGGAACCAAATGGAAACGGCAATGGCGCGGCGTACCCGGCGGACCACCGGGCGATCCATGTCAACTGACCGAACCGTCCGGGTGGAGGAAGAATAGCGCCGTGAAGACGGGTTCATAGTCTCCGGCGTCGATACATTCGATCGGGGTTCGGTCGTCGAGGTCCGCGTTGGGCCGTTTCAGCCAGTCGTCCACTTCCGCGTCGGGGATGAGGTTATCGACGGCCTGCAACAGCAGCAGCATTTCGCACTGCGCGCAGCGCGGTTTCGGGAGCCGTTCCCAGCGCCGGCGGATCACATCGGGCCGCGCGTCGGCGTCCGCGGGGACGGCGGCCGAGACGTCCGGGCGACAACGGGGGCAGGCTTGCTTGCGCAGCCCGGCCAGGGGACCGGACAGCGAGAGGGGAGCGGGCATGGGACGTTCTCGCAAGGGCCGTTGGCCGATCAACGGATGTCGCCGCGGCGTCCCAGGGAGCAAGGACCGTGCCGCTCCACTGCCTGCGAGTAGCGGGCGGTCGGCCGGCGTGGACTCGGCAAACACAACCCCTGAGTGAGTCGTTGGATAAGGTGCAGTCGCCGGCCGGTCGCCATTCCTCCCCTTTTTCGGCGGTCTGTTCCACCCGTTCGCACCGAAGCACTCGCCGTGCGGCGCGAATGGGCGGCGTCGCACGGCATTGAGGCGTCGTGCCTCGCCGCACTTCACAGGATCTGAACCTCCACCGGCGCATTCGTCCCTATTCTTGCTGCTTACGGATGAGGTAGTTCAGCCGCTCGAAGCCGGAGACTCGGCCGCGCCGGTCTTTAGACGAGGACCATGTCGTCGCCCCCCTCTTCACAAGCGGACTCCTTTTCGGGGACGGCCGCCAGGCGGCTTTCGCGCGTTAGGGTTCTGGCGCTCAAGGGGCGCTCGTCCGTTGGCGGGCGGTTGGCGGGCGGCCTATCGGTGCCAGAGGGCGCCAATCGCTGTCCCACACCGCCCATGCGGGGCATCCCGCCAACCCGCCAACAGCGCCCGGACGGCGGGCTACGACAGGCACGTGTCGGCAAGAACCGAACGGCCCCGGAACGGCCGGCGTTCCAACGCGGCTGGCGCGGGTCTGTTCGGAGTGCCGCCACAGGTGCTTTGTCGCACAAGGGAAGTGGCGGTCGCCCCGCTGGTTCCCGGCGCGGTGAAAATCGACGCGGCGGGCTGGATTTCTCTTGCGCGGCGGGAGGAAAGCGGTAGGATTATCAGGCGCGGTGCTGTAGTATCAATGGTTCGGCGACGTGAACCAGTTTATCCCGGCGGTGTCCGTTCTATCTAGGCCGTGTTGACGTTTGTCTCGGAAGTGCTGACCTGAAAAGCACTTATGCCGAGAATGGTCATCGTCGATGTCTGGCGCAACTCCTTTGTTCTTCGGCACTTGGGAGATGAACGTCAACACGCCCTAGTAGTTCGGAACATCTGGAAACTGAACAGGTGACGGACACATGAGTGAGGAACACAAAGCTATAGCCGACCGAATCGCCGCGTTAGAGGCCCGTGTTGCGGAACTCGGCGCGTTTCTCCATTCGGCCGTTGCGTACTTGTCGTCCGACCCGGCAAGCTCGCTGACAAAGTCGCGGCTCATCTTGGAGAGAGTGCTCCTGGCCCTCTACCGTGGGGCGATGAAGAAGGAGCCATCGCGGCCGATGATCGGAGACATGCTGGTCGATAAGGCGTTCATGGCCACCATCCCCCGGCGCATCACTGCTCGGATGAACGCGATCCGGGAAATGTCCAACCTCGGCCCGCACGGCGAGAAAGTCGATACGACAGACGCCATCCGCGTGATGCGTGATCTCATCGACGTGCTTGAGTGGTATGTGGCTCACCACGACCCCGCCTGCCGAGTGCCCGCGAGCCACGAAGTCAGGCCGTCTCTTGAAATTCTGCCGCAGCTGCGTGAAAAATATTCCCCGTGGTTGCGGCCCGACATCATGTCCGTCAGGTTCATACAATCGACGGAGCGCTGCCACCTCGAAATCACGACTAGAGAGGGGAAACGGGATGACCTCATGGACGAGAATAGCAAGCGAACCGATCTGACGTTCATCAGCGGGTCTGAAGGGAGCGAGCGGTACTTCAGCACGGGCCGATCACTGACCGAGAACGCCCATCGGTTCGTCTCGGATTTCGACGCAGTGTCCATCATTAACTGCACAGACTTGTTCACAGACGAGGCGGCTACCAGGATCGACGCACACTGGCGGGAACACGGCAGCATTCCCGTCTGCGAGTGATCTAAGCAGCGGTGTAGCGCCGAACCAGCCGTTGCAGCAGACCTGGGCCGCGTTACGCCTCTCCTAAGTGTGCCGTCTGCTCCGCGGCCCCGGCTGCTGAGCGGGTCGTTCGGCGGCGTAAGGGATGCTCCTGAGACGCGGTTCAGTGGGGTGGACTCGGCGATTGTCGCCTTGCGGGGACGGTGTCCGGGCCCATACATGGATAAGAAGACGAAGACGGGCCTCAGCGCCAAGGAAGCAGCAAAAGACGTTCCGAGTTGGGCGAAGGGGCATCGCCCTTTGACGACGGAGAATGGCCGTCAATTTGCTGAGCGGTTACTTGATGAAAAGTATGGCAAAGGTAACTATCCGACGGGGCCGGGCAGCGAATTCAACAAGATCAAGAAGTGGGGTGACAGGGCGTTTGAGTGATGAGCAAGAAGGAGGTGTCCCTTGACGAGAGTTTATGTGTTGCAACACGTGCATTCATTGGACGACGGGGCGGAAGACGTCAAAATGATCGGCGTGTATTCCTCACGAGCGAATGCACAGGCGGCGATAACACGCGTCGGCCAGGCCCCTGGTTTTTCTGAGGCGCCGGCCGGGTTTCACATCGACGAATACCAGGTTGACAAGGACCAATGGGTAGAAGGGTATTCGACGCTCGCAAACGCATGACGGCCCCCTGTGGCGACCGCCGCCGAACCAATCGCTGCAGCAGACCGGCCACCCGAATGACGCTCTCTTGTTGTTCAGCGCCTCCTCCCGCGTGAGTCGGCTGCTGAATGTGGGAACCAGGGCTCGCCGTCCATCACACCCCCGGCCCGATCATCTTCTCCGGCCGCACCAGTGCGTCGAACTCTCCGCCGCTCAGGTAGCCCAGTTCCACGCACGCCTCGCGCAGCGTCTTGTTTTCGGCGTGCGCCTTCTTGGCGGTCTTGGCCGCCTTGTCGTAGCCGATGCGCGGGTTCAGCGCCGTCACCAACATCAGCGAGTTGATAAGGTGCCGTTGGATCTGCTCCCGATTCGGCCCCAATTCCTCCACGCAATGTTCGGTGAACGACCGGCAGGCGTCGCCGAGCAGCCGGATCGAGTGGAGGACGTTATGAATGATGAGCGGCTTGAAGACGTTCAGCTCGAAATTGCCCTGCGAGCCGGCGACGGCGACGGCCGTGTCGTTGCCGATCGCCTGCACGCACACCATCGTCATCGCCTCGCACTGCGTCGGGTTGACCTTGCCCGGCATGATCGACGACCCCGGCTCGTTCTCCGGCAGCGACAGTTCGCCCAGGCCGCAGCGCGGGCCGGAACCCATCCAGCGAATGTCATTGGCGATCTTCATTAGCCCACAACCCAACGTCCGCAGCGCCCCACTCAGCATCACCAATCCGTCGTGCGCCGCCAGGGCCGCGAACTTGTTCGGGGCGGAAACGAACGGCAGCCCAGTCTCCTCCGCGATTTTCTTCGCCACGCGCTCGGCGAACTCCGGGTGCGTGTTCAGGCCGGTGCCGACGGCGGTGCCTCCGAGGGCCAGTTCGTAGACCTCCGGCATCACCGCGCGGATGCGTTTCATGCCGGCGTCGAGCTGGGCGACGTAGCCGGAGAACTCCTGGCCCAGCGTCAGCGGCACGGCGTCCATCAGGTGCGTGCGGCCGATCTTCACGATGTCGCGGAACGCCTCCGCCTTGGCGTGCAGGGCGTCGCGCAGTTGTTGCACGTGCGGCAACAGATGATGATGCACTTGCTCGGCCGCGGCGATGTGCATGGCGGTCGGGAAGGTGTCGTTGGAGGATTGCGACTTGTTCACGTCGTCATTCGGGTGGACGGGGACCTTGCTCCCCATCTTGCCGCCGGCCGCCTGGATGGCCCGGTTGGAAATGACCTCGTTGACGTTCATGTTGGTCTGCGTGCCGCTGCCGGTCTGCCAGATGCGTAGGGGGAAATGGTCGTCGAGTCGGCCGGCGATCACCTCGTCGGCGGCGGCGGCGACGAGGTCGGCCTTGTCCTTGGGCAGCAAGCCGAGGTCGCGGTTGACGAGGGCGGCGGCTTTTTTGAGGACGCCGAAGGCGCGAAGGACGGCCCGCGGCATCACGTCGGCGCCGATGTCGAAGTGGATGAGCGAACGGGCGGTCTGCGCCCCGTAGTAGCGGTCGTCGGGTACTTCGATCCGGCCCATCGTGTCGGTTTCGGTGCGCATCATGGTCTCCTCAAAATTATTTCACCGCAGAGAACGCGGAGAGCGCGGAGAAAGACAAATTGCATTCTCTCCGCGTTCTCCGCGTTCTCTGCGGTGAAAGTTTTCTTCAATTGAGTGTGCGGCCCAGCGGCTCGGCCAGGCGGCGCAGCGATTCCATCAGCCGGCTGAAGCCGGCGAAGTCCAGCGACTGCGCCCCGTCGGACAGGGCGTGGTCGGGGTCGGGATGGATCTCCAGTAGCAACCCGTCGGCGCCCGCCGCCAGGGCCGCCAGCGCCATCGGCGGGACGTAATCGCGCTTGCCGGTGCCGTGGCTGGGGTCCACCAGGATCGGCAGGTGCGACAGCCGTTTGGCCGGCGGGATCACCGACAGGTCGAGCGTGTTGCGGCTGTGGTCCGAAAACGTCCGCACGCCGCGCTCGCACAGGATCACGTCGTAATTGCCGCCGGACAGGACGTACTCGGCCGCCATCAGCCATTCCTCCAGCGTGGCCGACAGGCCGCGCTTCACTAGCACCGGCTTGCGGCACAGCGACACGCGCTTGAGCAGACTGAAGTTCTGCATGTTGCGGGCGCCGATCTGGATCACGTCGGCCGCGGCCTCGACGGCGTCCGCATTTTCCGTATCCATCAACTCCGTGACGACGCCGACGCCGGTCTTCTCCCGAACGCGGGCGAGAATGTCGAGGCCTTGCCGGCCGAGTCCCTGGAAGGAATAGGGACTGCTGCGCGGCTTGAACGCGCCGGCCCGCATCAGGGAGACGCCTTGTTCGCGCAGGAACTCGGCGGTACGCAGGATCATGTCTTCATTTTCGACGGAGCACGGCCCGGCGATGATGGTGAACGTGCCGGGGCCGATGACCACCTCTTCTCCCCTCGCCCCTTTGGGGAGAGGGGCGGGGGTGAGGGGAATGCGGACGTAGGTGTCGTCCTCGTGCATCTCGCGGCTGGCGAGCTTGTACGGCTTGGTGACGCGGATCAACTCCAGGACGCCCGGTTGCACTTCGAGAAGCCGCGGATCGACGGCCCCGACGTTGCCGGTGATGCCGATGGCGGTGCGCGTGGCGCCGGGCAGAGGGTGCGGGGTGAGGTTCATGCCGCGGATGACGGCGAGGACTTGCTCGATCTGTGTCGGCGTGGCGTGGCTGTGCATGACGACGAGCATGGCGTCCCCGCGCGGAGGGTGAGACGGCGTTTGGGGTACGATAGCAGGACGGCGGGGGAAAGGCAAAAACGGCGTGGTTTAGCGGAACGATTTTGCCCCCGGCCGCGACAAACGTCCAGGGTCCGGATGCCGCAGGTGCGCCCACGGAGATTCCCGGCACATGTCATTGACGCGCACATTCGCCGCCGTCGGATTCCTAACGCTGTTGGGTCTAACGGCGGCCCGCGCCGAGGAACCGAAACCGCCCGTGCCCCTGCTCCGTATGGGCGGCGGCGCGAAGCCAACGGGCGTCTCCCGGTTGGCGTACTCCCCGGACGGCAAGACCCTCGCCTGGGCCGGTTCCGGCCCGGTGTGTCTATATGACCCGGCCGCGGGCAAGATCATCCGTAGTATGAAGATCGCTGATGGCGGCGTTCGCTGTCTGGCGTTCTCGCCGGACGGCAAACTCCTGGCCGTCGGGGAAGGGCCGTTTGTTCACGTCGTCAACGCCGGGACGGGCGAAGAAGCGGCACGGTTCAAGGCGCACGAAAACGGCGTTCTCGCCGTGGCCTTCGCTCCCAACGGCAAGACCCTCGCCACGGGCGGCGACGACGACCACGTCGGTTTGTGGGACCCGGTCGCGGGCAAGGAGCGGAGTCGGCTCGACCTTCACACCAAGGGCGCGTCGGTGCTGGCGTTTTCGCCCGACGGCAAGGCCCTGGTCGGCGGCGGAGAGGCCGGCGAACTAATGGTCTGGCGCATGGAAGACGAGGACGAGCGCCGCCGGTTGCAGGGCCGTGAAGGCGCCGTCGGCTTCGCCGCGTTCTTGCCGGACGGCGGCTCCTTCCTCTGGACGCAGGGCAAAACCATCCGCGTGAGCGAGATGGAGACCTGGGTCGAGTTGTCGCGCTACGACGGCCGGGACATGGCGGCGTCCTGCTACGCCCTGTCGCCCGACGGTAAGACGCTGGCGACCGGCGGCCAATCGATGCGCTTCTGGGACCTCGAAACGGGCGAAGAGCTGCTGCAATTCCACGACGAAAAGACGGAAGCGGCCGCGGTCGCCTTCGCCCCCGACGGCAAAACGCTGGCCTCGGCCGGCCCCGATGGAACGATCCTGGTATGGGACCTCAAGGGGCTGCCGAACGCACGGCTGGAGGCGCTGTGGCGCGAGCTGGGCGGCGACAACGCCGCCGACGCGGTCCACGCCGTCCGGGCGATGAAGGCCACGCCGGCGGAGAGCGTCGCCTTTTTGCGCGAGCACGTCAAGCCGGCGCCGCCGCCCGACACGCGGGCGTCCAAGCTCATCGCCGACCTGGACAGCGACGACTTCGAGACGCGGGAGCGGGCCACGTCGGCCCTGGTCCAACGCGGCAAATCCATCTATGCGGACCTTCAAAAGGCCTATGCCGCCAAGCCCACGCCGGAGGCGCGCTGGCGGCTGGAACTGCTGCTGGCCCGGCTGAAGGACGCGCCCTCCGACGAGACGGCCAAGCTGCGGGCGGTGCAGGTGCTGGAGACGATCGGCGGCGACGACGCCCGGCAGGTGCTGGAGTACCTGGCGAAGGGTCGGCCGGACGCGCGCGTGACGACGGAGGCCAAGGCGGCGCTGCAACGGCTGAACGCCCGCCCGTCGCCCTGAGCGCCGCCACAGCGATCGGCCTAAAGACGCGCGGCCGTCCGCGGCGTAAAATCAGCGGCATGATCGCACTCGTCGCCACCAAGGGGCCGAACGCCGGCCGGCGGTTCCCGCTGGACGGGGACGGTACGCTCATCGGCCGTCAGCCGGACGTGGCGGTCTACCTGGATTCGCTGTCAGTCAGCCGCCACCACGCCCGCATCGTCTGCCAGCAGGGCGGCTACTTCATCGAAGACCTCGGCAGCAGCAACGGCACCTACGTCAACGGCGCCCGCGTGGCCGGCCGGGCGCCGTTGACCGAGCACGACGAGCTGCGCATCGGCCCGTACACCTTCCACCTGCACACCGACCGGCCGGCGCCCGCCGCCGCGCCCGAACCGATCGTCCGCGCCAGCGTGGACGCCGCCGCGACGAACCAGACGCTGTTTTCGCAGAACGCCGCGTACAAGCTGCAAGTGGTGCTGGCCATCGCACAGGACCTGGGCCGCGCCCTGGAACTAAGTCCGGTGCTGGGCCGGCTGCTCGACCACCTGTTGCACCTGTTCCCGCAGGCCGACCGCGGCATGGCGGTGTTGTGCGAGGGCGACCGCCTGGTGGTCCGCGCCCAGCGCACGCGCCACGGCGGCGGCCAGACCGATTACCCCTTCAGCCGATCGATCGTGCGGCGGGCGCTGGAGGAGGGCGTCGGTCTGCTGAGCGAGGACGTGGGCGGCGACCGCAAGATTCAGCTGACGGCCACGCTCGTTTCCCTCAATCTGCGGTCGTTTTTGTGCGTACCCCTGATCGGCTGGGAGGGTCGCCGCTACGGCGTCGTGCAGCTGGATTGCCTACGCCAAGGGCACTCGTTCAAGGCGGAAGACCTGGAACTGCTGACGGCCGTATGTCTCCAGGCGTCGGTGGTGGTGGAGAACGCGGCCCTGCACGCGGAGCACCTGCGCGAGGCCCAGCTGCGGCAGGAATTGCTGCTGGCGCGGGAGATCCAGCAGTCGTTCCTGCCGACGGACTTCAACCCGCTGGGACCGGACGGGCCGGAGTTGTTCGCGCGGGTGCAGCCGGCGCGGGAGGTGTCCGGCGACCTGTACGACTTCTTCCCGCTGCCGGACGGCCGATTGGCGTTTTTTCTAGGAGACGTATCCGGCAAGGGGATGCCGGCCGCGCTGTTCATGATCGCGGTGCGCACGCTGATCCGCAACCTGGCGCCGTCCACGTCCGGCCCGGCCGAGCTGCTGCGCCGGCTCAACGCCGCCCTGTGCGCCGACAACCCGACGAACCTTTACGTGACGCTGGCGCACGGCGTCTACGATCCGCGCGACGGCGGCGTCGTTTTGGCGCTGGGCGGCCATCCCGCGCCGCTGCTGCGTCACGCCGACGGCCGAATCGAGCCGGTGGACGCGCGGCCGGGCCTGATGATCGGCTGCGCCCCGGTCGAACCGGTGTACACGGACAAGGCGCTGACGCTGGCGCGGGGCGAGACGCTGATTCTGTACACCGACGGCTACACGGAGGCGTTCACGCCGGATCGGAAGATGTTCGGCGTGGAAGGGCTATGCGAGGCGCTGGGCGGCCCGCGGACGCCCATGCCGTTGCGGCAGTGTGCGGAGGAGGTCGCCGCGACCGTGGCCCGGTTCACCGGGATCGACGAGTTACAGGATGATCAGACGCTGTTTATGTTGCGGCGACGGTGAGGGCCGTTCCCCGCCCTCGCCCGTCCCTGAATCGGAGTTGTCCCCATGCACGACCTGAACAAGATCTTTCACATTCATTCGATGGAGCCGGCGGATTCGCTCAAACTGGTCAAGATCCGGGAGGCCGCGATCGCGTTCGCGCAGGTCGTACTGGCCAACACGCCGCCGTGCGCGGACCAGGACGAAGCCATCCGCAAGGTCCGCGAGGCGGTGTGGACGGCGAACGCCGCCGTGGCGATGAGCGGCTGTTGAGATGGGACGGCGCGCCGCCTACTCAGGGCGTCCGCTTTGGCTCCGGCCCCCGCCGGCGACCGCGCCCCAAGCGAGGGGTTGCGGCGCCCAAGCAGGAATCGGGTAGTCGCCGGGACAGGGGCTTGACGGGGTGCAGGGCGCGCGGGAGGATATGCCAGTTCAGCGGCGGGCGAAGACGGCCGGTGATGCGGTGCTACGTCACCCGCTACAGCCGACCGGGGCCGCGGTATGGCATTCCGCGGTAATGCTTGGTCCGCGGCGGCCCTGGCGTCTGAGCGGCGTCGTTATTACTCCGGCAAGCACGATCCGCCCACAAGCCTGACGCGCCAGCGAAGGGAACGGGATCCACAAGCCTGACGCGCCCGCGAAGGGTCGCCGTCTTCCTTCGCTGGCGCGTCAGGCTTGTGTGGATCTTGCTTGCCGGAGTAATACGACACGCCGCTGAAAAAGGGACTGAACGCCCTGGCGCTGGCGGTTGCGGTCTCCAGCTTTCTTTACCTGGCGTTTCAGATCAGCCGCTTGCGCGGCTCCGACGATCAGGCGGCTCACGAGAAAATGCCGCGCGAATACCAGCGGCGGGGGAACGCGATGGGGGCGCGGTGAGCATGAATCCCGATCGCCGAACCGCCGTCTATCGCCGCGACCGAGGTTTCACGTCGCCCGAGGCGCCCCTCGCCAGCTTCTCCGCCTCGCACTCGTTGGTAATGCCGGCCCGAATAAGGGTATGGTAGCCGGGGCGGTCTCGCTCCATCGCGTCCCACTCGCCCTGCTCGCAGACGGCGTTGTGCTCCGTCGGCTTCCTGTTGACGGTCATCTGGTAGACGACCCACGAAGCGGCCTCTTCCGTAATCCTCATCCGGCGCTCCCTCCGTTGACACGGGCGCAAAAGATAATGATAACACGAAAAGTCGTCTATTACAAGGAACCGTCGCGGGGCGGGTGGGCGCCTCGTCCTTCCCCGGATTCACGGGTACGTTCACCCGGGGTACACAGCTTAATACTACAGCGCTACTCTGGCGCACTGAGGCGACGGAAGTCGTTGGCAGGCATCGCTTTCCCCGCTCTCCCCTGTACGCAGGGGAGAGGGGTCGGGGGTGAGGGGTGAGCGACGGGACGCCACACAAAAGCTGCTGTTTCTCCCCAACCCCTCACCCCCGACCCCTCTCCCCTGCGTACAGGGGAGAGGGGATAGGCGGGTGACCATCGGTTTGAAGCGGCGGTCGAAGAAATCCCAAAGCCACGGGATCACGAATCGCGGCACGAAATCACACGGGGTCAGCCGCCCGCCCGGCGCCAGCACGCGCCGGGCCTCGGCGAAGAACTTCACCCGCGACGGGAAGTGGAAGACGGCTTCCACGCACAGCACCCGATCGAAGGAATGGTCCGCGAAGGGCAGGCGGCAGGCGTCCGCCGCCACCAGGGCCAGGCGGTTCTCGCCCCGGGGAACGCATTGCGCGCGAGCGCGGGTCAACTGGCGGAGGTCGATATTCAGGCCGACCAGTTCCAATCGGCTGTAGCGTCGGTTTAACAAGTCCAGGGTCCCGCCGAAACCGCAACCGACGTCAAGCACGCGCCGGCCGGGACCAATCTCTGCCGCCGCGAGGACCGCCCACGAGAGACCCTCGGCCGCCTCGGCATAATTCCTCACGGAGCCGTCCGCCGTCGCCGGGTCCGGCCAGTAACCCCAGTGAACGTGCCGGCCGAACCTACCGGCGATCCCATCCCCGCCGCCGCCCGCCAGCGCAGCTACCCGGTCGTCGAACGGCACGGCATGGTGTTCTTTTTCAACGGCCCCGAGGCGCTGTACCCCCTGCCCTTCTTCGACGGCGCGGGTCCCGACGATTTCATCCGCGCCCGGCCGTTCGGCATGACGTTGCGGTGCCCCTGGTGGCTAGTGGGCGCCAACGCCTGTGACCTCCAACATTTTCTGGGGGCGCACGACCGCCGGCTGGACGGAGGCCTGAGCCGGGGTGAACCCGTTTCCTTCGGAGAAGCACCCTTGTCCATCCCGGACGCGCCGCCGGCCGAACGCTTTCCCGCCTACCCGGCGTCCTGGTACTTGTTCGGCCGTGCCGGCGAGCTGCGCCGCGGGCCGGTTTCGCGCGACGTGCTCGGCCGGCGCCTGGTCGCTTTCCGCACCGCGAAAGGCCAACCGAGCGTTCTCGACGGCCGCTGCGCTCATCTGGGCGCCGATCTCGGGGCGGGTCGCGTGTACGGGGAGGCGCTTCAGTGTCCATTCCACCAGTGGTGTTACGGCACGGACGGCCGCTGCGTCCACATCCCCGCCGCCCCGGTCATCCCCGACTTCGCCCGCCTGGAGGTCTACCCGGCCGTCGAGCGCCACGGCTTCGTCTATTTCTTCAACGCCCGGCAACCCCTCTTCCCGCTGCCATTTTTCCCCGGCCTCGATCCCGACGATTTTGTCGCTACCAGTTGGTCGTCTGCTCGACGTACTTCCCCATCATCGGGCTTCGTTCCAGCGCCATGCCGGTGCCGCAGCGACTTCGACCCGGATGGAGCGGACCTCTTCGTCGCGGATGTCGCCGAGCAGGTGGTTGGACGAGCGCGCCTGGCGAAAGACGCGGGTTCGCAACACGGTCGGGCAGGGCGCGAAGAGCAGGGCGCCGATCGGCGCCCACAGCCAGAACAACCCGCACAGGATGCCGTACCACTGCACGAATCGGATGGCGCGGACGTCGGTGGGATAATAGAGATCGAACATCTCATGGTCGGTGCGGTTGCGGAGGTGGCGCCCCTGGTGTGTCACCCGAAACATGCTGAAGGGCATGGGGAATAACATGCCGGCGAGCGCCCCCAGCAGGCGGTTGGCCGTGGCGTTGGAGTGCAGGTTGCCGTGGCCGGCCTCGTGGAGCAGGGCGTAGTTGGTCAGCAGCAGGTAGGAAAACGGAATGCCTACGCCCAGCGTCGCCCACCACGTTTCCACGTGCGAACCGAGCCAGAGCAGGGCGACCGCGCCGCCGAACACCAGGAAGACCAGGCAGACGTTGAGGCGATCCGGGATCGGCATGTCCGCGGGCGGCTCACGCCGAAGGTACGCGGCCGGGGCGGGAACGGGAGTATTGGTGCGGGACGGGGTCATGGGGCAAAGCCCTCGGGTTTCCCGGCCTTGGTCGGAGGTCGAGTCGAGAGGATCACGATGGACGGATTATAAGGAAGCGGTTTCCACGACGGAAGTGGCGAAGGAGGGCCATGAGGAAGAGGGGGCGGGCGTTGAGAGCGCCCGCCCCCTCTTCCTCATGGCCGGTACAGAATTTCCGGGCTCCCGATTTGCCGTGACCTATTGGGCGGCACAGGATTCGAACCTGTGACTTCCACCGTGTGAGGATGGCACTCTAGCCGCTGAGTTAGCCGCCCATCGACCCGCCGCGCCTGCGGCTTCCCTATCAGACGCACGACCCGCCCAAAGGGTTCAGGCCTGGCGTCCGACCAGGCGGGACCGCGAGTGTAACCGACCCCGGCCCGCGAGCAAGTCGCAACTCACACCTTCGGCGGGGTCGTGATGTTGGTCGGCGCGTCCTCGAACTTGGGGGCCGTCGTCATCACGCGCTGCGGCGGACGCGGCTGCTCCAACGCCGGCGCCTCGGGACGGGCCGACGTCGAGGAGTCGATCTCGTCCTCCAGGCCTTTCATGCCCTTCTTGAACTCGACGATGCCCTTGCCGAGGTATCGGCCCACCTCCGGCAACTTCCTGCCAAACAGCAACACCCCCAGACCCAGGATCACAACGATTTCCATCGGGCTGAGCGTGAACAGGCCAAACACAGAAGTCATGGCGTCAACCTCTCGCTACGGGAGCACAGGAGTCTGGTGCGGCGCCGGGTCCGTCAGGCGGTGGAAGTCCGGATGGCCGCACCGAATGGTAGTATAACAGCCGTCCGCCGTCGTCCACAAGGAAAAATCGCGGGGCGGGAGGGTCGGCGAACCTGCGCGTGGCACCCGCAAAGGACGTTTGGGGGGAACGGATTGGAGGGGTCGGAGCAACGACGCCCTGCGGGGTATCCAGCCGTGTGGATATAAGAAGTATAGCAACCGCGCTTTCGGCTTGACAAGGAGAAAAGCCGAAAAAATCCGGCCGCCCTCACCAGCAGCGGACGCTCAGCACCGTACAGTTGTCGCTGCCGCCCTTCTGGTCGGCCGACTCCACCAGCCGCAGCGCCCGTTCCGCGGCCGACGCCGCCGGCTTCGCCAGTTCCGCCTGCAAAGCCTTGTCGTCGAGGTGGGCATGCAACCCGTCGCTGGCCGCGATCAGCCAATCGCCCGCCGTCAGCGCCGCCTCGTAGCGGGCCGGGGTCATGTTGGGATACTTGCCGACCGCCTGGGCCACCTCGTTGCGGGCCGGATGCGACAACGCCTCGCGCGGCGTGAGCGTCCCCAGCTCGACCATCCGCGCCACCAGCGTCTGGTCCTTCGTCAGCTGCGTCACCCGGTCGCCGCGCTGGTGGTAGACCCGGCAGTCGCCGACGTGGCCGATCAGCGCCCGGCCGGCCCAGATCAACACGACCTCGGCCGTCGCCCCCATTCCCTTGCAAGCCGGGTCGCTCTGGCCCTTGCGGAGGACGACACGGTTGGCCTCCAGCAGGGCGTAGTCGATGTTCTCCGCCAGGACGGTCGGCGATGCGGTTTTGAGCTGGCCCGTCCAGGCGCCGGCCAGCAACGGGGCCAGCGTCGCGCCGACCGTCTCAACCACCAGACGACTGGCCTGGTGGCCGGCCTCGTAGCCGCCCATGCCGTCCGCCAGCGCCAGCAACACGACTTCCTGAAACCCGTCCACGTCAGCCCAGGCCACCTGCTGCACGAGGAAGCTGTCTTCGTTGCGACGGCGGACGCGGCCGACGGACGTGGCGCTGCCGACCTCCAGCCGCGGCGGTCGGGTCGGCGGCTCGGCCGTGTTGGGTCGGGCGACGAACGGTTGACGGCAGTGGGAACACTGGACGGTCGCCCCGACATGCTGGTCGGCGACCAGGCAGGGGCCGTTGCAGTGCGGACAGGACATGCGGACGGGCATGGGTGTCGAGCCTCTCTCCCGGCAATATACTCGGCGGGCCGGGTCGGCGTCAGCGCGGGGCCGTCGCGGAGGCGGGCTTGACCGCCGTGCCGCCGGGGCCGCCCTGGAGCAGCTGGCGCGTTGTCTGGGTCAGGTCCTCGTCCTGCCGGTTCGGGTTGGCCAGCAGGTTCTTCACCTTCGCGTCCTTTTGAATTTCTAGGAACGCCGTCCGGATCTCCAAAGCCGTCTTCTTCTCGAACACTTCCTTAAACAGCTTCGGCCGCTCCCGCTCCAGGCTGACGGTGGTGTCCGGCGGGATGCGCTTGACGCACTTGATGACCACGGTGCCGTCGGGCGTGGGGATGCACGCACTGATCTCGCCGGGCTGGAGCTTGAACGCCTCGCGCTCCACCACGTCGTTGCCGGTGGTGTGGCGGCCGATCGGAGGGATTCTGCCGCCGGTGGCCGCCAGCGTGCTGTTGGCCTGCATCTTCGCCTTGTCGTCGAACTCCTTCTCGCTGTCGCGGATGGCGGCGTACTGCCTTTGGGCGATGTTCTCCTCCCCCTTGGGCCAGTAGATGAGCTGGCAGTCGATCTTTTCGCCGTGGTAGGCCTCGAAGCCGGCCTGGATGTCCTCCTCCGTGACTTTCACGCGATCGCGGACCAGCTTGCTCATCAGCAGCTTCGGCCGGATCACGTCCTCTTTCCACTCGTAGAGACTCTTTTTATACTGTTTCAGCACCTTGTCGGCGAAGTCGGCCTGGCTGATGTTGCCCATGCCGGCGAGGTCCTCGGCGAACGACGCCTCGACCTCGGCGGCCGTCACCTCGATGCCCTTGGCCCGGCAGGCCTCTTCAATGAGGATTTTGTTGATGAGCAGCGGCAGCCTCTCGGCGCCGAAGCGGGCGATGAGGTATTCGCCGAGCTGCTCGCGCGTGACGACCTCGTTGTCGTGGATGAAGGCGACCGGCCGTTTGGCGTAGTCGCCGGACTCCGCCGGCGCCGGCACGGGCGTGGACGGCGTGGCCGGGAGCGGGGCGGGGGCGGCCGTCGCCGTCGGGACGGCGGGCGCCTGCGCCTGGGCGTGCGGCAGGAATCGGCTGCCGGCGTAGCCCAGCGCCGCCAAGCCAGCCAGGCACGCCGTCCCCAACGCGAGCCGGCGCCAGCCCCATGCGGCGCCCTTCTTACTATGGCCACCCATGTCTCCGCCTCCTCTGCCGTACACGGCCTTTCGGCCTGGATTGGTCCTCCGGGAAAGGGGGTATAGCGGGGGCGCGGGCGGGCCGCAAGGCCGATCTACCGGTCGAGGGGCGGCCCGCCGTCAACGGCGGCCCTAAAAGCAAAAGCCCGGTAAACCGGGCTGAAGGGGAGGGCAGCCCCGTTCACGGGGCTTTGGCGTGTAGGCCCGTGCTTGAGCACGGGCCGATCTACCGGTCGGGCGCCTCCTTGCGGCCGATGCCGGTAATCCGCTCGTACAGCGGTTGCAGCCACGGCGGCAAGGCGTCGGTCAGGCTCGATTTGCGCGACTGGCCGACGTAGACCTGATCGAACGGTTCCAGAAGGACGTTCGTCCGCAGATCGTTTTTGAGGAGGATGGCTTCCAGATCGACGTGGAACAGTTCCGGCGAACGGCCGTCGGCGACGTGGCTGCGGAGCACCTGCACGTCGCCGGCCGCGGCGCCGGGCGCCACGCCGCCGACCCGCCGCAGCAGGTCCGCCACGGTTTCCGGCCCCTCGTAGGTCACCGCCCGCTGGACGCCCGCCACCTGCCCGAAGAGATAGATTTGCTGACTGTTATATCCGGCGACCGCGACGGAGACCTGTTCGGGCGGCAGGCCCAGGCGCCTGGCCGCGGACCCGGCGATCTCGGCGGCGGTCAGACCGTCGGCGCGCAGCCGGCCGCCGTCGGCCAGCGGAATGCGGCCGTCGGCGCCGACGGGACACTCGCCCGGCTGTCCCGTCGTCCGCACTTCGAGCACGTCGGGGCAATGCACGATGTAGTGCTCATCCCGGTCGGCGGCGTGGGCCGCGGAGTCGCGGCCGGAAAGCAAGGCGCGCTCCAGGCGGCGGCCGTCGCCGGCGCAGCCGGCCGTCAGGACCAGCGCCAGCGCCGGGGGCCACAAACCCCGCCAGGCCGGCCGTCGTCGCCCGGGCCGCATGAGTCTCCCAACCGATAAGGGCGTCAGGACCGCTACCCCTGGATTCAATCGACCCGCAAGGGGCCTGGGCTTGAGTCGGGCCGCATCCCACTTTCACGCTTACTCGGTGCGGCGGAATTGGGGGGGGGCCGGGAATGCGGGGTCCGGTTGCGCCGGGAATAACGAAGATTCCGTTTGATCCGTGAGGACCGGTTGTGCCGATAAAGACAGTGCCGCCGCTTCGCGCCCGAGGGAAGGTCCCGCCAACAGACACATAAGGGGTAGGTCGTGAACATCCGCTGTGCGCATGTCAGCGTCTTCGCCTTGCTGACCCTATCTGGCGCAGCTCGTTGTCAGGGATACCTCCCCGCCCCCGCCGCCCTCCCAACCGCCCCGGCCCCCCGGTTCGAGGACGTCGCTACCCTGGCGGCGCAATACAAGCCGGACATGGCGCCCGCCGTGGACGCCGCCCCGGTAGGGCCGGAAGCGCCGACGGTGGGGCCGGGCACGTGCGACCCGCCCCCCTGTCCCGATGGGACGAGGCCCTATCAGTCCGTGTGGGGTTACGTGGGGGCGAAGCTGTTTCCCGACGCCGGCCGTGTAGCTCCAAATGGGATCTCCTATAATCCTTTGTTCAGCCTGGATCTGGACATGAACGTCTGGCTTTGGCGGAGCCAGCGCGTCTACCTGTACGCCGAATCCGAGTTCTGGGGCGGCCGCGGCGGCGAGGCGGGACAGACGCAAGGTAATTTCGACTACACCAGGCGCGAATTTGACATGACTTCCGGCGTGGCGTGGAACTATTGCGGCCCGTTGGAACTCCGCGCCGTCGCCTACGACCGCGAAAACTTTAACCGCGGCGTTTCGCTGGTCGTGCCGGGCGGCACCACCAACGACGGGGCGGGCGTGGAGCAGCGGTTTTACCTGGATGAGGAGTATACCAAGCTCGGGCAGGCCGGCTTCAACGTATCGCGGGCCGAGTTCGTGAGCGCGGGCTATTTTCCGACCAAGTCCTGGATCGGCGGCGACGGCCAACAATTCAAGCCGGGGCTATTCCTCCACGCGTATCTGATCCATGACATTCCCAAAACCTGCTGCTACCTGTTCGGCGATTTCGAGCAGCTGTTCGAGGAGTCTTCATACCAACCCCGGATGCTGTATTCCGATCTCGGGCTGGCTTTCGCCCCCTTCAAGGCGATGCGGATGCTGGAGTTTCGCGTCGGCTCGGAGTTCAACACCGATTGGCACGCCTCCGGCTCGGTGCGCAACATGAGTCTGCCTTATGTTTCCGTGCGCCTCAATTTTTGACCCGCGGGCGGCGCTTACGGGTTGCTCTTGAGCCGGGCGAGGGCGGCGGTCGCGGCGCCGCGGACCTCCGGCCGACTGTCGCCTGCCGCCTGGGCCAACCGGGCCGTCACGGCCTTGAGGTCGGGGCCGAGGGCGTCCTTGCCGAGGGCGCCGACCGCCTGGATCGCGGCCACGCGCACCTCCACCACGTCGTCGTCAATGCGCGGCAGCAGCACGGCGACCACGCCGTTGACCTCGCCGCCGAGTTCCGGCCCGAGGCGGCCCAGGGCGTGCATCGACACGACGCGGATGAATTTGTCGTCGTCGCCGACCGCCTTTTTGAGGGCCGCCAGCGCCGGCTTCGCGGCCGGGCCGAATCGGTCCAGCGCCTCCGCCGCGGCGCGGCGCACTTCCGGCGGGGCGTCGGCGGCCGACAGCGCCGACGCCAGCCGGCCGGCCGCGGCGCCGGCGTCCTCACCGAGCCGGCCCAGCGCCTCGGCCGCCGCCTTGCGGACGTCGGCGGGCGCCTTGTCGTCGGCCGCGGCGTCGGCCAGCGTCCCGACCGCCGCCACGGCCTCCGGGGCGCCGACCTGTCCGATCGCCGACGCCGCCGCCGCCCGACCCAGGTGGTCGGCGCTCTTGTCCTTCACCAGCCGCTCCAGTTCCGGCAGCGCGTCGGCCACGTCCTTGGCGGCCTCCTTGTCCACGGCAATGCGTCGCAGCGCTTCCGCCGCGGCCGATCTTACGGCCGATTGCGGGTCTTTCAACGCGCCTTTGAGTTCCGGCACGACCTTGGCCGCGTCGGCTTCCATCCGGCCCAGTGCCGTGGCCGCCGCCTCGCGCACGGCCGGCGACTTGTCCGCCTGAACCGCCGCCGCCAGGCCGTCGCGGGCGTCGTCCCAGCGGATCGTCTGGTTTTCCTCCTTCACGCGGTCGTACATGCGGCCCAGCGCCCCGGCCGCCGCCGCGCGAACCGCCTCGTCCTGGTCCTTCGAGGTCAGGGCGGCGACCACGGCCGGCAACGTCTTGGCGCTCTTGAGCGGCCCGATTCGCTCCAATGCGATCAGCGCCCCCTGGCGGTGCTTCACGTCCGCGTCGCCGGTCAGGACGGCCACCCACGCCGACACCGGCCGTTCGCGGAACGTCGGCTCCTCCTCGGCGTGGGCGGCCCCGGCCGCGAGGCAGCCGACCAGCCCGACCGCCACAACGCCTAGGGAACGCGACATGAGGGAGGCTCCGTAGAGTATTTGAAAAGGGCGCCGGGGCGAGCGGGGGCGTCGGCCCCCTGATTCGGCATACGGTCCCCGACGGTATACTGAATCGGGGGGCCGACGCCTACGCTTTCAAGGCGAATTAGAGAATCGCTTTATCGGCTGAAGTTGCAACCGATGTTTCCAAAAGTGGTTAAGAAAAGTATATCTGCGAGAGCTTTTTACTTTATGAGAATTGCCTCCCGACGATGTATCTTCTTAACTCCAAGACCCCTAAGGGATTACGTCTCCACATTGGAAGGGGTGGGCGTAAGCCCCCCTGATTTAGCACCACGTCCCTGAATGCAAGAGGAATCAGGGGGTTACGCCCCCTGCTCGCCGCCCCGTTCGTGTTACTTGCTTGTCCCCCGCTCGATCCGCTGGAGCGCCGTGGACGCGGCCGCCCGGACAGGCATATCGTCGTCCTTCAGGGTTTCCCGCAACACGGGCACGGCGTCCTTCGCGTTTGGGCCGATCTCCCCCAGGGCGGTCACGGCCGCCTCGCGGATCGGCGACAGCGGGTCCTTCACCGCGGCGATGAGGGCGTGTACGGCATCCTTGGCTTCCGGGCCGATCTTGCCCAGCGCGTGGGCCGCATTGGCGGCGACATCCTCACGGCCTTGGTCCTTCAGGGCGGCGGCCAGGGCGGGTACGGCCGCTTTCGCGTCCGGGCCGACGCCGCCCAGCGCCTGGGCCGCCTTGGACCGGAGCACCGCGTCCTTTTCGGTCAGCGCGGCGATCAGGGTAGGTACGGCCCCTTTGGCCGACGGCCCGATCGACCCCAGCGCGTCTGCCGCCGCCCGGTTGACGTCCTTATTTTTATCCTTCAAGGCGTCGATCAGCGGCGGCACGGCGTCGGCCGCGTCGCCGCCGAACCGCCCCAGCGACTCGGCGGCCTGCGCCCGAATTTTTGTCTTCATGTCATTGAGTGCGGCGATCAATGTTGGGACGGAAATCTTCGGATCGGAAGCGATGGCGCCCAGGGCGGAGACGGCCCCGAAACGGACTTCCACGTCATCGTCTTTCGCCAGAGCGATGAGCGGCCCGACCGCCTCTTTCGCGCCGCGTCCGATGAGGGCGAGGGCCAGCGGGGCGGTCTGGCGAACGTCCAGGGCCTTTTTTTGCAGCAGCCGCACGAGCGCCGGCACGGCCGGTTTGCCGATACCGCCCAGCGCCATCAGGGCCGGGCCGTGCAGGTCGGCGTCCTTGCCGACGGCGGCGGCGGCCAGCGATTCGACGGCATCCTTGGCGGCAGGTCCGAAACTGCCCAGGGCGTAGGCGACGCGCTCGCGCACGTCGGGGTCGTCGTCTTCCTTGAGCGCGGCGATGAGCGGCCCGACGGCGTCGTGGGCGTCGGCCCCGATGAAGGACAGCGCCGAGGCGGCCCCGCGGCGCACGGCGGGGTCGTGGGCCTTGAGGGCGGCGACGAGCGGCGGCACGGCGTCCTTGCGGAAGGAGGCCAACGCCACGGCGGCCGCGTCGCGGACGACGCCGTCGGTGTCGCCGAGGGCCGCGATGAGCGGCCCGAGGGCGGATTTCGCGGAAGGCTCGATCTTGGACAGCGCCTCGGCCGCCTCCTGCCGGGCGGTGGCGCTGCGGTCGCTGAGCTGTTCCACCCAGGCGGACAGCGGCTTGCCCTGGTAGACGGGTTCCTTGTCGTCGGCCGTGGCGCGGCAAGCGAACGCCAGGAGCACAGCCGCCGCCGTGAAACGTCGCATTCGCGGTCTCCGATGTCAGGACTTCCCGAGCAGCGCGTCCACGACCCAGCAGCCGCGGACGTGCTCGCCGCCGTTGCGGCAGTGGCCGAGGATCGCGGCGTCGGTGCAGCCGGCGTCTTCCAGGGCGTCGGCCAAGAGCGGGAGGCGGTCGAAGGCGCGGTCGTCGTAGATGACCTGGGCGAGCTTGCGAACTGTGCCGTCGTTCCAGGCCAGCCATGCCGGGGAGGCGGAAGCGGCGCCGAGAGGGTTTCCGAACAGGCAACGAAGTAGGGACGCTTGCGACGCAAGCTGTGCATGGCGGGCCGCGGTCTGATCGCCCCCGAAAGAGCGGGACGTTTGCAACGCGACGATGCCGGCGACACGCTGGCTCGCCCACGTTGCCTCCCGCGCCCTGCGGGCAAGAGTGTCGCAAACCGCCGCCTTGGCCCGGCCGCGCTGGTGCCTGCCGAAGGAAACCCAGCCGGCATGAAACGCTGCCTCCCGTGCCCGGCGGCGCTCGGCCGCGTCAGCCAGACCCTCAGCCACTCGCTCCGCGACCTCTAGCGCCTGGACCGCTTCCGGAACCAGAAGCTGGCTGACCCGCCGAACACAGGCGACCGCGAACAGCCGCAGTTTGCGGTCGCTGGCCCTGCCGCTCAGGAACTCCAGCATTCGTGGCGGGTCGGTACAATCCAGCCATTCCGCCTCGGTCATGGCACCCTTCTTTCGGCCGCGTCAGCCGAGGATCGCGCGGCGCGCTTCGTCTTCCGCCGCGGCGGACAGGGCCGCATCGAGCCAGCGGGACTGTTCGTCCACGTCCGCCTGAGCCTGGACGGCGGCCAGCACTTCCGGCGGCACGGGGTCCGAGAAGCGCGACCGCCACAGCCGTAACAGCGCGGATCGGAGCTTCTGGCGGCCGACTTCCAGACCCTCTTGTCTGCCCTCTTGCCTGCCCTCCTGCCTGCCCCTTTCCAGCGCCTTGGCCGTCCATTCGCGCACGATCACCGATTCTTCCACGTCCCAATCCTCCAATGCTTCCTTCCACGGCGTTGCGCCGTCCGCCAAGTCGGCGAACACCAGCGCCACCGCCCGATAGTCGCCCCTCCGCCGCCGGTTCGGTTCCCGCTCCGCCAACCGCTTCCACGCCGCCGCCGCCGATGGCTCCGTACCGCCGCGCATCAGCGGGACCCACGGCAAAAGACAGGCGGCGCCGGGCAGCACCATGTCCAGATTGACCGACGGGGCGGCCCCCGTCAACTGCACCACCGCCGCGGTAGTGGCCTAATTTGAGTCGTAAGTCCAGTCTGCATCGGGGTCGAAAGGATCAAATTAGGCCACTACCCGGCGGAAGCGTCGTTGCACGTCCCGACGGACCGGCGTAAGATGGAGTGGCCCACCCCGCCGCGAGACCGTTCATGCACCCCGCCTCCCGCCGTCTCGCCTGTCTTGCCGTGCTGACGATCCTGGCTCCGGCCGCCCGCGCCGACGGGCCGGTCAGTTTCCGCAACGAGGTCATGGCCGTGCTGTCGCGCGGCGGCTGCAACGCCGGCGCCTGCCACGGCAACCAGAACGGCAAGAACGGTTTCAAACTCTCCCTCCGCGGCGAAGACCCCGCCTTCGACCTCGCCGTCCTCACCCGCGACACCCTCGCCCGCCGCACCGACCGTTTTCATCCCGAAGAGAGCCTGATTCTCCTCAAAGCGACCGCGACCGTCCCCCACGAAGGCGCCAAGCGCTTCGCCGTCGGCTCCAAAGAATACGAAATCCTCCGCCGCTGGGTCGCCGCCGGCTGCCTGCCCGATCCGCCCGGCGCGCCGGTGCTGCAACGCCTCGACGCGACGCCGGGTGAGCGGGTGCTGACCGAACCGGCCGACGAAGTGTCGCTCCACGTCACGGCGACCTTCTCCGACGGACAATCGCGCGACGTGACCGACCTGTGCGTCTTCGAGCCGTCCAATCTCGTCGTCCGCGTCGGCCGCGACGGCGTCGCCCGCCGCCAGGGTCTCGGCGAAACGACGGTCCTGGTGCGCTACCTCGACCGCCAGGCCGTCGTGCAGTTGGCCTTCATTCCCAGCCGGCCCGACTTCGCCTGGACCGACCCGCCCGAGAACAACTTCATCGACCGTCCCGTTTACGCCAAGCTGCGCACGCTGCGCATGCTGCCGTCGGGACTGTGTACCGACGCCGTTTTCCTGCGCCGCGCCTACCTGGACGCCATCGGCCTGCCGCCAACGCCGGAAGAGTCCCGCCGCTTCCTCGACGACGCCCGGCCGGACAAGCGCGCCCGCCTCATCGACGAGTTGCTGGGCCGGTCGGAGTTCGCCGATTTTTGGGCGTTGAAATGGTGCGATCTGCTGCGCGTCGAGGAGAAGGCGCTCGACCGCAAGGGCGTCCGCCTGTTCCACGATTGGGTCCGCCAGAGCATCGCCGACGGCAAGCCGCTCAACGAGTTCGCGCGCGAAATCCTCGCCGGACGCGGCAGCACTTACGCCCACCCCGAGGCCAATTTCTACCGCGCCCTCCGCGACCCGTTCAGTAGGGCGGA